>CEOS01145841.1_pt1 | contig 46140 bp, 47 predicted proteins | sample 530601 | NCBI WGS metagenome assembly CEOS01 (sample SAMEA2620666, study PRJEB7988) | marine metagenome | biome: marine biome (ENVO:00000447); feature: mesopelagic zone (ENVO:00000213); material: "saline water (ENVO:00002010), including plankton (ENVO:xxxxxxxx)" | depth 1000 m
AAGGTCAGCAGTGCTGGTGTCTCACCCCATCCTGACGCACAGGGGTCATCAAACGGCGCAAGAGTAAAGGCCTCGCTCCCGCCGAAACGCGGTCGTACTGCTGAGGAGAGTCCACTGAACCCGCGGCGAGTGCTGAGGCAACGTCTCAACCCGCCAAGTCCGGCCAGATGGGTCGTCTGGGAGCATCCCATTGAGGGATTCAACGATCCGCTGGCAGCGGCGGCGCGTACACATCGTGAAGGGAAGAGACGTAGGTCGTCCTGAAACGACATAGACGATGTCAACCTGCCAGAGGCCAAGCGGCCCGCCGACGTACAAGGGCGCGTACCCGCTCGACCAGCCCTGGTAGGGGACGTCCGCGAAAGTGACGACGTGGTCATCAAGTCGAATCTCGTATGTGCGCAGGTATGAGCGGACGGTGAGGGTCCTCTCTTCGAACGTTGCTCGCACGCGCAACGCGAGCGCGAAAAGTGTCGCTGGGAATGCGATGAACAGCAGATCGAACGGACTGTACTCACGCGTGGCGCCGATCGCGACGTATACGGCCGTGAGGGCGACGATCAGGAGTGCCAGAGCAATCGCGGCAACCTGCCGATTGCTTTGAGCTCACCGTTGATCTCGGTCGCGCGCTGCTCATCACACCGCATAGAAGCGTCCTGCCCCGTAACCAGCGTGAGTCCGAATAATCTGTCGGCGAATTCTCACCGATGCCAACGCCAGAAGTGACGTTATCAAGCGCTTACCCATGGACTCTCGTACGGCGGACGTGCGCCCTCTGTGTTTCTTCGACCGCAACGCTGACCGCGGTTGTCCCAAGAGTCGAACTTCGCTACCTGGACCTCGGGTTCGTTGCTCATGGTGGTCCTTGGTAGCGTCGGCGGCGTGACGGGCTCGCCGACAGACCGAAGCGCCGGAGACGGCACCGCGCGTGGCCCAGAGGCGGCGATCGCTGTGCTTTCAGGCGCGTCTCTGGCATTTATCCTCGCCGCGTCTTCGCTTGGTTTGGCTCGTGAGACGCTCCACTTCAATTGTTCCTGGGGGAGCGGTGGCGAGTGGGGCGTCGATGGGACGTGGGCGTGTGCGGACGGGATCGGGTATCTGTTCGTCGCTGTGATCCTTGCCGGCATGTCGGCGCTGCTGTGCCTGGCCGGGCTGCTCACCGCCGTGACCCCGCCGTCGCGTGGACGGTCGGTCGTGTTCGTCTCACTCGCTGCGGTGTCGCTGGTGTGGGTGGGCTGGTGGACCTACTACGCGGCAACCGCGTACACCGGTCCCCGACCCGAAGGTGAAACCGGGATCGGCGTGTGGGCGGTCGCCGTGCTTCCCGCGCTCGCGCTCGCTGTGCTCGGCCTGCTGTCGGCCGCGGTGGGTGCCCTCACACGGCACCGCTGGTCGCTATGGGTGCTGTGGGGAGGAATCGCCCTCATCGTCGCAGGTACCGTTGTGCAGCCCGGGATCGGCATCGCGTCAATGGTTTCCGCCGGCCTCCTGGCCGCAGCTGCAGCAGACCGGCCCGGCTTGCGCTGAGATCCGCGCGCTTCCGTGGCGCGTCCGGGTGAGTGCCTGCCGCGGAGCGCACTCCGGATCGGGTGACGCGCATCTTCTCGCCCAGCCATCGCGTGTGACCTCGCTCGACAGTGCGGACCGCGATCTGGTCGAATGGCTGAGGACGCGGCCGAGCGCAACCTGCAGATCATCGGCGAAGCTGTCGTTCACCTCCCGGCGGAGGTCACCGGCGCCCATGCCGAGATCGCGTGGCCGCAGATCCGCGGCTTCCGGAACATCCTCGTTCACCAATACTTCGGCGTCGATGTCGATACGGTCCGCGATGCCCTGTGCTGACTCGATGCCCGCGTCCAACGGCGTCGCCGATCGATGGACCGATCGTCCTCCGCCTACGCATCGCCGCCGAGCCGCCGCTCAAGGTGCTCGAGCAGGCGTTGCTGCTGTTCGTTGAGCAGATCGGCGGAGTGCTGGGCGAAGATATCGGCCACGGCGGCGAGGTCGACAGTCGGCTCCGCGCCGACGCGATCGGCAACTATAGGGGTGAGTACCGCGGCGAAGAGTTCGGTCAACTCGTTGACCTCCCTGTCGGTGCTGTCCGGCCCGAGGTGACCGAACTTCTCGTCGATGTCCTTCACCGCGGGAGCGATCGCGCTGTCGCTGAGCCGTTCGTAGAGTCGAGCGATCTGGGCCAGCCCGTCGACGCCGGCAAAGTGGGCGAGGAGCACGGACTGGTCGCGGTCGTACGTCGCTCGTTCCCGGGACTGCCCGGCAGCGAACGCGGCGAGGAACGGGGCCAGCTCCGGCGGGAGATCAGGGGCCGCGCCGGACGTGCGGAGGTGGGCGATGATCGCGCGCTGACCGATGAGGCGGTCGATCTGGGCGGTCAGTTCCGCATCCAGTTCGTCCAGGAGCTCCCCGGCTTCGTTGGCGTCGTCGTCGAGCAGGGCGGGCATGCGGTCCAGCGGGATGCCGAGCGCAGCGAGGCGCTTTATCCGCAGGACCCGGATCAGGTCGTGCACGTCGTACTCGCGATAGCCGTTGCTGCGACGCTCTGGCTCCACCAGGACGCCGATCCGGTGATAGTGCCGCAGTGCACGCACGGTCACACCGGCGAGGCGCGCCAGTTCGTTGCTAAGCACTCTCGGTCACCGCCGGTCCGCTGCTCCTCGTTGACTCCGTCTCCGGTTCCAGATTACGGAGAGAGGGCGCGGCCACGCCGAGGACCACGGCGATCAGCCACACCGCACCGAGGGTGATGGCGGCGACGTTCACACCGGCGTACTCGGTGAGGACCGCAGCGATGACGATTCCGACCGGGACAGCGGCCGTCAACATCGCGTTCTGCGTCCCCATGATGCGGCCGCGCATCCGTTCCGGAATGCGCTCGATCATCAGCACCCCGATCAGACTCCCGAACAATCCGCTGGACAATCCCGCGACGAACGCGCCGGCGAACACGGCCCACGCCGAGGGGAGGGCGGCGACGATACCGAAGCCGAGCGCGCTGCCGTTCAGCCCTGAGAGGAACCATGTCCGACGTCGTCCGCGCGACCCGGCGATCGCATAGATTGTGCCGCCGATGAGCGTGCCTGTCGCAAGTGCGGTGAGCACGAAGCCGAGCATGCCGGGCTGGCCCAGCAGCGTGAAGTAGACGGGCAGGATCAATCCCTGCAGCGAGCCCAGCACGACCACCGATGCGAGGCTGAGTGTCGTCGTCACGACGAGGAACGGGCTGCGGAACAGAACCCCCCAGCCGTCGCGGAGCTGTGCCCACCCGCTTGCTCGCGTGGCACCTTCCCCCTCGTTGTCGCCGACGATCGTGCCGACCCGGTGGGGGATGAGCAGGGTGAGCAGAGCGGCGGTGAAGGAGGTCGCCGCGGTCACCCACAGCACCGTCGAACCATCGAACAGCACCATGAGGGTTCCGGCTGCCGCGGGGCCGAGCAACAGCGCGACGGCGCCCAGCGCCTCCCGGATGCCCATGAGCCGCTCCGATGGGATCCCGCCGTGACGGACGATCGCGGGCAGGAGAGCGTCCCTGGCCGTCATGCCCGGCACGTCACCGAGCGAGCCGATGATGCCGAACAGGATGAACCAGCCCAGGCTCAGGCCGGTGATCAGATCGATCACGGGGAGCGCAGCGATCGACGCGGCCGAGACGAGATCGGTCACCACCGACGAGGTGCGCCTGTTGATCCGGTCGATCACGACACCCATGACGAGACCGGCGAGCACGGCCGGGAGCGCGGTGGCCGCAGCGACTGCACCGGCGCCGAGCGCGCTGCCGGTGACCTGCAAGACGATCAGCGGAAGAGCGACTCCGGCGATCGAATTGCCGAGCAGCGACAGCAGATAGGACGCGAGATAGGCGACGGGAACGAGCTTCATGCCTCTAGTCAGAACCATGTCGTAGGGGCGGGGTCAAGCACCTTCGGTGATCGCGACTGAGCATCGCCCTCAACGGCGTTCACATCGCTCCGTCTCAGCCACCGATCTCGGCAGGTTCGCTCGCCGAGCGAGGATGCGACGGTGCCGCTGACGACATGGGCGTGATGGTCGGTGCCCGGGGCTGTGTTACTCGTGATGTTCTGCCACGGTTGGATCGTGGGAAGCGAGGAGAAGAAGCGGAGGAGGGGTCGCGCCAAGGTTGGCGCGGTCCCTTACGCGGGGACGGTGAGCGAGCCTCTTCTCGGTCGCGTGTCGGAACGTCACGCCGTCGATCATCTCCTTGCCGAGTTGCGTGCGGGACGAGGCGCCGCCTTGGTGGCCCGTGGACCTGCGGGCATTGGGAAGACCGCGCTTCTCGAATGGGCTGGCGACGAGGCCCGGTCGTGGTGCGATGTGTCATGGTGCGTCGGGGTCGAGTCGGAGTGCCAGTTGGCGTATGCCGGGCTGCACCAGCTTTGCGCGCCGATCCTTGGCCGCGTGTCCGGTCTGTCAGGGGCGCGCTGGGAGGCGCTGGAGATTGCGCTCGGTATGCGGCACGGTCCGCCCCCGGAGGTTTTCCTCGTCGGCGTAGCTGTCTTGAATCTGCTGAGCGAGGCGGCTCAGAGCAAGCCGATCTTGTGTCTCATCGACGACGTGCAGTGGATCGACGACGCCTCGGCGCAGGTGCTCAGGTTCGTCGCAAGGCGCCTCGACCGCGAGGGCGTCGGGATGGTCTTCGGGCTGCGCGACTACGAGGCGGCGCCGAGCGATGACCTCGACGGCATCGAGCCGCAGCTTCGATTGGAAGGTCTCGCGGAAGCCGACGCGCGGGCGCTGTTGGCCACCGCGATGCGCACGCTTGTGGACGACGAGGTCATCGAGCGGGTGATCGCGGAGGCTCGCGGTAATCCGCTGGCGCTCTTGGAGCTGCCACGTCGTGCGGCTGTGACCGATCGTGCGGGCGGATACGAGCGGCCAGACATGTTCAGCGTGCCCGAGCAGGTGGAGCGTGGCTATCGGGAGAGCTCCGCGGGCCTGGCAGACGACACGCAGCTTCTCCTCCTGCTCGCCGCCGCGGACTCGACCGGCGATGCGTCACTCCTGTGGCGCGCAGCCGGTCGGCTCGGCGTCTCGCGCACGGCGGCCGAGCCGGCGAGGCGGACCGGACTCCTCGATATCGATGACCGCGTTCGCTTTCGTCACCCCCTCGTCCGCTCGGCTGTCTATCGTGCAGCGTCGCCCCGTGACCGTCGCCGCGTGCACAGTGCTCTCGCGGACGAAGTGGACATCGAGATCTACCCGGATCGGCGGGCATGGCACAGGGCGCAGAGTGTCGTCGGAACGGACGAGGATGCTGCGGCTGAACTCGAGCGCGCAGCGGAGCGCACGCGGGCCCGCGGCGGGGTCGCCGCCGCCGCCGCATTCCTGCATCGTGCCGCCGAACTGACCCCCGACGGCGCCGACCGGGCGCGTCGAACGCTCGCCGCGGCTCACGCGAAGAACGACGCAGGAGCCTCGGCGACCGCGAGCAAGCTGCTGACGATCGCGGCTGCCGGACCGCTGGACGAGCTTCAGAGCGCCCGCCTCGATCTGCTCCGGGCGCGCATCGCGTTTCACGTTTCCGCCGACAGTGATGTGATGGGCATGCTTCTCGCTGCCGCCGAGCGGCTCGCAGCGGTCGACCCCGAGCTCTCCCGCGAGACCTACTTGCACACGATTGACGCCGCAATGATCATCGGCGGCCCGCGCGGCAGCCACCCGGCTGCGCGGGTCGCCGAAGCTGCGCGTGGCGCGCCGCAGCCTCCGGGGGTGCCTCGCCCACTTGACCTGCTCCTCGATGCGCTCGTGGCGTGGTTCACGCAAGGCGAGGAGACGGGCGCGGCAGCGACTCGACGGGCGCTGGCAGCATTCCGGGAAGTCGGCTTCGACGGGGAGGCGCTCGGTGAGATGGCGAGCCGGCACTGGCTCTGGCTGGCTACACGTATGGCTGCGGCGCTCTTCGACGGCGAGCTCGGACGTGAGTTGGGCGACCGAAACGTACGGCTGGCCCGCGAGTCCGGCGCGCTCGTCACGCTCCCGCGGTCGTTGGTCGCCTTGTCGGCGAGACTGGTGCTGTCTGGCGACATCGCGCGGGCGGAGGAGGCAGCCGCGGAGGCGAATTCGTTGACCCGCGCCACCGGAGCCGCCCCGATGCCCTACGCCGACCTGATCATCGCCGCGTGGCGAGGAAGGCGGGACGAGACGGTGCGGCTCTTCGACGCGTCGACCCACCAGACCACGGCGACCAGTGCCGCCGCCGCCACCGCCCACTACGCCCTTGCCGTGCTCCACAACGGCTACGCGAACTATGCCGCGGCGCAGGACGCGGCTCAGCGCGCCGACGAGACCGAGGAGCTCATCAACAGCAGCCTCGCCCTCCCGGAGCTCGTCGAGGCGGCGGTACGCGCCGGCGATTGGGGCGCCGCGGACACCGCGGCGCGAAAGCTCTCGGCACGCGCCGCGTCCGGCGATTCAGCGTGGGGGTGCGGCCTCGCAGCGTATGCCCAGGCGTTGATGACGTCGGGCCCTGAGGCCGACGACCACTTCCGCGACGCCTTGGGACTGCTGGAACAGAGCACGATCGTGAGCTCCCTCGCGAGGACGCGTCTCGTCTACGGCGAGTGGCTGAGGCGGCAGGGGCGCCGTCAGGATGCCCGCGAGCAGCTGCAGGCCGCGCATGACGTGTTTTCACAGATGGGCGCAGAGGCGTTCGCCGAGCGTGCAGCCTCGGAACTTGGGGCGACCGGCGAGCGCCGCCGTACTCGCGAGAGCCAGCTGACGGATTCGCTGAGCGCGCGTGAGACCCAGATCGCGCGACTTGTCGCCGCCGGACAAACATCGCGCGACGTGGCGACACAGCTGTTCCTGAGCGAGCGCACGATCGAGGCGCACCTTCGCAACGTCTTCCGGAAGCTCGGCGTCCGATCCCGCCGCGAACTCGGAGATGTCCTGCCGCGCTGATTCTCCGTCGCGATTGACCGTGTGGCGGGAACACAGGTTCGACTGATCGTGGATTCGCAGGACACTGTCGAACGGAGGCTCGTGATGTCGGATGCAACCGAGGGCGAAGATTCCGTGCCGACGGAGAACGACGCGATCACCGGCCCACCGACGTTGGCGGAAGACCTGCTCCTGCTCCTGTTCCAGCCGGGCACTTCGTCGTCGGGCCCCGGCACCATCGCCGGCGAGAACATCCTCTTCTATGTTCTCGGTGGAGCGGTGCTGGCCGAGTTGGGCATGGGTGGCCATGTACGTGGACCCGATCAGCGGGGTGCCTCGGTCGTGACAGCCGTTGCGGGAAAGCCACCGAGCGACCACGTCCTCCGGGCGGCATGGGAGTACATCGCAGACAAGCCCCGCGAGATCCAGACCGTGCTGGCTGCCATCGGACCGGCTCTGCGCGGTCCGATGCTCGAGCGGCTCATCGAGCGAGGCGACCTTCGAAGTGAAACGGCCAAGGCGTTCGGCCTGTTCACCACGACCGTCCTCCGGGAGGGGGACAGCGGTCGGCGCAGGACCCTCCTCGGCGCCGTCCGCGGCGTGATCGTCGACGGCGCTCAGCCGGACCCCTGGACGGCAGCTCTCGCCGCACTGATCTACGCGAGCGGCACGCTGCCCCAATTCGACCCCGAAATCCCGTGGACGTCCGCGGTCATCGCTCGCGCCGAAGAACTGAGGGCGGGGGAGTGGGGTGCGGATGCTGCGGCCGATGCCGTGGCCCGCACCATCACCGCCGCCATTGTCAACAACATCATCATCGCCGCGGCTGTTCTGCCGCGCACCTGACACCGTCCGAACCGGCGGCATCACCGAAAGGAACGAGAAATGAGAGTCTTCATCATCGGCATCACCGGCGGCGTCGGATCGCGCCTCGCACGAACGCTGCAGGAACGCGGCGACACCGTGTCGGGCCTGGTGCGTCGATCCGACCAGCGCGAGAGACTGCGCACAGCCGGCATCGAGGCCAGAGTCGGAGACCTGACCACCATCACGCCGGATGACCTCGCCGGACTCATGAGGGACGTCGATGCGATCGCCTTCACGGCCGGGGCGGGGGGTGGAGGGCACGACGCGACGTCTGCCATCGACCGCGACGGCGTCATCAAAACCATCACGGCGGCTCGGATCGCGGGCGTCGCGCGGATCGGTCTCGTCTCGGTCTTCCCAGAGGCGTGGCGCGAACGAAACCTCGGCGCCGGCTTCGACCACTACATCGCCATGAAGAAAGAAGCAGACATCGCGTTGACGCAGAGCGGCCTCGACTGGATAGTGCTCCGGCCAGCGGTGCTTCTCGACGACCCGGGGCGCGGCACGGTCGCGCTCGGCCCAGCCGAGTTGCACGGTGAGATCACCCGGCAGGATGTCGCCGACACGCTCGCCGCGCTTCTCCACGAGCCGCGCATTTCGAGGCAGATCCTCGAACTGAACCACGGCGACGCCTGGATCGAAGAGGCCGTCGAGACCAACATCCGGGCGGCGTGAGGTCGAACCCGGCCCGCCGATCACGAGGTGACTTGACCCGGTGGCGAGCACACGGTCTCCACTGGAGGACAGCCGGATCGCGCCCGCGACCCCAAAGCCGCAAAGGACCCTGAGATGAACCCCATTGAGCAACTGATCGCCGGCTTCCAAGACCTCGTCGCCCAGGTGCCGGCCCTGCTGCAGCCACTCATCCTTATGGCGGCGGGCGCTGTCCCCTTCATCGAAGGTGAGGGCGCAGCGATCATCGGATTGGTGGGTGGCCTCAACCCTGTGGTCGCGGGCTTGGCGGCAGCGGCGGGGAACTTCCTCTGTGTCGTTCTCGTCGCGCTTCTCACCTCGCGTGCGCGGACGGCGGTGACCAGCCGTCAGCGGGTGGGCGTCCCGGCCGGTCCGAGCGACGAGGCCCCGGAGCACACCGAATCGGTCGGCGCCGCACCGTCCAAGCCTGCGTCGAAGGGGCGTCAGCGGTTCAACAGATGGCTCGTCCGCTTCGGCGTGCCCGGTGCGAGCATCCTCGGTCCGCTCGCCATCCCGACCCAGTTCACCACGGCCGCCCTGGTCGCGGCGGGCACCCCGCGCGGGTGGGTGCTGCTGTGGCAGGCCGTCGCCATCGTCATCTGGACCACGGTGGCCACCGTGTCTGCACTGATCGCCCTGCAAGTCGTCAGCCTGATCTGATTCACCAGATGAACACGCTCATCCGACGTACTCTCATCCCCCTTTCCGGATCATCCGCGACGACCTTCCCGCGTACCTGCTCGCGAACGGCTTCGTGTACGGGCTCCTGATCATCGGGCTCCTCATCGGCATCATGTTCCCGGAGGTTCGTGACGCGCGGGTCGATGCGGTCCTGGCCGGCGGATCACTGACGGGTGTGTCGGACCTCGCGAGCAGCGTCTGGCCCCTCGCTGCCGTGGTCCTCTTCAACAACGTGCTCGTGGCGTCACTCGCCGTGATTGTGCTGCCCTCATTGGTCATACCGTTCGCGGGAATCGCCCTCTTCGCAATCAGCCTTGTCGACACCGGCATCCTCCTCGCCCCGGTCGATGCGGAGGCGGCGTGGGCCCTGCTGCCGCATAGCGTGGTCCTCCTCGTCGAGTTCCAGGCCTATGTGCTGCTGATCTTCGGCGTCTTCCTCCATGGGCGCGCCTGGTTGCGTCCGTCCAGCGTGGCTGCTCCCACCAGGCGTCGCGGTTACGTGCGCGGACTCGAGAGGATTGCGTGGCTGGGGTTACTCGCGCTCGTGATCCACATCGTGGCGGCGATCTACGAGGCATTCGAGATCGTCTACATTCTTTAGGTCGGGGCTGGTGGCGGGGCGCTCATCCGGCCCCCGTGGGGAGGGTGAGGATCTCGGCGCCGCCGTCGGTGATCGCGATGGTGTGCTCTGTGTGGGCCGCGCGGGCGCCGGTGGCGCTGCGGAGCGTCCAGCCGTCGCCGTCGGTGACGAGCACGTCGGTGTCCGCCATCACCCACGGCTCGAGCGCGAGGAGCAGACCCGTTCGGAGTCGGTAGCCGCGTCCTGGTCGGCCGACGTTGGACACGTGGGGATCCTGATGCATCGTCGAACCGATGCCGTGACCGCCGAACTCGGTGTTGACGGGGAATCCTGCGCCGAGGAGCACCTCGCCGATGGCGTGCGAGATGTCGCCGATGCGCGAGCCCGGCCGTGCCGCGGCGATCCCGGCCGCGAGTGCGCGCTCGGTCGCCTCGATCATCGCGAGGTCGGCGCTCGCCGCCGTGTCGCCCACGACGAAGCTGATCGCGGCGTCGGCGGCGATCCCGTGTTTCGACACGGCGAGGTCGAGCGTCAGGAGGTCGCCATCGACGAGCGTGTCGTCGTGCGGCATCCCGTGCAGAACGGCGTCGTTGACGGCGGTGCACACGTAGTGTCCGAACGGACCGCGGCCGAAGGGCGGCGCATAGTCGACGTAGCACGAGCGTGCTCCCGCCGCCATGATCATCTCCTTCGCCCACTGGTCGATCTCAAGGAGGTTCGTCCCCGGTGTGATTCGTGATTTGAGTGCCTGCAGGATGTCCGCGACGAGTGCGCCGGTCAGCCGTGCGCGCGCGATCTCGGCGGGCGACAGTATCTCGATCATTCCAATAACTATACCGGTCAAACAATCCCGGTATTACAATCGCCTCATGATGGTGAGAAATGCGCTCACGGCCGACGAGGTCGCCCGTGGGCAGCGGCTGGGTGAACTGTTGCGTCGTGCGCGCGGATCCCGTTCGATCCTCGCCACCGCGCTCGACGCCGGCGTCTCGCCCGAGACGCTGCGGAAGATCGAGTCGGGTCGCATAGCGACCCCCGCCTTCCCGACCGTGGCAGCGATCGCCGACGTGCTGGGACTCTCCCTCGACGCCCTGTGGTCCGAGCTCAACGGCACTCCCTCGGACGAGACGCAGACATCAACTCATCAGCTGGTCTCCTGACGACTCCGTCTCGCCCGGCGACTCCAAGCAGACCGGTTCCCGCGTCACATTCGCATGTGGGAGGCGCCGTTCAGATCCAGGATCGCCCCGGATGACCACTTGGCTGCCGGCGACGCGAGATACACGATGGCCTCGGCGACCTCTTCCGGTGTGCCCACCCGTCCAAACGGGCTCTGCCCGCGCACCCCTTCTCCGGCATCGCCGGCCAGGGTGTGCGCTTGCCTCTCGGATGAGATGAAGCCGGGCGCCACGGACGTCACGGAGATGTCGTGCGGAGCCAGCGCGATCGCCATGGATTGGCCGAGCGAATGCAGTGCTGCTTTGGTCGCGCCGTAGGCTGGATGGTCCGGCTCGCCCCGGAAGGCTCCGCGAGAACCGACGTTGACAATCGCTCCCGGGGATGCCGTCGCGATCAGGTGCCGCGCCACAGCCCAGCTCAGGTGCGCGGCGCCGAGCAAGTTCACCGCGATCATCCTCTCCCACGCCGCGCCCCAGTCCTCGAACGAAACCTCGTCGATTCGGTGCATGGTGCGCGCCAGGGGGGCTTCCGCAGCGTTGTTCACGAGCACGGAGACACCCCCGAGCGCTTCGACGGCATGGTCGACGATCGCGAGGACCGCTGCGGTGTCGCGAAGGTCACCCGGCACGAGCGCGTGCCCCGATCCGGGAAGCGCCGCCAGCGTCCTCTCCGCGCCCTCGCGGTTGTGGCGGTAGTGCACGGCCACGCAATCGCCGCGGGCGGCGAAGGCACGCGCCGTCGCGCGGCCGATCCCGCCGGAGGCGCCGGTGATCAGGACGCCACGCGAATTCTCCGCCATCGCACACATGGGTTCAGCAGATCCCGTGTGCCGACCACACGGTCAACGTGTACGCGACCCTGAAATCGCCGTTCCGTCCAGCGGGATCTGACGCAGCTCACGGCGAGAACCGATCCCCAGCTTGCGGTAGATATTGCGCAGGTGCGTCTCGATCGTCCGCGTGCTGAGGAAAAGCTGCTCTCCGACCTCGCGAGATGTTGCCCCGGCGATCACCAGCCGTGCGACGTTCACCTCCTGAGCGGTTAGGGCATCCAGCGGTCGATCGCCATAAACCCGTGGTTGATCCCCGATCGCGCGCAGCTCCCGGGCAGCGCGCTCTGCGAATCCGTGAGCGCCCATGGTCGAGAACAGGTCGTGAGCCGCGCGCAGCAGTTCCCGTGCGTCGCGACGGCGTCCTTCTCGCCGCAGCCACTCGCCGTAGAGCAGCTGGACCCGGGCGAGATGCGCCGTGATCCGCGTGCGACCCAGCCGCTCGATGGCCTCGACGAATGCGCGGTCGACGCTCGGAGCATGTCCGGTGAGAGCCCGCGCGGATGCGGCGAGCCCGAGCGCCCAGTCGGTCCCGGCGGCGCGTGCCCGCGACTCGAGCACGCGGAAACCTCGCTCGGCCTGTTCGAGCTCGTTCGAGCGCACGGCGGCTTCGATGAGTTCGGGGAGGATGAGACTCAGGTGCGGCCACTCGTCCGACTCGCCGGCGGCGACGGCGACCTCGAGGGCCGCCCGGTGGTCGCCCGCTCCGTTGCGGAGCACGGCGAGCGCGTAGTGGGCGAGGTACACCTCCGTCCCTCGCTCCCGCGCGACCGCCTCGCGAAGGATGCTCGCGTGGAGGTCGAGCGTGTCGGCTATGTCGCCGCGCCACGCAGCCAGGAAGAGCTGTGCGTGGCGCAGGGGAAGTGCGCCGACGGCCCGGGAGATGGCCAACCCCTCGCCGGCAAGCTGCTCGGAGCCGGCGAAGTCCCCCTCGAGCACCAGCAGCGCGGAGCGGAAGAGCTGCGCCGCGGGGAGCACAGCGAGGTCGCCATGCCGTCTCGCCAACCGGATGTTTCGGACGCCTAGCTCGTCGGCAAGGTCGTCGTCGAAGACGGCCACCGCAGTCCGGCTGGCCCGCCAGAGCCATTCGCGGCTGTCGACGTCGGAGTCCGCACCAGTGCGGAACGCTTCCAGCGCCTGCCGGACGAGCGGCACGCTCGGCGCGTATCCGTCGGCGAACGACGTCGCCAGACCGTCCAGAAGGAGATCAGCCGGGCGCCGCACACCAGCCGGCGCGGGCACCGAGCAGGCGGCGTCGGCGATCTCGCGAACGACGCGGGCGTCACCGAGGATGATCGCTGCATCGAGCGCGTGCAGATATGCGACGCGGGCGAAGGCCGAATCTGTCGTCGCGAGGCGCCCGGCCGCCTGCGCCAGCATCCCGGGCACGTTTCCGCGCCTCGACCGATGGAAGGCGATCCTGGCATCGATGAGGACCGAGCGGCCCCGGTCCGCGTCGTCCAGGGGCCCTGCCCGCGCAATCGTGAGCAGCCGCATTGCGGCATCCGGAGCGCCCGCGCGCAGCTTCGCCTCAGCCGCACCCATGGCGCGCACGCTGCGTTGAGCGGCATCCGAGGTCAGCTCGGCGGATCGCTGCAGGAACGCAGCCGCCGCGGCGGTCTCGCCGCGTGCCTGGGCGCGCTGCGCTGCGCGCTCGAGTTCCGCGGCCGCGTTCTCGTCCGTGCCCGTGACGGAGAGGGCCCGATGCCAGGCTTGTCGGTCTGGATCGCTGTTCGCGTCCGTCGCGTCGGCCAGCGCCCGGTGCGCGCTTCGACGGTCTGCGGGGGGCGATGCCCGGTAGACCGACGATCGGACGAGCGGATGGCGGAACCTGACGTCGCTCCCGATCTCCAGCAGGCCGGCTGTCTCCGCGGCGTCGGCCGATTCGGGCCGAACCCCGAGCTGATCGATCGCGCGCCACAGCAGACTGGCGTCTCCTGTCGTGTCAGCGGCTGCGACCAGAAGGAGCAGCCGGGTATCGGGAGGCAACGCGGAAAAGCGGAGCATGAAGGTCTCCTCCACACGCCCGGGAGCATCCGAGGCCTCGAGCACGAAGAGGCCTTCTGCCAGCCGCGTTGAGTCTGCCTGCCGAGGGAGTTCGAGCAGAGCGAGCGGGTTCCCCCGAGCTTCCGCGATCAGACGTTCCCTCACACCGCCCACAAGTGGGACCGCCACCGAGGCGTCGAGCAGCGCGCCGGCACTCGCCTCATCCAATCCTGTGAGCGAGACCTCCGGCAAGCCCTCGAACATGCTGGTGTCGGTCGCGGGCGGGTCGCGCACCGCGCACAGCAACGCGATGCGTTCCGCGGAGAGCCGGCGCGAAACGAAGGAGAGAACGTGCGCCGAGACCTCGTCGAGCCACTGGGCGTCGTCGATCGTGCACAGGACGGGTCGGTCTTCCGCCGCCGCGGCGAGCAGGTTGAGAACGCCGAGCGCCACCAGAAACCGGTCGGGCGCCGGGCCGTCGAGGAGTCCGAGGGCGATTGCGAGCGCCTCTTGCTGAGGTTCGGCGAGCGCCGGAGCCCGACCCATCAGCGGTCCGACGAACCGATGCAGCGCCGCATGCGCGAACCGTGCCTCCGACTCGACCCCCGTGACCTGGGCGATCTCGAAGCCAGAGGATCGAGCCTCCTCGCGACCGGCTTCGAGGAGCGCCGACTTGCCGATGCCCGGTTCACCGCGGATGACCAGCACTCCGCTGCGTCCTTCGCGCGCGTTGGTAAGCAGCTGTCGTACCGCGGCACTTTCGATGTCGCGCCCTATCAGCTTCACCTTCGCCCCCGCCCACACTCGTCGGGGATCACCCGGAACCGGAGACGATACGGAACCCGTGTGGTCACCACCGCAATTATCTCGACGCGGTTACGTGGTTTCCACCGACGCGACGGTACATGCACGGGTGGAATCGTGTCGATCACGGAGGCTGACGCCTCCAACACCCGCACGAAGGAGCAGGCGATGAGACACGGCATCAGACGGAATCCCGCTGCGCAGACTGCGGGAGGCACTCCCGTGCCGGGCGAGGTGAGCTTCAGCATGGCGGCCGCGCTCGGGTGGACGATGCTGACGATGGCAGGGCCCTCGGTGCCGGCCGGATCCCTCTCGCAGGTCTCCCGCGAACGGCTCGGAAGGAGCGCTTGATGGCGTGGAGTACCCGCGAGCTCGCCGAGCTGGCCGGAACCACGGTGAACACGATCCGGCACTACCACGCGCTCGGGCTGCTCGAGGAGCCCGAGCGCAGATACAACGGCTACAAGCAGTACGGCATCCGTCACCTGGTGAAACTCCTGCGGATCCGTCGCCTGGCGGAACTCGGGGTTCCTCTCGCGCACATCGACACGGTCGGCGCCAGCGGACCGAGCGCTGCCGACATCCTGAGCGAACTGGACCTCGAGTTGAGCAGGAGCATCCAGCGCCTGCGGCGCGCGCGAGCCGACATCGCCACGATTCTGCGCGAGAACGCCCCGGCCGATTCGCCCGCGGGATTCGAGTCCGTCGCGCCGCACCTGTCCGAGTCCGACACGTCGATCATCCACATCTATTCGCACCTGTTCGACCGGGAGGCGATGGCCGACCTGCGTCGGATGGTCGAAGTCGACGCGGATGCAGGAGCGCTCGGCCGCGAGATCGATGCGCTTCCCGCCGACGCCGACGAGGCCACACGGCGCCGCCTCGCAACAAAACTCGCTCCGACCCTCGCACAGAATCTGATCGACTATCCGTGGCTCAATGATCCGGCCGCCCACCTGTCGAGAAGCGGGAGGATCACGCGCCGAACCTTCGTCGACGCGGTGGTCGAGCTCTACAACCCCGCCCAGGTCGACGTTTTCGCGCGCGCGGGAGTGCTCGCGAGGGATCTGCTGTCCGCCGAGCAGGAGCGCATCGACGCCGGCGGTTCCGAGGTAGTCCGGCGATGACGAATCTCGCCCACGACTCCGATGTCGCCGACCCTGCGGTCGAGGAGCCGGTTCTCCGGCGGCGCAGGTGGCCGTGGATCGCCGGTGGGGTGGTCGCCGTCGTGATCGCAGCCGGGGTGCTCCTCACCACGGTCTTCCAGTTCGGTCTTCCGTGGTGGAGCGACGACAACGACCGCAACCATGTCTTCGTGTCCGCGGACGGCGTTCGTCAGCACTACCAGGTGCACCTCCCGCCTCAGTATGACGGGTCGACGAAGCTGCCGGTGATGATGGCAGTGCACGGCTGCGGCATGACCGGGTTCGGGTGGAACTCGATGAAGGCGTCGACCCAGTTCAACGCCCTCGCCGATCGCGAGGGCTTCATCGTCGTCTACCCCACGCAGCGCCCGTTCGAGAACGCCATCAACTGCTGGAACTCCGCGGACCCGCGCAACCAGATTCGGGGCGCGGGAGAACCGGCGCTGCTGGCCGGGGTTGCCCGCGAGGTCGTCATGACCTACGGCGCCGATCCCGATCGAGTCCATGTCTCCGGTGCCTCCTCGGGAGCGGGCACAGCAGTGATCCTCGGTGTGACGTACCCGGATGTGTTCGCGTCGGTCACCTCGGTGGCCGGCGGAGAGTACGGCCTGAACCAGGTCGACCCCGAGCAGCCCGAAGTCACTCCGCCGGCCGACACCGCGAGGCAGGCGTGGGCTCAGATGGGCGACCGAGCCCGCCCCGTCCCGTTGCTGATCGTGCAGGGTGGTCGTGATCAGGCCGTACCGCCGATCGTCGGCGAGAGACTGATCGAGCACTGGAGCGCACTGCACGACCTCGTCGACGACGGGCTGCTCAACGACAGCCTGGCGCTGGCTGCTGACACGGTCGTGCACGATCCCGCCGAGGGGCGGTACGGATACGAGGAGACCTCGTTCCGCACATCGACAGGCGACGCGCTGATCGAGTACATCTTCGCCGAAGATCTGGCTCACGCCTGGCCGAATCCGGATGGTGCCGGGCTGTTCACTGATACCGCGGGGCCGGATGCCACCCGGATCGCGTGGACATTCGCACAGCTCCACGACCGCCGCTGACCTGGGGAGGCCGAGGGTCGCGGAGCCGTCGATTTGACCTTGTGGCGACAACACCATCTTGCATGACAGGAGCCGCTGCCGCCGGAGCCGAAGAATCGCTACCGCGGTCGATGAGAGGACAGCCGCATGATTCATGCTCAATCACTGACGAAGAGGTACGGAGCGAAGACCGCCGTCGACGGCATCGATTTCTCGGTCGCTGCCGGGCGCGTCACCGGTTTCCTGGGTCCGAACGGAGCGGGCAAGTCGACGACCATGCGCATGATCGTCGGGTTGGACCGTCCCACCGTCGGGGCGGTGACGGTCAACGGAAAAGCCTACGCGTCGCATCGCGCCCCGTTGCGCGAGGTGGGCGTGCTCCTCGAAGCGAGGGCGGTGCACCCGGGGCGGAGTGCCCGCAATCACCTGCGCGCGCTGGCGATGACACACCGGATCGGATCGGCACGAGTCGACGAGGTCATTGAACTCGCCGGACTCAGTTCGGTCGCGCACAAGCGCGCGGGGAGCTTCTCGCTCGGGATGGGCCAGCGCCTCGGACTAGCGGCGGCTCTTCTCGGCGACCCACCCACGCTGATCCTCGACGAACCGGTCAACGGCCTGGACCCCGCGGGCGTGGCCTGGTTCCGTCAGCTGGCCCGCCAGCTCGCGGCGGAGGGGCGCACGGTCTTCCTCTCCTCCCATCTGATGAGCGAGATGGCGCAGACGGCTGATCACCTGATCATTCTCGGGCGGGGTCGAGTTCTGGTCGACGCGCCGCTGAGCGAGATCGTGGCCAATGCCGGCGAAGCAACGATGCGGGTCCGTTCCGGCGATCCCGCTCGGCTGGAGGCTCTGATGCTCGGTGCTGGCGCTGACGTGACGCGTACCGACACAGATCTGCTCTCGGTTCGAGGCGTTGAGGCCGCAAGGATCTCTCAGATCTCCGCGGGCGCGGGTATCACGGTCTACGAACTCGCTCCGGCCTCGTCCTCACTCGAAGACGCCTACATGAACCTTACGCGCGAAGAGGTCGAATACGCGGCCGCGTCAACAGGATCGGAGAAGACCCGATGAGCACCACGACCATCGCCGGCGCTGTTGCCCCGCGCTACGGGCTCAGTTTCGGCGGCATCATCCGCTCCGAGGTGTTGAAACTGCTCAGCATCCCGTCGACGGTGTGGGCCTATGTGGTAATGGCCGCGATCACGATCGGGATCGCCGCGCAGGTGTCCGCCTCGACCGACTTCTCCTGGGCGGAAGTGGAGGTGAGCCAGGCGGGGATGCAGGCAACCGGCGCGTATGCCTTGTCGATCAGCAGAAACATCAATGTCCTCGTCGTCAGTGCGTTGGGCGTGCTTGTGATCGCCGGCGAGTACAGCACCGGAATGATCCGGTCCACCTTCACAGCCGTTCCACGACGTGTGCCGGCGGTCATCGCCAAGTTCCTTGTCTTCGCCGCCGTCACCTCGCTTGCCGGCATGCTCGCGACGGTCATCGCCCTGCCGATCACGCTCCCCCTGCTCGCGGAGAACGACGTTCATGTCCAGGCAGGCGACCCGCACCTCTGGCGCGTCATGATCGGCACCGTCGGCTACCTGACCGCGGTCGGACTGATCTCGATGGGAATCGGAGCGGTTGTCCGCAACGTCGCTGGCGGCCTGACCGCGGCATTCGGCCTCGTGGTCATTCTTCCAGCCGCGCTCGGCTTGGTAGGGGGCCTCGAGCAGCCGATCTGGCTGCAGAATGCCGCCGTGGTCTTGCCCCTCAATCTGGGCGCCGCCCTCACCATGCACCCCGGCTACCCCGACTTCGCCGCGCCAGGCGTGGAGGTCGTGCGACCGGAGGGGCTGTGGGTACTCGAACCCTGGCACGGTGCAATCGGTCTCGCGATCTGGGTGGTGGTGGCGCTTGCCGCCGCTCTCGTCGCCGTGAAGCGCCGCGACGTCTGACCCGTCCCACGCGGAGAGGTGACCACGACCAGACCTCTCCGCGGAGCCGGGAGACAAGAAGAGGGGAGATGCCACCGTGAGCATCTCCTCTCTTCGCCGACTCTGCTGCCGACGTCGTTCCCGTCCTCAGCCGACGAAGCGCAGCAGAGCGCTGTTGACCTCATCCGCATGAGTCCATAGAAGGCCGTGCGGCGCATCCTCGATCTCGACATACTCCGCGTCGGGCAGCAGTGTGCGGAACCGGCGCGCGGTGGCGTCGATCGGGAGGATGTTGTCCGCCGTGCCGTGGAGGATGAGCGCCGGCTTTCCACTTGACCGCACGGCCGCGACGTCGTCGCGGAAGTCCTCAATCCACGACGGCACGACAGCATACGCAGCGACCGGGGCCGACGAAATCGCGACGTGCCAACTCGCCTCGACCGCTTCCCGGCTGATCAGCGTGCCGAGAGTTGTCTCGAGGTTGTAGAAGTTCGAGAAGAACTGGGTGTACCACGCGTAGCGGTCTCCTCGCGCTTGAGTCACGATTCCGTCGAACACCTCCTGTGGCACGCCTCCGGGATTGTCGTTGCGGGCCACGAGGAAGGGTTGGAGCGAGGCGAGGAATGCGAGCTTCGCCACGCGGTCATGCCCGTAGCGGGCGACATAGCGAGCGAGTTCTCCCGTGCCCATCGAGAATCCGACGAGGACGACGTCGCGCAGGTCGAGCTGTTCGAGGATCGTGTTGAGGTCTGCGGCGAAAGTGTCGTAGTCGTAGCCGCTCCCTACTTTCGACGACTGGCCGAACCCGCGACGGTCGTAGGTGATGACGCGATACCCTGCGGCGAGCAGTTCGCGAGTCTGCCGCTCCCAGCTGTGGCCGTTGAGCGGATAGCCGTGGATCAGAACGATCGGTCGCCCCGCGCCCTGATCCTCGTAGTAGATGTCGATCGACGAGCTGTTCTCCGTGCCGACGGTGATGTGAGCCATTTCGGTTCCTTCTCTCTTTCGTGTTTGCGACAGCACGGCGGTCAGCCGTTGAGGGTCGTCATGTTGGCGGGGTCGTAGCGGTCTCCTGACGCAGCCGGCAGATCGGTCAGACGACCCACCTGGTCGTCTGACAGGACGAGACGGTCTGCGCCGGCGTTCTCCTGTACGCGCTCGATGCGGGTGGTGCCGGGGATGGGGGAGATCGCATGGTCGTGCGAAAGCAGCCACGCCAGCGCGACCTGCGCGGAGGTCGCGCCTGTCTCGGCCGCGACGGCCTCCACCTCGTCGACGATGCGCAGGTTCCGTTGGAGGTTCTCGCCGATGAAGCGCGGGTTGTTGCGCCTCCAGTCGTCGCCGTCGAGACTGTCCAGCGATCGGAACGCGCCAGTCAGGAAGCCTCGCCCGAGAGGGGCGTACGGCACGAGGCCAATGCCGAGCTCGCGGAGGAGGGGGAGCACCTCTTCTTGTGGATCGCGCGTCCAGAGCGAGTACTCCGACTGGAGTGCGGATATGGGGTGGATCGCGTGTGCACGGCGGATCGTCGCGGGGCTCGCTTCGGACAGCCCGATGAACCGGACCTTGCCCTCGTCCACGAGCTCTGCGAGAGTGCCGATCGCGTCCTCGACGGGAATCTCTGGGTCGACTCGGTGCTGGTAGTACAGATCGATGTGGTCCGTTCCCAGCCGGTTGAGTGACCCCTCGACTGCGCTGCGGATGTTCTCGGGGCTGCTGTCGAGGCCTTCGCGCCCGGTGTGAGAGACAAGCCCGAACTTCGTGGCGATCACCACCTCGTCGCGCCGGCCCCTAACGGCGCGCCCGACGAGCTCCTCGTTGATGAAGGGGCCGTATGCCTCTGCGGTGTCGATGTGCGTCACGCCGAGATCGAGGGCGCGATGGATCGTGCGGATGCTGTCGGAATCGTTGCGTCCGGCGCCGGTGTAGTAGTCGGACATGCCCATCGCGCCGAAGCCGATGCGTGACACCTCGAGCCCGCCCAGTGAGATCTTCTTCATCGGTTGTTCCTTTGGTTCAGTGCCTCGTGCGCCGGGGAGTCCGGCGACGCCATGGCGGCCGAGTGCCGCCCGCGGTCGATTCCTCGGTGCCCGATCCAGCCGAGGTGCGTGTGCCGGAAGGCCTCGAGCTTCAGCCCGTATCCGAGTGCGCGATCTACGGCGACATGGAATGCCCAGCACGCGGCGATGATCACGAGCCACGTCAGCTGAGTACCGCCGAACAACACGCCCAGGTACACGGTGACGAGGACCGCCGGCCCGGCGAAGTTGTGGACGGCGTTGTACGTGAAAGCGCCCACACGCGCGTTGCGGAGATAGCCGAGGGCGGAGAGGTCGAACACGAGAAACGCCGCGAGAAGGAGCCACCAGGGCTGTCCGAACGCGATCATCGCGAGCAGAATCGCCAGTGCGATCGCGCCATTCTCGATTCGTTGAATCGTGGATGCCATACTCAGGTCCGTTTCTTGAATCTTGAGCTCGTGCGATTCATGCGAACCCCTGTGCCCACCACAGGGTCAAGGGCGCCATCGTTTCGCACTTGCGTCCGCGTCGTCCCTCACTTACAGAGTGGTCTTGGCATGCGGGTCGGCGAAGCGACCACCCTAAACCTGGACGACGTCGACGAGGATGCTGGCGTGCTCCGGATTCGGGAATCGAAGTTCGGCAAGTCGCGGCTGATCGCGATCCACCGGTCCTCACTTGCGAGGGCGAAGTGCTCAAAGTCCGCCAGGGTATGCAAAAGCGATCGGTTCGACGCTGCTATCGCACACGCCGACGCAGCTTCCCAGCCACGTCGGTCTGCGCCGTCGAGGTCACCCAACCGAGCGCAAAGTGAGTGCAGGTGATAGCGGCCCCGACTACGCCCATGATCAGTCCCAGCACGACAAGCGCGCCCGCTCCGATATTCGCGTCAGGCGTCGGAATCACCAAGTACCAAAGCGAACCGATGAGTCCACCCGCACTTCCGGCAAGGCCGACGACCGCGCCCATTCTGCGAAGCATGGGTTGACCTCCTCGCTCTGTCGCAATCGCGACGCAGCACCTTGACGAAATCCAAGGGCAATGAATGCAGGTAACTCCCTGTCCCAACCACTGGGTCAAGCGGGCCGGCCGGGCGATTTCGATCCGGCCACGTCAACGATTTCGATCGGCTCAACCGCGCTCGTCGTCCTAGCCCCCTAAGCGTGGTTGACAGTGTCCCAAGAACACGCTCTTGGATCACTTCGACGGCCGTTTCCACGCCGAACAGCCGTCATCTGCTCTGACGAGAAGGCCACATCGGCTCAGGTTCAGGAGGTCCAGTGAACAAGAAAGCCGGCATCATCAGTACGCAGCGCATTCGCCCAGCACGAAGGCGGCGTGTACTCGTCGCCGCATCGATCGCCGTCGTCGGGGCGCTCGTTACGACGACAGTCGCCGGCTGTTCCTGGGCCCCGTCCGACACCGACTCCCCGACTCCCGATGTCGCCCAACTGGCGGGTGCGCTCGCTGAGCAGGAACTGGCCTGGGAGGAGTGCGAGTTTGAGGCTCCGCCGGTTCCCGGCGCCGACGTGTCCAACGTGGAGTGCGCCACGATCAAGGTCCCACGCGACTGGCATAACCCCGATCCCGGTCAGACCTGGGATGTTCGAATCTCTTTCGCCGAGAACATCGACCGTTCTGACCCTGAGTATCACACGACGATCCTCACCCACCCGGGTGGGCCCGTTACGCCGGGGCTGTCATACAGTGCGACCGTCCAGAGCTACACGCCCGAGTTGCGCCCGACGACCAATTACGTGAGTTTCGATCAGCGTGGCCTTGGGCAGTCCAGCCACGCGGAGTGCAACTACGAATACGATCCGGCCGACGGACTGGCGGCATCGAGCAAAGCGATAGCCGAGTCGTGCGCAGAAGACCCTGACGTCCGCACGATGACCACTGAGCAGGCCGCCTACGATATGGACTTCATCCGCCACCTGCTTGGCCTCGAGACCGTCACCTATGTCGGCTACTCCTATGGGACGTGGCTCGGCACATGGTTCGGTGCCCTCTTCTCCGACCACATCGACCGAATGCTGTTCGACTCCGCCTCCGACTCGACGGCGGACTCCATACAAGCCAACTACGACGCAGCTCACGAGGGCCGAGACCGTCAGTTCCGGCTGCACATGATGAACTGGATCGCGCGGAACGACGCGACCTATGGATTGGGTGCTGATCCGAAGGCGATATGGGACCGATACTTCGACACGACGTCCGAGGCGAAGATGGCGACGGCTGCGAACTGGGCGTGGACGTCGACGAACGTCAACTTGGCCTTCTCGAACCCAGTCGCCTATCCGTACGCAGGCGAACTTGTAGGGCGAATCATCGAGGCAGGTGAGGAAGCTGACGGTGAACTGGACTCCGTACAACTGGCGAGCGGCATCATCGACAAAATGACGACACTCACCGATGAACAGCGGGCGGCTGCTCACTCGCTGCTCGCGGCGCTCTCCGCGCCACCGGCCGTCGAACCCGATGGAATGATCCGCGCGACCCATGATTTCCTTATCGACTTCACAAAGTGCACGGATGGAGAATGGGAACAGGGTGACGAATACTGGGAAGACTTCAACGACCGAACTTCAGAGATCGCTCCGTTGAGTGCGCAACTGGGGCTCCTGGACGCTCCCCAGCCGTGCGCATTCTGGCCCACGGAGTCCGAGATGCCTCCGCTCAACGACTCCTTCCCCGAGACGCTCGTGGTTCAAAGTGAGCTTGACTCGATGACCCCTTTCGAGCAAGGCCACTCCGCCGGACTGAACCTGCCGAACACCAGCCTGATCGCGGTTGACAACGAGAGTGTTCACGGTGTCTTCCCGTACTTCACGGAGGAGGTTGATGGGCCTGTCCTCGACTTCTTACTCGGAGGGCCGCGCCCAGATCGAACGATTGTGGCAGCGGCGAAGCCGATGCCGCTGGAGGAGATCACCTACGAGACGTGGACGCCTCTCGATAGCGAGGGGCAGCACGGCGCCGAGACCCCGTATTTCACGGATCCGAATATCCCAGCGCGTTCGGGAACGCCCCGCGTGAACCCAAATCAAGCGACTGAACCCAGCGAACAGGAATGAGCGACTCGAACGCAGCGTCGACCCGAACCGCCCAGCCCGCGGCACGGCCCGGCCACAAGTGGCGGTTCACGCGATCTCAGTCAACCCGGGCGAGGTCGCGCACCGCGTCCCCGCGAGCGTCGACGGTGAGGTGCCGGGCTGATCTCGAGGTCTCCGCCACCGGCATCACTGCTCGTGGAGTCGCGAAGCTTCCGATCGAGGGCGAGTATCGTGACGGCGCGATCGTGGTCGCCGGAGAGTCGTATGCGCAGTCGATATGGGACCTGCCGACGCTGTCGGCATGGCGGGAGGCTCTGCCGGCGGCAGACATCATCGAAGTGACACGCACCCGCGTGCGCCTGGGGTCCGCGGCATCCGCTCGGCTCGCCGAAGAGCTACCACCGCTCGAAGATGCGGGCGCGCTCGTGAGCGTCATCACCGCACAACTGCTCACTTTCGCGCAAACGGGTGAGCCGGATGCCTGAACCAGCGCGCTGGCGCGGATGACCGTGCTCCGAGCGATCGAGACGCTTGAGCCGGGTGCAGTGGACATCGCACCCGACGCGATTGAGGAAATGCTGCTGCCCCGTGCTCAGCGAAGTCTCGAGTATCTCACTGACGCCGGCGTCGTCGAACGGCGCGCGAAGGACACCCTCCACGTTTCTGATCTGCTCCGCGGCCCGTTCGCGCACGGCATTGCGCTCGCCCTGGCGTTCCTAAGCGATGAGCTGGAGCCGGATGACCAGCCCCTTGATGATGCCGACCCGTTCGGCGATCCCGAGGCAATAGCCGAGATGGCGCGCCTCGGGATCGTCCATACGCCCGGGATGGCCGCAGAGATGATGAGGGAGCTCGCACCGCTACTCGCGGAAGATGGCATCGACCTCGACAACCTCGAGACGGATGCCGACCTCGACACGCTGAACACCGCTCTCGCTCGCGCGACCAAGCGCCGCAACCTCGAGTTGTTCACGCCTACCGGAGAATGGCGGGCGATGGCGCTCACCGTGCACCGCCTCGTCACGGAAGCGCTCGCCGAGGGCAACACTGATCTGGCGCGCACAATCATCGATGGCATCGAACCTGACCCGGTGGACAACCTCCCCTCCGTGGCGCAGGTCATCGGCGCGGGTCTCGGTGTCCTCGACCAGCAGCGACACGACGCCACGTTCGCGCAGGCCCTGTCGTCCGCTAAGCCGCCGGAGTCGGGAGCAGAGGCGATGCGAGCCGCGCGAGACATCCTCAGTGCGGCACGCAAGCAAGGCGCCTTCGATCAGCTGGGGAATCTGCACCGTCGCTACGCCGGCATGGCGATCCTCGAGGGTACACTGCTCGCGGTCGCCGGCACCGTCATCGCCCTCGCCGGTCTGAAAGGCGCGCACCTGCGCGAAATCGCTGACAGCGTGCTCAGCGGGTGATAGAGCGAGCGTTGGGTGCTTGCGGCTGCCGCGGCGACCGAGCGTCAATCAGTCGAGATCCGCACCGCTATCGGCTTGAGTCGATATAGAGCCTGATCTATCCTGGCGGTGATGACCTGGGATGTGCGGCTCTGGAGTGATGTGGAGTCGTGGCTCCTCGGACTGGACGACGACTCCTACGACGTGATCGCCGCGGCGATCGATCACCTGGCTGACAAGGGTGCGGTGCTCGGCCGGCCGCTGGTCGACCGGATCAAGGGGTCGCGTCACCACAACATGAAAGAGCTGCGGCCGGGCTCCGCCAGCGCGACCGAGATCCGGGTGCTGTTCGCGTTCGACACGAAGCGGCGGGCGATTCTGCTGATCGCGGGAGACAAGTCCGGGCAGTGGAAGAAGTGGTACGACGAGAGCATCCCGATCGCGGATGACCGATTCGATGAATGGCTCGACGGCGAGGAGGGCTGAGATGAGCAAGACGACGAACTGGAGTGAGGTGCGCGCCAAGCGTGCGCCGAACGAGACTTCCGTCGCGCGCCACCGCGAGCGGTTCGAAGCGGAGGAGCGGGCCTACCGTCTGCGTGAGGTGCGTGAGGAGCAGGGCGTCACGCAGAAGGAACTCGCCGAGCGGATGGCGCTCACCCAACCCACCATCTCGGCGCTCGAGTCCGGCGACCTCGACCGGTCGGGACTCGCCACTCTCCGGGCCTATGTCGAAGCGCTCGGCGGTACCGTGGAGATCACCGCGACGTTCGGAGAACGCAAGGTGATCCTCTCGGATGGGCACCATTCGGCTGCGTAAGAATCGCGTAAACCTGAACGCCCGCGAGCGCCTGCGAACCTCCACGTACACCGCCGCGAACCCAGTCGTATCAACAGAATCGCCTCTGAACGCCCGCGAGCAACCGCGCGGAGCCCGGGTTCAAATCCCTCCGTCTCCGCATTTTTGCGGGTGTTCAGTTACGTTCGCGTACGTTGAGTGAGGTTTACGTGTCGTTGCGGCGTGACCTGGGCAGTTCCTCTACGCGCGTATTGAAGCGATCTGCCCCACCGCGAGGTCCTGCGTGTCGCAGAGTGGTCAAGTGCGTCCCCTTTGCGTCCCGGGAGGCGGAGGGACGTTGTCCCTCGGCCTCTTGACAGGAGTCGGAATCTCTCCGGCACGCGCGGTGCGTCGGAGTAGAGATTTCTGTCGGCTCCAAAGGACGAATAGCTGGTGTCGGTGACCGATGAGTAGTTCCGAGTGACCGGTACTCGTCGGCGATTGTCATCTCTATCGATTGTTGGCGACAGTGCTCTCCCTGCACAGTGCCGAAAGTAACAGGATTAAACCGCCGCCGACACCGCAGTCGCATCTCGCATCAAGATGGCCCGCGCCGTCAGGCGCCGATGGTGCGTGGCCATTCGAAGGCCGGTGAAGTGATCGTCCGATTTGGGGGCCCGATCCGGTCGCGGCATATGTCTATGTTCTCGGCCGGACCGGAAGCCGACGCGGTTACGACTTGTCATTCCCACCGCTCATTCTGGCATCTGCCGTCAAGACTCTGGAGGCGAACAGCCACCTGCCGCTCCATCGGACGAGTCGGTCCTCGTAGCGACCGGTCATCTCGACGATTGGGGGAGACGGGCCCCACCCACCTTGCAGCAGGATGAGGTACGCGCGTCCTCGTGCCCCTTCTGCGTCCTCGCTCAGGGTGAGGTTCACGGTGATGTGACGTCCCATGCCGCCGGTGCGATCCGGAAACGCATCTCCCACGACCCGCAGTGCGCCGGCGCCCCGGTGCACCTGATTGCGATGCGGCAGGGCAAGGGAGCCGTCCGGCGTGAAGCACTCCGCCCACTTGTTGCCGTCGCCGCTGTCGATGCAGTGGCAGTAGTAGGCGTACAGATCGAGGATTTCCATGCGGTCCGCGGGTGTCAGACGGTCTCCGCCTTGCGTCTGACTCAATGGCTCATCCCGATGATGGCGCGGCTGGTAATCTGCCCGGACGCGAGATCCTCATAGGCGCGATCGGCTTCTTCGATCGAGTACCGAGCAGTGATCAATGTGTCGACATCTAGGACTTTCTCGCTCGCGAAGCGCACGATCTCAGGTAGATCCGTACGAGTGCGGGCGCCGAACGACCCGACGATCTCGTATCCGCGCCGCACTAGAGGTGTGATCTCGATTGATGCGGCAGCCCCGGCTGGCGCGATGCCAATGGCTACCATGCGACCGCCGTCGGCCAACATGCCGATCCCTTGGGTGAAGGTGCGAGAATTGCCCAGCGCCTCGAACACGACATCCGCGCCATCGTCCAGGAGCGCGCGCACGGCGGCGACGGCGTCGCCGGCCGATCCGTCCACAGCATCGGTGGCTCCGAGAGCGAGCGCGCTGTCAAGCTTCTCTTGCGCGATGTCGACTGCGACGACACGCTCTGCGCCGGCTGCGCGAGCCAGCGGGATGAGTGTGGACCCGATGCCTCCCACTCCGATGATTGCCACTTTAGACTCTGCCGTAATATTGGCCTGACGGTGCGTTGCGCCGAAGGCAGTGAGCCCGGCGCACCCAAGGATGGCGGCGTTCTCGACGTTCAGGCCGGGAGCGATCTTCGTCACCGCCGCGGCCGGAACAACGGAATACTCCGCGAGCCCGCCCATTGAGTACATCGCCAGGAACGAGCCGTCCGGCATGCGCAGGCGGCTCTCGCCGTCGTAGAGCGTGCCGTTCAAGCGATTCATCGCAAAGAAGTTGGCGCAGAGGTCGTCGCGGCCTCGACGGCATGCCGCGCATTCGGTGCACGGCATGATGAAGCCGCTGACTACGACGTCGCCCACGCGAAGATCCCCATCCTCGAGCCCTTCGCCAAGTGCGACGATCTCCCCGCTCACCTCGTGGCCGACCACGGCGGGGCGGGGGAAGGCGACCTCCCCCTTGAGGACATGCAGGTCGGTGTGACACACACCGCAGGCGATCACCCGCAGAAGGACCTCACCTTTCCGCGGCGAGGGCGTGTCAATGTCCATGACGGTCAGTCGCGGACTCTCGTCGAGGAGCACGGCGGCTCGCATCGTGGAGGGAATGGGCATCTATGACCTCCCGGTCTGTCGAGGTGTTCTCGTGCATTATGATATTTGATACACAAAGGAGTTGCATGAGATCTGACCTCGGCACGGAGGGCGGTGTCCTCACGGGCATCAGGGTCCTCGACCTAACGCACATTTTCTCGGGCCCCCAGGCGACCCAGATCCTCGGCGACCTCGGCGCCGACGTGATCAAGGTTGAGCGTGTCGAGGGGGGCGACCCTGCACGGCGATACGGGCAGGGCGTCGACGACGATGGTTTCGGGGCATCCTTCGTCGCACTCAATCGCAACAAGCGCAGTCTCGCACTCGATCTCGCCTCCGAGGAGGGGCGCGGGGTGCTGCGCAGGCTCGTGGCTGACAGCGACGTGCTCGTGCAGAACTTCAAGACCGGGCAGATGCAGAAGTGGGACCTCGACTACGAGGCGGCCCGAGCGATCAACCCTCGGCTCGTGTACTGCTCGATCTCGGGGTTCGGATCGGAGGGGCCGCTGGCGGCGCGTGCGGCGAACGACCTTGTCATCCAGGCCTACAGCGGACTGCTCAGCTTCACTGGGGAGGTGGGCGGCGGCCCCGTGCGCGTGGGCACCGCCGTCGCAGATCTGACCGCGGGGACGAATGCGGCCCTCGGTATCGTCGCCGCCCTGTTCCAGCGCGAGCGCACGGGGGAGGGCCAGGAGGTGCGCACCTCGATGCTCGAGGGCCTGGTGAACATGCTCAGCTACTTCTTCGCGGATTACTGGCAGAAGGGCGTCGTGCCCGAGCGGTTGGGGACGGCCAACCGGCTGGGCATCCCCAATCAAGCGTTCCCGACCTCGGACGGCTGGATCGTCATCTCCAACGCCAACGAGGCGATGTGGCGCCGCTGCTGCGCGGTTCTCGGGATCCCCGCTGTGGCCGAGGACCCGCGCTTCTGTTCGCTCGCCCGCCGCTACGAGAACACCGAAGCCCTCGTGGCGGCGGTGTCGGAGGCGACGCTACGCTTCACGACCGACGACATCGCGCGGCGGCTGGGTGAGGCGTCCGTCTCGTCCGGTCCCATCAACGATCTCCCGACGGTGGCGGAGGACGAGCAACTGGCGGCGCTCGGGACCTTCATCGAGGTGCCGGTCGGTCACGAGGGTGGCCGCACGGGGCGTGTGGTGTCGAGTCCGTTCTCGCTGTCTGCCGCTCCGCTGGCCGCGCGTCGCGGCGTGCCCGAGCTCGGCGCCGACAGTTCAGCGATCCTCGCTGAGCTCGGCTACGACGAGGGAGAGATCGCGGCGTTGAAGTTGGACGGTGTGGTCGATGGAATTTGATTTGTGATATTTGATACGCAGGCGTGATACGCTCGCGAGGTCGCGCCTGACGTGACCGTTTCGACGAGGAAAGGAAGTCTCGTGCTTACAAAGAAGTGGGCTTACGTAGGGTCCGCAGTGGTCCTGCTGGCGCTGACCGGATGCGCAGGTGGCGGAGGCGGCACCGGCGGTGATGGCGGAGAAGGTGGGGGCGGCGAGCCGATCACTCTCGGCATGGTCGCACCGCTGTCGGGCTCGTTCGCCGACGTTGGCGCCCAGATTGGCTACGGGGCGCAAGTCGCACTCGACGAGATCAACGACGCCGGGGGAGTGTTGAACGGTCGGGAGCTCGCGATCGAGAAGGCCGACACAGCCGACGGTGCCCAGGCGTCCGTGCAGGCCATCCGCGACTTCTCCTCGGAGGGACTCGACCTGGTCTTCGGCGAGCTGTCCAGCGCGAACTGCCTCGCCCTGGCGCCGCTCGTGGACGAGCTCGGCTCAGTCTTCATCACCACCACCTGCACCAACGACGACCTCACCGGCAAGGACGGCGGCGAGGCGCCCTTCGAGCGCTTCTTCCGCGTGGGTGCCACCAGCGCTCAGGACATGGTCGCGCTCGCGCGCACCATGAACGAAGCAGCGCCCGAGGTGACCACCTACGACGTCTTCGCCTTCGATTACGTCTCCGGCCACCTGCAGTGGGAGCAGTTCTCGGGAGAGCTCGACCAGCTCGGCGTGGACCTGAGCGCCGATGTGCAGTACTTCGTGCCGCTCGACGAGCAGAACTACACCTCCCAGATCTCGGCCCTCGCGGGTGTGTCCGAGGGCGCGGAGAACCGTGGCCTCTACCTCGGTACCTACGGTTCGGGCACGTCTTCGTTCATCAACCAGGCCGCCCAGTACGGGCTGTTCGACAACTACGACGTCGTGGTCAATTCTGGAAGCTACTGGCCCATCGCCACGTCCCTCAACGGCAGCGCGCCGGAGGTTTACAACGGCTACGACTACAACTACGCCGCCTACGACACCCCCGAGAACGAGGCGTTCGTCACGGCGTACACCGAGCTCGCGGAGAGCGTCCCGGACACGTGGGGCTACCAGGGCTACCTCGCCGTGAAGGCGTACGCCGCCGCGATCGAGGAGGCCGGCAGCGACGACGTCGACGCCGTCTTCGAGGCGCTCAAGGGCGTGAGCTTCATGACCCCACAAGGCGAGTTCACGATCGATCCCACGACCCACCAGGGCTCGGCGAACATCGTGGTCACCCACACCGTCGGCAACCCCGCGGAAGAGACCGGCGTCGAGGTCCTGGAGTCCTACGTCGTGCCCTACGCGGAGACCGAAAAGTAGGTCTCCCGGGCTCCCCGGGCGTGCGCCCGGGGAAGCCCGTCCACGCGGGCGAGATCCCGCGCTCGAAGCCACCGTCAACGAAAGAACGCGACGTGACCCAGTTCCTCACCGCCATCGTGAACGGTCTCGCCCTCGGCGTGCCGCTCTTCCTCGTGGCGAGCGGCCTCAGCCTCATCTACGGCGTGATGGGGGTGCTCAACTTCGCACACGGCGCTCTGTTCGCGGTCGGTGCCTATGTCGTGGCCACATCGCTCGCAGGTCAGACCGTCGGAATCGGCGGCTTCCTGCTGGCCGCCCTCGTCGGCGCCGTCATCGTGGGGGCGCTCGGCTTCATCAGCGAGAGGGCGATCTTCTCCCGACTCTACGCGCAGGGGCATGTCATCAACCTGCTGGCCTCCTACGCCCTCATGCTGATCCTCGACGGACTGATCATCATCACCTTCGGGCCGGGCATCTATCAGACTCGTCCGCCGCAGGAGCTTACGGCTCCGCTACGCGTGGGCGGGGTTATCCTCCCCTCCTACGCGGTGTTCCTCATCGTGGTGGGACTGACCGTCGCCGTGGCGCTGTGGTTCATGCTCGATAAGACGATGCTCGGCATCCGCATCCGCGCCGTCGCACACGACCGGATCACCGCCAGTGCCCTGGGCGTACGCACCCGGTGGGTGGGTGCGGGGGTCTTCGCAATGGGGACGGCGCTGGCCGGACTCGCGGGCGCGCTCGCAGCGCCGCAGCTCACGGTGGCGCCCGGTCTCGACGCGGTCTACATCATCCAATCGTTCGTCGTTGTGATCGTCGGAGGTCTTGGCTCGATCTGGGGGGCGCTGGCGGCATCGATCGGCCTCGGCCTGATCACGAGCTTCCTCATCACTTATGCCCCCGGGTGGGAGGCGTACGGCATGTACATCGCCATCGCCGTCGTGCTGCTCCTGCGCCCGCAGGGTCTGTTCGGCCGCACGAAGCTGCAGGGGGCATGACATGGTCATCACCAACCCCACCTCACTGATCAAGACCGATCGCAGGAGCTCGTTCGGTGGGGGCGCGGGGCGCGTCCTGGCGCGGTTTGACGTCATCGTCGTGGCCGTCGTCGTCGGCGTCGCAGTCTCGTTCGCGCAAGGGAACATCCAGTTTCTTGCCGCGACAGTCGCGATCTACGGCCTTTTCGCGATGGCGACGAACATGCTTGTCGGGTGGCTCGGGATCGTCACGTTCGGCGCTGCCGCCTACTTCGGGGCGGGAGCGTACTTTGTCGCCCTGATGCGCGAGTTCGAGATAGCCCCGCCGCTGCTCATTCTTCTGGCCGGTCTCGTCGGCGCCGTCCTGGCGTTGTTGTTCTCGGCCATTACGATCCGCGTCAATGGCATCGCACTCACCATGCTGACGCTTGTCTTTGGGCAGATCCTCTACCAGCTGCTGTTCTCGTTTTCCTTCCTCGGGGGCGACGACGGCATTCCCGGTGTCCCCTCCGGGCAACTCCTCGGGCTGCGACTGGCAAGGCCTGAGGACTTCTGGATTTACGCCATCGTCATCGTGACGCTGTGCGTGCTGCTGCTGAAGGTCGTTTACCGTTCCTCCTTCGGCCGGAGCGTTCTCGCCGTGCACGACGACCCGCTCCGCGCCGATTCGCTCGGCATCCCGCTGAAGAGCACGCGGGTGAAGGTCTTCGTCCTCGCGGGGTTCTTCTCGGCGATCGCGGGGGGACTGCTGGCCCAGCAGCAGGGGATCGTGACGAGCGAGAACCTGTACTGGATGACATCGGGACAGGTCCTCATCATGTGCCTCATCGGGGGCAGCGGACGCTTCTGGGGGCCGCTCATCGGGGCCGCCATCCTGCTCGTGCTGGAGAGCCAGCTGTTCCGCGGGATTAGCTACTCCGCCCTGTTCGTGGGACTGATTCTGCTCGCTGTCGTGATGTTCTTCCGCGGCGGTGTCGCCGGCCTCCCAGCACAGATCCGCGGATGGGTTCACTGGTTCGCCGATCGGCGGGACGCGAAGGCGAAGGAGGGCCGTTCGTGAGCGCGTTGCTGGAAGTGTCCGCCGTCGGCAAGTCCTATGACGGGGTCCCCGCCGTCACCGACGTGTCGTTCTCGGTCGTCGCCGGCGAGACCCTCGCGGTGATCGGCCCCAATGGCGCCGGCAAGTCAACCCTGTTCGGAGTCGTCGCCGGGGAGCACCGCGCGTCGACGGGCAGCATCCGCTTCCAGGGCGCCGATGTCACCTCCTGGCGCGCGAATCGGCTGGCCGGCGCCGGGATGAGTCGCACCTTCCAGGTGGCGCGCCTTTTCGGGAGCCGCACCGTGGAGGAGAACGTCGCCCTCGCGTTCGCCGCGAAGGATAGTTGGTACCGGAGAATGTGGGACTCCTTCGACTCGACGGTGCGCCATCACCGCGAGCGTCTGGACGCCTCGATCGAGCGGTTACACCTCGACCACGTGCGCGACCGGCTCGCCGCCGACCTGCCGCAGGGCGACCGGAAGCGCCTCGAGCTCGCCATGGCGGTCGCCCAAGACCCCGTGATGCTGCTTCTGGACGAGCCCACCGCGGGCATGTCGAACGAGGACTGCGACGTCACCGTCGCCCTGTTGGAGGAGATCAAGCGGGATCGGCCCGAGCTCGCGATCGTGATGACCGGACACGATATGCACGTGCTCCTGGCCGTGGCAACCCGCGTCATGCTCATGGCTGAGGGGCGGAAGGTACTCGACGGCGACCCCGAGGCGGTACGAACGAGCAAAGAGGCACGCGAGCTGTACCTGGGAGAGAACGCATGACCGCCACAGCGTTGCGCATGACGGGCGTCGAGGCCTGGTACGGGCCCGCCAAGGCCCTCTTCGGCATCGATCTGGAGCTGCGTGGGGGCGAGACGGTCGCACTGCTCGGGCGCAACGGCGCCGGGAAGACCACGACGCTGCGCAGCGTCATGAACCTGATGGTGCGGCGCACGGGCGACATCGAGGTCTTGGGCGAACCCGCGAAGGGCGGCGCCGACGCCATCGCGCGGCGGGGTGTCGGGTGGGTGCCCGATGACCGGCGCATCTTCCCGACTCTGACGGTGCGTGAGAACCTCACCCTCGCGCAGAAGGCGGGACGGTCGAAGGGGCGGGAGCCGGTCGCGCTCGACGAGGTCGTCGAGATCCTCCCGATCATGGGGCGTCTGATCGACCGACGCGGCTCGGCGCTGTCGGGCGGAGAGCAGCAGGCGGTAGCGATCGCGCGCGCGATCGTGGCTCGACCGCGGCTGCTGCTGCTGGACGAGCCCACAGAGGGGCTCGCTCCGGTGATCGTGGATGAACTGGAGCGGGCGGTCGCCGACCTGCCCGGTCGATTCGGGATGTCGATCGTGCTGGCCGAGCAGAACCTCACCTTCGTGCAAAGCGTGGCCCAGCAGGTGCTGGTGCTGGAGACGGGCCGGCTGGTCTACAGCGGAACGGCTGAGCAGTTCGCCGCCGACCCGGGGATCAAGGAGCAATTCCTGGCGATCGGTACTCGATGACCGGGGAATCGCGAACCCTTGCCGAGGCGGCCGCGGCGCTGAGCGGGGACGGGCTCCTCGAGCACGTGCGCGTGCGTGCCGCCGCGATCCTCCTCGACACCGTGGCCGGAGCTGTCGGAGGGCGCGGCAACGGGATGCACCGGCGTCTCGCGGATCTGCTCGAGCCCGCCGGAGGCGGACGGTCGACCCTTCTCGGGCGCGCCGAGACCGTCTCGGTGGGAGATGCCGTCGCCTACAACGCCACCCTCCCGACCGTGCTTCAGCTCGACGAGGGCGTCCGGCGCACGAAGGGCCATCCCGGAATCCATGTCGTCCCCGTCGTCCTGGCGGTGGGCGAGCAGCGCGGTAGTAGTTGGGCTGAGGTCCTCACGGCCCTCGTGGCCGGGTACGAGACCGCCGCCCGGATCGCGATCGCGATGGGGGGGACGAAGGCAGACATCCACCCGCATGGCAACTGGGGGAGCGTCGGCGCCGCCGTCTCCGCCGCACTCTTGTACGCCGGGCCCGACCCCGACGTCCTCACCCACGCCATCGACATCGCCGCCGGCGTGGCCGGCCGCTTCGACCGCCGGGCCGTCAACCGCGGCGCCGACACCCACCACCTCTGGTCCTCCGTCGGTGCGCACACCGGTCTGATGGCGGGCGCGACGGCGGCTGCGGGCGGCGAGAGCGTCCCCGACACCTTGGTGGACTATCTCCTCCCCACCAGCGGCGCGCGGCCCCGCGCCGAGCTGCTGGGCGAGGGCATCGACGACGGGCGGTTCCGCTCCTTTGTCCTGGCCGAGAACTACTTCAAGCTCTGGTCGGCGTGCGGCCACACCCACACCGCGATCGGGGCGGCCCTCGATGTCGCGGGTCGGGGCGGCTTCGTCGCCGACGACATCGAGGCAGTCGAGGTGCGGACGTTCGCGGCGGCGGCGAGCCTCGGCGCGCAGCGTGTGCGCAACGCTCTCGCGGCGCGTTTCAGCATCCCCTTCGTGGTCGCAGCGTCGTTCTTGGACGGCGAATTCACCGACGACTCTCTGGCCGACCCGGGCCTTGCCCGCCTGGCCCCTCTCGCTGGCCGAGTGCGGACGGTGCACGACCGCGAACTCGACGCTGGTTACCCCGAGGCGGGTCGCCCCCTTCACCTGACGGTGCGACTGCGGGACGGACGCGCTCTCGAAGCGGACGCTCTGCTCTCGGACGGGGACGCGGAGCGACCGGTGGGCACGGACGTGCTGCGCGCCAAGGCCCGACGGCTGCTGGCCCGTTCCTTCGGCGACGCGGGGACCGCGCGCGTGATCGAGGTCTTCGACGCGCTTGGTCCGGCCGATCCGGTGACCATATTCGGTGAGGCGCTGCGCGTTGCGGCGCGGGAAGGTTGAGGATGGACGCACACGACAAGACGACGTGGACCATCGAGCCGGTGTGTTTCGGGGAGTTCCCCATCCTGGAGCAGTCGGCTTTCACATACATGCGCGGCTTCGGTGAGAAGTTCTCGGCGCCCTCGATCGGATTTGTGCTGCGCTCCAAACTCGGCACCGTGCTGCTTGACACAGGACCCGGGTCGCAGTCCGGCGACCTCGGCCTGCACTCCCCGTACACCCAGACGCGCGAGCAGGAGATCGCCCCTGCGCTGGGCGCGATCGGCGTCGAGGCGGACGAGCTCGAGTGGGTCGTGCTGTCGCACCTCCACTACGACCACTCCTCCAACCTTGACCTGTTCCCCAACGCGACCTTCATCGTCCAGGCCGCGGAGGTCCGAGAGGCGGTCGATCCTATCCGGCCGCAGCGTGGGATCTACGAGTTCGGTTACGAAGGCCTCGTCCCGCCGTGGATGAGCGTCACCTCGCGTCTGCGGCTGGTGCGGGGCGACACCCGGCTGTTCCCGGGGCTCGATCTGCTGCTCCTGCCGGGACACACGCCGGGCACGCAGGGCGTGCTCGTGCGTACCGAGGCGGGACCTTACATCATCGCGGTCGACCTAATCAGCGTGCTCGACAACTGGGGCGCGGGGGGGCCGGACGACTGGGTCTCGCCCGGCATCCACGTCGACCTCCGGGAATGCGAGCGTAGCTTCGAGCGGATCCGCGCCACCGGCGCGACCGTGCTGGCCAGCCACGACTGGCGCACGTTCGACCAGCCGAAGTACCCCGCTCGATGACCGTTCGCATCGTCGTCCTCGACGACTGGGAGGGGTTCGCTGCCGATTCCGGCGATTGGTCCGCGCTCGGGGACGTGGACCTCGACGTCGTGACCGAGCACATCGACGGCGCCGAGGCGCTCGCCGAGCGGATCGGCGACGCCGAGGTCGTCGTCGCGATGCGCGAGCGTTCGCCGTTGCCCGCGGTGGTGATCGACGCTCTTCCTCGTCTTCGGCTCCTGGTGACCACGGGGATGCAGAACGCCGCGATCGATCTCGACGTGTGCCGCCGACGCGGGGTGACCGTGTGCGGCACGCGCTCGCATCCCGGCGCCGCGTCGGAGCTGACGTGGGCGCTCATCCTCGCCGTCGCCCGGCGTACGGACCTGGCGGTGCCCGAGATGCGCGAGGGGCACTGGCGCTCCCGTGTCGGGACAGCCCTACACGGTCGTCGGTTGGGGCTTCTCGGACTCGGCCGCGTGGGGAGCACCGTGGCGCGCGTGGGGTCGGCCTTCGGGATGGAGGTTTCCGCCTGGACGCCGTCGCTCACGTCCGAGCGTGCAGCGGAGACGGGCGCGGTGCGCGCCGGATTCGACGAGGTCGTGGCCTCGGCGGACATCCTCTCGCTGCATCTGGCACTAACCCCAGAAACGGCGGGGATCATCGACGCGCGAGCCCTGGGACTGCTTCCCCCCCGCTCGTGGTTGGTGAACACGGCGCGCGCGGGTCTCGTCGATCAGGAGGCGCTCGTCGACGCGCTGGATGCGGGCTCGATCGCGGGAGCGGCGCTGGACGTGTTCGACCGCGAGCCGCTAGCCGCCGACTCTCCGCTGCGCGCTCGCCGGAACGTTCTGCTCACCCCTCACTCGGGGTACGTGACCGATGCAAATCTCGCGCGCTGGTTCGACGACATCCGCGACAACATTCGTGCGTGGATCGATGGCAATCCGATCCGTCTCGTCGGGGATGCGTGATACTGTATCAAATATCAGAAAGGGTCCGCGGTGGAATTCTCGACATTGAAGACGCTACTCAACGACGACGGCGTACTGGTGGTTACGATGGATCGCCCGCCGGTCAATGCGCAGAACCTCCTTGCCCGGGAGGAACTCATCGAAGCGTTCGACCGCGCCAGTGCGGATGACGCCGTGCGTGTGGTGGTCCTGACCGGGGCGGGAGAGGTCTTCAGTGCCGGGGCGGACATCAAGGAACGCGGTTCCCTCGTTGCCGAACCGCACGCGTACGTCTCGCACAACCGTGTCACCCGGGAGTCTTTCTTCGCGCCCGCGGACTGTCAGAAGCCCGTCATCGCCGCGATCAACGGGCCCGCCATCGGCGCCGGCTACGCGCTGGCGGCCATGTGCGACATCCTCCTCGCCGCCGAGGAGGCGTGGATCCAGATGCCCGAGATCGACCGCGGGCTCCTCGGCGGAGTGCAGTTCCTGAAGCAGCACTTCTCGCGTTCGCGCTCGCGCTTGCTGTTCTTCACCGGGCGACGCGTCGACGCCGCCGAGCTCTACCGCCTCGGGATCGTTGACGAGGTGGTGCCGCGCCGGGACCTCCTCGACGCGGCACTGGTGGTCGCCCGGCAGATCGCCCGCAAGAGCCCCGACGCCGTCCGCCGAGCGAAGGCGGCGTTCACCGCCTTGGAGGAGGTGCCGCTGCGCGACGGCTACCGCTGGGAGCAGACGCAGACCTTTGAGTTGTCGCAGACCGCCGACGCCGCGGAGGCGCGGGCGGCGTTCCTGGAGAAGCGCGAACCCCGATACGGACAGGGATGACACGATGCAGTTGAACGGGCGGACCGCTCTGGTCACCGGTGGTGCCGACGGCCTCGGGTGGGCGATGGTGCAGCGTTTCTCACGCGCTGGCGCCCGGGTCGTGATCGCCGATCTGCGGGAGGACGCGGCGGCCGAGCGCGCCGCCGAGATCCGTGACGGCGGAGGATCGGCGACCGCCGTGGGCGTCGACGTCACTGACGAGCTAGCCGTGACGCGGATGTTCGACATCGCCGCATCCGCGGAGGGCGTGCCTCAGATCCTCGTCAACAACGCCGGGGTCACCCGGGATGCGGTGCTGCGCAAGATGAGCCTGGACGACTTCCGGCTCGTGATCGACGTGCACCTCCAGGGCGCGTGGCTGTGCACCCGCGCGGCGGTGTCCGCGATGCGCGGCGCCGGGCTGGAGGGCGCGATCGTCAACATGTCGTCCATCTCGGGCAAGGTCGGCAACCCAGGCCAGAGCAACTACTCCGCCGCGAAGGCCGGGATGGTGGGGCTGACGAAGTCCGTGGCCAAGGAGGTCGCGCGCTACGGGGTCCGCGTCAACGCGATCGCGCCGGGCCTGATCCGCACGATCATGACGGAGCGCATGGACCAGGACGCCCTCGCGCGCGGTATCGCGGATGTCCCCTTGGGACGTATCGGCGAGCCCGAGGACGTCGCCGAGGTGGCCCTCTTCCTGGCAAGCGAGAGCTCTTCCTACCTGACCGGCTGTGTGCTGGAAGTCTCCGGCGGAAGGAACATGTGAGATGACCGAGGCCACGACGACGGAGTTGCGCGTGGGGGATGTCGTGTCCCTCGGACCGCGCCGTATGACACGCGAGCGGATGCGCTGGTACTGCGACGCGTTGGAGACCGCGGCGGAACGCGACGGGAACTTCGTCGTAGCCGAGCCGACGATTCACTCCGACGACGACTTCGCCCTCGCCCAGGGGCTGCCCGGCATCATCGCCGACGGCATGCTCTCGACAAACTATCTCTCCAGTCTCCTCTATCGACACTTCGGAGTGGACTACCTCGCCGGCGGCGAGCTCGACACGAAGTTCATCCGCCCGGTCTACGAGGACGAGATCATCGACGCCTTCGCCAAGGTCGTCGGCGACGAGGGCGGCATGGTCGAGCTGGAGGTGTGGTGCGAGACGTCGGAGGGCCGCACCTGCACGGTCGGTCGCGCGAGCGTACGGAGGTCGGCGGCATGAGCACCGGAAGATTCGTGAGTGATCTGGAAGTGGGCGACGTGCTGGAGCCCGTCCGCTACGTCATGACGCCGTTCATCGTGCGCGAGTACTGCCACGGTATGGACGAGTTCGCGGAGGAGTTCCACTCGGACGCGGCGACGGGCGTGCAATACGCACCCCCGACTCTCACCCACATCGACAAGATCCGTCTCTACAAGAAGAACTGCCCTGAGGGCGCGGGCCCGGACGCCCGCATCCACTACCGGTTCCACACCCGGCATCACCGGTTGATCCCGGTCGGCGCGGAGCTGGAGGTGAGGGGCGAGGTCGTCGGCAAAGAGGAGCGCCGGGGCCGCACCCACATGCGGATGGAGATCCGGGTCAGCGTCGCCGAAACGGGCGATCTCGTGACCGAGGCGTGGGACACGGCGATCCTGAGCTTTTCCCAAAGCTGACGAAGACACACAAGGCGGAGACACCCATGCACGCACTCTTTTTTGAGGACATCAACCCCGGCGACGCATTCGTCAGCACGGGCAGGACGATCACCGAGACCGACGTCGTCAATTTCGCCGGAGTCAGCGGCGACTTTAATCAGATCCATCTTGATGCCGAGGCGGCGAAGAAGTCGATGTACGGACAGCGCGTCGCGTACGGCATGCTCGGCGTCTCCATCGCGACCGGGCTGCTCGACAGGCTCGGGCTGTTCCGTGAGTCGATGGCGGCCATGCTCGAGATTGAGGACTGGAAGTTCCAGCGTCCGATTTTCATCGGCGACACCCTGCATCTGCGGTTGGTCATCGAGTCCACGCGGCTCGTCAGCCGCGGCGACCGCGGCATCGTGCGCCGACGCCTGGAACTGATCAATCAGCGCGGCGAGGTGGTGCAGTGTGGCATCATCACGGTGATGGTGCTGTGCCGCTCGGCCGCCCTCGGTGCCCCCCAGCCCGAGGAGTCCCTGGCCTGATGCTCATGCGGAAGCGCCGAACCTTCTCACGCCGCGGAGGGGTCGGGCTCGTCAGACCAGAAGTCCTGCCGCTCCAGCACGCGCACCGCCTGCTCCCCCGTGTGGGCGAAGTGGCTCGTCAGGGCCGCGGAGGCCGACGCCGCGTCGCCTGCGCGCAGCGCCGCGATGATCTCGTCGTGCTCGGCGATGGCTCGTTCCTTCCACTCCCACTCCACGGGCTGGGCGAAGAACGCACTCGGCATGTTCCGCGACAGCACCCGCAGCACCGAACGGAGCCGCCGGGATGCTCCGGCGCGATTAATGAGCTGGTGGAAGGCGAAGTTCAGCCGATCGTGCTCGTGGGGGTCCTCGGTCGCTCGCATCTCGCGTTGGACCGTTTCGAGCTGGTTGAGGATGTCGACGTCGCCATGTCGGGCGAGGCGTCCCGCCGCGATGCCGGAAAGCATGCCGTACATCTCGTAGTGGTCGCGGATGTCGTCGCGCTCGAGTTGCGCGACGTACATGCCGCGGCGGGCGATGCCTTCGACCAGCCCTTCGGACTCGAGGGTGATCAGCGCCTCGCGCACTGGGAGGCGGGAGACGCCGAGGTTCTCGGCGATGCGGTCCTGATCGATCCGCTCGCCTCGTCGCAGGTCGCCCGAGAGGATCAGGTCGCGCACGTGCTGAGCCACCTCCTGCTTGAGGTTGCCGCGGGCCGCCGGGCCGATCTCCTCGGTACTCATGCTCGTGTCTCTTTCTTTTGCCGGTCTCGTCATCGGCTGATACTTGATAACGAAATGGTCGCCTGATGTTATCGCACGCTCCCGAGGCATCCGGGAAATACATGGACTGGATACGGCGACTCGCCGCAGCGAGTGCGGCCGAGGGGACGCACCGCCTCGGAACGCTCGCTCGCGTCGACGAGGGTGCGCGGAGGCGGGGCGCGGCTGAGGTGCGCCGCGGTGCCGTCGTGTCGCTCGCGCTGCCGCTGACCGACGGCGCGAACCTCCGCCGCGACGGCCTGCCGGTGTTCGAGCTGCAGACCTTCTACCGCCAGGAACCGACCGGAGTCTTCACCGATCCGGCGATCGGTTCGGGCACGGATCACGTGCGCTTCGACCCTCACGGCATCGACAACACCCACATCGACGCGCTCAACCACACCGCCGTCGACGGCCGCTGGTATGGCGGGGGCAGCGTGGACGACCCCGCAGGCCCCGGCCTCGCCGAGTTCGCCCCCGAGGGGGTCGTTACCCGCGCGGTGCATCTCGACATCGCAGCGCTGAGAGGCGTGCCGTTCGTGCCCCCCGAGGCGCCGGTGACCGCCGCCGACCTCGAGGCGGCGGTGGCGGCGACCGGCCGGACGATCGAGCCCGGCGACGTCGTGATGATCGACCTCGGTCGTGACCGCTACGTCGCCGCCGGTGGCGCACTGCGCGCCGACATCAGGCCCGGCGTTGGCGAGTCCGGGGCGCGGTGGCTGGTTGAGCAGCCCATCGCCGCGGTGGCATGGGATCTGCTGGATGCCAAGCATCCCGCCGAGCCCCCGGCCGCGGTGCACCTGCTCAATTGGGCCATCGGGCTCGTGCTGGTCGACAATTGCGACTTCTCCCATGCCCGCGCCGCGCTCGCGCAGAACGGTCACGCCGCGCTCTTCTGCGCCGCCCCGCTGCCGGTCGCCGGTGCGACCGGGGGGAACATCAACCCATTGATCGTGCTGTGAGGACGTACTCCATGGATTTCACCGATCGCACCGTCGTGGTCACGGGTGCCGCCGGAGGCATCGGCGCCGCCGTGGCCGACCACCTCGCCCGAGCCGGCGCGCGGGTGTACGGCTTTGACCTCGACCCGGGCGTGGAGGGGCGGATGTCGACGCTCGGCGGGACCGGCATGCCCGTCGACGTGGCCGACGCCCCCTCCGTCGACGAGGCAATCGCTCGCGTCGTCGACGAAGTCGGTGCCGTCCATGCGCTCGTCAACGCTGCGGGCATCGTCCGGAGGAGTCCGTTCGTCGACATGCCTCTGCCGGAGTTCGACCTCCTCTGGAGGGTGAACGTCCTCGGCGTCCTGGTCCCGAGCCAGGCGGTGGCGCGCGCCATGATCGCTGCTGGGACCCCCGGGGCGATCGTCAACTTCGCGTCCGTGGCGGCCGAGCACGTGGGGCCGACGAGCTCCGGCTACGCCGCGACCAAGGGGGCCATCGTATCTCTCACGCGAGGCGCGGCGGTGTCGCTCGCGCCCCACCGGATCCGGGTGAACGCTGTGATGCCCGGTCCCGTCGAGACGCCGATGAACGCCGGCCTGCGCGAGGACCCGGAGTACATGCGGGCGCTCCTCGCCCGCATCCCACTCGGCAGGCAGGGGCGCGCCGACGAGGTCGCGCAGGCTGTGGCCTTTCTCTGTGGGAACGGGGCCGAGTGGATCACCGGTGAGGTCCTCCGCATCGACGGCGGGGTTTCTGTCCTTCGCTGAGCGATCAGCGAGTCGAACGAAACGAAGCGAACCGAAGGAGTTCTGATGAGCATTGTCGAGAGTGCGGGATCCGAGGAGTCGGGCGGGGATGTGCCCGTGCTGGGGCACTGGATCGACGGAGCGGTGCAGGTGTCCGCCGGCGGCCGAACTGCGCCGGTGTACAACCCCGCGACGGGGGCGGTGTCCGGGCGGGTGAAACTCGCCGACGAGCCGGTGATCGCGAAGGCGATCGCATCGGCCGAGGCGGGGTTCGCGGCGTGGAGCGCGCTGTCGATGGCGAAGCGGCAGGGGGTGCTGTTCGCGTTCCGCGAGCTGCTGAACGCCCGCAAGGGCGAGTTGGCGGCGATCATCACCGCCGAGCACGGCAAGGTCGTCTCTGATGCGATGGGGGAGATCCTTCGCGGGCAGGAGGTGGTCGAGCTCGCCTGCGGGTTTCCCCACCTGGTAAAGGGTGCGTTCAGCGAGAACGTGTCCTCGGGCATCGACGTGTACTCCCTGAAGCAGCCGCTCGGGGTCGTGGGCATCGTTTCTCCGTTCAATTTCCCGGCGATGGTTCCGATGTGGTTCTTCCCCATCGCGATCGCGGCCGGCAACGCGGTGGTGCTCAAGCCCAGCGAGAAGGATCCGTCCGCGGCGCTGTGGATGGCGGCGCTGTGGAAGGAGGCGGGCCTTCCCGACGGCGCCTTCACGGTGCTGCAGGGCGACAAGCTCGCGGTTGACGGGCTGCTGGAGAGCCCGGTGGTGCAATCGCTCAGCTTCGTGGGGTCCACGCCCATCGCGCAGTACATCTACGAGACCGCGTCGCGTCACGGGAAGCGCGTGCAGGCGCTGGGTGGAGCGAAGAACCACATGCTCGTCCTCCCGGACGCGGATCTGGATCTAGTGGCCGACCAGGCCGTCAACGCCGGCTACGGCGCGGCCGGCGAGCGATGCATGGCGATCAGCGTCGTACTGGCCGTGGAGCCGGTCGCGGATGAGCTCGTGGCGAAGATCGCGGAGCGGATCGCGGGCCTGCGGATCGGCAACGGTGCCGGTGACGCCCTCGGCGAGCCTGACATGGGTCCGCTGATCAGCGACGCGCACCGCGATAAGGTCTCTGGATACGTCGACATCGCCGAAGCCGACGGCGCGACGGTCGTGGTCGACGGTCGCGGGGTGCGCGTGGATGGTCACGAGGGCGGGTTCTTCTTCGGCCCCACGCTCCTCGACGACGTCCCGACCACCTCGCGCGCCTACGCCGAGGAGATCTTCGGGCCGGTGCTCTCGATCGTGCGCGTCGCGTCCTACGAGGAAGGGGTTGCTCTGATCAACTCTGGAGAGTTCGGCAACGGTACGGCGATCTTCACCAACGACGGGGGCGCAGCGCGCCGGTTCCAGTCCGAGGTCCAGGTCGGGATGATCGGGATCAACGTCCCGATCCCGGTGCCGGTGGCCTATCACTCGTTCGGCGGCTGGAAAAAGTCGCTCTTCGGCGATGCCAAGGCGTACGGCGTGCACGGATTCGACTTCTTCACGAGGGAGAAGGCCGTCACCTCCCGATGGCTCGATCCCGCCAGTCACGGCGGCATCAACCTCGGCTTTCCTCAGAACAGTTGATGTCTAGCTCAGGGATTGAGTGCGTTTCAAGGACAGGCAATCGTGGACGCATCGAGGGCTGCCAAAGGATAGCCATGGAGATACGCGCCCTACATGACGGCTGGAGCGCGTCTCGTGCGTTCCCTGCTGGGGTGGAACTGGAGGAACCACGATGACCGCAAGCTTCGTATACGACGCTGTTCGCACACCATTTGGGCGCGCTGGCGGTGCTCTATCCGGCATCCGCCCCGACGACATGGCGGCGGTGGTCATGCGTTCGCTCGTGGAGCGCTCCGGGACCGATGCCACACTTATCGACGACGTGATCCTCGGCGACGCAAATCAGGCGGGTGAGGACAACCGCAACGTAGCTCGAATGTCCGCGCTCCTCGCCGGTTTTCCTACGACCGTGGCCGGTACGACAGTGAACCGTTTGTGCGCATCGTCGGTCGAAGCAGTGATACAGGGGTCGCGAGCGATCGAGACCGGCGACGCGAAAGTCATCCTCGCCGGAGGGGTGGAATCGATGAGTCGTGCGCCCTTCGTCGTGGAGAAGTCGGCGCGGGCATGGCCTGCGGCCGGCAATCCGACAATGTGGAACACATCGATCGGTTGGCGAATGACCAACCCCGCTATGCCGAAGCACTGGACTATCAGCAACGGCGAGTCGGCCGAGAAAATCGCCGCGGAATGGAGGGTGTCCCGTGAAGCGCAGGATGAGTTTGCCGTGCGCTCGCACCGGCTGGCGGCGAAGGCATGGTTGGAGGGCATCTACGATGACGAGGTTGTGCAGGTGCCCGGCGCTGAATTGGCGAGGGACGAGGGAATTCGTGACGATAGCACCATCGATACACTTGCGTCGCTGAGGGCCTTGTTCGCGGCCCACGGTACTGTCACAGCCGGAAACTCATCACCGATCAACGATGGCGCCTCCGCGGTGCTCCTAGGCGCTGAAGGTGCGTTGCGCGGTGAACCACTCGCACGGATCGCAGGGCGCGCGTCGCACGCGGTGGAGCCGGACAACTTTCCGATCGCGCCGATTGAGGCAGCCAACAAAGCGCTCTCGCGCGCCGGGAAAAGATGGGCGGATGTCGATGTCGTCGAACTGAACGAGGCGTTCGCTTCGCAGGCGCTCGCATGCATCGCGGGATGGCCCGAACTGGACGCCGAGAAGGTCAATATTCATGGCGGGGCGCTGGCTATCGGCCATCCGCTGGGTGCGTCCGGTGGGCGAATCGTCGGTCATGCAGCGCACGAACTGAGGCGCCGCGGTGGTGGAGTAGCGGTCGTCGCAATCTGCATAGGTGTCGGCCAAGGGCTCGCCGTCGTCCTCGAACGATGAGCCTTCGAGGCCACTAACTCTCGGCGCCACTGATGGACAGGTGAAGCGACGTACCCGGTGTCAATGTGAGAAGCGCATGCGCATAGTGGCCGATAGACTGCGGCGCGTAACGTGCGTCTGAATCGCGTCCCGTTCAGTCGCTCCGAGCATTCGTCAACGCCCACGAACGCCGTTGCGAATCCCGGCAAATCAACATGACTCTTCTCGAACATGCAAGAGTGTTCTCATGCAGGCGGGGTTCAAATCCCTCCGTCTCCGCCACGAAATTTCGGCTCCGATCCCTTGAAAACACTGGGATCGAGGGCATCACCCCATCGGCGGAATCGGCCATTTGGGAAGAATCTGGGAAAGCGCGCGCGAGTGGGGGGGACTGCTGCACGAGTAGGTGACATCTGATCTGGCTTGCCCTTG
>CEOS01099006.1_pt1 | contig 45575 bp, 33 predicted proteins | sample 530601 | NCBI WGS metagenome assembly CEOS01 (sample SAMEA2620666, study PRJEB7988) | marine metagenome | biome: marine biome (ENVO:00000447); feature: mesopelagic zone (ENVO:00000213); material: "saline water (ENVO:00002010), including plankton (ENVO:xxxxxxxx)" | depth 1000 m
GCGCATAACTAGCCCCTAGAGAAGCAGACAGGGCCCCGAAATTGCGGTCGCCTACGAAGAACTGGCCATTGTCTCCTCGGCTCTTGCCAGAGACTGACGTCCATTCGTAGCGAGCCCCGGCCTCGGCCTTAAGCCCTCCAACCTCATATTGTTGTAGGGTGAACAGGCCCACCTGTTCGGTCCGGCTTGCCGGGACGAAGGCTTCCTCGCCGACGACATTGAACCTGCGGGCGAAATACTGGACGCCGGTGGCGCCCTTCCAGTTTCCATGCTGGGCCTGGATCAATTCGACGCGAGCCTCTACCGCCTTGTTGAAGAAGGTCGTTCCTACGCTGCCATCTTCCTCAACTTCGGAATGCCGATAGTCGGCATAGCCGGCACGGACGCGAATGCGTTCGAGAAGCTCACCGTCCGCCTCTACATCCGCCCGCAGGTCAAACCGATCTTGCTTGACGTCGAAGCGGGGGGATTCCTGACCTTGCCCGATCGCTGTCGCATAACGCACAGGTACACCGAAAAAACTGTCATATCGGCCGTATGAAATGCCGAGGCTGCCGGTTTCGGTGATTATGGAAGCGCCGATGCCCGCCGTCCATGTTCGAGCAGCCGAGTTCGGGAGTTTTCCGCGAAGGTTCGCTGATGCTGCGAAGTCAACGGGTTCCTCGCTGTCCTGCGGCAATCCGACCTGACCAAGTGCTGCTGATCGCGCTGCGCGAGACAGCACATATCCGCCAATCCGCATGTCGCTCGACTTCGAATACGACCCGTCGGCATGGAGTACGAGCATGCTGCCGACGCCCACATCTGCTGCGGCGGCCATCGAACGCTCATCGGCGGCCGAACCGTAGGTTGCGATGCCGTCGAAGCGATAACCGTCTTTGGGCATCTCGCGCGGGATGCGTCGATCGACGACATTGACGACGCCACCAACCGCCGAAGAGCCGAACAAAAGGGCGGCCGGTCCCCGCAGGACTTCGACACGCTCAGCCAGAAGAGGGTCGATGATGACCGGGTGATCGACCGATGTGTTCGACACGTCGATCGCACCGATACCATCTGTCAGGACGCGGATGCGCTCTCCCTGGAAGCCTCGGAGGATTGTCCTTGATGACGATGGACCAAAGGATGTCGCCGAGACGCCGGGTAACCGGGTCAATGACTCGGCGATCGTCGAACGAAGATTTCTCGTGAGCTGGTCGCCGCTGAGAACCGAAGCCCCTTGCAGGGAATCTCCCTCATTCCGTTCGAGTGGTGCAGTTACGATGATTTCATCGCGCTTCGTGGATGCTCCTTCAGAGCTGTCTTCGGGGAGTTGCGCATAGGCGATCGAGGGCCACACAAGTGCGGCGCCTGCAAGAAAACGCAGTTTCATGCTGGTAATACCCTGTCCGTTTGGGTCTGAGTTTAAACTGGATGGCCACCACGCGGATCATGTCAGCGCGTGGCTTAGGGTCATCTCAGGCGGACGGGGGTTCGGGGAGCGGAGCAACTTCCATCGAGGGTTGGAACGGGTCGTTTGTAGGTATCTTGCGCGGCAGCTTCACATCGACATCACGCACAGCAAAACTGGGGGACCGGATGGTGTCGGCCGAAAGATGGACATGATTGCCCAAACGATGGGCTTCGGAGTGGGCATCCTCGATCTCATCGGTCGATACGCCGTCGAGACTTTGGTTAATGTGTTCGTGTGTTGAATTCATATGTTCATGTGAATGAATATCTTGACCGAGGCCAAGCTCGCTGGCTGGCTGTTCGAATGCAGCATGCACATGCGGCACTGCAGCACTCATAGATCCATGCGAGAGCATCGATAAAATGAGGAACAAAGCTGACAGAAGGCGTCGCATCATCAGGCCTGTAGGCAAGATCATGAGAAGATACAACGTCTCAAATTGCTGGCGCCGTTGCGGTAGAACCGTCGAACTTTAACGCATATGACGCCGCTACGTCGAGCGTCCGAGTTTGGATGTGACTGCTCTTATCGATTCAGCAGGTTTAAGGGCGGCTATCTCTTCAGCCCCCCTCCGAACCGGACGGTCTCCTACCGGCCAGTCCTGCGCGGTCCAAAACCAGCCATTCCGTAATGTACGAGAAATAAGCGATTTCCAACGCCTACGGCGGGAATCCCTGTCGAAGCATCTATCGGTCGCCATCATAGTGTTTCCACAACCCTGTTGACCACAGTGCGTGGGGCGCTTCCATTCCGGCCATCAGGAGTTCGCTGCCGCAGCGGCTGCTCTGCCCTCCTCAACTATCGCCCACCAAGGAAGCATCTCTCCCAAGTTGTCGAACGGGTAAGCGCGCGTGATCCCAACCTTTCCGATAGCGTCCTCATGATGAATTCTCACGTAGCCGCCGCGCGTCTCCGGCGCTGCTGAAACTCGTAGCGCATCCAGAAAAGTCTCTTCCGTCCCGAAGGTCAGCGCTGATTCGAAGTCCTCGATCGAGCTGAAAGCGATGGGCCGCCGGTCTTGCTCTTCGATCAAAGGGTCGCGTTCACGGGCCATGGTTTCAGCGCGCGAAAAGATTTCGTAGAACATCGAGCTCGCCATCACCATCCAGCTGTCGAGCGTGAGAACGAGCCCGATGCCGTCCGGGGCAATCGAGCGCCCAGTCTTGCCTCGGCGGCAATGGGAGAAATAGCGCCATAGTTGGAAAACGGCTTTGACGATGTCATCATACCCACGATCTGCCGCAGGTTCGTCGGCATAGCGTGCGTTGAATGACATGCGGGACGCCTTGCATTCGATCGCCAAGCGAACCTCGGAATCGCCTCTGTCGGAAACAATGATGTCAGGCGTGTCGAAGCGGTTCCCTGAGACCTTGTACTTCGTTTCCGGGACAGCAGAGACGGCGGGAGCCATCGCCTGAAGATAGCGCAGGGTATACTGCTCAAACCTTCGGCCATATTCATCTCGTATCGGTCCACCGCCGGAGACGACGTCGTAAAACAAGCCTGACGTGATACGGTCGAGTATCAGTGCCGGAAGCGGCGATCTGACCCTGCGTCCGCGGGCGCCGAAACGTATGCACGGAAAGCGCCGGAGCACGCTCGGCCGATAGGCCATTATCCCCCATTGCGCTCGTTCTCGCGCCGCAAGTTGTCTGAGATCGGCTAAGGGCGCGGCCAAGATCGCCAGTGCCTTATCGCGCATCGCATCCGACAGGCCGAACAAGCTGAAGTCGATATCGCTCATGAAATTTGGGCGTTGAACCATGCTGGCGAACATAGCGAAGCCGATCGCTGAAAGGTCGCCGATAGCTATTCCGTGCTTATCGCGAAAATAATCTGCGCACGCACCCTGTCCATAGATAAAATTGTTACGATAAAAGCGCGGCACATTTAGAAAACCTTGCTGCCAACTGAACTGGCGTCCAGCCAGTCGAAACAATTCCCCCTCTATGTCGATGCTGTCGCGCCTTACAAGAAAGTCGAGATCGTCTACCCTTCTCAGGAGATTTACGATCTCCGGGACAACTTCCCAACGATTGCACTGCACCGTCTGGTATATACTCTTCGGGGAAGAAAGTAGCTCATTCGCGAGCGTCTCTAGCTCCCACGGATAGATCGCCAGCCGCGTGCTCATGTCCTCTGTGATTGCCTCGGGTGGTACGCCATAGGGGAATGCAAGGCCGCCACCTTCTGGATTGCCGCTCTGTAAGGCATTGAGGCCCCAGATCATAAGCGTGAAGGCCGCGTCGTCTGAGCAGCTCAGTATGCTTGCTAGGCGTCGCTTGGCTGCCGACAGATCTCCTTCAGGATTCACATTCGGACTGGGAGCCGTCTCGGCCATTTCAAATAGAACCACGTGGTTTCACGCGCGACGGCATCGAGGAGTTTCTCCGATTGAGACTGCCACTATGTCGCTCATCGATCAGGATAAATCCAGCGCAGTGGAACCATGAGCATTCCGACAGGGAATTGTTCCATCCATCCTGGCAGGCCGCGGATCGGGAGCCAGTTGACGGACCCTCTAAGCTCTGGATGATGGCGCCTATGACTGATCTAGATACCCAACGCATGGAAACCGAAGATCAAATTCAGATCGCCGTCATCGACGAGACCTACGGTGTCATAGACGACGAAGCTGAATGGCAGACTGCGCGGGAGGAATTCCGGCGCAAGCTGGAAGCAGAGCATTCTGTGGCATTTGAGGACGCAGACATTGGTCCCGGCGCCAGCTTGCCGGCGTTCGTTACGTTCCTTTCCGGCACAGCGGTGGTGCCAATCTGGTCGCTACTTGCTGCAGCGTTCTTCCTGGGTAAGCCGCTGCATGAGAATCTGAAGGCTTGGCGCTCCATCGCGATGAAGCTGAGGGAATTTCTAAAGCGGCCAGCTGCCCTCAACCGGCAGGGCGCAGCGGTGATCGCAGTAGAAGCGGTGTTCAGCGAAATGGACGGAATTCCGGGTGAACTGCGTCTTGTCAGCTATGGTGTCAGGAGTGTGGCTGAACCTGACAGTCCCGTCAGTGACGTCGATATTGCTGATGCCGTACCGACTCTGTTTCTCGGCTTCGTCCAGCACGTATTCCGTATTGAAGCCGACGGAATCACGTTCGAGGTTGTGGTGGATGGACGCAACGCAAAGGCCACGCGGCTCGCCTAGAAATAGACAACTGACGGTTGGATGATCGAGCTCCAGAGTGTCATGACAGGGGCGCGGACGAGCCCGCGATTCCAGTTAAGCGAGTTATGATATGCTGGCAATCGCCATGGTTGCCGACCATCAATGGACGCTGGCCCGGAAAGGCGGCGCGCAGGCGATCTCGGACGATCAGCTCAGCGTCCTGCAAGTCAATCGCCTGACCACCTGGGGGCAACGGCACCTGTCGTTTTTCAGGCGGACGGAAAGTCAGATCCGGTTTGATCAGGATTCCCCCGAACTTGTTGCCGATTACTTTGTTGAGCTCGCGCGACGACCGCGGCGCGCCAAGTTCCGGCACGACGGGAACCTCCAGGCCTTGCAACGCATCGACGACAGATGCCCATTCCGGCTCGGATCCTGTGATGATCCGCAGGCGTACGGGCTTCCAGGCTGCTCCGTCTCGTGGGTGCGATAGCGCGTCGAGCAATGCCGCTGCGGCATGCCGAGGACCGGGAGTGTCGAGCGAGAGCGCCATGCCAAGGTAGACCGGGGTCTTTTCGATCCCCAACACCACGGTGAGGATTGGCGCAGCGACTTCGTCCTCTCGCAATCTCACCGGAATCTTGAGCGCCGTGGATACGACAAGGATTTCGCCTTGGCCCTCTGGGCGCAGCCCTCGCTCCGAACGGATCGAGACGATGGCCTTCTTCATGTTCCAGAGGCCTGGCAGTTCGACACCCTTCGCGCTGGCGATTTCCTCGGCCTTTCTGACCACCCTGGTATCCGGAGCATGTGGCAATGATCGCTCGGCCTCCACCAGCACTGCCATCTGTTCTTCGCTGATCGGTGTCCTGCGGCGTTCCTTGCTGCCTGTTCCAAAGAGGGCTTCGGGGCGCTTGTTCGTTCGCCAGATTTTCAGCAGCCACCAGAAGGTGGACGGTGCCAGGCCGATTTCCTTGATCGCCGTGGCCCCAACCATCTGCTTGGCGAGATATGCTTCCAGAATGTTGATCCTTCGCATCACCTCGTCATGGCGGTGCGGGGCGACCTTGGAGAGGTCGAAATGGGAATCGTTCTCCATCATTTTTCTCCTTCGGATTCACTTGCGGGGTGGGCTTGCTCGACCGCTTGCAAGCCCGCGCGCTGGACGCGCGCAGACGACGCCAGCGCAGCGGCTGGCGGTCTCGAATGTCATTGGTCGTGAATTGCTCGGCCCCGAGGCGGATGCCCTATGGTGCCGCTATGGCCTATGTGTTGGAAAAGCCGTGTGCCTTGGAGCTTGGCCGGCAGGATAGAGTGCGTTCAGTTGGAGCTGCTGTTGGTCAAGGCGTCGAGAGCATCGCCCATGGAGCCGGCGCCTGCACGGCGGTGCAATGCCAGCCCCCCCTTTGAGAGCTTTACCAATTTCTCCCGATTGTGCAGCTCGACCGACTGCCGAACGAATTCCTGGGCGACCGCCATTGAATCCACGTGCTTGCACATGGCTTGGGCAGTCCTGGATGGTGGTTGATCCGAACGGGTCGATCTAGGAAAGAATTTCAGGCGTCCAAGCCTGTCACCCAAAATATCCATGATAAGGCTGCCATACCGACGCTCCCCCGAAGATATCAGATCCTCGGGCGCGAGGAGGCCCTTGAGCTTGTTGAAGGTTGGCAGGCCATGGTCATCGGGCGCTGGAGCGGCGACGCCATGAATGCGCGTTCGACCCGATGCGGGCATGAAGTCCACTGAATGCCACTGGACGAACATTGCCGCGTGCTTGAAAGCCTTGAGTTGGGTCGAGGCAGCATCTTTCCCGCGACATGGCAAGGCTGACAGCACAAGCCCGGTCGAAACTTCCATGACCACCGCTAGTTTGAGCAGTTCCGGATCCTCCTCGGTCAGGAAGATCGAAACGGCGGAAATGTCGAAGGCGATCTCGCTTGCATAGTGATCGGACAGATTCTTCGGATCCAGCCTGTATCGCAGGCGCTCGTCGCGGGCGATCTTGTCCAGCAACAGCCGGTTGACCTCTTCGGAAATGCCCTCTCGCAACCTGTCCGACAGGTCTCGGAGGGAGAGGTCAGCGACATTCACGCCATTGGGGGCGCCCTGAATTCTGGCTGCTACGCCTTGCGCCGATTTTCTGGTCCCCGCGAGCCGGGGCGCGACTGCACCGGTGCGCGACGGGCGAGATGCATAGCCTGCGATGGGCTTGAGTGCGCGCGTCTTCGGATCGCTCCAGAGCTTTTTGAGCCGGAAGAAGTTGGCCGAACCGATTTGCGCGAAACTAATGGTTATCGATCCGGCAACACCATCGCGGGACAGGAGGAAGGCGTAGAGGCGCCGCTTCAGCTTTTCCCGATCCTCGTTCAGGACCTTGAGGAACTGCTCCTCCTCTTCGGTCGGCGTGTACCCCCACATGTCCAAAACATCGGTCAAACGCAGCGATCGGAGCTCTGCCTCCAAGTCGCGCGTTGGCGGTTCGGTATGCGCAGTGGAATCCATGGGAACTGTATAGTGGCAGCCTCACGGGCTCCACAAGCGGAGCCGTAGAGCGGACATCGGAGAAAAAAAATCATCCCGACTCCAATATATCATCATCAAGTGTTGACATGGGCGGCCCATGGACTATTTCTCCAATATCAGATTAACATGATTCGAGGAGTGTCCTGGAGAGGCATCTTCTCTGAAATGGATTATTTCTGCCAGGTGTCGCAACGCCGAGATGGTTGCGATGCTGAGTTCCTGATCGGATCGATCAGGCAAAATGCGCGCTCGAAGATGTAGCGTAGCATTTGGCCGGAGGGCGTTAGCCTGAAGGATGGCGCGCGGCACAGGCGATATGCTGCGCGAGACTGAACATGTGAACTGGTCGGCCTAGCTTCAAGGCGCCGATCGCTCGACTTTCACCACGTTCCCACGCCCCACGCGGGGCATTCCCCATTGAAGTCTCACGGTCGCCCAAGCGGCCTGACGCCGTGATCGCCGCGCGAGCGAATTCGGCGGATGTCGTCTCGCGCATGGAGAAATGACGTATGAAGTTGAACACGCATTCCATCGAACGGGAAAGGAAACGGCGCGGTCGTTCTCGCTCCGCCCGGTCCATCCTCTCCCGCGGCAGTCAAAGGAAGGGCAAGCGGCCCGCCCTTGTCGAGCTGGACCTCCCCAGTCTGGAGGGGCAATCCATCCTCCGGATAGTCCGACCGGCTGCAGGACATTCGATCCGCACGGGCATGTCTGGCACCAGCGTGACCACTCAGGCCTTCTACACCTCGATCAGGACTGGCACCTCCCTTCCTGTCGAAGGCGAAACCGAGCGCATCGGCGTGATGATCGACGAAGTCGTAACGGACCGGATCAGATGTCACCCTCAGCCATTCCGGATCGAGCTGGTGACCCCCGCGGGAACCTACATATCGATTCCAGATCGGGCTCGACTTCTTGCAGATGGACGCTGGCAAATCGTCGAAGCCAAATCCGACTGGCGCGGATTTGAAAAGAAGAGCGCCCAGCAGCAGGGCATCCTCGGCAAGCTCGCGGCCGACGCGCTCGGCGCCGATTACGTGCGGGAAGTTCGCGCCAACCTCGGATCGCCAATCTTCATCGACAATGTCGAACTGGTGCAGTCCTATCGCTTCATCAAGCCGACCATGACGCAGGAGGCTACGGTCACCCGCATGTTGGCGGCCAAGCCGGTCCTGTCGCTCGGCGAAATTGCGAGCGCATTGCATCCGATACCAGCCAATGGCTTCGCGACGGCCTGCTCCATGATGGTGCGCCGAAACCTCTCCATTGATCTCGATCGGAAGCTCAGCCGGGACAGCCTCGTCCGTTCCATTCGGCCGCTTCCCCCCTTCATGCCCGGTCTCTTCGACGCGCTTCCTCCGCTGGCTCGCGCCGCCTGACCGGCCAGTAGCCTCCCCCAACTCCTTTTCGGAGATATCAATGCCGAATCACCTGGACGATCTCGTTCCGGGATCGCGGATCCGTGTCGATCGCGTTCCCTACCGCTGTGCCTCGCGCGTTCCCTTCGACACTCGGGACGACTGGGTAACGCTCATCTCATCAGCCGATCAGGGAACACGCGCCGAACATTTTCGGTCGGCGCTCCTCTCCGACCTCCGCGATCTCGCAGATGACGGGCGTCTCGTTGTCGTCGGCCCGCCTTCTGACCCCATCCACATGAACGAGGGCACGCCCTTGGCGGCCTGAGACTGCGAGCGCCGCCGTCGCGACCACCTTGCAATCCATACCGAAAGGAGAAAGTCATGGATGACGAATCCGACAACCCGCATCTCAATAACATCTTCGGGCGCACTGCGATCCTGGATGAAGGTAAGAAGCTCTTTCTTCGAGGGACGTTCGCGGAAGGCCTGCTCGATATTGAGGATCTGAACGAACACCGCCCCTTCAAGTACCAAGATCCGTTGACCGGAGAATATCGGATACCGGATTTCTCATGGCTCGAAGCGGTGCTGGCTTCTGGACGGCTCAGATTTCCCGATCTCGAAGGCGAAACGGCGCGCAAGGCTCCGATCGGCGAAGAGCTGGATCATAAGGAAATCCTGAAGAAGGACCCGTACGCGGGTATCAAGCGGCGCCTGCTTCGTGCGGTTTTCGACGCGGGCATCGACCCGAATGATCCCGCCCTCGGATCCAGGGTCAGGGAACTGTGGGCAGGTGGAATCGGGGCGGAGGCAGCTGCCATCGCAGAGGCGAATCCTAGCTTAGCGAGTTTGTCCTGCCCGAAAGCCTCTACGATCCGGCGATGGATGCGCAGGCTCGATCCGGCTCTGGCCACGCTGGCCGACATGATGTCGAAGCGCGGCATGGGCGTCCGCAAGTCCGACCTCGATCCTGAGGTCATTGCGATCCTAGAAAAGAGGGCGTTATGGTTTTACGCCGCTCGCGGTCGTCGCAAGGCGGACATCCTCCCTGCCATTGAAGTCGACATCGCGGTCGCCAACCGGAAGCGCAACGAGCTCGGCCTGTCCGAGCTGAAATGTCCCAGCAAGGAAACGATACGCCGCTATGTAGACCGGGCACACAACCGGGACACCTTCGCGGAAAAATTTGGGGAAGCGGCCGCGAAGTCCCGGTGGGATGGTGCCGGAAAGAGCTTGACGGCCAACAAGATTCTGGCGGTTGGCCTGATCGACGACACTGTGCTCGACGCAATGGTCGTATTCGATGCCGATCGGAACGTCCCGTGTGGCAGGCCGTGGCTGATTGCCATTATGGACGTCTATTCCCGGTGCATCGTCGGTTGGTGCCTGGAGTTCGTGCCGCCTAGCGTCCACACGGCTGCCGAGTGTGTCAGGCGCGCCAATCGTCCCAAGACGGTAAGGCCTGAACTGGCCGCAAGATACAAGGTGCTGTCCCGCATCTACGGGAAGTTCGACAGGTTGGTGTCGGACAACGGCACCAACTTCGCTTCGATCGCGTTTCAGGAGATCATGGCGGACCTGGGCACCACGCTCCAGTTCACTCCCGTCGGTGCGCCGCGGCACAAGGCCCCGCTGGAGCGCTTCTTCTTCACGCTGACGACGTGGCTCCTTGAGAAAATTCCGGGGCATACTCTGACGCCCCAACTGCTCAAGGAGTTCGATATCGACCCAGCCAAGCAGGCGGTCTTCACAAAGGGTGAGATCGAGCTGCTGATCGCCGAGTTCATCGCGAACTATCACATCACGGTTCACTCAGGCATCAACACCCAGCCGGCTAACCGCTGGCTGCAGTCGGCGAAGACGCACGGCCGCAACATCATTGGTGACGACCGCAAACTCGCAATCCTCACCGGTGTCACCAAACACAACCGAAGGCTTTACCGGGGCGCGGTGCGCATGTTCGGCCTCACTTTTCGAGACTCTGTCATCAGCGCGGAGCTGAACAACGATCTCGTCCACAACGAGCCGCACAGGAAGCGCGTGAAGAGTGGGGCGGCCGTTGCGACTGTCAAGGTCAAGTACGACCCGGCCAACCTGCGCTGTGTGTGGGTTTGGAATCCGGTGACCGGGCGATGGGTGGAACTGCCGTGCACCGATCTCGTCTACGCGGACGGCCTGTCACTGTGGCAGCACAAGCAGGTCCGAGATTGGGCGAAGCGCAAGAACCTCGAGTTCAATAGCGAGGAGGAACGTCTCGAGGCTCGGTGGAAGCTCAATGAGCTCATCGTGGAGATGGCACCGGGCATGGCCAGCCGCGAACGGCGGGCGGTCGCCCGAATGTTGGGGGCGCCGTCAAGCGGAGACATGGACGTCGAGACTGTGGAGGCGCCGCCGCGTCACGACGGCATGGCACCCGTGATCGAGCACAGCACCAACGAACGACGTGCAGACCGCGATCTTCGACCGACACGCCCTGGAGATTCCGATCTCGACGCGACCACCAGTGATGGCGACGACTTCGAAGAGCAGGACGATCTCGCGGAGGGAGATGGCTTCGAAGACGAGGACGACCTCGATCAAATGGGCCTCGATACCGGTGAAAACACGCCGCCGGTCGATGGAGAGGATGACGACGACAGCCGCTTTCAGGGGTATTTCCAATGAGCGAAGATAAGCACAAGCACTTCACCGCAGAGGATCTGCTTCCGAAATCGGGTGAACCAACGCCGCTGATGGGAGAGGAAATCTATGAAGAGATGGCTGCTCAGACCAAGGTCTTCAACACCATCTTCATTGCCAATTCCCGGCATACTCCTGTGCATGCTGCCCTCGACAAATGCAGGATCCTCGGACTCGCAGAGCCGGGGCTTCGGAAGCGATGCCTCCGAATTCTGGGGCCTTCCGGCAGCGGCAAGACCACTATCATTGAATCGTACGAACGTCGGTTAATGGAGCGGGTCCCGCTCGAAGAGCAGGGTGAACGACGACCCGTGGTGATCATCCCCTTGAATGCGGATCTCACGATACGATCCTTCTGGGTCAAGGTGCTCTCCTGCTTTGGCGACACCATGATCCGCAAAAGCGACACGGAAGAGGTTCTTCGGCCTCGCGCATACGACTACATTCGCAAGTACAAGGTCGAACTCCTGATCATCGACGAGGTTCAGCACCTCGAAGCTGGTACAACCAAGCGCGTCGACGTCACCGATCGGCTCAAGTGCGTACTTGACGACGGCATCGTGCCGTTGGCCCTGACGGGAACGACGCAGGCGCTGCCGATGCTGCGTCGGAACGTCCAACTCGCCAACCGCATGATCGAACCAGCGGACATTAAGCCGCTGAGTTCGAAGGTCCCGCAGGACGTGAAGGACTTCACCGGATTCCTCAAGCGACTCGACACTGCCGTCGTTGAGAAAACCCTGATGGTTGGACACGCTGGTTTGGCCGACCATCGCGTGGCGGCAGCCATCATGGAGGTGTCCAATGGGGTTCTGGGGCGCGGGGTGAACCTCGTCCGCGTCGCATTCCAGCGAGCCGTATGCCGCAAGGCTGAAATGATCGAACTTTGCGATCTGCATGCCGCCACCGAAAGCTGGGCACTTTCCCAGAAGATAGCAGTCCGCAATCCCTTTCGGCCCAAGAAGGGGTGATCGGCCATGACAGTGGGAGAAATCAAAAAGCCCCGCCTGCTTTGGCCGGTGGAGGCGATGCACGTCGACGAGGGGCTTCTGCCCCTCGTCCATCGGTCCTGCTCGGAGAACCACCACCGGACGGTAACGGGTGTGATGGAAGCCGCGGGTCTCCAACACCACCGGAGTTTCAATCTGGCGGTCAATCCGGATCTGGACCGGGCACGCCTGGCATATGTGCTCAGACTCGATGACGCGGAGATCAGCAAAAGATGCTGTGATCCGATCGTCAGTCCCGGGACCACGCCGCTGGTGTCGTTTTTCGGCGCCACGGTTGCGGCCTACGATCTGAAGTTTCGCAGGCGGGCCGTATCCTGCCAGGCGTTGGCAGACGCCGATTATCACCGCGCCTTGTGGCAACATGGACTGGTGCCGTTCTGTCACGAAAGCGGGGAATGGCTCATAGATCGCTGCCCCCGCTGCGATCAGCGCCTCGACTGGTACCACACCGGTGGTGCCTCCCGGTGCGGCAACGAGGAATGCAAGTTTGATCTGCGGGATTTCCGTGGCCTGCGAATCGACGAAGAGCGATATCTGCTGGTCGCGCCAATCATCCGCCTCCTGGACCCTCGGCCGGAGATTCACAGCGAGGCGCTCTGCGCATTGCCAGCGGATTTTCAGACGATCGGGCGTGGCGCCGCTTTCGAACTTATTTGGCGGATCGGTCGGTGGACACGTCCTCGCGGGATGGAGGCCCGCGACGAGCATGCTCAAATGGACCGTGAGGACATCGTCGAGACCATGTGCAGAGGGGTCTCCATGTTGGACGACTGGCCGAAATCGATCGTGACCTTCGTTCAGGAAATCGCACGGATGCTCGGCCCTGAGGCCACGTTCCGGCTTACGCAAGGCCTCCGCAGCCTAGCGCGCAGTCGATCCGCTTGGGATTCCCACCGACAGCTGATCGAAGAGGCCGTTCCGGAACTGCTGGGCACGAACCGGCGAACCTTCATCAACATGCAGGACGACGGTGTAGATGCTGCCGAGGCGACACGCACACTGGGCACCACTGCATCCAACCTGGTCAGGCTCGCAAGAAAGGGAACGATCGAAGCGCAAGCCAACACCGGTTCGAAGCATGTCTGCGCGATCTACTCCAAGCAGCAGCTACGTGACTTGGCACCCTATTTTCGAGATCGCATGTCTCCGAACGCCGCGTGCGAAGCTATGGGAATTACTGCTCATGCGGTCGAGCAACTGGTTTGCTTGAATCTGCTTCAGCCGATCACCGAAGCGTGCGTCCAGGAGGTGTACCCAGGTCTCAACCTTTCCAAGGCCGGATATTCCATCTTGCTGGAACGATTGGAGCGAGTTGCATCTCCGGCTCTTTCGTCGGATCGCGACGCAGTGCCTCTCAGGCGCGCCATGGTCACCCTCGGCGGCCGTGAGAAGCCTTGGGGGCCTGTCATTGCCGCCATGCTCGATGGCAGCATTAAGTATGGCCTGCAGGAGAAGGTGGGCCGCTTCTCAGGGCGCATCCTCATTGCGGCATCGGATGTCGCGCAGATCATGGACATGAAGTTCGACCGGTCCGCATTCGAATTTCCCTTCGCCGATGTGATCACGCGCCGCGACGCCCAGGAGACGCTCAATCTTACACCGCATCTGATGGCCCGGGCACTCGATGCCGAACTGAAACCCTCAATCACGCAAGGAGGTGGGCTCTCCCTTCAGCCTGTCCTTCAACTCGCTCGATTGCGGATCAGCGGGGGCGAGGTGCTGGCGAGATGGGGGCGTGGTCGAAGGCTCCCGAAGCCGCTCCAAGACGATCGGCGCTTTCCGCGACTGGGAGCAAGCGGTTGGCATAGATCGGACGTGGAGCGCGCGATGGCGGATGCAGATCGTCTGAACAATTTTGCGATAGAACACTGAAAGAGGAGAATGCTATGAAACGCGACAACCGCATTATCGTCGAATTGAGGTTTTTGGAGCGCCTCACATGCGCGCTCCATGAAATCTTCAATCGCGAACTGCATCGCCCTGTCTCGATGGGACTGTGCTGCCGCACCGTGATCGCCGCGATGTCAATTGGCCGGCACGAAGGGCTGCGGAACACTGGCCATTACCTGGGTCGGCCTTGGTCGACGCAAAACGCGATCAGCTTCCTTGCAGGAATGGGCCATGTTTTCGAACCCCGTCTGGTCTATGAGGCCGTGAGACGGATCGAAGATCGCTATATCATCGACACGTGTCGGATGGCATATTCAAGGCCGCGCCGACCGCGGCTGACCGAGACGCGCGCGGTCTCCGACCGTAGTCGCTTCCCCCACGCTGGACGGCACCATGCGGCCGTACTGAAACCCACCTACAAGGCAGCGTGATCCGCCGATAAATCTGTTCAGAGGCCGGCTTCGCAGCCGGCCTTTTTGTTTCCGCTCGGAGGAATCGAATTGCCCAACTGAGCCGTCAGCTTTTGCTTGAAGCGTCTATCTGGGTTTTTGCTCAATTTTGAAGTGACTTAGCGGGTCATTCCATGTGGGTCATTTACTCAAAGACCAGATTATTCAGATAGTTAGCGCGAAGCGTTCTGCTGGGTCTGGTCACCGCGATGGTCCACCAACGTCCAGAAATGGCTAAAATCCTAGCCTTCAGACGGTATCAAGTCCGCCGCGAGCTGCCGCGATCCATTGGCACCCGCCTGTCCTGACGGTACATTGACGGTATCAGCCAGCCCAGCGCGGAGCAGATACCGTCATGCTCACCGATGCCGCGATCCGCAGGATCAAGCCAGAAGCCAAGCCGTACAAGGTTGCCGACATGCACGGGCTCTACCTGCTCGTACAGCCTGGTGGTGCACGGTACTGGCGAATGGACTACCGTCATGAGGGCAAGCGCGGAACGATGGCGCTCGGCGTCTATCCGCAAGTTTCATTGAAAGAGGCTCGCGAGAAGCGTGCAAGCGCGCGTCGTCTGCTCGACACGGGGATCAATCCCTCAAGCTACAAGAAGCTGACGCGAGGAGTGGCAAGCATCTCGGCCGCCGTCACCTTCAAGGCTGTCGCCGAAGAGTGGCTGCAGAAGATTGAGGCCGAAGGTCGAGCCCCCAAAACGATGCAGAAGCTGCGTTGGCTTCTGGACTTCGCCTACCCGCTTATAGGCAATCGTCCTGTCTCCGAGGTTTCGGCGCCCGAACTGCTCACGGTCCTTCGGACAGTCGAGGTCAGGGGGCGTCACGAATCGGCGCGCAGACTGCGCAGCACCTGCGGCAGCGTACTTCGGTACGCGATCGCCACGGGCCGTGCACAGCGGGATGTGTCGGTCGATCTGCACGGCGCGCTCATCACCCCCAAGGTCCAGCACCGGGCGGCGATCGTGGAGCCTCGCAAGCTCGGCGCTTTGTTGCGCGCAATCGAGACCTACGAAGGGCAGCCTCACATAGGGATCGCGCTGCGTCTGGCGCCGCATGTCTTCGTGAGGCCAGGCGAGCTTCGTCAAGCCGAATGGGCAGAGTTCAACATAGAGGCCAAGGTCTGGACCATCCCCGCTTCAAAGATGAAGATGGGGCGGACGCACAAGGTGCCGCTTTCCCGGCAAGTCTTGGCCCTGCTGGCCGATCTACGCGAACTCCGCGCAGGCTCGCGGTACCTTTTTCCCAGTATCCGCTCCGACGACAGACCCATCTCCGACAACACGATCAACGCCGCGCTGCGGCGTCTTGGATATGGCAAAGAGGAAGTGACGGGTCATGGCTTCCGGGCAACCGCCAGCAGCTTGCTGAACGAGTCGCGCAAGTGGCATCCAGATGCAATCGAGCGGCAGCTCGCGCACATGGAAAGCGACGATGTCCGAAGGCCCTACCTCCGAGGCGAACACTGGGCGGAGCGGGTGCGCATGATGCAATTCTGGTCAGATTACCTGGATCGTGTGCGCGACAACGGCAATCGTGCGAGCGCACCAAAGGAGACAGCAGCCAAAGGGGTCCGAGAGGACCAAACCCGTACCCGCGCGACAAGCCCGATTCTCGCGGCTGGTTTGTTGGACGAAGGGGATCGCCCGAAATCAGTCAGGAAGACGCGGTAAGCTGCTCTGGAGCCCGCTGGCGGCCAGCCTCACCGCGAGTTCCACAGACCGCCTTGGAATGGCTTGCCCGTCCGCGCCGAGCGTTTCTCATCTTCCGCAAGCCGCGTTCGCGGCCCGAAGGCGACCTCCGCCCTCTACTTCTCGCCGGTCCGCGTAGGGAACACCGGGCCACGCACTGTCATCTTTGCGGCATCATAGGGCTTCTGAAGCGCTACGACCTCGTCATACGAGCCCTTCAGCCAGGTCTCCACGTCCTCAGGCACAAGGATGGTGATCATCGCCTTCGGGTGGATGGGTGCGACGAGTTCGTTCGGGTCGCAAGTCACCATCGTAAAGCCCGCGCCATCCTTGTTGCGCTGCCAGAACCCCGCAACAGGGAACACGCGCTGGTTGGTGCTGAACCACACATCGCCCTTCAGCGGCGGCTTGCCGTCGCCAAGATCGTGCTTTTCCGCCGTGAACTCGCAGAACTCGGTCAAGGGCACAATACAACGGTTCTCAGGCATCTCGGCCAGCCTGCGCCATTGAGGCAGCCCAAGCTGCCGCACGTTCGTCATCGGCCATTTCGCTTCGCCGCCAAGCACATCCCAGGTCATAACTCCCAGGTGCGCTCGCCGTCCTGCTCTCGCACCACGTAGCTGCGGCTCTTAGGGCGAAGCTCACTGGATCGAAGCAGTTGTCGCGCGGACGCTCGCTGAGCAGCTGCGCCATAGATCCCAAGAGGGTCTCGGGCTCACCTCGCATGCGGGCTCGATTACACATGCGGCATTTGTAGACCGTTAAGCGGTCGCGATCCAAGCTCCCAAAGTGCGGAGAAAGCCCCCTCCCCTTGGTCAGCCGCAGGTCTGCCAGACTACCGACGCAAGCGCCGGATGAGGCGCGTCATGATGATCGTCGCTGCGCTTGTTGCCGCTGGCGCCGTGGGCGGCGCAGCTGGCCTTGCCTCTCATTTTCTTGAACGTGACGCAGCTGCTAGCCATGTGGCACTTGCTTATGCTGACCCGATCTACGGGTGCTCCGCGACAGACGGCGATACGATCCGCTGCGGCGATGAGCGTGTCAGGCTCCTGTGGATCGACGCTCCCGAGCTGCCCGGCCATTGCAGCGTCGGTCGAGATTGTGCACCTGGCGACCCGCACGCTTCCACGAACAACCTGAAGGCCGCCATGAGCGGGTCCCTGACCATCAAGCGGATCGGCGAGGACCATTATGGCCGAACGCTGGCGCTGGTAGCAGGCAGCAAAGGAGACCTATCCTGCTGGCAGCTCAGCCACGATCGGGCGATCTACAAAGCCGACTGGGACGATGGCCTGAACGTCGCCCGGACTTGCCCGAGCGACATTCTCTGAGGCTTGCACTTAAACAGTGCTTCTTCGCGCGAGAGTTATGCCGGTACGGCTGCTGTCGAATGTGAGCAGATAAGCCGCTTCAGTCCCCAAGACCCACTTCCGCACGCTCGTGCGTACTTTCAAATTCCCATCTTCAGCCGTCCATCCAGATGGTGAAGGCGCAGATCGGAACGGCTTGGTTTGGGACTTGGACGAACCCGCTCCGCGGGAGGGGCGCTTGGGGTAGGGTCGCGCAGTAATTGCGGGGCGTTGGGCGAGGCGGAGTCGCCATGAGAGTGTGAGGTTCCTTCAATGCAAAGGAACTCACCATGGACACCACGATTACCGCCGCCCCAATCGGTTCGCTGCGCCAGCGGATGCTGCAGGATATGAAGCTTCGAGGCCTTGGAGCGCATACCCAGCAGGACTACATTCGGCACGTCCGATCCTTCGCCGCGTTTTTGGGGCGCCCTCCCGATACAGCCAGCGCAGAAGACCTCCGGCGATTTCAACTCGATCAACATCGGCGCGCCGTTGGGCCGGCGACCATCAACGCCGCAGTATCGGCTCTGCGCTTCCTCTTCACCATGACGCTCAAGCGGCCGGAGATTGTGCTGGGCCTTTCCGTCATACGTTGTGAACCAAAGCTTCGAGATGTCCTGAGCGTCGAAGAGGCTGCGCGGCTGATCGAGGCAGCTCCAGGCATCAAGTACAAGGCCGCTTTCAGCGTGGCTTACGGCGCGGGACTGCGCGTGTCCGAGGTCACCCACCTCAAGGTCGGAGACATCGACAGCGAGCGCATGATCATCCGTGTCGAGCAGGGCAAGGGACGCAAGGACCGTAACGCGATGCTCTCACCGCATCTGCTGGATCTACTCCGTCAATGGTGGCGCGAAGGCAAACGCCGCGGAGTGATGTTACCCCATGGCTGGCTGTTCCCGGGTCGCAATTGCACGGATCCGATCTCGGCGCGCCAGTTGAACCGCGCCGTGCATGAGGCGGCCGAGTTCGCCGGGATCCACAAGCGAGTGAGCCCGCACACATTGCGCCACTCGTTTGCCACTCACCTGCTCGAGCAGGGTGTCGATATCCGCGTCATCCAGGTGCTGCTGGGCCACACCAACATCGACACCACCGCCATTTACACGAAGGTTTCGAGCAAGACTATGCGGGCGGTGGCCAGCCCGCTCGACCAGATCGTAGCCTTGATGGAGGGCAAGGCACCTCCCGGTTGAGCCCGTGCGCACCTTGCTCGAGGTCGCCGATATCTTCCGTAGCGCCGGGCCTGCGTATCGCGCAGCCCATGCCGGGCATCTCAGTCTCGGCCAACTCAAGGTCATGACGGCCATCGAGAACTGTCGCACCGCCGCGTTGGGCGGTCACGTCGAGGCCTGCGACGACTGCGGGCACTGGCGGGTCGCCTACAACTCCTGCAGCAACCGGCACTGCCCTAAGTGTCAGGCGCCGCGGCGCGCACCTGGCTGGCGGCGCGCGAGGCCGACCTACTCCCCGTCGGCTACTTCCACGTCGTGTTCACCGTGCCCGCCGAGATCGCCGCCATCGGGTGGCAGAACTGATCCACGTCCTGCCGCGCGGCTTCCACCGCATCCGGCATTATGGACTGCTCGCCAGTTCAATGCACAAGGACGCCATGGCGCTGGCCCGCAGGCTGCTGGGCGTTGCCACGCCGGTCGAGGCCCCCGAGCCCGACGAGCCGCCTGATCACCGCCCGCCATGTCCGTGCTGCGGCGGGCACATGACCATCATCGAGACCTTCACTCGCTGGCGTCTGCCCCGCGCGCCGCCGACATCGACCCCGCCCACCCGTGAGAACACGCCATGATCGGGCATGGCTTACCCTGCAGCATGGCCAAGATCATCGCATCTCGGCCAATGAGAAAATGTGCGCTCACGTCTCGGGTGCGATCAAAACCGCGCCCACTGGGTGCCGGATCAGGGATGCGACACTGCTCAATCGACCCCGGAGTACCTGTTATCCTGCTGGTTATGGACACGCTGACACGTCTGCCTCAGCCCCCACGATCCACACCACAGCCCTTTTACCCATAGACCAGTGGATGGGGCCCGCGGGTTCCTCCATGTCAGGATTCCGTACGCAAGCGCCCGAAATCCTTGGACTTATCTGCCATTCCCGAACTCCGCGTTAAACGTCCGGTCTTGCCGCTAGCCGACATTCAGCGTTTGCTGCACCGCCCTTGCACAGCGGCTGCAACTGGGCCTTTAGCGGACTGACGGCTTTGCGGTACGCAGCGCGACGAGCGCACGCGTTGGTTGGATGTGGTATGGCTGGTCCAAGCGTCACGGACCGCGCGCGATCCCGTAGACAGCCGCACGGCGGTCGAACGCCTCGCGCGAGCCTTCGAGGATGTTGCACGCCGCCTCGCATGTAGGCGGATGATCGATCGACCCGCGCGTGACGACCTGCGCCTTCTCCGATGTCGCCTTGAGCGCGACGATCAGTTCGGCATCGCCCAGAACCGCGATGTTCGCGTTGTGCGTGACGACGATCACCTGCCGGCGCTCCTTGGCCGCGCGGATCACCGGCACCAGTGTCTTGTAGATGAACTCGCTGTCGAGATTGTCCTCGGGTTGATCGACGATGAGCGGTGCCCGGCTCTCGCTCGTCAGCATCAGCGCGAGCAGGACCGACTGCTGCTGGCCGAGGGAAAGCTTCTTGAAGTCGCGGGGCACGAATTTGGACAGCCCGCCGATCCCCGGCATCTTCTTCGTCACGCTGAGCTTAGGCCGGTCATGGACCGCGACCGTCTCGAGCTGGCTCAGGAGATCGGTCTCGGCGATCCGCTCGAGAAGCAGTTCGGCCTCATTCTGGGGGAAGACCGCCGCATTCGTCTCCGCGTTTCGAAGCGCCGTGATCGGCTTCGTGTCACGCTTGCGAAGGCATTCGAGCAGCAGGGGCAATGTGAGGTCGTTGATCAGCGCGCGCGCCTTCAGATGCTGAAGCGTCCGCCATCCCATCGCCTCGACGATCAAGCGTTCGGCATCCGGCGCAAGCGCGCTTTCATCGAACTTCAACGTCACGAACAGATCCGACAGTGTTCCCTTGAGCGCCGCCGATGCCCGGGCGGCAAACGCCACGCGGTGCTTCGCCACCACCTGCCGCGCCGCCCAGCGCCGCTTCAGCAAGTCGGCGTGCAGCTTTTTGAGGCGCTCGATTTCGGGAACCCAGGTTTTCAGCTTCCTGACATTCTCGCGCGCCGTCGCCTCATCTGATACCAGCTTCTGGATGAATGGCATGTCGAGGCGGATGCCGTGCTTCAGAAGCTCCTGCTTCTTCTGCTCGATCTGGGCCGTGGTCGCACTTTCCTTGGTGCGCCACGCGATAATCTGCGCCTTCACGGTGGCGACATAGTCCGCCGTGACCTTCCTGAGCGCATCGGTCGATCCCGTAACCGCCGTCTCGTACGCTCCGGTGTCCGTCGTGATCTTCGTCGCCTCGGGCGCGCCCAGCTCGATCTCATGACCGCTGACCGAAGCACGGATCTCCGCCGTGATCGTCGTGATTGCCTCGCTCGTCACAGCGCCGCCAAGCTTTGCCAACGACGCCTCGATCTCGGCGCGGGCACGCTTCTCACCGACCAACTGTTGCTGGAGCTTGATGACGTCCTCGCCCTTGCCCTCGCGCAGGCGCTGAAGCTGATCGGTCTTGAGCTTCAGCTCCTTTTCGCGCTCCGGAATGCGGGCGACGTTGCCGGCCGCCTTCGTGATCTGCGGCGCAAGCTCGACCAGATCCTCGCGGATGGCGTCCTCGGCATCGATCTCCTTTTCGACCTGGATCAGTTTGTCGAGGAAGGTGAGGAGCGCGAGTGGATCGTCCTGGACCCGCTTGCTGATCTCGTTCGTCGCACCCTGACGGTAGCTCTCAATCGGAAAGGCGGTCGACCCGCTGGCCGGCTCGTCAAGATTCTCGACATCACCGAACTTGCTGCGCCCGAGATTATGCTGCTGGCCCGTCTCGTCAACATAGCAAAGCGAGACGATGTCGGGCCAGACGTCGCTGTCGATAACCGTCACGTCCTCACTCGGAGGTCCACCAAGCAGGCACACGCTTTCGAACGCCGTCGACTTGCCGCTGCCACGGCCGCCGATGATGCAGGTGAGGTTCGGGCTGAACGTGATCGCCTCGCCATCAAGGAACGCGCCCTGGAAATGCACGCCCTGCACCACAGGCACGATCGCCGGCAGTCCTTCCTCTATCCGCACACGCGTATCGGCCGTCTCAAGCGCCATCCGCAGGCCCTCGAAGCTCGGCGTCTCCATCTTGAAGCGGGTGATGCGCTGGTCGCGATTGGCGTTCCGGCCGACCGCGTTCAGCGAATGCGCATCACTGTTGAGGATGCGCGCCAGATATTGCTCCGAGCCCAGCTTGAGCCGCTTGATGCGCTCGGCCGCGACCTTCTTGCGGTCGGGATCAGTGTCACGTCCATCATAGAGGATCGGGCAGTCCGCCTTGGTCACCTCGATGCCCTGGAGAGAGGGATGGCACAGGATATCGATTTTCGCCGGCGTGAAGCGCGGCATGTTCGATTCGAACGCGCCATCCAGCTCGACATGGGCAAGAACCCCGAAGCCTCCTTCGGCTGCGAGCAGTTCTAGGCATTGGAGCGCGCCGGTCTGACACCGGCAATTGTTCGTCCGCCGATCCGCGATTTGGAGCCTGTTGAAGAAGCGCTCGAGCGCATCGGCGGTGGGGGCGTAACATAGGAGATGGCCCTCGGGCGTCGAGAGTTCGACGCCCGGCACCACGAAGACCCCGATAGCTCGACCGGCCTCGATCGCCGCCGGCACGTTCATGATCTCGTTGTGATCGGTGAGCGCGATGATCGAAAGGCCTTCGGAATGTGCCGTCGCAACAATCGCCTGCGGCGTTGCCGCGGCGTCTTTTACGTCGTGCGACGCCCCGAAACTGTGGATGTGCAAATCGCCGCGGAAGAACTTGGCCCCACTGCTCACTGCCGCAAGTGCTTCGGCAACCACGCATTCCCCTATCGACTTTGCCGCCCCTGAGATCAGGATATAGGGATTGGATCAGGCGAAGTCATTATCGCAGCATCGCCATGCAATCATTCCTGTACCCGTCGCGTCTCCCAACTCTTCTTCGCACCGAATTGGTGCTAATGTTCGTCATCGGATTCGCGCGTGGCGGCGCTCTCGCGTTGGTCGCCCCAAAGCCCAGATTCACATGAGGTGCGGCATGGACGAAGGCATGATCCGGGACGCTGCGCGGGCGCTGGGGCGCCGGCTCAACGACCTGCTCAACGAAGGGATGGCGCCCGAAATCCGGTTATCCTGCGAGGAGGCTCTGCTGGCGCAAAGCTTCGCCGAGCGCGTGGCCGACCTGCTCACCAAGGAACTGTCACGGCGCTGACCGCCGGCTGAATTCAACTTGTGCCGCCGCAAACACAATTAGCGGTTAGGGCGCCGGGGGGCACGGCGGTGGCGAATCGAACTTCTTGTAAACCTTTGGCAGGTGCAAGATCTCGTCTAGCTCCGATGCAGCGCCTGGAATTTCGGCCTCAAGCGCACTCAGCACAATGCGTGAAGACAATAGGGTAGCGGGGGCGATCATACCCACACGCTCCTCCGGTTTGGCGTAGGCGAGGCCATGAAGGATCCGGCTGCGATCACTGTATAGGTCTCGCCAATGCGGCCAAATCTCCATGAGGCCCAGCTGCGCGAGAAGGCGCCTGAAACCTTCCATCACGCTCATCGGATATACTCGTCGTACGGCGGCGGCGAGCTCCTGCTGCTCAGTTTCAGATAGAGATCTGTCCTTTTGAGCAGTTACAGCAAGCCTCTCAATCGCGTCGTTCTGCGCTTCCGACCACTTCCCTCCTTGGGCAAGCATCTCCACAGCGGCGATTGCGAGCGTGAGCTGGGAAGGCGCATCGGAACTCACCAGGGCCTCGTTGAGCAGCCGTACAGCGTCAAACTTTTTAGGTTCGCCAACCCCTACGGCGCCAACCAAGGCGGAGATATCGTCGAAAATCGCGGTAGGATTGGTGCTAACCGATCCCTGTAGCGAAGCGTTGAACCACGCGGTTCCGGGCCGGTCTTCAAACACGTCCAGGCCGTGGATGTTCGGGCGCACGAACGCGCCTTGCTCGGCGAGTGCATCGTAAACGACCTTGCCCAAGGAAGAGGTGGCACGGCCACTCCCGACATCGACGCCGAGCATTCGGCGAAGGGACGTCACCTGCAATGCGATGTTCAAGCGTGTTCCAAAGGCTACAGCGTCGTCTGGTGTGTCGAAGCCGGTGGCCCTCAAGCAATACCAGCCGCCCTCCTGAAGCGGCTTTTCGTCAGGGCTCGCCAATGTGACCAGATGACCGCCAACATCGGCGGAAAGCATCGGCTCGTTGGTTGTGAAACCCTTCGTCGTTCGAAAGCGGAGCCTCACCCCGAAGCCAGGAGGGGCATCGGTTTCTTCACCGGTCTGCTCCACCAATTCCATTCCCCTATTTACGGCCAGCACCTTCGATTGGATGATATCGCGAGAGAGGGCAGAGGCAATCGAATGGCCGTCCACAATTGTGCGGGGGGGCCGGAATTCGTGCCACCTCGGTGCTACGTCCATAGCGTCGGTGCGGAACAAAGGTTGAACGAAGACTCTGTCGTTGTTACTGTCGACCCCTTTCCTGACGGAGCAGCGTCCACTTGAAAGAGCGTGAAGATCGTACGCCATCCGGTCCGCGTGACTCGGCAAAAATAGATCCTGTTCGTGCGTCGCGTGACGGTCACCAGTTCCACGAAGCCTGGGCTGCCCGTAGCGCCTTGGCGTTGCTGCCACCGGACACCAATCTCGTCGCGATCGCGATGGAGGGTTTCGGCCGGGAGGACGAGGGCACGCATAGCCAGACAGCGACCGAAGTCGCCGATCTCGTACGATATTACGGCGGTCGCTCCATAACGGAGGCGGACCGGATTGAGGTCGTCCAGTTCAAATATTCCATCGCCGATGCCGACACCCCGGTGCGCGCCAGCGATCTGCGCGCGACCGTGGCAAAGTTTGCGAAGGGGGAGGCGGAGCGCATCCAGCGCTTCGGCGCGGAGATAGCGGGCCGCGCTCACTACGAGTTTGCGACCAACCGGCCCGTCCATCCGAATCTCTTCGCCGCGCTCGCCGCGTTGGCGAAAGGTTCCTCCGTTACGGGTGACACCGACAACCAGGCGAACATGATTCGCACGATACTGGAGGAGGCGAGCGTTGATGCCCGGGCGTTCTGCGGTCGCGTAACCGTCGTCGGACGTTTGGATAGCCTCCAGGAAACGCGGCAGGGCCTTCGCCGCGAGATCGCTAACTGGAGCGCGCCCGGTGATCCGCAAACCCGTATCCGGCTCCTTGGCCTCGAACATCTCATGCGCAAGAAGGCCGGGTCGGCCGGCCAGGCTGACAATCTGATCGAGCGCGTCACCGTGCTCAACGAGCTCGAAATCGATCACGAGGATGACCTTTATCCAACTGAGGATGCGTTCCCCGAGGTCGGAGCGATCGTCGTGCGCCCTTTGCTGGATGATCTGGTCGCTAATGTGAAGGCGGCGACTCTCCCGCTCGTCGTACATGCCGAGGGCGGGTTCGGGAAAACTGTCCTCATGCAAGCGCTGGCGGACCGTCTGAAAGCCAGCCATGCGGTTGTGCTGTTTGATGGCTTCGGCGCAGGCAAGTGGCGCGAACCGGCGCATCCCCGCCATCTGGCCAGTCGTACCCTTCTCCACCTCGCCAATGTCCTTGCGGCTCGGGGACTGTGCGACCTTTTGCTCCCGTCTACTCAGGAAGAGGCGTTGCTCCGCGGCTTTCGGTTGCGCCTTAGCGAAGCGGTTGCCGCGGTTCGCCAAACGGACCCGGGCGCTGGTGTCGCTCTCGTTCTGGACGCGATCGATCATGCCGCCATCGCCGCGCGCGAGACGGGTGCAAACTCGTTCGCTTATCTTCTGCTGAAGAGCCTCAGTATCGACCCGATCGATGGAGTCCTCGCTGTCGCCTCGTGTCGCACGAGCCGCCTCGAATTGACGAGGCGGGATATCGAGACTGACGAATTCCCTGTGCCGGCGTTCAGCCCGGGCGAAACCCGCGAGCTTGTCCTGGCGCGCGATCCATCAGCCACCTCGGCCGACATTGCTGCACTGGCGACCCGCTCGGGCTGCAATCCGCGTAACCTCGCAGCGTTTCTGGATGCAGGTCGGCCATATGATCCCCAGGGTCCGCAGCAAAGCGACCCCGGCGATATCCTCGAGTCGCTCCTCAGAGAGCGTATCACTGTCGCGCGCCGCGAGGCCCTAAGGCGCGGGGCGACACAGGCCGAGACAGGGGCTCTCCTTGCCGGCCTCGCGATGCTGCCGCCTCCCGTGCCGGTCAACGAACTGGCGGCGGCGCAAGGCTTGTCGGTCGGCGACATCGAAAGTTTTGCCAGCGACCTGGCACCGCTTCTCGAGCGGACCAGGTACGGCCTCATGTTCCGCGACGAGCCGACAGAGACGCTTATCCGGCAGATGTCGGAGGAGGATCCAGTCGCCCGCGAACTGGTGATCTCCCGTCTGACGGAACGACAGTCAGGCTCGGACTATGCTGCCCGGGCGCTGCCACAGGTGCTCACCGCGACGGGGCAAGTCGACGATCTCGTCGCCCTGGCCTTCGACTCGGCGCTTCCGGCCGGGGCGAGCGAGATCGCGAAACAGGAAATCCGTTTGGCACGCATCGTGGCCGCGCTTCGGGCAACCGCCCGCGCGGGTCGTACCGATGATCTGTTCAGGCTCGCGCTGGAAGCCTCCCTTGTGACCTCCGGCCATGAGCGCGCCGACCGATTCCTGTATGAGCACCCCGATCTCGTCGCACTTTCAGGAGATCAGGAGGCCCGACGTCGGCTCTTTGCCACCAAAACAGGATGGCCAGGCGGGCGGCATTCGTCTTTGGCGTTGGCCTATGCGTTTGCGGGGGAGTTCGACGAGGCCGAGCGGCACGCGACCCGGTCGATCGACTGGCATCGTCAGCGCGCTGCCGACCGCGATGATCATATCGACCATCCGAGTTCGGCTCTGGATCGCATCGGGTTCAGCTATGTCGAACTTCTGCTCGGCGACGACCGTCGCATTTTTTCATGGCTCAAAGCCAATGGCGACGCATTCGCTTACGACATCGTGCTGCAATCGCTGGTGCTTGGCGATCGACATGCCGCCGGCGGCCGAGATGGCCCGGACATGTCGCTCGCGCGACGGAAGCTCGCGCGTTGTCCGCTTGCAATCCGCGGGGCTCTTGCCGCTGCTCTGATGCAGTCGGATGGCAATCGTGGCCTAGACGAAGTCTTTGTACGGCGACTGGCTTCCACACCCGGCACGGAGGAGTACACGCTGCCGCTTGAAGCGCTGCTGGTTGCGCAACTGCGGGCACTTGACCTCGGCTGCCGGGCTGAAGCGATGACGATCGCCGGTGCCCTCAACGCACGAGCCAATACCGTCTTCGCGTTCGAGGAATACCGCTTGGCAGAGATGTCGCCCGTCCATGCGGTCATCGGTGCCGGACTTGAGGCCGCGCTCAAGCGACGTCCCGCTGCGCTCATCGATATTGCGCCCTCAGAGCTGTACCAGCTCGTCCCGAAGAGTCTCCGAACCAAGGGGCCAGCCACCTTCGAGCGGGAGCTTGTTGCGCGCCTGACGGGTAGAGGGCCTCGGTCATCAAGCCACCGATCGAGAGTTGGCAAGTCAGCGAAGTATAAACCCCAGGAGCGCGCGCGTTTCGAGCGTGAGAAAAGCTTGCTGGAGCACCGGGTCCGACCGGCATTGGGCTATGCCGAGCGGGTAAGGTCGTTAGTCGAGGCGGCCCCGTCGGCACGCGGCGCCATTATTAGCGACTGGCTCGATGCGGTTGAGAAGGATGTCTCCACCGCGAGCCAATATCCATTCAAGGAGGGGGCGGCGTTTATCGCCCGGCTTGCGGGTCTGGCGTTGGTCCTGACGGGAACCGTCCTTGAAGCATTCGATGCCGATACCGCGCTGCGGCTCGCGACGTTGCTCGCAGACGCGCGTGACATGCCGATCGATCCCCTGATCTGGTCAATGGAGCGCCTTTCACGCAACCAAGACCTTCACAAGGCGGTCATGACGCTTGCGAAGCGTACGGAAAGCCTCATCGTCAAGCTGACCGAGACGTCGGCCCGCCTGAACGAATATGGCCGCCTCGCCCGCGCTGTCTGGCGGACGTCTCCTGAAGATGCGGCCTTCTATTTTCGCCGGGGTCTCGATCTTGCCGAGGCGCTCGGCGCAGATGATTTCGAACGCGCGAACTCGCTGCTTCAGCTGGCCCCGCATTTTCACGGGCCGCCGCTCGCCGAGGAAGCTGCACACACGCTACCGCGCGTCTTCGAACTGCAGTTTTCCGACGCGGACCGTTACCCCTGGTTCGAATGGTCCGAGGCGATGCACGGTGTTCTCGGCCGCGGCACACTGGCAGCCGTGTCCCGTCTTGACGATCGCGACACGGCCGCTTTGTCCTTCACTCTCGTCCCGACACTCCGTTCGCTCACCCTCGCCGGAACGCTGTCCCCGCAGACGGCGGCGGCGCTAATTTGCCTCGCGCCCAACAAACCGACCAAGGGGGCCAGGTTAGACCGGCTGGTGGATGTGGTCCTGCCCGGGCTGGCGGTCGGCTACCGCGAACGCTTGTTCGAAATCGTGCTGCGCGAAATCGATTGCCACAATGCTCTCTTTCCGGACGCGCGTGTCGTTGCCGGGCTGCGCCGCTTGGCGGCTCTCCATCTCCCGCCGGACAGCCCGATGCGCCGCCGCCTCGAAGGCTTGCGGCGGCAGCCGGATGCGGACGATGCCTCTCCCACGCGCGGTAATCGCTCTGAAGAGCCTGAGCCGCCTACGATCCCCTTCGACGATGTTGACGCGATCAGCTCGGTCGTTCTGGCAACCGAGGGCAACGGATATTACTGGCCCAAGCGAGTGCTAGAAGCACTGGTTCTTCGCGCAGATCGTCCCAAAGACCGGCTGGCACTGCTACGGGTGTTCCCTTCCGTTGCCGGGGCGGACCTCGGCGACAAGCTGACGGCATTAGAACCGGTGTTGTCCGACTGGTCCGGTCAATCGCCGGCCATCGGCGAACTCCTACCGGACGTAGGGCGCGGCCTCATCTCTCACCATGCTGAGGAGCTGGCGGGAACCAGCTGGGAGGTGATCAGGTCTTGGCGTCGGCTCACGGGAGGATTCGGCCTTAAGCGCGCGGAAATCGCGGCGCTCGTGATCAGGCGGCTCGGCCCGGATGCCCTGTTATTCTCCGGAGAGGATTGGCTCTCGCTGTCTGCGGAAGTCGCCCCCGCAGTTAGCCAAGGCGCTCTTGGAACGGGTCTCGAACATGTCCTCCGCCGCATCGGCGACAAGATCCCCGACGAAATCGGCGACGGGCCGTGGCGCGATGCCTATTCGGCACCTACCGGCGAGGCGGAGAGCGTCGCTGGATTACTTTGGATGCGGCTCGGCCATCCCGACGCGGCAATGCGTTGGCGGGCTACGCACGCTCTGTATGAACTGGCACGGTTCGACCGCTTCGACATAATAGACGCCGTCGTCGCGCGTTATGACGGCGATGGTGGGGCTTATTCCGATCCTGAGCTTCCGCTCTTCGTACTGAACTCAAAGCAGTGGCTGTTGCTCGCCCTCGGGCGGATCGCGCGCGATTATCCCGATCGGATTGCGAAGCATCGCACGTTTCTGAAGGCGATCGCCCTCAACTCCGCCTTTCCGCACCCTGCGATCCGCGAAGCCGCGCTGGTCGCGCTGCGGCACGGTCTCGCTGTGATTTCCAAGGCTAAGCGGACCAAAGAGGAGCGGTCGATTTACAAAGCCAATCGATCACCGTTCCCGGCATACAAGGGAACGCGTTTCTACTTCGACGCCCACGATATGCCGCCTGAGGGAGAGCGCGACCCCGACGCCTATTTCCATTTCGACTATGATTTCCAGAAATACCAGATCGCAGACGTTGCCCGGCTGTTCCGCGAAGAGCCCTGGAAGATTCGGCGTAGGATTGTCGAGATTGTGCGCGAGCACGACCCCAAGATTCGCTCCATGTCTTTTTGCCCCCGGCCTCATTATCAGAATGACCGGTCGAGTTCCTGGTCAGGCGGATACGCTCCAGAGAAGGATCGCTACGGCGGGTATCTCGCGCAGCACGCGCTCCAGATTGTGGCAGGCGAGATGTTGGCGACTCGGGCTGTCAGCCGCAGCGAATATCATGGCGACGACTGGGGCGGTTTCCTCCGTAGTATCGGACTATCTCGAAGCGATCATGCTTGGTTGGCCGAGTGGACCGATCTTACGCCGCTTGAAGTCGGCTCCTCGATGCCGATGCCGGAAAGCGATCGCTCCGCGATCTATGATGCTGACGACGAAAGACTGCTAAGCGAGCCTATCGGCCTCCTGAATAGGGAAATCGGTAGCCGCGGCCTGGTTGTAGCCGGCGACTGGACCGGCTCCGGCCACAGCTACATGCACGCAAGCAGCCTGATGGCACCAGCGGGGATCGCGAAGGCTGCGCTGCTTGCGGCCATGCTGATCGAGCCGTTTCATCGGGGCCTTCCGATAGCAGACGAGGATGGGGACAACCGTTACGATTTTCCTGGTCATGCAAGCTCGGTTCGCAACTGGATCAACACGCGGGATCATTCCGACCGCTCGCTCGACCGTTACGACCCGTTCGGCGCCGCGACCGCCCAAGCGCGACCCACCCCGGGGTCATGGCTCCGCGATACGCATGGCATTGCGCGGGCAGACGATGCCGGCCGGCTGTGGCTAGCCGGAGAGCGCCTCGCCTTCGCTGGCGAAGCTTGGGGAGGGCCTGACGGCAGGTCGGACGAGCGCGGTGGCGGTGACTGGCTGAGGGTCGAGAAGAGCTTCCTTCTTGAGATTCTCAAGAGCACCAATCTCGTCCTGGCAGGCTACGTGCAGGCACGCATGCATCGGGAAGACGACCGCAAAAAGCCCGACGACCGCATGGTCCACCGAACCTTCGGGTATCTGATTGACGGGACCGGCCGCGTCACTGTGATCAAGCAGGTCCCAAAAGCAATCCGCCTCGCAGTCGATCAGCTGGGACGTTACGGAAAGTATGAGTTCTCCAAGAGGTTCACCGCAATCCTTCCGCACATGAGATAGGGTCGGGATCGGGGCAGGATGGGCGCACCGCATCCACCGTGGAGGTAAGAGCGCAGTCTTGAAAGATGCCTCTCAGACCTTCCCTCCTGGGGCACAAAGCCGAACTTCTTCCTGAAGCGTCGTTCGGTCGTGACCGCACGCGCTGAAGCGAACGGCTTTACGATGTCCGGTGAGGCGATCGAGCGCTCCAGATCGTCGTCGGACATGTCCGCGTCGATGCCGTCAAACTCGAAGGACGTCCGCCCATAGGGGCGGGGGCCGACCGTTCCGCGCGGATGACGAAGGTGATCAATCCGCGTGTCGGGAACTCGGGTTTGGCGGTCACGACTTCGGCCATCGAACGGGTCACCACGCCTTCTGTTCGATCGGAGTGTCGCCCGAGGATAGTCGAGACAGATGTCCGCTTCTAGACGCTCGTCCCGGACGCCGGAATGACCTGTTTTGCTCCGGCTGCCAATAAGCGCTTCATAACCCTCGATTGGCGGCTACTGTCCGATCCAGACGTTCGCACTACCGTAAGGGAACGGCGATAACTGGTCGGCTGCAGTCCCTCCGCTACTTGGCGAATTCACAGTAAATGCCGCTGCCAGAGCTGCCGTTCAACTCCACAATATTGCTCCCTGAAACCTGCCCTTCGAACCTAACCTCAGCCTTTGCCGCCGCGCTCGCGAAATTCGGCGCGATGCCATTCTAGATATTGAGAATGCCCCGCTGAAACTGCGATGTGTCGGTCAGGGTCACAACCCAGCGCGATCAGATCATTCCGGTCGATATCGGGTCCGATCAGCATCTCGCCCGTATCGCTGAATGAGATCAGAAATCGGTCGAACAGCGCATCGACATTCGCAACCAGCAGCAGCCCGTTGAAGCGATCGAGCCGTTCGCTGTTCGAGGATGCCCGCCATGGCTTTATATGCGAAGCGCGGAGCACCGGGCGGATCGCGCAGTCGGTGACGCAGCACCGACTCTGCCAATGGTCGAGCAATGCGTCCCGGAATGCCCCCTGCCCGATGCGCGCCTGGATCAGTTGTTCTTTCTGGGTGGCTGTGAGCGTCAGATCTTCGACTATCTTTTGCTCGGCCAGCAGGTCCAGGCGGTCACGAATATCGGCGGTGAGCCAGTACTTGCGGGCGACTCCGAACGTCCCGGTCTGCGACGGGGCAAAGCCGAGTCGCGCGCAAAACTGCTGATACTGGTCTTCTAGGGCGGGTTCGAGTACCGGCGCATGACCGAGGACCGTATTGATCGCGCCATTGGTAAGACGCCCGTCGCGGGCTTCATTTGCCGCATGTCTAGCGAAGTTATTGCCAGCATAGCCTATGAAGCGCGACGGGGCAAAAGCGATCCCGTCCGGCGTGGCATAGGGTAGAAAGCAGGTGCCTCGCTTGATGAGACTGAGATAGGCCGCTTTGTCTGACGACGACGGGTCGGTGCGCACCGCGTCGAGCATCGCGACGTTGGCGAACAGCTGGTCGAGATCGGTGACGAATGCGATTTTGTCATCGCTACCGCCAGCAGCCTCCCCGACGCGCGCCTTTTCGCAGAGTTCGACAAACCGCGCCGTGGTGCGGCGAATGCGTTTAGGCGGGTCGTCGAGACTTGCAACGAGAAACCAGCGCCGCGCTGCGGCCTTTCCAGTGGCTGCGACCGGTATCGCCGCAAACCCTGTCTTATCGGCGAATTCCTGCTCGCGGATATCCGGCGCTGACCGTCGGCCACGCAACCAGCCCTGGCGCAACAGATGCAATCCACCACTCGCATCGCGCGCAATCCCGGACAGGCGATTGTGATCGCCCGCCACCGGGGGTGCATTGATCTCGACCGACCATTCGCCGCCATTCGCATCGAGACCGAGCTTTGCATCAATACCGGCCTGACTGTCTTTCGCCTGCAGCCAGGCTTTGTGGCCGATGATGCTGCGGGTCGCGCCATCGGCGGGTCCGGCGGCGAGCGCCTCATGCCAATGTGCAAATGCGTTGCGGGATATTTCAGGTTCGGTGACAAGGCGCATTTGCGGTGCGATTAAACCGAGTTCCAGCGCGAGTGCATCATAGCCCGGCTCGAAGTTGCCAATCTGATCGCACGACCAGTCGACAAGTTCCTCGAACGACATCGCGAGACCGTTTTCAGCGGGAATGATCGCAGCGAAAGGCGAGAAATGATTGTCGTGATGGCGCAGCTCATCATACCGACGTCGGATCTCAGTCCCATTGATCTGGACGGCGTCGATCTTGACGCAGAACTCATCCGAGCCATCGATGCCGATCGTGTAGGCCAGTTCTTTCGGGGCGTCTTTGCGCGGATAAATTCGAACCCACGTATATGGTTTGAACTTTTGCGCCATATCAGTCGGCCGCGAGAGTTTACGGACGAAGCCTTTCGGGAAGAGACGGTCCTGCACAGCGCGAGCCCAACGGGCGGTCGCCTCGTACGCCTCCACCAGCGTTTCGTAGTCACTGTCCTGCGCCGGGTCACCGTTCACTCTCACAACGCCATCAAGTGCGTCGAGTAGGGAGAAATGTTCAGCGCGAATCCCGTGGTCCATCACATCCACCCCGTTCAGACATTTGGCGGCCCAGCATTGAAGCCTGCAAGATCGATTTGGAAGAAATTACCCGGACTAACGACTGCGCGGCAGTGCCGATCCCCCCCGCCACCGGACGTGGACAAACTTCTTGCCTACATGAAGAGGCGGTATGGATAAACGCTGCGCGGCAGGTCGGGCACATTTGCGATCGTTCGCGCCAGCCGCTGTGAATAGCGGATGCTCACCGGTACTGGATCGTACAGCGCATCATTGTTCCAATCCATCTTCGTAAGCGCCAGCGCTTCCCGCGCGGTCAGTTCGAGCGGCCCGCTGCCCGCATGACGGATGAGTTGGAGCGGCCTCGGAATGCTCTTCTTGCCCTGATAATAATCGCCCTTCGTCGAGACCTCGGGCGCATTGCCGGCCACCCAGACGAGTGCCGATGTGCCGGATCGTATCACCATCGTGCCCCGCGGCACCGGGTAGCTTGACGGCCAGCTTGGCGGCGACTGACGGCCCGATTTGATGAGCCAGACTCCGCGCCAACTCGCTGAAGTGTTGATCTCGACGCACTCGATCTCGGCAACTCCGGTGAGCGCATCGAACGCGCCCGCAATTTCCTCCTCCTTGAAGGCCGTCGTTTTGTGGATGACCATTCGCTTGGGGAGGTTGCCGCCGTTGCGACCCTGATAGAGCTCAAGGCTGCGAGCAAGAACCGCACGCATATCGTCACGGCTCAGAAACGGGTTGCGACGTGCCTCCGCGACGTCCGCCACCGGATCGCGCGCCTCGAACGCGACGAACTGCATGCCGCCCCCGTCCATGTCGAACACCTGCGAGCAACACGTCACATAGTGTGCCTCGCGTTGATCGCCGCGCAGCGCATAAGCAAGGCCGATATAAGCGGTATCCTGCGGCACGCCCTGAAGGGGGGCAAGCTTCCACGGCGTACCCGCCGCCTTGACGTAGAGGGCAGTGGCCAGCCGCCAAGCAAGTGACGCCTTGTGATTGAAAGTGAAGGCCCGGTCGTTCAAAACTTGCGTGGGGATGCTGAAGCGCGCGCCCAATGCCTTGAGCGCGTCGTGCGCATCGAAGTGCTTGCTGCGGGTGGCAGGTGCCCATGCGTCAGGAAAATGCACCAGTGCAACGTCAAATGTGTCCCGGACGGAATCCAGCCTACGCAGCGCCGCCTCCAGTGCAAGGTACAGCCTGGCCTGTGGGTCACCGTCCCCCGGGAGTTGAGGCAAATGATCGGGCCATTTGATATGCGCTTCCGCCGGGGCAGCCTCCAGCGCGACATGGAAAAGCGGCTCAAAGCCCGGATATTCCGGGACATATTCGGATCGGTCAGACGCTCGGTGCGCGATGCGCAGCGATGCCATTAAGTCGCCCCGCTGCCGAAACGCGCTTTCCGGCCCGACTGTGGCGATGCGGATCCTTGAAGTGTATCCGCCGAACGAGCCCTTAGAATATGGCCCGAAGTTAAGGAGCCCGCGGAGCGGATGGACGTCAACCTTTGTCGCGTCAGAGGGTGAGAAAGCGAGATCGGGCTCGTCCAGGAGCGTGAACGGCGGCAGCTTCGACACAAGCGCAGGGTTAGCCATCACCTGCTCCTGTCGAAATAAGCGTGGTGATGGCCGGCGCGACTCCAGCCAGTATATCGGGACAGCTCGAACACCGCGTCGATCCCGGTGCCATCTTCCAGTCCGACCGCCCGTGTCGGCTCGCTGCTACCCGTCAGAAGCTGCGACCAGGCATCGATGATCGCGGCCCAATTCTTGTTGTAGCGCTGGGCCCAGCGTTCGCGCCGCCAGTCACCCGCGGGGTCGCCGCCGCGTTCAGAACGCGTGCCGATCGGGTCGATAATTGCGGGCTCGTCCGGTGGGGCCGTGTCAGTGGCCTCGGGTCTCTCAATATGGACGAACGTATAGGGCTCGAATCCGCACCACCACCGACTGTCGACCTGCTCGAGCTTGACGGTTATGCCTTCCTGGAATGGAAAGCCGAGCTTGGGCACCGTACCTGTGAGCGGGCTTCCATAGGCTTCCCGTAGCTTTTTGAGGGTCTGCTCGTCGCGCCGGATTCGGTCCGGACCGTCGCCGTCGCGGGGTGTTGCGACATCGAGTGAGTGCCCCGCACGCTTGAGGCGCGGAATGAGCGGGCGGCGCCGCGCGAGCGCGCGGACCAGTGCATCATACAAGAGGCCCAGCGCCCAACTGTCCTTTGCCGGGTCCAGGACGATCTCGCCGGCGAGGCTGGCACCGAGAGGGGAGAGAGCGGCTAGCACCTCTTGGTCGTTTCCGAAGACCGCCAGTTCGCGTCCGATCGCGGCGATCGTAGCCCGGCACTTCTTTTCCTTGAGGAGCGCTCTGACCTCAGGCGACGAAGCGGCCGAGGTGAGTGCCATGCGCCTGGCTTTACTCGGCATCCGCTCGATGAGCAGCGCCGAATAACGAAGCACCGGAAACTTTCGGGCATCCTTGGTCGGGATCTGGACCGGCACAAGGCGCGGGGTGGGTCGACCCTCCATCACCCAATCAAAGAGCGGCGTCGGCAGATTCGTCGACTTGCAGATGTCAGCCGCCAGCTCATCGAAGGTCGCGCATTCTACGACTGCCACATCGACACCGAGGCCCTGGGCACGGGTTAGGAACGTGGTGACGGCAGGGAGGAGGCGCGCCGCCGAGGATGCGAGCCAGTAGAGGCCATTGGGGAACGGATCGGGCCCGTCGAGGACCGCGTTCAACGCCTCCATGATCGAGGCGTCGCGGCCGCTATAACCAACGAACATCATCCCGTAGCGCTTACTGGCCTCGACCAGCACGTGGCGCATACGCTCGTCCTGCGCCTCCAATTCGGAACCGGTATTCTTGATCGCGATCGACTGATAGTCGCCGTGAAGCTTAGCAACGAGCGGCCAGTCGGACTCGTTTAGGCATCGCATGGCGCGATCCGCAGAGTCGATCGCCGCGACCGTTGGGCGAACCTGATCGGCGACCGGCAGGCGAGCGTTGGCCGTCACCGTCGCGTCTTCGACCAGCGGATCGAAGTTAGTCGTGAACACACAATCGATCATTCCGGCGGCGATCAGACTCGCGAGCACCTTGTGCCCAAAGCATGGTGTGCCCTTGGAGATTGCATCATCGATATATTGACGACGGTGCCGAGGCTCAGGGTACACCGCCTCAAAAGCTGCCGCATATTCGGTGGGGTCGCCGTCGGGCGGCAGTATCGCAGACTGCCGGAAATAGGCATCGATCCGTTCTATCCACATCGGGTCGACCGTATCGATCTCACGCCTCGACAGGTTGGTCTCGCGGCAAAAGATCTGCGCCTTGAAATCGCGGATCATCGCGTAACCTGTAGGTATTCCCGAAGCTGCGGATGCGCCTGCCCCCAGGAACCAGCCCACTAAATTCGGCCTGAGCGCAAAGGCTGTAGCGAATTGAGCCGCGGACAGTGTCAGGAGGGGCGTGATGGTCTTCTTCCTTATAACCGCAACAAGAAGCACCATCTTTTGGGATGGCGGATCAACTGTAAAGGTAAAACGTCCGAACTGCGGCCGACGTCACGCGCGAATTTCGCTGAACTATCGCCCCGAGACAGATTGTATCGGAGCATCACATGCGAGGGTTCAATCACGTCTGGTGCACCTAGCTGTCAGTTGCGGTCGTTTGGCTGGATGATTGCGGTAGAAGCTGATAGGCTTCCTACCAGCGGGGTCTCCCTTCGCATACGGGCTGTGCAACTGCGGCCTAAGAGCGAATGTCTGGACACATCGTTGCGCGCCGATCGATGGACCGGGGCGTGATTGGAAGGGAGACCTCGTGTCGTCGGCGGCTCGTATTTTCGGCAAGCGAATTCCAATCCCGATTCCGCCGGAATTCGCCGATGAGCCGACCCTGCTTGCTTTTCTCGGCCTCAGCCCGCGCGAGCTTAACCGGATTTGGTGGTTCCGTGGGCGTATGTACCATCAGTTCGAGATAGCGAAGAGCGGCGGGAAGTCGCGGCTGATCACAGCACCCGACCAGCGCCTCTCGATTCTGCACTCGAAATTACGGCCACTCCTCGACATGCTCTATCGTTTGCGCAACCCGGTCCACGGCTTCGTGCCGTCACGCTCGGTCAAGACCAACGCCGAAGCCCATGGCCGGCGCCGATTCGTCGTAAATCTCGACCTCCAACATTTCTTTCCGACTATCACCGAAAATCGAGTGCGCGGCGTGCTTGCGGCCTTAGGCGTCGATCATCGTGTCGCCGAGATCATCGCGCGGCTCTGCTGCTTCGACAGCCACCTGCCACAAGGTGCCTCGACCAGTCCGGTGCTCTCGAACATGATCTGCTACCGGCTCGATACCGACCTGCTCCGCCTCGCCAAGGCTGCGCGCGCCATCTACACGCGTTACGCCGACGACATCACCTTCTCAAGCTACCAACCCCCTGCACCGCTGTTCAACGGGGCGCTGCCAACGGTCGGACGTTTCTCTCCCGAGCTTCTCGCGCCCTCGCTGCGGGATGCCTTCCAGACTAACGGCTTCATTCTCCATCCCGAAAAGGCACATTATGCCGACCGCAACTCGCGGCGCATGGTCACAGGCGTCAAAATCAATGCCGGCCTCAATGTCGATCGCCGCTATATCCGTCGCATCCGCGCGCTCCTCCACTCAATCGAGACGCTGGGCCTAACCGACGCACAGTCCAAATTTACCGGCCTCGGAGGCAAGGGCGCGCTAGCAGCGCATCTGCGCGGCAAAATCGCCTATGTAAGCCATCTTAAGGGCGCGACTGATCCCGTAGTGCGCGCGCTCGCGCTTCGCTACAACAAGAGCTTCGGCGCCAAGCCGATCACACTCGTCCCTACACCCGAGGAGCGGCGCGACCGCTCAGTCTGGGTAGTTGATCACATCGACCAATATGGCAGCGCTTTCTTTCTCAAGGGGGTCGGTCTCGTAACTGCGGCCCATTGCGTGAAGGGCCTAAGCGAGGTTGAGATCCTCCACCCATCCAAGCACACGACGACCTTTTCGGCAAAGGTACTCAAGCGTCACGATCATCGCGACCTGGCGTTGCTGGACACCAGCGCCATCCCCGCAACCGAATATTTCGAGCTCGACGTCGCCACCGCGCCGCCGCAAGTGGGCGATCCCGTCACCGCCGTTGGCTATCCCCATTGGGCACCGGGCGACCGGCTCAACCATCGGCCAGGTTTCGTCAGCCTGATTACTCCGCAGGCCGGCGTCCGCAAAATCGAAGTGGGTCAGATGCTGACTCAGGGCATGTCGGGTGGCCCCATCCTCGATGCCAATGCTGGCGTCGTCGGGATAATTCATAAAGGGGGGCCCTACGAGGGGCGCCAGCTAGCCATCCATGTCAGCGTGCTCCAGGAGTGGCTCAAAGAATGATATCCGTCGACACCCTTTGCGTCTCGACGATTGAGTTGGGCCTAGGCGGTGCCTTATGACCAACCCTGAAGCGACTGCCGCGAGGCTATTTTTCGCAAGGCGGACGCTGGCTTTTGGTCACGATCTGTCGCTGGCGATTTGTCGCCGCAATGTCAGCTTATCGCTATTCGCGTTTCGTAACCTGCCGTTCCGGATCGTCCGCAGAAGCCGTCATATTGGACGGCGAAATGTTAACCAAGTATCTCGCTATCGCACCACTGGCTTCGGCACTTTGATCGAGCAGGTGACGGCCTTCCGGGCCCTGGCCGCACGCTTCTGACACTCGGAAAGTTCGTCGGTATTGTCGCGTACGAGGATCGCCGCGCTCTGCAGCGCCCGCCATTGCCCGGGATCGGCCACCTGCATCAGCCGCTCCCCGGCGGTCCACTCGTCAACACCCAGGATCTTCGCCGCCCGCTGCTCGGGCCAATGCCAGTTGACGGGAACGACCCGGTCGATGGCTGTCGGAACGAACGCGCCCAGGATGCACCCGAGCACCATCACCGCCGCTGCGGCACCCGCCAGCTATCGGTTCTGGTCACGGGCTGTCCTGGCCGACGCGGTCACGCTGCCGATCGTGGCAATCAATTCCCGTAGATCTTGCCGGGCGTGAGCGAGCGCCTCGTGGTCTGCCTTGCGGACGGTCGCTCCGGCCGTCTCGATCCTGGCAGCCATGCTCTCCGGCGTGAGCGAGAGCGCAGGCTTTGCGGAGAGGTGCTCGAAGGCCGCGCGCGCCTTTTCCCACTTCACCTGGATTGCGGCCAGCTCGGGCGCGTAGTCGCGCGCATGCAGTTCCTGCTGCCGGGCGGCAAAGCCTTCGACCGCAGCAGTAAGACCGGCGAGCCGCCGGTCCATGGCAAGGAGCGTCTCGACGGCGGTGGCCTGGGGGGTGGGCGATGGCTGGGGAGCGGGCGAGAGACCAGCGGCCTGCTGAGCGGCGGGAGAAGGAGCGGTTTGGGTCATGGAAAGGGAGCCTACATGCCAATGCCCAGGCCGCGCGAGCGGCCGAGCCATTCCTGGAGGTCATGAGAAATCGACGAGCCTTTCTGGGACTTGAGACCAAGCTCGTGGGTGCGATTTTGCAGCAGCGACTCGAGCTGCGGGTCGCGGTGCAAGGCCTTGGCCATGTTTCTCATGTCGCCTTTGACGCTGGAGGCGTCGTGGTAGTGGCCCTGTCGTTCGAAGGCTTTCATCTGGCGTGATTTGGCCTGCCAGTCGGCGACGAAGCGGTCGGCGCGGGCCTTGCCATCAATCCGGATTTCGCCTTCGGCGATCATCGCCTGGATGGCGCGCGCGGTGCGTCCCTTGGCGGCTTCATGGATGAGCGCGGGATCCTTGTTCAAGGCGGCGCGCATGTCTTCGCCGCCGCCGGGGTGTAGCGCATCGAGGTTCTTGGCCGCTTCGCCGAACGCCTTGCGCTGATGATGGAGGGGCTCGTAGCCTTGCTCCTTCATGCGAATGATATCCCGGGCGGCACGGCCATAGCGCTCGGCCGCCCTGTCGAGCGGATCGCGCTCTGCCTGTACCCGCAATACGCTGGCATCGAGCCTCAGTCCGGCAAAGGGATCGGCGACCGACGGGGCAGGCGCGGAGCGCTCGATCGCCTGGGCTTCTCTCGCGAGTTCAAGCGAAGAGGTCATCGGCACCGTCAGCCCGGCGAACGGATCGTCCTGGACGGGTGCAATGGCCGGCTCGGGCGATTGCACCGGTGCCTTCTGGGCATAGTCCGAGGCCATGTCCTTGCCGCGCTCGCGGGCGAGCGTCAGGGCGAGGCGCTCACGGCTGGCGAAGTCGTCCTTGCCGTAGTGCAAATCGACCTGATCCCGGTGGCGCGATAGCGCGACGTAGGAAGCATGCCGATCGAGCCCGGGCGTCGCCAGCACGTGGACATTGCCCCCGGTCATGCCCTGCGCCTTGTGAATGGTGGCGGCATAGCCGTGATCGATCTGGGCATAGTCCTTGAGATCGAAGGCGACGCCGCGCCCGTCGTCGAGCGTCACCGCCATGCTCAGCGCATCGACGCTGCGGATCGTGCCGAGCGATCCGTTCTTCACACCCAGGCTGCGCTCGTTCTTGAGGAACATGACCCGGTCACCCGCAGCGAAGTCGCGGCTACCGCGTTCCACCCGCAGGCTCACATCCACGCCGAGGTCACCGGCGGCGTGCATGCGGGTACGCGCCGCCTCGTTGAGTGCGCGCACTTCGTCATTGGTGTGGGTGAGGATGATCCGGCTGCCATCGGGTTTGGCCTGCCGGTCGCGATCCCAGCGCTCGATGAGCTCCTCGCGCGCCTCCTCGCGGGTTTCGGCGGCGTGGATATGGCCGGCCTGTTCGTAGGCGTCGAGTGCCTCACCGGTTCGCCCCGTCGCCAGTTGCCGCGTGGCATCGCGCTGCCAGTCCTCGTGCTGGCGGCGCACTTCGGTGATATCCACCGCGCCGTGGCGTTCGGCGATCGCGCGGAACGAGGCGCCGGCTTCGATTGCCTGGAGCTGCTGGGGATCGCCGACCATCACCACCTTGGCGCCGTGCTTCTCGGCCTCGCTGATCACGCGCTCCATCTGGCGGGTGCCGATCATCCCGGCTTCGTCGATCACCAGCACGGATTTGCTGCTTAGCAGCTCGCGGTCCTGGCCCCATTGGTGTTCGAGACTGGCGATGGTGCGGCTGGCAATGCCTGAGCCGCTTTCAAGGCCCTCGGCGGCGATGCCCGACAGGGCAATGCCGCGCACCTCGTAGCCGGCTGATTCCCAGGCCTCGCGCGCCACGCCGAGCATCGCGCTCTTACCGGTTCCGGCATAGCCGATGACATTGCTGATGCCCCGGCTGCTCGTCACATGCTCGAAGGCGCCGCGCTGTTCTCCCGAGAGGACCAGTCCTCGCGCTTCGGCCTGCGTGAGCGCGCGCTCCAGATGGCGATCGAGAACGCCGTGGTTGCGGCGCGCATCGAGCCGAACGGTCGCGTTTTCCAGTCGCCGTTCGGTCTCCAGCATCGAGCGCGAGGTAAACCGGTCGTCACCCCGTCCATCCTTGCCCAGCGCGACCAGTTCGGGCGAGGCCCGAACGGCAGACATTACCGCATCGAACTGGTCCTTTCCCTCGCTGTGCCGGTGCACGAACATCGCAAGGTCGCGGGTAGTGAAGGTGGACTGCTGGCGGGTGATCGCATCGAGCGCGATTTGTGGGTTAGCGAGCAGCTTCTCGCCGTTGGCCAGGGCGATGGCGTGATGCTCTTCGAGCCGCTCGCTGGCGATGCCTTGGCTCACCATGCGCGATGCGGCGGGGCCGATCTTGTTCTGAGGCTCGAGATCGATGCCCTGCGCTTCCAAGGAGCGGTGATCGATCCGCGCGTCGATGTCGAGTTCGGCAAGCCGACGATTGACGTGCTGCGCCCAGGCTTCGCGCCAGTGGGTGAGCAGTTCGGTCTTGTTCCACTCGCGCACCTTGGCGCCGAAGCCCTCCTCGGTGACTTCGCGCATGCCCAGCATCACATGGGCGTGCGGCTTGGGCTCGCCGTCCGGCCCCACGTCCCAATGGACATTGAGATCGGCGACCATGCCCCGGTCGACGAACTCGGTCTGAACGAAGTCACGGGCCAGCTCGATCCCGTCGGCCTTGCTCATCTCGCGGGGAATGGCGAACTCGACTTCGCGGGCGAGCTGCGCGTCTTTGCGGATCTCTGCCGCCTCGACATCGTTCCAGAGCTGCTCGCGATCGTGCCACTCGTCGGGCGCACCGTCGGGCAGCAGGACTTCGCTGTGCTCGACGCCAGGCTTATTCGTGAAGTCGTGGCTGCGATCGAGCCGGTCATCGCGCAGCCGCGAGGCCGAGCGGTAGGCGGCCGAGGCCACCGCCGAGGAGCCGGCGGCACGGGAAATCACTTTGGCGGAGAAGTGATAGATGGCCATAGGGCCAATCCATCTACACTACAAAGCGCACGTCGGCACGACGTATAAGCGCGCCCTCGAAAGATTTCATCAGTCTCGGGACCGGCGAATCTCAAGAGATTTCAGGTGATTGCGACTAATCGAAACTCCCGATAACTGGGATGTCCTCGCCGATCAACGAAGGACATCTCCTATGCGCAAACCCCGCGATTTTGACGCCGAGCTCAAGGCGCTCACCGACAAGGCCAAGCAACTCAAAGCCCGTAAGCAAAGCCAGCTCGGTGAACTGGTGATTGCCACCGGCGCCGATGAACTGACGCCGGAGGAACTGGCCGGCGCGCTGCTGGTCGCAGCCAGCACCAGCGATGCTGCCAGGAAGGAGGCGTGGCGCAAGCGGGGCGCCGCTTTCTTTCGCGGGGAACGTGACGAAACTCGCAGCGGCACTGGCGGCGAGCCGGGCGGCGCTGCGAAGGACGAGGGCCGCACGCAACCGCCTGCAGGCGAAGCAGGCGCGGCATGACACCCGTGACTGGCAAGTGAAGCGGCGCGAGCGAACGCGGCACCTGATCGAGCTCGGCGGGCTGGTCATGAAGGCAGGGCTCGTCGAACTCACTGACGACGATCGTGCGGCGATCCTTGGGCTGCTCGACGAGGCCGCCGCAAAGCTTCGCGGGCCGGACCGCGAGCAGGCGCTCATGCTCTGGCAGCGACGCGGCAAACGGATGTTCGCCGAACATCGCGCGGACGCCGATCAGGTTCGTTGAGCGGCTTGTTCCCGGCGCCATGTGCCGAAGGCTGACGTCACGACTTCATCTGACGACGCGGCCGGCCATGGCCCGTGACTTGCCCGACATGGTCCATGAGCCTGTAGAGCAGCGACCGCACTTCCTCCGGCGTAAACCCGCCATCGCTAGGCCGAGTGTCGCCGTTCAGATAGCTGCGGTTCCATTTCCAGTAGGGAGCAAGCACGCGCGTCAAACGCTCCGTCTCTTCGCACTCGTAGCCAAATCCGGTGGCATTGGCATAGGCCAGCGATCGGTCAACGTGGAGACCGATGTGCCTCGCGCACCAGGCATCGGGGAAACCGACGTCCAACAGGTGGCATGACAGAGCCAGTTGGACGACGATGCCGGTGCAGTAGAGAAAGTCGGTCCACTCGCCCGGCGCGCCGGGTTCAAGCGAACGCTGGAATTCTTTCGCGCGCTGATAGCGGGCGCGACTGAGGTCTCGGCCTTCACGGGTTCGCAAGAGATGGAAGGGTTCGCCGCCGTAGATCCGCCATAGCGCGGCGAGTTCGCCGTTATGGGCTCGATGTAAAGGCCTGACAGGCAGGTCACCTTGTGACGAGACAGGGGTAAGGTAGTCCATTGGCACCTCCGGTCCGCATCGATGCGGTTACGCGGAAGATGACGAGACAGATGCGGAAAACAGTCCCGAACTCCCGCACGCTAGGCGCGGGAGCCGCCGGAGCTGGTAACATGCAGATCACATGCGCCGCCGCCTTTGGCCCGAAGGCTTGGACATACGCGTCGGCACCCCGGAAACCGAAGTGTCCGAGCTTGCTTGATCTGCGGGATTACCAGTCCCGGCGCCGCCTTTTGCGCAGCGCCTCAACAGGATAGCAGAGGGGAGTCCACCCGCCAAGGGCAGCGCGACTGGCGGCTCAGAGGGCTGCTTGCCGCATCAGCATCGTTCAAGGATGTGTCTTGGTCCAGCCGTCCGCCATATCGGACGGCTGGACCACCATCACCACGGCCAAAGACGCTGCCACCATGGGTCGGGCTCGCGCAACGTGCGCAAGAATATCTTAAGCGCCGCTGCGAATTCGGCCTGCACCTCTTCGGCGCTGATCCCGTGCCGCTCGGCAAGCTCGGGATAGCTGGTTTCCTCCAAGCGCATGGCCGAGAAGATTGCGCGCTGCCGTTCGGTCATCCGGCGCAAGGCACGATGGCCCCGCCGCCGAAAGACACGGAGCGGGAGCTGGTCGGTCATGGCCGCACCTCCCCGCCCGAAAGGACAAAGTCGGCCGCCTTGCTGGCTGCGCTCGCGGCCCGGAAAATCGCCTTCTCGTCGGCGCGCATGACGGCAAGCCACGCGCCAATGTAATCCGAATGCCGGACCGTCGGCTGGATGCCGAGCGAAGCGCACGCGAACGCCGCTGCCATTTCCGCGACAAGCTCTTCTTTTGCGTACGCAGCCGATCCGAAAGCGCCGGACTGATCGCGGTTCAAGCGGCTGACATGGCCGCTGTGATGCCCGAGCTCATGAAGTGCCGTCCGGTACCAGTTGATGGGATCATGAAAGGCAGCCTGCGGCGGCACCTGCACATAGTCCTGTGCTGGCGAATAGAACGCCTCGCCCCCGCCAATCCGGAAATCCGCGCCGGTCGCGGCAATCACCCTGTCAGCCTCGGCAATCGCCATAACCGGATCGGGCAGTGGCGGAATGCTGGTCAGCTCCTCCGAAAGCCCCTCGCACTGGTCGACGTTGAACACGGTGAAGCGCTTGAGAAAGGCAATAGTCCGTGCCTCGCGATCCTCGCCGCGTGCTTTCTCGGCTTCGTCCTTCGGCGTGAAACGGTCGGCATAGCAGATGACCGTTCCCTTCTCCCCGCGCCGGACATGGCCTCCTGCCTGCTCAGCCTGCCGATAAGTCAGCCAGCGCTGCGATGCGTAACCCTGTTCGATCCCGGAGGCCCAAAGGATCAGAATATTGATGCCGGAATAGACCCGGCCCGATACCCCATTGTGCGGCATCGTGCAGGGACACCGCGTGGCATCCCACGGCTGTACCCACGGCAACCTGCCTTCCTCCAGTTCCGCGATGATCTTGGCGGTCACCTCGCCATAAAGGCTCTGACGCTCCGACGTGCTCATGGTCCTTCACTCCTTTCCTCAACCGCCATTGACCGGCGCCAGGGTGGCGGGGGGCGGCAGGAGCGGACCAAGAGCCCCGCCGGCCAAAGGCGGGGCGCACCCGAAGGGCTGAAACGGAGTGGAAGACCCGGCAGCGCAGCGGACGGGTTGCGCGCCGCCGAGGCGGGG
>CEOS01039383.1_pt1 | contig 44490 bp, 47 predicted proteins | sample 530601 | NCBI WGS metagenome assembly CEOS01 (sample SAMEA2620666, study PRJEB7988) | marine metagenome | biome: marine biome (ENVO:00000447); feature: mesopelagic zone (ENVO:00000213); material: "saline water (ENVO:00002010), including plankton (ENVO:xxxxxxxx)" | depth 1000 m
CGCGCCGCCGACCTTCTCGCCGATATAGAGCATCGGCGCCTCGTCGCGCTCGCCCTCTCCGATCACGACGGTGCCGTCCATGTACAGCTCGTCGAAGGCCTTGCGCATCGCTTCGACGGCGGCGGCATCGGCCGCCTTCTCGTCGCCGCGGCCGACCAGATAGGACGCGGCGATGGCCGCCGCTTCGGTCACGCGGACCATTTCGAGGACGAGAACGCGGTCGAGTACGTCACTGGCTTGCGGCACGGAGGCAATTCCTTTCGAATGTCAGGCCACAGGCAGGTAACCGAGCACCCCCCGCTTGTCGAGTTCGCCGCCTGCGAGCATCGGGATTGCCGCTTAGGGGCTATCGCCGGCCCCTTTGATGCCGCAGCCGTGTTTCAGGACTATTGCCGCAGGAGACTATTGCCGCAGGATATGCATCACCAGCGGCGGCGCGGTCATGAACTCAAGGCCCGCCAGCAGGTCCAGAGCCTTTTCGACCGCCGCTTCCTCGCCTTCATGCGTGACCATCGACACCAGCACCGACCCGTCTTCGCCGCCGGTATATTCGCTGCCCATCTGGATCAGGCTCTCGATCGAGACGCCCGCGTCGCGCATGCCGGCGGTGATCTCGGCCAGCACGCCGGGGCGGTCCTTCACGATAAAGCGCAAATAGGCCTTGCCGGTGCGGTGGCCGGTTTCGGCGGGCAGCGTCCTGTCGAGCTCTGCGACGGGGATCGAGAACGGCGGATCGATCTCGCCCTCGCTGTCCCAGTAACGCGCGATGTCGATGATGTCGGCGACCACCGCGCTGGCGGTCGGCCCGTCGCCCGCACCTGCGCCCTGAAACAGCAGCATGCCGGAAAAATTGCCCTCGGCCACCACCGCATTAGTCGGCCCGTCTACATGGGCGAGCGGGTGGTTCTTGGGCACCAGATAAGGATGCACCCGCTGGAACAGCCGGGTCGTGCCGTCGGCGCCGGTCTCGACATTCGCCATTCCGAGCAGGCGAATCACGTAACCGAGCGATCCGGCCTGCGCGATATCGGCGGCGAGGATACGCCGGATGCCGTCCGCGCCCACGCTGGTGAAGTCCAGCTCGGTGCCGAAGGCGATGCTGGCAAGGATCGACAGCTTGTGCGCCGCGTCGATGCCGTCGATGTCGAAACTGGGATCGGCCTCGGCATAGCCCATCGCCTGCGCCTCGCCCAGAACGTCGGCGAAATCGGCGCCCGTGTCCTCCATGGTCGAGAGGATATAGTTCGATGTGCCATTGAGGATGCCATAGACCCGCTCGATCGCGTTGGCCGCCGCGCCTTCGCGCAGTCCCTTGACGATGGGGATGCCGCCCGCGACCGCCGCCTCGAACTTCAGCGCATGGCCCGCGGCCTCCGCCTCGCGCGCAAGGCCCAGACCGTGATGCGCGATCATCGCCTTGTTGGCGGTGACGAAGCTCTTGCCATTGGCTATGGCATTTCGGGCCAGCGTCAGCGCCGGGCCGTCGGATCCGCCGACAAGCTCGACCACCACGTCGACATCGGGCCGCGTCGCCATCGCGCCCATGTCGTCTTCCCAGTCATAGCGGGAAATGTCGACACCGCGATCCTTCGACCGGTCGCGCGCGGACACCGCCACGATCTCGATCTCGCGCCCCGCGCGGCGGGCCAGCAATTCGCGATTGGTCTCGATCAGCCGAATGACCCCGGCGCCGACCGTGCCAAGGCCGGCAAGGGCGATGCGAAGCGGATCGGGCTGAGGACGGGACGGATCGGACACGCGAAAAGGCTCCATTGCTGAAATACGGTGCAGCACCGAGTGAAAAGGAGCGTGGCGGTTAGGCGAGAAGGGCGCGCTTGGCCAGAGGCGCGTTACAAAAAACGCCCCCGGCCTGCACGATACGGTCGCGTCAGCCGCGTTTGCCGAAACGCCGCCTCAGAACTCGCGCTGGCGCTCGCAGGCGCCGAGGTCTTCCATCACCGTCGCGTAATCGGCCGAGGCCTGCTGGCGAAGGCGCGGATCGGTCGAAAGCTGGGCCTCGGGCGGCAGCGTCTGCGGCAGCGAGCAGGCGAGGCGATACCATTCGAGAGTGCCCGGCCGCGGCGGCCGCGCATCGATCTGCACCAGCTCTCCGGTCGAAAGCCCCCACACCGGCGGCTGGCCGGGCGAGCGCACGACCGCGATCGAGGCGGGCGATCCGTCCTTGGTCTTGAGGAAGATCTGCGTCTCGCCCTCGCCCGCCAGATTGCCCGGCGTATGCAGCGCATCGCGCACCCCGGTGACCACGGGCGGCGCGTCGGGCGACAGCTTCTCGGCCAGCAGGCTGCGCAGCGAGGTCGTGTCGACCTTGCTCGCCAGGATCTGCGCATCGGGGGCGACCAGCTGGATCTCGTCCATCCGGCCCGCCACCGGGCGCGCGAACAGCACCACCGTCTCGCCCTTCAGCTTGGGCACCTTGCCCTTGGCCGTCAGCTTGACGTCGGCAAGATATTTCAGGTCCTCGCCGATCGGGGTGGTTCCGGCCAGCAGGCTTCTTGTCTCCGCCTCGACATAGACGCGCGCCCAGCCGGGCCTGACCGGGCCTGTGCGTTCGGGATCGATCTTGCTCATCCTGCGCAGTTCGGCGGTGATCGTCAGCGGTGCGCCGATCGCCAGATCGGCCAGATCGGCATAGGTCAGCGCCGATTCGGACTGCGGGTCCTGCGCGGCCGCGGGCATGGCCGCGAGAAGGGCCAGCGACAGCCCGGCAGACGCAATCGTGGACAAAATTCGGCGATCGGGACGGTTTTTCATCGGCAACTCGGCAGCCCCCTTGGCGGTGGTGTGTGTATATAGAATCTCGCGCGCATGACTCGTGGGCGAAGGACACGGCAAGCCCTTCAAACGACTAGGGTAGTGAATCGCTCCTTAATCGACAAAGCATTTGCGCACCCCAATCTTCGGCGTTAAACCCTCACGACGAACGGCTTGGCGACAGATCGGGCCGCAATAATCTTGCGCATGTTCAACGGTCGATATGCCCATTAGGGTTAATTCGGCCGGCAGCTTGCGCCCGGTTCTACCGGCAGGGCAGGAAACGTGGGATGAATATGGTATCTCGATGCCATGTATGTTCCATTTGTTGAGGGCAGGCTTTTGCAGGCCTGCTTGCGCGTGCTTTTAATGGAGTGGGTTATTTGAATGGCTTATGCTGACCAACAGATGAGCGGCAACAAGATCGCTGCGATCATCATTGTTGCCCTTCTGCATATCGCGGCCATCTATGCCTTGGTCACCGGCCTCGCGTATGAGGCTATCGAGAAGGTCAAGGAAACGGTCACCGCGGTAAATATCGAGGATCCGCCGCCACCGCCGCCTCCTCCGCCGCCGCCGCCGGATGAACCGCCGCCGCCGCAGGCTCCGCCTCCGCCGGTTGCGCCGCCTCCGGCCGTGAAGATCACGCGGCCCGCGCCGCAGATCAAGACCGTGCAGACGATTCCGCCGCCGTCACCGCCGGCCGTCCGCATTCCGCCTGCGGCTCCGCCGGCACCCGTGGCACCGCCTGCTCCCTCGCAGGCACGTGGCGCGCGGGCCAAGAATCAGGGCAGCTGGGCCGCCCGGATCCAGGACAACTACCCCAGCCGTGCGCTGCGTAACGAGGAGGAAGGCTCCGTCGGTATGCGCATCACGGTCGACGCAAGGGGCCGTGTCACGGAATGTTCGGTTACCAGCTCGAGCGGGTCTTCCTCGCTTGACGAGGCGGCCTGCGAAGGGATGCAGCGTTATGCACGCTACGACCCGGCGCTGGATGCCGCTGGCAACGAGATCAGCAGCACGATGTCGCAGACGATCCGTTACCAGATCCCGAGATAAGGCGGCGGGCAGCGCCGGGCCCGATCGCTTAATGATCGCAAGGCGCTGTTCCGAAGCCCTGATTTTCAAAACGAAATTACTGTCATTGAAGGAAGTTTCCGCATGATCATCGAAATCCTCGCCGCAGCTGCCTCGGAAGCGCCGGCCAACAAGTTCGGCTTCAAAGAGGCGCTGGAACAGGGCGGTTTCATCGCCTACGCCACCGTCATCATCCTGGGCATCATGTCCTTCGGTTCGTTCTACATCCTCTTCACCAAGTGGTTCGAGCAGAACAAGATCATGCGTCAGGCCAAGGAAGTCCGCTCGGGCTTCTGGCGCGCGAACTCGCTTCGCGAAGGCGCCGGCCGCCTTGCCAAGAACTCGGCCTATCGCCAGATCGTCGACGACGGCCTCGCCGCTGAAGAGCAGCACGCCAAGATGACCGACAGCCTCGAAGCACACGACTGGCTGCACGGCTCGCTCGCCCGTTCGGAAGCGACCATCAACGCACGCCTCGCATCGGGTCTGCCGTTCCTCGCCACCGTCGGCGCAACCGCACCGTTCATCGGCCTGTTCGGCACCGTGGTCGGCATCTATCGCGCGCTGATTAACATCGGCATCGCCGGTTCGGCCTCGATCGACAAGGTCGCCGGCCCCGTGGGTGAGGCGCTCATCATGACCGCGCTCGGCCTGCTGGTCGCCGTTCCCGCCGTGCTTGCCTACAACTACCTGCAGGCTCGCAACAAGCGGATCGCCGAGCAGCTCTCGGGCTTCTCGACCGACATCCTGGCGAACATCAACTCGCGCGGCACGATCAAGCCCGCCGTGACGGCTGCTCCGGCAACCGCCAAGCCGGCGACGACGACGGCCGGCGCCACGGTGAAGAAGTAAGTGACATTGGGGCGGTCTTCGGGCCGCCCCGCTTTCCCGCCGACCGGCACGACCGGAAGGCGCGGATTGGCCCCCAGGGGCCCGAAAACGGCCAGATAGGGTAAGATAATGGCGATTTCTAGTGGCGGCGGTGGCGCCGAGACACCGATGTCGGACATCAACACCACGCCCCTCGTGGACGTGATGCTGGTGCTCCTAATCATCTTCCTGATCGCGGTCCCGGTCGCGATCCAGTCGATCGAACAGCTCAAGGTGCCGATCATCGAATCGGAAGAATCGCAGGACAAGGTCGAGAACCTGATGCTGTCGATCACCTCGACCGACGTGGCGGGCCTCAGCCCCGGTCAGGCCGGATATTCCGGCGCCTCGCGCGAGGGTTCGTGCCGCGTCTACATCAACGACACCCCGGTCAACTCGGACGAGTTGCAGGAGCGTTCGTTCAACCGGCTCGACGCCATCGTCCAGCGCGAAGGCGGCCCGGAAGCGATTGCCGAGGACCCGGACAAGATCCCGCAGGTGCACATCCGCGCCGACCAGAACGCGCCGTGGAAGTGCGTTGCCGGTGCGATCTACCAGATCCAGGCAGCAGGCTATCCGACCGTCGGCTTCATTTCGACGCCGATCGATCCCGACGCCTGATCGCGCCGCGTAAAGTTTAAAGGAGACCACCCATGGCAATGTCAGGAGGCAGCGACGACGGCTCCCCGATGATGGAGATGAACACGACGCCGCTTATCGACGTCATGCTCTGCATGCTCATCATCTTCATCCTGTCGATCCCCGTCGCCACCCACGCGGTGAACATCGACCTGCCCACGCCCAGCAATGTGCCGAGCGAGGTCAATATCGACCCGATCAAGAACAAGGTGATCATCACCCGCGAGGGCGACATCCTGTGGAACGGCGAAGAGCTGACGCAGGGCCAGCTGGTCAGCACGATCCAGGAATCGCTGCTGCTGCCGGTAGAGCCCGAGCTGCAGTTCGAGCCCGACGAGTTCACCGCATATGAGGTGACCGCCGAAGTTCTGAAAATCATCAAGAACTCGGGCGCGACCAAGTTCGGCTTCGTCGGTAACGAGCGTTATCGCATGTTCGAATCCGCGCCGAAGGATATCAATCCGACGCAGACCTCGGCCTGATTTTTCAAGTTCGGTGAAACAGATGGGGCGGGCCTTCGGGTCCGCCCTTTTTGTTTGGGCCGTGCGCCGCCTATTCCGGCGTCATGGCCAGCGAGACGATGCTCTCCGCCTCCACCAGCATCTCGTCATCGGCGGAACCGGCGGGCATGCGCTCTCGCCCGATCGTGACCAGCACGGGAACGGCGAGCGGGCTGACCCGGTCGAGCCGCACATGCACCGTCTCGCGCTCCGCCCGTTCCAGCACATTGGCCAGCCTGCCCACGTCGGTCATGCGGGTGCGCGCATCCTGCCAGGCCGCTTCGATCAGCACGTGGTCGGGCTCGTACTTGCGCAGCACGTCATAGATCAGGTCGGTCGAGAACGTGACCTGCTTGCCCGTCTTGCGCTTGCCCGGTTGCTGCCGTTCTACCAGTCCGCCGATCACCGCCACCTCGCGAAACGCGCGGCGCAGCAGGTGCGAATTGGTCACCCAGTCGGTGAATTCATGCGCAAGGATATCAGGTGACAGGATCGCCGCCGGATCCTCGATCGCGCGCAGCCCCCATACGGCGAGCGAATAATCATTGGCTACGAAGCCCAGCGGTCCCAGCCCCCGGTCCTCCATCCGCCGGGTGACCAGCATCCCCAGCGACTGGTTCGCGTTCCAGCCCTCAAACGTATAGAACACGCTATATTCGCGGCTTTCATGCGGGAAACTCTCGACCAGCAATTCGCCCGGTCCGGGCAGCTCGCTGCGCCAGTCCTGCACCTCAAGCCATTCGCGCACGTCGTCGGGAAACCGCGCCCAGCCGGCCCGGTCGATCAGCAATCCGCGCACCCGGTCCGCCAGATGCGTGGTCAGCGGCATGCGCGCCCCGCCATAGCTGGGGATCATCGCCGATTTCTTGGCGGCCCTGACGATCAGTTCGACTTCCTTGATCGACTCCACCTCAAGGTCCAGCCCCGCGAACTGGAACGTATCGCCCACGGTCAGGCTGGCGGCGAAATTCTCCTCGACCCGCCCCAGCGATCGCCCGTTGCGGAACCGCACCGTCAGCATCTCGCCGTCGAGGATGATGCCCGCGTTCAGGCGGTGGCGCGCGGCATGTTCGGGATGGGTCAGCCGCCACCATCCGCCCTCCTCGCGCGTGATCCGCTTGAACCGTTCATAGGCCTGCAGCGCATAGCCGCCGCTCTCGACGAACTTCAGCACGCGCTGCCAGATCTTCTCGTCCAGCCAGACATAGGCGAGCGTCGAACGCACCTCCGCCAGCAGCGCATCCTCCTGAAACGGCCCCGCGCAGGCGCAGGCCATCACATGCTGCGCCAGCACGTCCAGCGCGCCGGGACGGAAATCCTCTCCGTCACGCACGCCCTCCTCCACCGCATCCAGTGCCGCCTGCGCCTCCAGAAACTCGAACCGGTTGCCGGGCACCAGCAAGGCGCGGCTCGGCTGGTCGAGCCGGTGATTGGCGCGCCCGATCCGCTGCAACAGGCGCGACGATCCCTTGGGAGCGCCCATCTGGATCACGCAGTCGATGTCGCCCCAGTCGACCCCCAGATCCAGGCTGGCCGTCGCCACCAGCGCCCGCAATTCACCGCGCGCCATCGCGCCCTCGACCTTGCGCCGCGCCTCGACCGACAGCGACCCGTGGTGGATGCCGATGGGCAGAACGTCCTCGTTCACGTCCCACAGCTTCTGGAAGATATATTCGGCCAGAAAGCGCGTATTGGTGAAGATCAGCGTGGTCCGGTTGCGACGCACTTCCTCATAGATCTGCGGGATCGCCCAGGTCGCCGCATGACCGCCCCACGGCACGCGTTCCTCGTCGGGCAGCAGGATCGAGATGTCGGGCGGCGCCCCCGGCTCACCCACGACATGCTGCACTGCATCAAGATCGCCCCATGGCGCCAGCCAGCCGCGATAGGATTCGACATCGGCCACCGTCGCGGACAGACCGCTGCGACGCATGTCCGGTGCAATGGCCTGCAGCCGCGCCAGCGCCAGCATCAGCAGATCGCCGCGCTTTCCCGTGGCGAAGGCGTGCATCTCGTCGATCACCACGCGCTTCAGCCCGGCGAACAGCTCCGCCGCCTCGGGGTAGGAGATCAGCAGCGACAGCGATTCGGGCGTGGTGAGCAGGACATGCGGCGGCCGGCTGCGCTGGCGCTTCTTGCGGTCGGAGGGCGTATCGCCGCTGCGCGTCTCGATCCGGATCGGCAGGCCCATCTCCTCGACCGGTATAAGCAGGTTGCGCCGCACATCGGTCGCCAGCGCCTTCAGCGGCGAAACATAGAGCGTATGCAAGCCGTCAGGCGGCGGATCGTCGCCCAGCCGCTCAGGCGTAAAGGCGGCCAGCGTCGGCAAAAAGCCCGCCAGCGTCTTGCCCGCACCCGTATCGGCCGCCAGCAGGCCATGGCGCCCGGCGTCGTCGGCCTCCAGCATTTCTGCCTGATGCCGCCGGATGCGCCAGCCGCGGCCATCGAACCAGCTCTTGATCGTGTCGGGAACCGCCATCGTCCTGCTTCAACCCATGGCGGCGCGATTGGTTCTGCCCCCCCCCGCATCGACGCCCGGATCGACGCCCCCATCGACTATGGACAAAAAAAGGCCCGGAGGGAAAACCCGCCGGGCCATGAAGTTTTGGGAGAGGATGCCTGAAAGGCAGGTTCTTTGTGCACCGCAGCACGGCATTTTGCAACTGCGAAAAAGCGAAGCATCATTGCGCATTTTGCAAGAATGTCAGTAAGCTCGAAAATACAGCAAGTTAGCGCTACCATGCCGCTGTGGAAATCGCGTGGCAACACACCGGTTTTGGGGTCGAGCGCTCTTCACACGATCAAATCGCTTCCGAATCGGGCCAAGATTACGAGTCGCGGCCCGATTCGGAAATTTTGCGAAATGCCGGTCAGTGACCTGCCTGCGGTCCCCGCTCCAGCCCCGAGGCCGCGAGCTGACCGTCGATCTGCGCCATCAGACGCTCAAGACCGGCCTCGCTGTCGCTTTCGGCACGCGCGACCAGAACGTCCTGCGTGTTCGATGCACGCAGCAGCCACCAGCCATCGTCGCTGGTCACGCGCACGCCATCGGTGTCGTTCACCTCGTCGATCGAATCGGCCAGCCGCGCCTTCACCTCGTCGATTACCGCGAACTTGCGGCTCTCGTCGACCTGAAAGCGCATTTCGGGCGTGTTGATCATGTCGGGCATGGCCGAACGCAGATCGGTCACGCTCTTGCCCAGCCGCGCGCTGGCCAGAATCAGCCGCACCCCGCCATAAAGCGCGTCGTCATAGCCGTAATACTGGTCGGCGAAGAACACATGCCCGCTCATCTCGCCCGCCAGCGGAGAGCCTGTTTCCTTCATCTTCGACTTGATCAGCGAATGGCCGGTCTTCCACATCAGCGGCTTGCCGCCATGCTCGGCCACGCTGTCGTACAATGCGCGGCTGGCCTTCACATCGGCGATGATCGTCGCGCCGGGTAGGTATTTCAACAGATCCTCGGCGTAGATCATCAGCAACTGGTCACCCCAGATAACCCGTCCCGTGCCGTCGATCGCACCGATGCGGTCGCCGTCGCCGTCGAAGGCCACGCCGAAGTCGAGATTCTTCTCGGCCACCAGCGTCTTCAGATCGGCAAGGTTCTTCTCTTCGGTGGGGTCCGGGTGATGATTGGGGAAATTACCGTCGACTTCGGTGAACAGGGTGAAATGCTCGCCCGGCAGCCGCGCGACCAGTCTTTCAAGGCAGGGGCCGGCGGCGCCATTGCCCGCGTCCCAGCCGATCCGCAGGCTGGACAGCTTTTCCATCTCGCCTGCAGAAAGCCCGTCGAACGGCTTCATCAGCGCGTCGATATAGGCGTCGACGACATCGCGCTTCTCATGCGTGCCGCTGCCGTCGTCCCAGTCGCCCGCGGCGGCCATCTCGCCGATCTTCAGGATGTCCGCGCCGAAAAACGGGCGTCCCTGAAATACCATCTTGAAGCCGTTGTAATTGGCGGGATTATGGCTGCCGGTTATCTGAATGCCGCCATCGACATCTTCGGCTGACGCCTCGGCGTAATAGAGCATGGGCGTGGGGCCGAGGCCGATCCGCACCACGTCGCAGCCACTGGCGTTCAGCCCCTCGACCAGCGCGTGTTCCAGCGTGGGCGACGATACGCGCCCGTCATAGCCGACCGCCACCCGGCTGCCGCCCGCCCGCCGCAGCAGCGTGGCAAAGCCGCGCCCGATCGCGCGGGCATCGTCGGGGCCCAGCGTCTCGCCGATGATGCCGCGAATGTCGTATTCGCGCAGGACAGTGGGGTGGAACTGATGGGACATGAAGATGCCTTTCGCAACGCTGGACAATATGCTGGACGCTATCTGCAGGACGCCGGTCGCAGGACGCAATCGGCAGAGACCCACGCTTAGCGTTTGGTGGGGACAGTTTGTTCCAGCAATATGTCACGCGCCGCGTCGATGCGAAACACCTCTTCCGGCGATCCGCCCTTGTCCGGATGGGCGGTAAGGATCAGCCGCCTGTGCGCCGCCAGAATATCCTCGCGGCTGGCATTGCGGTCCACCCCCAGCAGGGCGCGGGCCTGCGCGCGCTGCTGCGACTTTTCGGATTCGCGAAACATTTCCCACGGCCATTTGTGAAAGACCATGCGAAACACCACCAGCGCCAGAATGGCGAGGATCAGGAATTTCACGCGGCTTCGCCCACCTCGTCGCGGCGCTCGACAGGCGGCAGGTTCAGCGCCTTGACCAGCGAACGCAGTTCCTGCCGCGCGACCAGATGGCTGGTCGCCATGTCGCCCAGATGCCCCTTGTCCAGCAGGGTCAGTCCCGCGGGGAACAGCTCGCGATAGATCACGCGTTCGGACAGGCCGGGCGCAGTGCGGAAGCCGACGCGCTTCGACAATTCCGACAATGCGAATTCAAGGCGGCGCATGTTGCGCGCCTCGATATGCTGGGTGCGGTTGCGCACCACGATCCAGTCCATCTCGCGCCGACCGCCCTGCGCCGAAAGGCCGCGCTTCTTGCGCGCCTCGAACATCAGCTCGGCATAGAAGGACAGTTTCTTGACCTTGAACGTGTCGGGATCGACATGGCCGAACAGGTCGAAATCGACGAAACTGTCGTTGAGCGGCGTGACCAGCGTATCCGCCGTGGTGGCGACATGGCGCGCATATTTGTCGTCGCGGCCCGCGGTGTCGAAGATCAGGTAGTCCATCCCCTCGCTCGCCTCGTCGATCATGGCTTCCAGTATCTCGATAGAAGGCCCGCCGAACACGCCGACCATCGCGCCGGGCAATTCGATGCCGCGCCGCTTCTCGGTATCCAGCCGGTTCTCGAAATAGCGGAAAAAGGTGCGCTGCCGGTGGTCGAGGTCGAGCGCCGCGACCTTCGCGCCCTGATAGGCAAGCGCCACGGCAACATGCACCGCGGTGGTCGATTTGCCCGTTCCGCCCTTTTCATTGGCGAAGACGATGCGGTGTGGCTGGCTCATAGATCGGTCAACTCGCTTGCGCCAAATGGCTTTACGCTGCCGGATTGCGCGTTACACCCGCGCCGACATTACCACAGACTACCAAGCGGGACTCCCAAGATGCAAACCGTTCACGCGTTGAATCCACTACGGCAGACAGTGGATGCCCTTCGCGAGCAGGCTGGAGCGGGCACAAGGCTGGCGCTGGTCCCGACGATGGGCGCGCTGCACGAGGGGCACCTGACGCTGGTGCGCCGCGCGAAGGAACTGGCCGGGCTGGTCGCCGTGTCGATCTTCGTGAACCCCCGGCAGTTCGGCCCGAACGAGGATCTGGACGCCTATCCGCGCCAGATGGAGCGCGACAGCCGGTTGCTCGAGGCCGAGGGCGTGGACCTGCTGTGGGCGCCCGATGTCGGCGCGATGTATCCGCAGGGCTATGCGACCAACATCAGCGTTTCGGGCGTCAGCGCGGGGCTGTGCGGCGCGGACCGGCCCGGCCATTTCGACGGGGTGGCGACCGTGGTGTGCAAGCTGTTCAACCAGGTCCGCCCCGATATCGCGCTGTTCGGGGAAAAGGACTGGCAGCAACTGGCCGTGATCCGCCGCATGGCCCGCGATCTCGACCTGGCCCTGCCGCATGCCGACGCCATCCTCGGCGTGCCCATCGTGCGCGAGGCGGACGGGCTGGCGATGAGCTCGCGCAACGCCTATCTCTCGCCGGAGCAGAGGCAGGCGGCGGGCAGGCTGAACGTAGCGATGCGCGAGGCCATCGCGCGGCTGGGCCATGACGCCACCGCCGCCGTCTTGGCGGACCTGAGGTCCGCGATCCTCGCCGCCGGGTTCGACAGTGTCGACTATACCGAATTGCGCGACGCCGACAGCATCGAATTGCTGGATGCGCCGAACGGCCATGCGCGGCTATTCGTGGCGGCGCGGATCGGCGGCACGCGGCTGATCGACAATATGGCCGCCTGATCTTCGCCGCTTGGCAATGGGCGCATTCGCGGCGTAGCATCGCGCCATGGCCTATAGACTGAAACGCAAGGACGACGGGGTCGGCAATGCCGTCCGCCGCATCGCGGACGAACAGATCGGCAAGGCGCTCGCCTCGATCGACAGCGCCCAGCGGGCCGAGGCGGTGCATGACGTGCGCAAGCGCTGCAAGAAATTGCGCGGGCTGATCCGGCTCGTCCGCCCGGCTTTCGGCGGCTATTCGGACGAAAATGCCGCGTTTCGCGACACCGCCAGGATGATCTCGGGCGCGCGCGATGCCAAGGTCATGCAGGACACCTACGACCTGCTGATGTCGGATCATGACGGATCGCTCGACCGCACCGCGCTGGGCCCGATCCGCCGCCAGTTCACCATGGAGCGCAAGTCGCGGATCGAGGACGGCGATGTGGACGACCACCTTGACGAAGCGCGCGAACGCCTGGTCGAGGCGCGGGAACGCGCGCAATCGTGGACGCTTGACGATGACGGCTGGGACGCGGTCGCGGGCGGTTTGAAGAAGACCTATGGCCGCGCGGTCGATGCCGCCGAAAAGGCGCGCGACTGCCCCGATGGCGAGCAGTTTCACGAACTGCGCAAACGGGCGAAATACCACTGGTATCACTGCCGCCTGCTGGAAAACCTGTGGCCCGACATGATGGCGACCCGCAAGCACGCGGCCAAGCAATTGTCGGACATCCTCGGCGATCATCACGATCTCCACGTCTTTGCAGGCCGGCTGGCGCAGGATCCCGATGGATTCGGCAGTAGCGCCGATGTCGAGGTCGCGATCGGCCTCGCCCGCGCGCGTCAGGCGCGGCTGGAGGCGCAGGCCTGGCCGATCCTGAACCGCATGCTGGTGCAACAGCCCAAGGTGCTGGGCCAGCATTTCGAAGCGCTGTGGAACGTCTGGCAAAAGGACGGCTGACCATGGGGCGCGAGACCGAGCGCAAGTTCCTCGTCAACGGTGAAGGCTGGCGGGCGCAGGCGGATGAAGGGCAGACGATCCGGCAGGCCTATCTGGCCATCGACGACGACCGGCAGGTGCGCGTGCGCATTCTGGACGGCAAAACCGCAAGGCTGACCATCAAGACCGGCGGCGCATCGCTGTCGCGCGCCGAATTCGAATACGACATCCCGCTCTCCGATGCCGAGGCGCTGATGGAAAGCGGCGTCGGCCAGCCCATCGCCAAGACCCGCTTCCGCGTTCCGGCAGGCGGCGGGCTGACATGGGAAATCGACCGGTTCGAGGATCGCCACGAGGGACTGGTCATCGCCGAGATCGAGCTGGACAGCGAAGATGCCGACTTCGACCGCCCCGACTGGCTGGGCCGGGAAGTCACGGGCGACAAGGCCTATTACAACGCGGCCCTCGCAGCCGATGGGGTCACCCCGTCGGAAACAGGAACGTCACGATAAAACGCAGGCCCCAGTCGGCCCCGCCCTCGGGCTTCTCGACATTATAGCGCCCGCCCAGCCCCAGCGACACCGGCTGGTCGCCCAGCTTGGTCAGTTGTGAGACGCTGACGTTGATCGGCACGCTCCACTGCTCGGCCTTCCAGTTATAGCTGCTCTCGGCATTGACCGAGAAGGTGGTGGCGGTCGGCGTAACATAGGACAGGAACGGCTGGATAAAGGCCTGCGACACATCGGGCCGGTTGTCGGAACCCGCAACCGACCAGATCTGGTTCGCCAGCAGCCCGACCGTGATCGGCCCCGATTGCTTCAGCATCACCGCCGTCGGCCCCGCGCCCCATTTCTTGCCGCCCAGAGCGCCATCGGTCGCCGTGGGCAACAGGAACGCCGGGCCAACACCCCAGATGATGCCCGACGCGCCTACTTCCCTGGGCGAGAAGAACACGCTCTGCACCGTATCGCCGAGCCCGAACTGGTTCTGGTTCCTTGCCGTCACGCCCTCTTGATAGATCACCGGCAGGATCGTGCGCGAGATGAGGTTCCAGTCCTCGTTAATCGGGACCGGAACGACCGGCTGCACATTGGTCGTGGACCGCCACCCGTCATTGTCCGGCCCGATGCCAAGGTCAATGTTCTGCTGAATGGGGACCGAGATCAGATTGGCGATCGGATTGGACAATTGCTGCGCCAGATCGGCGCCCGCCCCGCCCGACGCGCTGGCATCGGCCGGGCTGGCATCGGCCGGATTGGCATCGGCCGGATTGGCATCCGAAATCGCCTCCACCGGCGCGTCCGCCTCTTGCGCGGCAGCGCCCATGGGAAAACCCAGCGCCAAGGCCGCCAGGCCGAGACGTCGGGCACAATTACCCAGCTTCGTTTCCGCAATACCGATCACGCGCAACATCCCTCATCGCGGGGCGGCACGCTGCATCCCTGCGATGCGCGGCCGCCCTTGACGGCAACCACGGCAAACCGCCCGCGACCCCAGCCACTAGGCCAAGCGCCGGGCGGACTGTATCGGGATTAACCCGCAGACCGCCGCCTACATGGGCGAATAACGGCGATGTCAGTGTGAAAGCTGGATGCCCCGTGAGGGCATGAACAAACAAGACGAATCAAACCCCTTAGACCGTCTAACCGGCACATTATCGCCACGGTTTCCTGCGGGTTACACATTCCGGCTGTCTAACCTTTCGGCACCGCCAAGGCGACGAAAAGTGAAAGCCCCCGCACCGGCGGCAACCGGCGCGAGGGCAGATGCTACCAGGAGTTCGGTAAAGCATTTGCAGCCTACTCAGGACGGGGGGGCTTCGCAATGAGCGATTTGTCATTCCACGTCCGCGAGTTCGTGCCCAATGCCGAGGGTGAAGAACTAAAGACGCGCATCGCCCTGCTGAAGGCGCGGGATTACGCCAGCGCACTTAAATGGAAAGCGGCGTCCGACCTTGCCTATGACTTGGCCTGCGCGGCCCACGAGATGGCGGGCCAGTTCGTCTTTGCCGAGGTGCCGTTAGCACGCCTGACGATCGCGCTGCGGTTCTGCCGGAATAGCGTGCAAGCCGCTTTCGACGCCGAACATCTGGAAGGGGAAGCGAAATGACTTTCGAACCCCTTGAAGGCATGGATGCGATGCTGGATCAGATGGCCTGCGAATACTCCGGTGAAAAGCTGCCTGCATACCGATCGGGCATCACTGCATCTGCCTTGATGGCAATGCAGTTCGAGCCGATCCGCTATGTGGTGAACGGCTATATTGCCGAGGGCCTGACCGTGCTGGCAGGTGCCCCCAAGATCGGCAAAAGCTGGATGGCGCTAAACATTGCGATCGCTGTTGCGTCCGGCAAACCGGCATTCGGCACAGTGCCATGTAGCCATGGCGACGTGCTCTATCTGGCGCTGGAAGACAATAACCGCCGCCTGCGCAGCCGTATCAGCAAGATGGGCATCGGAGAGCCTCCCGAACGCCTGACGCTCTGCACGTCCTGGCCGAGCCTTGCAGACGGTGCCGTGCAGGAAATCGAGGCGTGGGCCAATGCTGTCAAGAACCCAGTGCTCGTCTTTGTGGACGTGCTGGCGAAGGTGCGGGACAGCGCCAACGGCAAGGACAGCGCATATGATGCCGACTATCGCACGCTAACCGGCTTGCAGGAACTTGCTGGAAAGCTGGGCATCGCGATCGTGCCCTTGCATCACACGCGCAAGATGGAAGCTGACGATCCGTTCGATTCCGTATCGGGCACCCGTGGGATTACCGGCGCTGCTGACACCGTTCTCGTGCTCAAACGGGACATTGGGACAGGTCGCACTGTCCTATACGGGCGCGGCAGAGACATAGAGGAAATTGAGACAGCTTTCGACTTCGATCGGGACATTGGGACATGGCAGGTGATTGGCGCGGCGGCAGACTTCGCCAAGACCGACGAGCGCCAAGAGATCCGCGATGTGCTGCAGGATGCAGGCAAGGCATTGAATGCACGAGAAGTTTCCGACCTTTTGGGTAAGTCTTACGAGGCTGTTCGCAAGACGCTGACGCGCATGGCGCATTCCGGTGAAATCGAGAAAGAAGGCCGGGGCCTATATAGCTGTCCCAACTGTCCCAACGTCCCAAATGATGCCGATACACCCCTTGATTGGGACAATGGGACAGATGGGACAGGGTATAGAAAAGACCCGTTCGACGTTCGAGACGATGACGACGGCTGGACAGGTCAAAGCCCTGCGCAATCCGCACGCAGGAGGGCTAAGCCATGACCAAGACCCCGCTAATCGAACAAATCGAGGCGATGCCGCCAGCGCAGCGCGAGGGTGCAATTGCCGTGCTCGATCATTTCACCCGTCCGTTACAGGCAAGGGAAATTGAACGCTTCCTGCGGACCGGCGGCGTGCCAAGGGCAAGAGCGGTGAAGCTGGCGGGATGCCTGAAGCATTGGGGCATCATCGCCATGCTTGGGCCGGAACGGGAGGACGATCATGGCTGATTGGCCCTACTCAACGGCACGGTGGCTGCGCCTGCGAAAGCAGCACCTCCAGCTTGAGCCATTCTGCCGGGGCTGCGCGCCAAGGCTGGTGACGGCGAATACCGTCGACCACGTTCACCCGATCAGCGAGGGCGGGCATCCGTTCCCCGGCCATGATGGATTGGCCAGCTATTGCCCTGCCTGCCATTCGAGAAAGACCGCTAGGGGTTCAGAAGCGGGGCGTGCTAAGACTAACAAACCTCGGAAGGGTTGCGATCTTCAGGGCAATCCTATTGACCCGGAGCACCCTTGGCATGTTCAAGCACCGAATGCTGACTTGGCTAAAGCTTCTTGTTCTCTGGATAACCATTGTGATGCTGTACAAGGTAGGGGCAGAGGTGGTGTTCTGGGTGGCGCATCAATAAATAAATCGCTGGAAGCTGACGACATAGGACCGCGCCCGTACCCAAATCTTGAGTTAGTTCAGAACACGGCGCGGAAAACTGAACATGGGCGCTAGGGGACCGGGTGCATCGCGCCAACGGAAAGCGGCGGCGCTTGTCGAAATCAATGCCGCGCACCCGTGGGAAGCCGAGGGGCTTTCCCGTGCGGAGCGGGTTATCGCATTCATCGAAAGCCTGCCGATTACAAAGGGCTTTGGCGCTGGCGAAAATGTTAAGCTGCTGCCGTTCCAGCGGGAATGGATCGAGGCAGTCTATGCCACCGATGTCGAAGGGAAGCGGCGGGTGCGCACTGGCTTGCTTTCCGTTGCGCGCGGGCAAGGCAAGACCGTCCTGGCTGCCATGCTATGCCTCTGCCATCTGTGTGGGCCGGAAGCTGAGCAGAGGGGCGAGTGCTACTCTGCGGCGGCGACGAAGGAACAGGCTGGATTGATCTTTGCCGAGATGGAGGCGGTTATCCTGGCTGTGCCGTGGATGGCATCCAGGCTGAATGTGCAACGTTTCTATAAAACGATCGAGGATGACGAGACGGGCAGCCGCTATCGGGCATTGGCCAGCGATGGCGCGGCGGTGCACGGCACTGCTTCCAGCTTCATTGTCTGCGACGAGCTGGCCCAATGGAAGAAACGCGAATTGTTCGACGTGCTGCGCACCTCCATGGGCAAGCGCGCCGAGCCTTTAATGCTGGCGATCGGCACCCAATCCCCGAACCCGCTCAATATTATGAGCGAACTGGTGGACTATTCCCGGCGGATCGAGACGGGCGAGATTGAAGATCGCAGCTTTCACGGCGCTGTCTATGCGGTGCCGGAAGATGCCGACCCCTACGACCCCGACAACTGGCCGCTGGCCAATCCTGCGCTTGGCACGTTCGTTTCTGCGGAACAGATTGCCGACGAAGCCGAACGGGCGCAGCGGATGCCGACTTTCGAACCGGCGTTCCTGAATCTGCACTGCAATATGCGAGTCGATGCTGAGCCGAAAGCGATCAATCCGGCAGAATGGGATGCCTGCGGCGAAGCGATCGACCTTGCGAGCCTGAAGGGGAAGAAATGCTATGCGGGGCTGGATCTCTCAGCCGTCCGCGACCTGTCCGCGCTTGTGCTATTTTTCCCTGAAAGTGGGGCGGTGCTGCCGTTTTTCTGGTGTCCAAAAGCAGGGATCGAACGGAAAGAGGAAATCGACCGGGTGCCCTATCGCACTTGGGAGAAGCAGGGCTTCATCGAGGCGACACCCGGCAAGGCCATCGACAAGCGGTTTATCGCCAAGCGGCTGGCCAAGGTGGCGGCAACTTATGATCTGCGCGCCGTGGCCTATGACCGGCACGCGATCGAGGATTTGACCGTCATTCTCGACGGCGAGGGCGTGAAGTTACCGCTGGAGCCATGGGGACAGGGTTATGTCAGCATGGGGCCAGCGATCGACGCTTTCGAGGCGCTGTTGCTAGAGGGCGAGTTGCGCCACGCCATGCACCCGGTGCTGCGCTGGAACGCTTCGAACTTGCTTTTTGACACCGACGCTGCGGGCAACCGAAAACCCAATAAAGCACGCTCGATTGACCGCATCGACGGCATGGCCGCCCTTATCATGGCCTGTGGCATTGCAGCGCGTGACAGCGGGCCGAAGACATATGAGGGGGCGGGGCTGCTATGGGTTTAAGCTACGAGTTCGTAGAGCAACCATGCGCAAAACGCGCCTCATTGCTTCGGGCCGTGTCATATGCTCGTCTTGCGCCGCAATCCAAAGATCGAGCAATTCAAGATCGTCAGGCTGAAGGCGGACACCAACCATCGTGCCGGCCGCTTCAGGGCGTTGCTTTTTCGTGTAAACGCGATTTGACTTTGCCATATCTTTGGCGCTAACACGAAAGCGAGCCGAGCGGAAGCTACCAACAACCGCCCAGCTCTAACCAAAACACGTTTTAGAGGAACGCATAATGGCTACCACTACCCCTAGGGCGGAATCCGCCCATATCAATCCCGCATTCGAAGCACTCTATAATTTCCGGCTTTCGACCAGTTCGCCGCTCGGCTCGACCGGCATTGATGCGGTGCATGAAATCCTGCCGATGATCCGCTCGCTCGCGCTAACGCTGGAGATGGGGCACCGCAAAAACAATGACGGCGAAAGCGCATTGGAAGATCTGAATCCGGAAATTTTGGCCGAAGCCTTCGCAGGCATTGGCTACCTCGCTGCCGTGGCAGCCTTTCATGCGGAGGGCCTATGATATGGGCGAGGCTATCAAGATCGCGCCCTACGTGGCGTTCTTTCCCGAACCGGCGACCGCGCAATCTCGCTTCCTGATCCAAGGTTATGTGGATCGCGAGGAAATCGCGGCAGCGGTGGAGGCGCTGGTGGAACTGCTAGATACGATCGACGGCGACCCGGATCTAGAGGACGACGATCCAGCCGGACAATGCACCGAAGATGAAATCAGTTGCGGCGGCCTAACGTATGCTTGGCATCCGAGTGGTCCTGGCTGTGAAATCAGCGACCCAGGCGGCACGCATGGGCTGGACTGCTGAAAGACTTATCCACCGTCAGTGAAGCTGGATGAACGAATTGGCGCTTGCCAACTTGGCTACATAGGACTAGCTAGGTTGGCAGACGCCAATTTGGAACATGATATGCACATCCTTGAAGACCGATTCACGACAGGCCAAGTGTTGGATGCAACTTGTTTGCCCAACCATACCCTGCAGAGCTGGCTCAAGCGTGACCTGTTGATCGGGAAGCCGGGCGCACCGATTGAAGGTGGTGGCGTATCAGGTGCGCATCGCCGCTTTACCTTCTTCACCGTGATGGAAATCGCCATCGCAAAAGAACTGATCGAAACGGGGCTTTCTGCTGCGAACGCGATCAAGGCTGCGCAGCATTTCGCACATGTAGGCGAGGGGCCTGTTTACGGTAATCCTGAGAGGTGGCCGAGCCTTCCGTTTTTAAATTTCGGCATGGCTGCGCGGACCCTGCTTTGCGTGTCTGGCGATAAATCGATTGAAATCCTCTGGGAGCTGAAGACCGATGTGATCCCCACCATCCGCTCTAGACTTAGATCCACGAGCTTCATCGTTCTTGAAGTGGACGAGGTTTTTGACCGTGTCGTTAAGCGGCTTGGCCACGATCCGCGCGCGGTCATGGCTGAAGCCTACAAAGTTGATACCGAATGACCGAAACCCGTTCCCCCCTGAGCGGTCCCGGCGCGTCTGCCGATATGGGAAAACCCGCGCGCGGGATGGGGAGCTATGAAATCCGCCGTTCGACCCGGCGCGCTAGGCTCAGCGCTAGCGAAGGAACAGGCCCAGCGCTGTTTCAGGTCGAACCCCTCAACAGCGCGAAGGGAGTTCGCATAATGGCAAACGGTGAAAAGAAGGCGGACGTTGCGCGGGCTATCATAGCCCATGCGTTGAACGTGACCGCCGATTGCTTGGCCGAGCAACCGCAACGCGGGATGCAGACGCGCACCCGCAACCTTGGCACCTTCGGCGCGATGCACTGGGTGCAGGCTGGCGAACGTGAAACGGTTGATGTTTGGCAGGACAAAAAGCTGTTTAGCGCCACGCGCTATCTTAACAGCGATTCTTGGGAATTGATTAGCTTCAAGCGCGGCGACTGGGAGAGCGGCTTCCTTTGCGCCGCCTAAGCGCCCTTTACCAGATTGCGGCTGCGCTGGCTGCAACGGTGCTGACCGCATCGCTTGCCACCGCGCAGCCGCTCACTTCGCTCACGTCGGGAGACGTTGGCTTGCTCAGTGCCGGGGCATCGTGCCCCGGCCAGATAGAGGAATGGAATATGAAGATCGCGGAACTGCTAGAGCAGCGGGCGGGCCTGGTGGACCGCATGACCACTGCCCACACAAATGATGATGCCACCGCCTTCGAGACGGCGGAAAACGAACTTCGCTCGCTCGACTGCAAGATTGACCGGGCCAAGAAGATCGAGGCAGCCGAGCGCACCGAAGCGGGCAGGCCCCTTCATGGCGGCGGCGACATTCAGTTCCGCGCCGAAGCCAGCAAGTTCAGCATCGCAAAGATGATTGCCCACAAGGCCGGTATGCCGGTGGATGCGGGGCGCGAAATCGAATTGCAGGCGGAACTGGCCAAGCGCGCCGGCAAGCCTGCACAGGGTTTCTATGTGCCCACTGAGGTATTCGAAAAGCGCGTGCAGACGACTGCGAACAGCGGCGGCATTATCAGCGATGACTTTCGCCCCGATCTGTTCGTTTCGGCCCTGACCAACGCGACCGTCATGAACCGCATGGGCGCAACTGTCCTGACCGGCCTGACCGGTGACGTGGTGATCCCGCGCGAAACCGACAGCCCCGCGGTTGGCTGGGTGAATGAGAATGAAGCGCTTTCGACTGATGACGCCGCGTTCGACAGCCTGACCCTGACCCCGCACCACGTCGGCGCAATCAGCGAGTTCAGCCGCCAGATGGTGATGCAGGCCAGCCCTGACGTTGAACGCCTGCTGCGCTCGATGTTGGCGCGAAATATCGCTTTGGAAATCGACCGCGCCGCCGTCAATGGCAGCGGCACCGGAGCCGAACCGCAGGGCATTCTGAACGACGGTGACGTGCCGACCGAGCCTTTCGCAACGGATCTGTTCACGACCGCTGCTAACATGATCGCTACGGCAGACCTCGCCAACGTGGATGCAGCCCGCGCCTTCCTCGCCACTAACGGCATCAAGTCCGATGCCATGAAGCTGCGCGACAATGAGGGCCACGCCATCACGATCGCGGAAACCTTCCATGGCGAGCCGGTGAACTTTACCAATCAGGCCCCGTCCAATCTCGGCGCGGGCACTAACGAGCACGCCTTGATTTATGGCGATTGGCGCGACTTCCTGGTCGGTGTCTGGAGCCAGCTTGACGTGCTGGTGAACCCCTACGCGGAAACCGCCTACAGCAAGGGCAATATCTTGATCCGCGCCATGGCTTCGGTGGACTTCGGTATCCGCCGCCCTGCATCGTTCGTGGCGGCATCCGGCGTGACGGTGGGCTAATATGGACCCCTTTGGCCACACCTTCGACAGCGCATCGGATCCGGCCCGTAATCACGCGGCTGTGACCACGCATAACACGAATGCCCTGCCCGATGGGGTGGCCAAGGCCCTCTACGTCGGAACGGGTGGCGACGTGAAGTTGCGCGCGTCCAACGCCAGTTCCGACGTGACGTTCAAGAACGTGCCGAGCGGCTGTTTCCTCCCGGTGCGGACAGAATACGTTCGCACAACCGGAACGACGGCTGCCGACATGGTGGCGCTCTACTGATGGCCGGGGCGCTTCACTCCCGCCCCGCTATCGAGCGGCGTGCCTTCAATGAGATCCGTGCTGACTCCAAGCAGCGCAAGATCGGTGGGTATGCTGCCACGTTCGGCGCGGAAGCGAACCTTGGATCTTTCGTGGAAACGATCGAACCGGGTGCCTTCCGCGCCGCACTAGCCGGTGATGTGCTGGCGCTCTTGGACCACGACCCGGCGAAGGTGCTGGGGCGGACCAAGAGCGGCACGCTTACGCTGCGCGAAGATAGCCGGGGTCTGGCATTCGAACTGCAGGTGCCCGACACGCAGGCAGGGCGCGACGTTCTGGCGCTGGCCGAACGTGGCGACCTTGGCGGCATGTCCTTTGGCTTTGTCGTGCCGGAAGGCGGCGAAAGTTGGAATGGGCGCACCCGCACCCTTCGCTCGATCGGGCTGCGCGAGATCAGCGTTGTCTCTGCCTGGCCCGCTTATGAGGGCACCGAAATAGCACTTAGGGCGCTGGCGCATCACGACGGCGCACAGAGGCGTGCGAGGGCACTGCGATTGGCGGAGGTAAAGCAATGGGCCTAATGACCCGTCTTGCGGCTCTGGCGGGCTATGAACGACGCAGCGACCTTTCACCGCTGGACCCTAGCTGGCAGGCGCTCAGCCCCGGCGGTTATTACGCTGGTATGAGCGCGAGGGCCGCAGAGAACCTGTCCACCGTGCTTGCCTGCACCACAGCTATCAGCACGGCACTCGCTTACGTTCCGGCGCTTGTTTACAAGCGCGACGGCCTGACCCGGCTAGAGCACCCCGCACACCCGCTATCTCGGCTGGTGCGCGGCGGGCCAAATTCGGCGATGACCTGGCCGGATCTCGTGGAGCACTGGATCGCATCGGCCCTGCTCACCGGCAACGGGCTTATCGAGATTGAACGCAGCGGCAACGGGCAGCCTTCCGGGCTTGTCTATGTGCCCTGGTCGAACGTGGCCGTGCAGGAGCTTGCAAGCGGGCGTTTGGCCTATGACGTAGGCGACGGCAAAGGGCGCGTGCGCCGCCTGCTGGAGGGCGAGGTGCTGCACCTTCGCGACCGCACCGACGACGGCAAGATCGGCAAGTCACGACTAGCGCGATCGGCTGATACCGTCAGCGGGGTGGATCTGGCGAATCGCCATGCACGCACGTTCCTCGCCAATGGTGCAAACCCTTCCGGCGTGATCCAGTCGGACGGCGTGATGACGCAGGAAATTGCCGAAAGGCTCCGGGCACAATTCGCTGAGCGACATGCTGGTGCCGGTAATGTTGGCAAAACCTTGGTGCTGGATGGCGGGCTGACGTGGAAGCCTGCGCAAATCTCGCCTGAAGACGCTGAACTGCTGGAAACCCGGCGCTTTGGCGTGATCGAGATTTGCCGCCTGTTTCAGGTGCCACCGCCGATCGTGCAGGCATACGAAAACAACACTTTCACGAATGCCAGCCAAGCGGGCCTGTGGTTCGCGACGTTCTGCCTGGCGCCATGGGCGAGGAAGATCGAGGCAGAGTTTGCCCGCTCGCTGTTCCCGACGAACGGGCCTTATGAACTGGAACTCGATCTGTCCGGCTTCCTGCGCGGCGATCCCGAAACTCGGTGGAACGCGCATAAGATCGCTTTGGAAACCGGCGTGCTCGATCCCGACGAGGTTCGGCAGGTCGAAGGCTGGAATCCGCGCAGCGAAAGCGTCCGTAGTGATCCCCCGTCAAATGAGGGAGAACAAGCAGCGTAATGGCATCACGACGCGCCTTGATATCGAAAGACGACCTAGACCGCATGGCAACTGCCGTCGCGGCCCATGGCGTCGTTCTGAAGGGCCGCGTCGATCCTATGGGCGGCTTTACCTTCACTATGACCCCGCAGCCGGAAGCTGGGGCTTCCACTGGGCGCGATGACTTCGACAGCCGTTTCGATGATTGGGCCGCTTCATGACAAAGGCATTCCCCTACGTCTCCAGCTTCAATGATCGCCACGGCAAGCGGCGCTATCGTTTCCGGCGCAAGGGCTATCCCCCGGCCTATTTCCATTCGCCTTTCGGAACGAAGGAATTTGAGCGGGAATATGCTGCCTTCCTAGAGGCTGAGAAGCCGTCAGTGGGTGCTGGTCGAATTCGACCTGGCAGCGTGTCAGACGTGATCGTCCGCTATTATTCGGACACTGCTTTTCAGGATCTGAAGCCCGCCACGCAAAACGTCTATCGCGGCGTGTTAGAGCGATTCCGCAAGACGTTCGGTGATGACCCGATTGCACGCTTCGACGCTGGCCACATTCAAAGTCTCATGAACAAATGGCGGCATAAACCCCATGCCGCCGCTCGGCTTCGCAAGCTACTCGCACAGCTTTTCATCGTGGCCCGTCGCGAACGCATCGTGCCTGGCACGTTCGACCCGGTGAAAGACACCCGACCACCGAAAGCCGAGGGTGATGGCTATCACCGCTGGAGCGAAGAGGAACTTGCCCAGTTCGAAGCAAAGCACCCGCTGGGCACCAAGCCCCGCCTTGCTTTTGCGTTGTTACTCTATGGCGCACAGCGCAGCGCGGACGTTCGCTTCCTGACGCACAAGGCCATCGCGGATGATCGGATCAGGCTTAAGCAAAGCAAGACCTCAAATTCTGTCGATGTGCCCGTGGTGGCACCACTGCGCGAGGCTTTGGACGCTGGCCCGCTGGGTGATGTTTTCCTGATGGAGAACAAGGACGGGGCCACCTTCACCGCCAAAGGCTTTTACAACATGGTGAAGCGCGCCTGCATCAAGGCAGACCTTCCGCACTGCTCTGCGCATGGCCTGCGAAAGGCCGCAGCACGCCGTTTGGTGGACTGTGGCTGCACCGATGAAGAAGGCATGGCGATCACCGGCCACAAGACTGTTCGCGAGTTCCGGCGATACGCTGGCGACTCAGGAAATGCGGCCCGCGCAGATAGCGCAATGGCCAAAGCATACGGGAAGGAAGTGTCTAACCCCGTCGAATAGTTAGACACCGCATCACGCTAAACCCTTAGGGAGTATAGGGAAATGAGTGCACAGTGGATGCCCCGTGAGGATTCGAACCTCAATTGACGGAGTCAGAGTCCGTAGTCTTACCATTAGACGACGGGGCATCGATCTCTGGTGAGGGGCGGGCCATTAGCGCGCGGCTGCCGTCCGGTCAACCGCCTTTCGGTTGCAGCACCGCCCGATGGCCCGATGCGCCCGCCGCCGTATCGCAGCGGGGTGTCTGCGGCGGCGAGCGGTGCTGCGCTTGCCAGCAGCCATTGCCGTCGTTAGCATCGGCGTCAGGTCCCCCGCGCACCCTATCCGCGCGGTCGATGTGAATTTGGAAAGTTGAAAAACATGGCGGAATCGCTTCCGCCGGCATCGCATGACGGGGATCGGCGCGGGCAGCGCGGACGCCGCCATGCAAACGCCGATCCGGACAGAGCGGCCCGCAAGGGTCAATCGGGTCCCGCTGCCGGCGCAAAAAGCAGGGATGGCAAGGCCAATGGCGCCGCATCCCGCAAGAATGGCAAGGATCTGCCCGAACGGCGGAATGGCGAAGCGACGCGCGCTTCGAAACCCGCGCCTTCAAAACAGGCCCCCGCCTCTCGACAGGCCTATGCCGCGATCGACCTCGGCACCAATAATTGCCGCCTGCTGATCGCCCGCGCGCAGGGTGAGAACTTCATGGTGATCGACGCGTTCAGCCGCGTCGTGCGTCTGGGCGAAGGGCTGGCGCAAAGCGGCCGCCTGTCGGACGAGGCGATGGAGCGGGCGCTGGGCGCATTGAAGGTCTGCTCGCAGAAACTGCGCCGCCGCAACGTCCACTTGGCTCGCAGCGTCGCGACCGAGGCCTGCCGCCGCGCGTCCAACGGGCAGGCGTTCATCGACCGCGTGCGCGAGGAAACGGGCATCGTGCTCGACGTCATCAGCGCGCAGGAAGAGGCGCGGCTGGCGGTGCTGGGCTGCCACGTGCTGCTGGAACGCGGCGAAGGCCCGGCGATGATCTTCGACATCGGCGGCGGATCGACCGAGCTTGTGCTGATCGAAACCGGCGATGTCGTGCCCCGCATCCTCGACTGGCAATCGGTGCCATGGGGCGTCGTCTCGCTGACCGAAAGCTATCCTGCGGCGGAAGGCGAAGACGACGAGCAGCGCCTTGCCCGTTACCGCGAGATGCGGCGCAGGGTGGCGGACAGCTTCCGCCAGTTCTCGCGCCGGCTTGAGCCGTTTCGCAACCTGCCGCGCGCCGAGGAGGACGACGGGCCGCGCCTGCTGGGCACCAGCGGCACGGTCACGACGCTGGCCAGCGTGCATCTGGGGCTGGAACAATATGACCGGCAGGCGGTCGACGGGCTGATCGTGCCCTCGCTCGCCATGCGCGACATCGCGGCCAGCCTTTCACGGATGAGCTTTGCCGAGCGCGAGGATCTGCCCTGTATCGGGCGCGAACGCGCCGAGCTGGTCGTCGCGGGCTGCGCCATTCTGGAAACCATCCTCGACCTGTGGCCCGCGACCAAGCTGGGCGTCGCCGACCGCGGCATCCGAGAGGGGATCCTGCGCTCGCTGATGGGCGGGACGCATGCGCACTCGCGCCCCCTATCCCCGCGCGAAAAGCCGCTGTAGGGCCCGCCGATGAGCAGATCGGGAAGCGACCGCCAGAAGCTGAAAAGCAACAAGAAGCGCACGGCGAGCAGCGCGCGCTGGCTGGCGCGGCAGCTGAACGACCCCTATGTCGCCAAGGCCAAGGCCGAGGGATATCGCAGCCGCGCCGCGTTCAAGCTGGCCGAGCTGGACGAGAAATTCGGCCTGCTGAAAGGCACGCGCGCCGTCGTCGACCTGGGCATCGCGCCGGGCGGCTGGGCGCAGCTGGTGGCCAAGAAAAGCCCGCAGGCAAAGATCGTCGGCATCGATTTGCTGGAGGTCGAGCCGATCGCGGGGGTCACGATCTTCCAGATGGATTTCATGGACGACAAGGCGCCCGACGCACTGATGGACGCGCTGGGCGAAGCGCCCGATCTGGTGCTGTCGGACATGGCGGCGAACACGGTGGGCCACAAGCAGACCGACCATTTGCGCACCATGGGCCTTGTCGAGGCCGCCGCCGATTTCGCGATCCGCACCTTGGCCGAGGGCGGCACCTTCGTCGCCAAGGTCTTCGCGGGCGGCACCGACACCGCGCTGCTCAGCATCCTCAAGAAGCATTTCACCACGGTCAAGCACGCCAAGCCGCCCGCCAGCCGCAAGGACAGCAGCGAATGGTACGTCATCGCCAGCGGCTGCAAGGGCACGCCGGAGGATCGCGCGATCTGACGATCTTGGCGACTGGCGAAACGAAACGGGGCGGAGCGTCAGTCATGACCCGCATCGATTACCGTGAAGCGTTAACCCGCACCGGGGTCATGGAGGCGTTGCAACCCTACGATCCCCACATCGCGGGCACGCCGCCGCTCGGTCTCGACTTGCCGGGCAGCGACATCGACATATTGTGCCACGCGCCCGACCCGGCGCGGTTCGCGCAAATCCTGTGGGATCGGTTCGCCGATTGCGCGGATTTCCGCGTGTGGCAGTGGAGCCGCGACGACCGGCCCGTGCTGGCCGGTTTCGCCGCACACGGCTGGCAGTTCGAGATCTTCGGGCAGGCAAAGCCCGTCTCGCAGCAAGCGGGCTGGCGCCACTTCATCGCCGAACGGCGCCTGCTGGCGCTGGGCGGGCCGCGTCTTGCCGATGTGGTGATGAAATGGAGGCGGACCGGCCTGAAAACCGAACCGGCCTTCGCCGCAGCGCTGCGTCTGAAAGGCGATCCCTACCGGCGGCTGCTCGATCTGGCGGAAAGCGACGATGCCGAATTGTCACGGCTGATCGACGACACCCGCTGATTGGGGCGCTACAACTTCCGGCCCACCGCCTTCGCCGCCTTCCAGCCCATGAAGAAAAACACGGCCGTCGCCACCAGCGCGATCACGAAGATGACCAGCGCGATATTGGCCAGCGTCCCCGCCAGCCCGCTAAAGCCCAAAATCGCCGCGACCAGCGCGACAAGCGCGAACATGATGGCCCAACCGTACATATGCATTTCCTTGATAAAATTCGGGGTGTCTGCCCTCTCAATGGGCCGTCGCCGCCATCGTTCCGCTGCGGCCTATTGGGCGACGCCCTTCAGCATCGCCTCGCTGAGGTGATCGCCGTGCAGGACGGAGATGTCCCCCGTCGTTTCCAGCACCACGGCGCGCACTTCGGACAGGTCCATCACGTTCGCCTCGCGCAGCTTGGCGACAAGGTCGTTGCGGCTGACGCGGGTGGCCTTCAGCGCCTCCTCGCAATATTCGCCGTTGCGCATCAGGATCAGCGGCGTGTTGCTGATCGCGGCCTCTACCGCGTCCGAGGATTTGCGCAGGCGCGCCGCGGTCCATTGCACCGCGAACAGCGACACCATCGCCGCCAGCCCCTGCAGAAACGGCAGGATCTTCTCGGACTGCGACGCCGATGCGATCAGCGAGCCCATCGCGATCGTCATCACGAAGTCGAAATTGGTCATCTTGGAAAAGCTGCGCAGCCCCAATATGCGGACCAGCAGCACCACCCACATCAGTGCGATCGCGCCCAGCACCAGCCCGCGCAGCACCGCCGCACTCCAGTCTTCGCCGAATAGCATGTCCATGCCGCGCTCCCTTGCCATGACACTTTGCGAACCTACGCCCCCCGCCGGTCGTCGTTCCCCATATCTTCGCCGCCCCGCACTTGCCGTGATCACACCCGCTGCCTAAAGCGCCGCAACGCCATTTTTCCAAGGACGCGACGACGACATGACCAGCCATTCCAAGACGCAGGCGCTGATGGCGCGCGGTGCCGAATTCCTCGGCAGCGAATATGCGATCCTGTGCGGCGCGATGAGCTGGGTTTCGGAGCGCAACCTGGTCTCCGCCATGTCCAACGCGGGCGGGTTCGGCGTGATCGCCTGCGGCGCGATGACGCCCGATCTGCTGGATGCCGAGATCGCGGCGACCAGGGGCATGACGGACAAGCCCTTCGGCGTGAACCTCATCACCATGCACCCGCAGATCATGGAGCTGATCGATGTGTGCAGGAAGCACGGCGTCGGCCATGTCGTGCTGGCAGGCGGCCTGCCCCCCAAGGGCAGCGTCGAGGCGATCAAGGCATCGGGCGCCAAGGTCATCTGCTTTGCCCCCACGCTGGCGCTGGCGAAGAAACTGCTGCGTTCGGGCGCGGATGCCATGGTGATCGAGGGGATGGAGGCAGGCGGCCATATCGGCCCCGTCTCGACCAGCGTGCTGGCACAGGAATTCCTGCCCGAACTGGCGAACGATCACCTCGTCTTCGTGGCGGGCGGCATCGGGCGGGGCGAGGCCATTGCCGGCTATCTGGAAATGGGCGCGGCGGGCGTGCAGCTGGGCACGCGTTTCGCCTGCGCAACCGAAAGCATCGCCCATCCCGACTTCAAGAAGGCCTTCTTCCGCGCCGGGGCCCGCGACGCGGTCGCCAGCGTGCAGGTCGATCCGCGCCTGCCGGTGATCCCCGTCCGCGCGCTCAAGAACAAGGGCACCGAGGCGTTCACCACCAAGCAGCGCGAAGTGGCAGGCCTGCTCGACAGCGAGGGGCTCGAGATGATGGAAGCGCAATTGCAGATCGAGCATTACTGGGCAGGCGCGCTGCGCCGCGCGGTGATCGACGGCGATATCGAGAACGGATCGCTGATGGCGGGCCAGTCGGTCGGCATGGTGAAAAAGGAAGAACCCGTCGCCGACATCATCGCGCAGCTGCTGGACGAGAGCGAGGCCGCGCTCACCCGCCGCTGACGCCATGTACATTCGGGCGGTTGCTTATGCCCGGTCAGCGCCTATTCTCGCCGCCGAACATGCGAGGAGAATGCCGATGTGCGACGAACGCCAGCTTGCCGAAATGGCGAAGAATTCGGGCTCGATGAGTGGGGACTCGATGGGCGCGGGCGCGATGAACCGCCGCAGTTTCGCCGCGATGGGCGGTGCGGCGCTGCTGGCCGGATGCGCATCGGGTAACGAAGGCGCCACCGCGCAAGAGGCCGCCGCGACCGCCACGGGCACAGGTGCTGCCGTCACGCGCAGCGAAGTGTCGATCCCCACCCCCGCCGGAACCGCCGACGCGACCTTCTATCACCCTGCCGAGGGCAAGCACCCCGCCATCATCATGTGGCCCGACATCGCCAGCGTGCGCCCCGCCTCGCAGCAGATGGCCGAAAGGCTGGCGGGCGAGGGCTATGCGGTGCTGCACCCCAATCCCTATTACCGCTCGGTCAAGGGCCAGCAATTCGCCGATTTCGCCGGTTTCATGAACGATGAGGGCTTCTCCAAGGTCGGCCCCTGGCGCGAGCAGAACACGCCCGACGCGGTGATGGCCGACACCAGGGCCTTCGTCGCATGGCTGGATGCGCAGGATGCGGTCGACACCGCGCGCGGCATCGGCGCGAACGGGCATTGCATGACCGGTTCGTGGACCTTCTACGCCGCCGCCGCCGTGCCTGCCCGCGTCAAGGCCGCCGCCTCGATGCATGGCGGCGGGCTGGTCACCGATTCCCCGCAAAGCCCGCACCGCATCATGCAGGCGGGCACATCCTACCTCGTCGCCATCTCGCAGGACGACGACGCCAAGCAGCCCGAAGCCAAGACCGCCCTGCGCGAAGCGGCCGCGGCGGTGGGCGCACCCATCGAAGTCATCGTCTATCCCGCCGACCACGGCTGGACCGTCCTCGACAGCCCCGCCTACGACCGGGCCGAGGCGGAAAAGGCATGGGCGCAGATGCTGGCGCTTTACGCGGGGCTGTGACACCGCCCCACGAATAAGCGCAGCCGCCGCTTGCCACCTGCGTCATCCCCGCGCAGGCGGGGGTCCACAGCGAATTGGCGCCATGTCTCGCAAGGTTGGCCTTTGGCCACTCATGCTCCCGCCTTCGCAGGAATGACGAACGCGGAGGTGGGCGACGTCTGCTTATGAAGTGCACTGGAATGACGGGAATGAGGTGGTAAGCTGACGTTGCCGTGGTATCTCCTAGTGATGTTCGACATTTCATCAGTCCTCGTCGAAATTCAGCGACGATATGCCGTAGATTGGGAGGGCCAAGCACCTACTGAGGCCGATTTGCTCGCTTGGTCCGGTGGTTCAGGGCAGGCGCTAGCTCATCTTTACGATCAGATCGCTACAAAGCTTGCGGTGGGTTACCATGAGAAGCGTTTCTCATTCGAATTCTGCGACGAGGTAGTGAATCATCTTTATGGCATGATGATTGGGCAGCAGGCCGGAGGTTCGCCGCCACCGTGGCCGACGTTGTTTTTTCGGGTCTTCGAGGCATTTGATGCTGGGGAGTTTGCTAGTCCGAATTTGCCAACTCATGACCCGGTAAAAACTTACACCGACCCTGAGATCGCCGAAATCGTGCGAAAGCTTTAACAACCGCTTTCGGTCGTAACTGGAATGCCCCCTTCCGACCCATAACCCGCAAAACCCGCCGCTACGCCCCAACCCCGATCAAACTAATCTGCCGCCCATACCCATCCTCACCCGCCAGCGTCGCGCGGCGGTACGAGAAGAACCGCTCTTCCTCCGCCAGCGTGTCGTGCCCGGTGATCGCCACCGTGCCGATACCCGCGCCTGCCAGCCGCGCGGCGACATAGCCAGCCAGATCGAATTGCTGGTGGCCGGGCCTGCCGGGTTTGAAGAAACGCTCGTTCGCCGGATCGTCCTGACAGAACCGGACGAGGAAGCCTTTATCCACCTCATAGCTTACCTGCGCGATGCAGGGGCCGATGGCGGCGGCGATGCCACTGCGGTTCGCGCCCAGCGCTTCCATCGCGGCGATGGCGGCGTCGGTCACCCCGCCGATCGCGCCCTTCCACCCCGCATGGGCCGCACCCACCACGCCCGCCTGCCGGTCGGCCAGCAGCACCGGCGCGCAATCGGCGGTGAGTATGCCCAGCAATACGCCGGGGCGGTCCGTCACCATGGCATCGGCATGGGGCCGCTCGGCCAGCGGCCGCGGCGCGATCACGCGCTCGCACAGCGCCGAATGCACCTGATAGACCGTCGCCAATGCCGCGCCCGGCAGCACCGCATCCGCCGCGATCCGCCGGTTCTGCTCCACCAGTGCGGGATCGTCCTCGGACCCGGTGCCGACATTCAGCGAGGCATAGGCCCCGCCCGACACCCCGCCGCGCCGGCCCAGAAAGCCATGCGGCAGGCCCTCCAGCGGGGCGGCGGTGATGATGTCAGGCACTCGCGTCGAGGCTCTTGGTCACCTGTTCGCGCACGTCCTTGGAGAGCGTCTTGACCTCGGCCATGCGGGTCAGCTCCTCGCGCATCATCGCGGCGCGCACCGGCTCGATCTTGCGCCACCGGCCCAGCCAAGGCACGAAACGCGCCGCCGTCTGCGGATTGATCGGGTCGAGTTCCAGCACGAGGTCGGCGATCATCCGGTAACCGCGCCCGCTCTCGTCATGGAACGCCGCCGGATTGCCCGCCATCGTCATATAAAGCGCGCGCACGCGGTTGGGGTTCTTCATGGTGAAGTCCTCATGCTTCGCCAAAGCCTCCACCGCATCGAGCACGTCGCCGCGCAGCGCGCTCGCCTGAATGGCGAACCATTTGTCGATCACCAACGCATTGCCGGCATAGCGCGCATGGAAATCGTCCAGCAATTCGCCGCGCGCGGGCACGTCCAGCCCCGACATCACCGCCAATGCGCCCTGCCGGTCGGTCATGTTGTCCGATCCGCGATATTGCGCCTCGGCGCGCTTCGCCGTCTCGGCCGCATCGGCGCCCGCCAGCAGGATCAGCGCCTGCGTCTTCACCTTGCGCGCCCCGCGGCTGTCCGCATCCAGCGAGAACGCGACCCTGGACGCCCGGTCGTGCAGCGCGGTCAGCCGATCGCGCAGCCGCGTGCCCAGATAGGCCTTCAGCCGCTCGCGCGCATTGTGCAGCGCCAGCGGGTCGGCGGGCGCGGCCAGTTCGATCAGGAAATTGATCGCGGGCAGCATCAGCAATTCGCCGCGCATCATGTCGTCGATGGCGGCGTCGTCGATGATCGCGCCCATCGCCTCGGCAATCGCGGCGCGGCGGGCCTCGTTCGGTCCCATGTCGACCGCGCCCAGCAATTCGCGCGTCTCCAGCTGCTGCAGCGCCTCGTAACGCGCAAAGCTGTCATCGTCCTTCGCGGCCAGGAATTTGAGGTCCGCGTCGCTCGTCTCGGTCTCAAGCTGGATCGGCGCGGAAAAGCCGCGATTGGCCGACAGCACCGGAGCCTTGGCAAACCCGTCGAAGCTGAAGCTCTCGCTCGCCTTCGTGATGTTCAGCGTGATCTCGCCGCCATGCGTGCCGGTGTCGCGGTCGAACAAAGCGATCTTCAGCGGGAAATGCATCGGCTTCTTCACCGGCTGGCCGGGGGTGGCGGGCACCTTCTGCTTCACCTCCAGCGTCACCGTGCCGCTGGCCGCGTCGTGCTTCATATGCGCGGTGACCTGCGGCGTGCCTGCCTGCTCGTACCACAGGCGGAACTGCGACAGGTCCAGCCCCGCGCCGTCCTCCATCGCCTTGACGAAATCCTCGCAGGTCGCCGCCTCGCCGTCATGGCGCTGGAAATACAGGTCGCTGCCTTCGCGGAACTTGTCCGGCTCCGCCATGGTGCGCATCATGCGAATGACTTCCGCGCCCTTGTTATAGACGGTCGCGGTATAGAAATTGCTGATTTCCTGATAGGAATCGGGGCGGATCGGATGCGCCAGCGGGCCCGAATCCTCGGGGAATTGGGCGGCGCGCAATATGCGCACATCCTCGATCCGCTTCACCGCCTCGCTGCCCATGTCCGCGCTGAACATCTGGTCGCGCAGCACGGTAAAGCCTTCCTTCAGGCTCAGCTGGAACCAGTCGCGGCAGGTGACGCGGTTGCCCGACCAGTTGTGGAAATACTCGTGCCCCACCACGCCCTCGACCGCGTCGAAATCGCCATCGGTGGCGGTATCGGGATCGGCCAGGATATAGCGCGTGTTGAAGATGTTGAGGCCCTTGTTCTCCATCGCGCCCATGTTGAAATCGCTGACGGCGACGATGTTGAACGTGTCGAGGTCGTATTCGCGGCCGAACACCTCCTCGTCCCATTTCATCGAATTGATCAGGCTGCGCATCGCATGTTCGGTGCGGTCCTCGTCACCGGGGCGGACCCACACGCCAAGCTCCACCTTGCGCCCGCTCATGGTGGTAAAGCTGTCCTTGCGCGCCACCAGATCGCCCGCGACCAGCGCGAACAGATAGGACGGCTTGGGCCACGGATCGGTCCATTCGGCCCAATGCGTCCCGTCGTCCTTCTCGCCGCTGGCGGTCATGTCGCCGTTCGACAGCAGGATCGGGAAATCCGCCTTCGGCCCGCTCATCCGCACGGAGTAGCGCGACAGCACATCGGGCCGGTCGGGAAAGAAGGTGATGCGGCGAAAGCCCTCGGCCTCGCACTGCGTGCACAGCATCCCGTTCGAGGCATAGAGTCCCATCAGCTGGCTGTTGGTCGCGGGATGCAGATGCGTCTCGATCGTCACCTCGTGCGCGTCGCCGGGCAGCGGCAGCAGCAGGTTCGATCCGCTCATGCTCCAGCCCTCGGCGGGCTTGCCGTCGACCATCAAATCCATCACCGCGATATTGTCGCCGCACAGGTGCAGCGTCTGGTCGCGCGACGCATCGGGGTTCTGCCGTACCGTCAGCGTGGAGCGCACCTTGGTCAGTTCGGTGCCAAGCTCGAACTCCAGCGCGATGTCGGGCACCAGCCACGCGGGCGGCTGGTAATCGAGGCGGCGGATCGTGTCGGGCGCCGAAGGCTCGGGCGCGGCGTCGGCCAGTTCGGGGTTGCCGGGAATGCTGGTGGGGTTGCGGGCGATATCCATAATTAATCCTAGATGCGGTTTGCGGCGGTTTTCTCAAGCCCTATTCTGCCTTCGCGCCGCCCTGTCCGCCGGAATTTATCCGCAATCGTGCGCCGACCCCTACGCGGCGGGGCGCAGGGACCCTAACTAGGGCCGATGCGACTTCTGATCTTTGGCCTCGGCTATACGGCGAAACATGTGGCGGCGCGGCTCGAACCGCATGGCTGGGCGGTCGAGGCGACGGGACGCGACGGCACGCTGGACTTCGCCGACAAGGACGCTGTGCAGTTCGCGCTGGGTAAGGCGGATGCGGTGCTGTCCTCGGTCCCGCCCGACCGGCAGAGCGGCAGCGATCAGGTGCTGGCGGACTATGGCGCGGATCTGGCGCGCTTCGATGGCTGGATCGGCTATCTCTCCTCCACCGGCGTCTATGGCGATGCGGACGGGGCATGGGTCGACGAAACCGCGCCCACCGGCACCGGCAGACGCTCGGCCCGCAGCGAGGCGGACGAGGCATGGCTGGGCCTTGGCGCGCGGGTATTCCGCCTGCCCGGCATCTACGGACCGGGACGCAGCGCGCTCGACCGCGTGCGAGAAGGCCGCGCCAACCGCATCGACATTCCCGGCCAGGTGTTCAGCCGCGTGCATGTCCGCGACATTGCCGAGGGGGTCGCCCTCGCGCTGAAGCAGCGTGCGCCGCGCGGTGCCTATAATCTGTCCGACGACCTGCCCTGCCCGCAGAACACTGTGATCGAGGAAGCCTGCCGCCTGCTCGGCACCGCCCCGCCGCCCTTGCAGACGCTGGAGGAAGCCGATCTCTCCCCCATGGCGCGCGGATTTTATGCCGAGAACCGGCGCGTCGCGAATATCAAGGCAAAGCGCGTGCTGGAATGGCAGCCCGCCTACCCCACCTACCGCGAGGGGCTAGTCGCCTGCCTCGCGGGCAGCGACTCGGCCAGCCTCGCGGATGGCGGTCTCGGCTGACAGCGGCGGTTCGGCCTCGCCCTCGGTGCTGCGCGGCTTGGGGCGGGTGCGGATCGCGATGATCAGCCCCACCATCGCCAGCGCCACCCCGCCCGCGGCCATGACGCTCCACTGATAGCCTTCGAACAGGGTCGAGATCAGCATGGCGATCGGCGGCACCGCCACCCCGACATAGGCCGCCTGCCCCGCCCCCATCGTGCGCACCAGCCCGAAATAGAGCGGGAACGTCGCGACCGACCCGATGATCGCCAGATAGCCGACCCCCGCGTAATAGCGCCAGCCATCGGGCCACACCGGCCAGCCTTCCATCCCCAGCGCCAGCGCCGCGTCGATCAATGTCCCCAGCGCCATCGACCATGCCAGCATCGGCAGGAACGGCTGGCGATGCGCGGCGGGCGTCGCCTGGGTGATATTGGCGATCGATGCGGCCAGCATGGCCAGCGTCGCCAGCACGATGCCCGCGACGACCCCGCGGTCGACCCCGGCGGTCCGGTATTCATGCGCGAACAGCAGCATGATGCCCGCGATCGCGATGGCGGATCCGACGATGAACCGCCTGGAACTGCGCTGCCCCAGCACCAGCCGCGACAGGATCGCATTGGGCACCAGCAGCAGGCCGAAGAACACCGCGACGATGCCCGAGGTCAGATATTGCTCCGCGCGGTAGACGAACTGGAAATTGCCGGTGAACTGGCAGATCCCCACCAGGCCCACGACCGGCAGCCACCCCGGTTTCAGCCGCCAGCCGTCGCCCCTGACCGCGCACAGCACGAACATGCCGACGGTCGCGATGGCAAAGCGCAAGGTGATCGACCAGCCCGGCGTGCCCAGCCCGATCTGGTCCTTGATGACCAGCCAGGTCGAACTCCAGATCAGCGTCACAAGGACGAACGGCCCCCAGCGCTTCAGCAGCGAGGCCTGCGTATCCGTCACAGCGCGGCCAGTGCCTTGGCCAGCGCATCCGCATCCTCGGCGCTGGTGTTCCACGCGGTCACGAAACGCGCCGATGTGTCCGACCAGTCGTAGAACGCGAAACCCTGCGACCGCAAAGACTCGCGCTCCGCTGCCGACAGCCGCATGAAGACCTCGTTCGCATCGACCTGATCCAGCAGGCGTTCGGGCGCGGCTTCGGCCACGATCCGCGCGGCGCGATTGGCGGCGCGCCCGTTTTCCAGCCAGATGTCGTCGTCCAGCATCGCGTGCAGCTGCGCCGCCATGTAGCGGCCCTTGGACTGCAGCTGCCCCGCGCGCTTGTGGCGGCGGCGGCACTGGTCGGCCAGCGCGGTGTCAAACAGCAGCAGAGCCTCGGCCCCCATCCCGCCGTTCTTGATGAAACCGAAAGAGAGGCTGTCGATCCCCTGCACCGCCGCCGCCTCGGCGGGCGAGCAGCCCAAATGCGCGACCGCATTGGCGAAACGCGCCCCGTCGAGATGCACCCGCAGCCCACGCCCGCGCGCGAAATCCGTCAGCGCCGCCAGCTCGTCCGGCGTATAGACCCGCCCCTGCTCGGTCGCCTGCGTCAGCGCCAGCGTCACCGGCTGCACGCGGTGCACGTCATCCCGGATCGGGTCGATCACCGCCGCGACGGTCTCGGGCGTGACCTTGGCGCCCTCGCCGTCGGCAAGCATCAGCTTGGCGCCATGGGTGAAGAACTCGGGCGCGCCGCCCTCGTCCGCTTCGACATGGGCGTCGTAATGGCACACGATCCCGCCATAGGGCGGCGTCAGGCAGGCCAGCGCCAGCGCATTGGCCGCCGTGCCGGTGCCCGCCCACACCACCGCGCATTCGCGCCTGAACAGCGCGGAAAAGCGCGCATCCAGCCCCTGCGACAGCGCATCGCCGTCATAGGGCATGTCGGGCGCATCGGCGGCGCGCATCGCCTCCCACACATGCGGGTGGACGGCGGCGGAATTGTCGGAAACGAACAGGCGGGTTGTCATGCCCGCGCCATGCGTCGCGCGTATTCCGCCGTCAAGCGGCGCCTTCGCCCTTGTGGCGGTCCAGCTCGTCGCCCTGCAGCGTGACGACATGCAGCAGGTTGGTCGCGCCCGGCTTGCCGAAGGGCACACCCGCCAGAACCACCACCCGCGCACCCGCCGCGCCGAACCCGTGGCGCAGCGCCATGCGCTTGCCCTTGCCGATCATCTCCTCGAAACTGCCGATGTCCTTGGTCCGCACCGCATGCGCGCCCCAGAGCAGCGCCACGCGCCGCGCCGTGATCTGCGAGGGCGTCAGCACCAGCAGCGGCACCTTGGGCCGTTCACGCGCCACGCGCCGCGCCGACGATCCGGACGAGGTGAACACCGTAATCGCCGAGATCTTCAGCGCCCGCGCAATCGACGCACATGCCTCTGCCAGCGCGTCCGAGGTGGTCGCATCGGGCGTCACCCGGCCCAGCGAGATGCGCTCGTCATAGCCGGGGTCCTTTTCGACCTGCTTGGCGATGCGGTGCATGATGGTGACCGCTTCCTCGGGCCACTGGCCCGCCGCGGTTTCCGCCGACAGCATCACCGCGTCCGCGCCGTCATAAACCGCGTTGGCCACGTCGGACACCTCGGCGCGGGTCGGCGCGGGGCTCTCGATCATGGATTCCAGCATCTGCGTCGCGACGACGACGGGCTTGCCCGCCTTGCGCGCCTCCTGGACGATGCGCTTCTGCAGCGGGGGCACTTCCTCGGGGTTCAGCTCCACGCCCAGATCGCCGCGCGCGACCATCAGACCGTCCGACATCTCGAGGATCTCGTCCAGATGGCGCACCGCCAGCGGCTTCTCGATCTTGGCCATCAGCGCGCCGTAACCGCCCATTAGCTTGCGCGCCTCGGCCAAATCCTCGGGCCGCTGCACGAAGGACAGGCCGATCCAGTCGGCCTTTTGCTGGATGGCGAAGGCCAGATCGCGGCGGTCCTTGTCGGTCAGCGCGGGGATCGGCACCTCGGCATCGGGCACGTTCACGCCCTTGCGGTCCGAAATCACGCCGCCGACCTCGGCGCTGCACAAGATCTCGTTCTCGTCCGCGCGGATCACGCGCAGCCGCAGCTTGCCGTCGTCGAGCAGCAGGCGCTGCCCCTTTTGCAGCAGGCCGAACAATTCGGGATGCGGCAATTGAACGCGCGTCTCGTTCCCCGGCTCAGGGTTGCGGTCCAGCGTGAAATGGCGCCCGTGCGGGATCACGGCCTTGCCGTTCTCGAACTTGCCGACGCGCAGTTTCGGCCCCTGCAGATCGCACAAGATGCCGATCGGCTGGCCGATCTTCGCCTCGTACTCGCGGATCGCGGTAAAGGTTTTCGCATGCGTCTCGTGGTCCGCATGGCTCATGTTGATGCGGAACGCATCGGCGCCGGCGCGGTGCAGCCTTGCGATCATGTCGGGATTGGCGCTGGCAGGGCCCAGCGTGGCGAGAATCTTGACCTTGCGGTCGCGCGGTTCGAACTTTGCCAAGATAGATGCCCGATGATAGCTGGATGGGGATAGATTCAGCGACTGACCTATTCAGACGCATGGCATGGCGCAAGCCGTGTCAGGGGCAATTGCCCGACAATTGCGAAACCGGAGTGACGACGATGGACGATTCTACCCCGCACGACCCGCTCGACCAGCTTCCCGACGATGTCGCGGCCGATGCGTTCCGCCGCCTCGTCCGCCATCTGCAGCACCGCCACGACGCGCAGAACATCGATCTGATGGGGCTGGCGGGCTTTTGCCGCAATTGTCTGGCCGACTGGATCCGCGACGCGGGCTATCCCGGCGACAAGGCGCAGGCGCGCGAGCTGATCCACGGCATGCCGATGGACGAATGGAAAGCGACCCGCCAGACCCCGGCCTCGGGCGAGCAGATCGCGCGGATGGAGGACAGCGTGGCGAAGAACCAGGTTCGCAGCGCGCTTCCCTGACCCATCGGGCGGGGGCCGGCCACTTATCCACGCCATGGGGATAACTTGCCGCGCCGCGTCTTCACCCGGGGGCCCTCGCTGCCTATCAGGCCGCTCTTTCGCGATTCCCTGATTGATTCTCACCGGAGCTGACCCGATGGCCGAAGCCGAAAACACCGACGATCGCCTGCGCCTTCTGATCGAGCGCGTCGAACGCCTCGAAGAGGAAAAGAAGGGGATCTCCGACGATATCCGTGACGTCTATGCCGAGGCGAAAGCGGTCGGCTACGACGTCAAGATCATGCGCCAGATCGTGCGCCTGCGCAAGATGAACGCCGACGACCGCCGCGAGATGGAACTGATCCTCGAAACCTACAAGGCCGCGCTCGGCATCGGCTGACCGCCGACCTGACGGGTTTTACTGTCCTACATCCGGCAAAATGGCGATTGAGGCCGCGGCGCGATTCTTCCGCCGCGGCTCTTTCACGCGTAATTCTCTCTCGCAGGTCGATGTGTCACTTTTGGCCCGCAAAGCGCGCAATCCCGCGGGTTTGCGGCGGGTGACAGTGCCTGTAGGACGTGTCACCGTTGTCACTTTTCGCGCCTATAGTTCGGCGCCTATAATTCAGTCAGGACGGGCAGCAATTCGTCGTAATGGTCGATGACCCGGTCCGCGCCCAGTGCCGCGACCGCCATCCCCGGATAGCCGAAGCTGACCGCGATCCCCGGCACGCCCGCCGCGCGCGCCGCCTTCATGTCGAACGCCGAATCGCCGACGAAGGCCATCTCCCCGCCGCCGCAGGCCTCGGCCATGTGGTGCAGCATGTCGGGCAGCGGCTTGGCACGGTCGGTCCCCAGCGTGTCGCCGCCGACGATCGCGGCAAAGCGGTCCGCCAGCCCCATCTGCCCCAGCAGATCGGCGGCCAAGGCTTCCAGCTTGTTGGTCGCCACGCCCAGCACGGCGCCCTGCTCCGCAAGCGCGTCCAGCGCCCGCTCAAGCCCGTCATAGGCCCGCGTCTCCACCGCGATATGGGCGGCGTAATGGTCCAGCAGCATCCGGTAGAGCGGCGCCAGCTCGTCCTCGGGCACGCGCGCCCCTTGGCCCAGCGCTTTGGCCAGCAGCTTCTTGGCCCCGCCGCCGATCATCGGGCGCACCTCGTCAAGCGGCAGCGCGGGCCTGCCCGCCGCGCGCAAGGCGTGGTTCAGGGCATGCGCGATATCGGGTGCGGTATCGAGCAGCGTGCCGTCGAGGTCGAAGCCGACGATGGCAAAGCGGATGGGCCGGAAACGGATTGCGGGTTCGGGACGTTCGGACATCTGTGCGCGCATGCCTTGTGCCTATGGAAACCGCAACAATTTGCTGGCAAGCCTGCCCGCAACCCTGACCAACCCCTGATTACCGGGACCGCCGTGACAGAAACGAACCAGCTTGCCGTCATCATCCTTGCCGCGGGCAAGGGCACGCGCATGAAAAGCGCGCTGCACAAGGTGCTCCACCCCATCGCGGGCCGTCCGATGATCGAGCACCTGATGGCCAGCGCCGCCGCGCTCAATCCCACGCGCTTCATCGTCGTCACCGGCGATCTGCGCGAACAGGTCGAGGGCGCGCTGAAGGGCAAGGCCGATTTCGCGGTGCAGGACCGGCAGCTGGGCACCGGCCACGCGGTGCTGCAGGCGCGCGAGGCGCTGGCCGGTTTTTCGGGCGATGTGCTGATCCTTTATGGCGACGTGCCCTTCCTGCGCGGCGCGACGATGCAGGCGATGCAGCGCCGCCTCCACGCCGATGACGCGCCGCCCGCGGTGGTGCTGGGCTTCCGCCCCGGCGACACCAAGTCCTATGGCCGCATCATCGCCGAAGACGGTGGCCGCATCGCCAAAATGGTCGAGCACAAGGACGCCAGCGACGAGGAACGGGCCTGCACATTGTGCAATTCCGGCGTGATGGCGGTGCGCGGCGATGCGCTGTTCGCTCTGCTGGAACGGGTCGGCAACGACAATGCGCAGGGCGAATATTACCTGCCCGACATCGTCAATCTCGCCACCGCCGACGGCCGGCCCTGCGCGGTGGTGGAAACCGACGATCCCGGCGAAGTCGCAGGCATCAACAGCCGCGCCGAACTGGCCGAGGCCGAAGCGCAGTGGCAGGATTTCCGCCGAGCCGAGGCGATGGACGCGGGCACCACTTTGCGCGCCCCCGAAACCGTATTCTTCAGCTGGGACACCGAGCTGGCCGAGGATGTCGTCGTCGAACCCAATGTCGTGTTCGGCCCGGGCGTGAAAGTCGCCGCCAACGCCACGATCCGCGCCTTCAGCCATCTGGAAGGCGCCGTTGTTGGCAAGGGCTGCGACGTCGGCCCCTATGCCCGCCTGCGCCCCGGCGCGGTGATGGAGCCGGGGTCGAAGCTGGGCAATTTCGTCGAGATGAAGAACAGCACGCTGGGCGAAGGGGCCAAGGCCAACCATCTTTCCTATCTGGGCGATGCCACCATCGGGGCGGGCGCGAATATCGGGGCGGGCACGATCACCTGCAATTACGACGGCTATTTCAAGCACCGGACCGAAATCGGCGAGCGCGCCTTCATCGGATCGAATTCGGCCCTGATCGCGCCGCTGAAGATCGGCGCGGATGCCATCGTCGGGGCGGGCAGCGCGGTCACCCGCGACGTCGGTGACGGAGAATTGCGCATGGTGCGCGGCGAGCAGCTGGTGAAACCCGGCTGGGCCGACCGATTCCACGATGCGATGAAAAAGAAGAAGAAGGAAGGCAAGTGACGACGCCTGCGCCAAATACAAGGTACGACAACAAGCCGTTCCTGCGCCTGCTCGATGCCTATGTGCTGGCGGCGACCGGCAATCTGGACCCGGTGGCCGACAGCACGCTGACATCGATGGAACCGCAGTTCCACAAGGCGTTCGGCCAGACCGGCAGCTGGCGCTCCATCGTTGAGCGGCGAATGAACTTCCGCCCCGGCATGGACAGGGCCATTCGCGAAGTGTGGGACAAGGGCCGCGTCAAGTTCCTGCAGGCGAACGGCAAGCAGCCCGATCCGCGCGAATTCACGCGCCATTTCGTCGACACCAATTTCCCGCACTGACGGGCCAGAAGGAACAGAAGTTCAATGTGCGGTATCATCGGCATCGTGGGCGCAGAGCCCGTGGCGGAGCGGCTGGTCGACGGGCTGCGCCGCATGGAATATCGCGGCTATGACAGCGCGGGGCTTTGCACCATCAGCGATCATACGCTGGTGCGCCGCCGGGCCGAGGGCAAGCTCGCCAATCTGGCCCGCGAAGTCGCGGCCCGCCCCGCCCCCGGCGATGTCGGCATCGCGCACACCCGCTGGGCCACGCATGGCGCGCCGACCGAGGCGAATGCCCACCCACACGCCACTGCCGAGGTCGCGCTGGTCCACAACGGCATCATCGAGAATTTCCGCCCCCTGCGCGAGGAACTGATCGCGCAGGGCCGCCAGTTCGAAAGCGAGACCGACAGCGAAGTCGTCGTCCATCTGCTGTCCAGCCGCATCGAACAGGGCATGACGCCAGAGGAAGCGGTGCGCGAGGTCCTGCCCATGCTGCGCGGCGCCTTCGCGCTGGCTGTGGCGTTTCGCCAGCATCCCGACATGCTGATCGGCGCGCGGCTGGGCTCTCCGCTGGTGGTCGGCTTCGGCGACGGTGAGACCTTTCTCGGCTCCGACGCCTTGGCGCTGGCTCCGCTGACGCAGGATATCACCTATCTGGAAGAAGGCGACTTCACGATCGTCACGCGCGATGGTGCGCAGATTTTCGACGCCGATGGTAACCCGGTCGAACGCCCCGTGGTCAAGTCGGGCGCCAGCGCCGTCGCGATCGAGAAGGGCAATTACCGCCACTTCATGCAGAAGGAGATCTTCGAGCAGCCGACCGTGGTGGCGCAGACGCTCTCCTCCTACATCCATCGCGCCGACAATTCGGTTGCGCTGCCCCAGTTCGATTTCGACCTGTCGACCATTCGCCGCGTGACGATCGTCGCCTGCGGCACGTCGTTCTACGCCGGGCTGGTCGCCAAATACTGGTTCGAACATTTCGCGCGCGTTCCGGTCGATATCGATGTCGCGTCCGAATTCCGCTATCGCGAGCCGGTGCTGGAAGAGGGCGGGCTGGCCCTGTTCATCAGCCAGAGCGGCGAGACCGCCGATACGCTGGCGGCCCTGCGGCACTGCAAGGCGAACGGGCAGACCATCGCGGTGGTCGTCAACGTGCCGACAAGTTCGATGGCGCGCGAAGCCGACCTGCTGCTCCCGACCCATGCCGGGCCGGAAATCGGCGTCGCCTCTACCAAGGCCTTCACCTGCCAGCTCGCGGTTCTTGCGGCCCTTGCTGCCCACATGGCAGTCAAGAAG
>CEOS01143476.1_pt1 | contig 43638 bp, 43 predicted proteins | sample 530601 | NCBI WGS metagenome assembly CEOS01 (sample SAMEA2620666, study PRJEB7988) | marine metagenome | biome: marine biome (ENVO:00000447); feature: mesopelagic zone (ENVO:00000213); material: "saline water (ENVO:00002010), including plankton (ENVO:xxxxxxxx)" | depth 1000 m
GTCGGCGGTTCGACTCCGTCCCCGGGCACCATCGCCTCCTCCGCGTGTGACCAGACCCACTAAGTCGCGCCGTTGACCCGCTAAGTGGCTTCCTCCGACCCATATAAACGCTTCAAGCTCTGTATTTGAGCAGAATCCGGAACTGCGCCCACTGGACGGCTCAAGTCGCCTCTGGCGCCAGCCGCAGCAAATTATTTCGGCGGCCAGATCATAGCGGCGACATGTTCTAGATCATGACACTGCGAGCAAAGGGAATCAGGTCGAAAGGACTAACTGGGAAATCTGGTGCCGAAGCGTAGATCCCTCTCTGAAACTGAAGCTGGCCTCCGAACCGATTCGGGGGTTGTGCTCATTTCGACAGGTAGTGACCCCGCCACTATTATGGATTTTCGAGGCGGAAGTACGTCTTAACTATTTGTTAGGATATTGCGCTGTATGCGTAGACGCATCAGGATGGTAAACCTGTGTGAACTATTCGTAGTTAGTTTCGAATTAGTGTTGAATATCTATTCACATCGCTGAATTTTCGTGTGCATTCCAATCCTGCTCAACCGAGAATGAAAGGATTTGCATGAAAATTACTCCGCATGGCACCCTACATCGCCTGTCCAACGGACAAAATCTGATGACGGCTTTCGTCGATGGCGTGGCTTTCGATCAGGTCATTTGCTCGAACGGGTCATCGACCGAAGCTGCCTATATCGCTACCGAATGCGCGTTGCGATTTGCTCGGGCGATTGGCGCGCGCAGCGTGACAATCTTCACGTCCAGCCGTCATGTCGTTCATCAGATGAATGGCTACTGGCGAGCGCGAAAGCGAGCGACCCGTCGGATGCGCGACAGGTGCCGCAGCTTGTGTGATGGAATGAAAGTCACTTTCCAATTCTGATATAAAAAAGGAGGCTAGGGCCTCCTTTTTTATGCTTCGTCGATGTCGTACTTTGCCAATGGCACAGCTCTCGGCTCGAACCTTAGCGCGAGATCCAGAACGCCCTTCGCGAGATATGGATGGTCAAGCATTGGGGTGGTCGCCACCCATCGGTTGAGCGTGAATTTCTCTGTCATGAAGACGCTAACCACCAACTCCTCCGCTCGTATTTTCCGGTCCGGTGACGTCGCAAACAAACTGGCGAATTGCTGGCTATTTTCCTCGTCGAAGAAGCGTACGTGCATGTAGCCGGACGGGAGAAATAACCCACGAACGAGACGAGACGCCTCCATATATTTGATGGTTTCGATGCCGGTCAGTCGCCGGCAAAGATCATACACGGCATCAAGGTCGATGCTTTTTTTGATCTTCGCCGCGTTCGCGAAAAGGGGCATCAAGTTGGAATTGAGCTGAGTCGAATACAGCCTCATTTTTTCCTCCATTTTTTGTTTGGCGATACGATTTTTCCAATGGGCCGGTGCGCTCGGCGAAAGGACAGACCGGATCGTTCGATGTGATCACCACCATAAAAAAGGGCAGGCTGATTGAATGCAGCCTGCCCACGCAGAAGGTTGATCTGAATGCAATTTAGGCTGGAGGTGAGATCCTCCCCTTGGTCGGCGTTGGGGCAGATCCAAGAACGATCTGGAGCTCAGAAAGAAAGAGCGAGAAGAGTCGTTGGGTCAGAATGGCGGCCCCTTCCGTCCGCGCCATTTCGCCCCACTTGTTCCAGAGTGGCAGGCGACCTTTCATCCACTCGAACATCAGATTCCGGCTTTCCACATCCTCGAATGTCTGAGCCCAGATGGTCCTGACGATCGGCATCCGTGACAACGGATCCTTATAGAGCAGCGAGATAGCAGGAAGCCTGTGGAGTGGCTCCCTGACGAAGAGGTAGGGCATTCCGATTGCGAACTTCCGCGCGCTCTGGAACTGCGCGCGGCTGATTTCTTCAGCGTCTTCCGCAACTGCGCCCATGGCCTCCAGCCCCGGGTGATACGCCATAGCTTCAGGTGGCCGGGTTGCAAGCAGCATGGCAGCGATCGACCTGCCTTCTGGGGTCACCCTCGCGTCATACGGCGATCCATTATAGCCGCCTGCGATAAGACCGGCCCCGGCGAGCCAGTAGGTATAGAAGCGGAAGAAATCCGGTCCGCGATCAAACAGGCCGGAAGTCGATGCTTTCCGATCGGGGTGATCGCCCATCTTGAGCAGGAGGTAGGCGAGAAGCCGCTCGAGTTCGACGTCCCGTGCTGAGTCGCGCCCCCCTGGATTCATCACCCGAGGGAAGCCTAGCCGGCCATAGAAGAGGGCATCGCGCAGCGACTTCCACACGGTGCCGTCATCATCGATCAGGCGGACGTCATGGCTGCCAGTCTCGAGGCGCATCCAGTGGCCCCACGGATGCGTGAAGTCTCGACCCTCGCTCATAGCGCCACCTTCGGCCCCTTCGGATTCAGGCCGATTGGAGGGGGACCTGGCGCACGCGCTGGCGGAACGTCTTCGCCCCGAGCTACCGCTTCGAGTTGAGCGGCTAGGTCGATCACGTGGGCCATGACGTAGGACTCGTCGCGATATTCCCTTTCAAGGCCGACGCTGATTGCCGCCGGCTCAATTTCGTGGCTGATCGGCTGGATGTCGAAGGAGGTGTTGCAACTGAAGCCGAACCACCACGCATCATCATGACGACCACCGCTGCGGCCAGCTGGATCGAGATTGAGCACCCTGACGTGACAGACGGAGGTCTCCTCAGGGTCTTCGGTCATGCATTCATCGGCATAGCCGGCGCCGCCATGCGGCCGGATGCCGAGCGTAGCGAGTACGGAAGCATCATGGCCATATAGCGGGTGAGTTGTCGGAATCGCGACGAACCCTGCGAGGTGACCTCCAGGCTGCTCTCGGCGAATGATGCAGGGGTAGCCGGTCGCAGGATCGGTCCATGCGACTTTGTCCGCCTCCTCCATCCAGGGGCCGTCCGCGATGGGGTGGCGGTCCCTGACACTATAGGCGACCTCCATCGGCTGATTGCCGATCCTGTAGCCGAGCACTGTCACTGCATTGAAAGTGCTAGGCTGCTTTTTCGATTTTCTGGTGACCATTGCGTCTCCTGCATGTTGAGCTGCCGCTTTGCGGCAGTGGGCATGTGGAGATCCACCTCCGGTTACTTCCAGCGATTTGGAGGAGCAGTTCGTGCGAATGAGGCCCAATGTTTGCAAGGGCGTCGCGCATGGTCGGAATAGCGAGTCGCTAAGTTTCTCAGGCGCGCGCTAGACGGCGCCGTAGCTCAGCGAGTTTGGGATCGCTCTTCAGGTCCGGCATGGTGGTGAACCTCTCAATCAACTGGTCCATGCCCCAAGGCCAGAGTGCCACGTCCTCCGGTAGGATCGCAAAGAGGATCTCCAAATGCTCGCGGGGGAAGCGTTCCAGAATTTCATCATGGGCTCGGCGGAAGCGCGGAAGCGCTTCGACATGCGCGGCGGTGGTCTCCACCAGAGGAATAATGGCTCGGGTCACATGCGGCATATTTTGCCCTGAACGCAGCGCCAGTTCTGCGAGCGCCGCAGAGGCAGCAGGCGTCCGAACGGCCAATTGGCGCGGCCAGACCTTCGTCAGAAATTCGGGTACTTGCGCTGCGACCTCTTCCGAGCGTTCACCCCAGTCTGCCAATGAGCGCAGGCAACGAAGTCTGACGCCCTCATTCGAATGGATGAGCAGATTTCGAAGGTCCTCTGAACTGACCCACCGTTGCCCGTCTTCGGCTTCGAGCCAACCGTGCAGGATGATCTGCGCAATTCCATCCTCCTGGTCGTTAGCGATATCGGGGTCTTCAAGCCGCCCCAGCAGGATCGGCTTGAGTAGAGCAAAGAGCTCGTACTGCGGCAACGTACGCTGCCTCAGCAGCCCTGCCACGGCTGCGTCCTGCATGTCACGATCTTCGGAGTCCCTCAACTTGGTGAGAAGGAACAGCACCGTCCATTCACCGGCGACCTCGTAGAGCCAATTGAGATGCATCGTCATGCGGCTGACGGCCAGGCAGGCCAAGGTGCCCGGCAGTTCCATAAGTGTGGTCAGTCTGGCAACGTCGAGCTTGATCGGATTTTTGTCATCGGCAGACCAGCCGACCTCCCGGAACAGCATATCCGTCAGCCTGCCCGGAGGAGAGTTGATCGCGTTCATGAGCCAGTCCTTGCGGGTGCTTTTCACAATTGAGGATGCAGCCCTTTGCGGATAGTGTGCAGCCGTGTCGGCAAGTAGTTGCCAAGTCGCTCTGTATAAGGTCCGGTCACGATCCCATATCGCCTTCGAGTTTTGGAAGAACCAGTGGGTCGCCGGTGTGAGGCTCTCGGCAAGGACGGCATCAGGCAATTGTGCGAGACGCCTGGCAATCAGGCACGTGAAGCGTGGGCTATCCTTCGCCCGGGCGTCTGACCAGAGGAGGTCATTCCAGGCCCACGACCAGGGCTGACCAAATTGGGCGGCTCTGTGAAGAGCGGCGAGAGCACGGTTAGGTTGTGTCTCGACCAGGCCTCTGAAGGGACGGTTCTCCACCAGGAAGTCGCGCCCTGGTCCCGAATTGGCCATCGCGACGTCCAGCAGTTCGACGAGCGGAACGCCCGCCAACACGTCCTTGGACTTGTCCGTCCGCACCATTCCACCTCGGCTCGGACTGTGATCGAGTTGGTCGGCTGCGGCTTCAGGCTTCCAGTCCGGCGTCAGCGCATGCAGGCGTCGGATTTCACCATTTAGGTCGAACGACACTGGAATGTTCTGGCGCTGGAGCCAGAACAGCCGCCTGAGCACCGATCTGTTCCTGTAGGTTTCGAACTGCTTTGGCTCATACTCGTCCAGGTTCTGCGGGCCCGCTACAAGAAGCTGCTCAAGCCGGGTTCGATTCTCGAGGAGCAGATCGTCCCATCGAGCCTTGATTGCAGCGAGCATGTCTCGTTCATACGGGCCGTCCCAATCCTGCAGCGCTGCATCGAGAATGATCCGAGACGCTTCCGGTGCGTCGGTCAGCTGTGGGTTGGCGGCCGCCCAGATGCGAAGTAGGCGAAATGGGATGCCGTGATCATCGCGCCAACTTGCGACATGCCCCCTTGCTGCCTCTGGCGCGAGTTCGTGCAACCGCGAAACCAAGCGCGAAAGGTGGGTCGTCAGCGTCGAGAGGTTCGGATTGGATCCGACGAATTCGTTGGACTCCAGCTCATAGGGGTGGAGGGGCTGCAGGTTCATGAGGGCGTACTCCCCCGTCATCTCCTCCAGTCTGGTGGCGACGAGGAGGTTCTGCCGCGTCCCTTCGACATAGTCGGCAAGATGCACGTCGAGTGGATCGAGTTCATCGATATGCTCGGAATATGCGACGTCGAGGTAAAGGATCGTACGCGATTCCTCCGGGGTGGAAATTGGAGAAGTAGACGGGCGCGATACGGTGAGCCTTGGCCGCTCGATCGCCACCAGGCGTTGAAGAGCGAGCGCAGACCATCCCTCAAAACCAATGGCGTGACGGAGGAGCCACGGATCCCTGGCATTCCCAACCGGCTCGAGCATGGCCGTGGCGATGCATCGCCAAGCATAACGGACTTTTGTATCCACTCCATCCTGCAGGATCGTCCACTGTGCTTGTTGGAGCAGGTCCGGATGGAGCGCGTTTTGTCCTGCGGCCCACCAGACCGCCACGGGATCGGTAGCGACACGGCCGAACCATCGTGCGATTCTATGCAGCCTCTTCGGGAGCTCTGGCGGACTGTTGGAGCGGGGACCGCGGATGGACTGAAAAGTTGGGACGCGGCCGCTCGGCTCGTCCGTGCCTATCGCCTCGAAAGCCGACCAGCTGCCCTCTGGCACCTCACGCCGTTCCGCCATCGTTTCGTCGTCGGCCGGCCGGCGTGGCGGCGGATCACTGTCTAGACCATAGTTATCGTAGGGGTCGAACTCACCGGCTTCCCCATTCCATACGTCGATAGGGCGGCGGCGATCGTACCGGACATGCGGATCGAAAACGCAAGCCCATTCTGCCGGCGGAACCGGCTCATGCCGGGCGAAAACGTCCGCACCCACCGCCGATGAGACAAGATGCGCGACCTGCCCACGCTCGTGCGGAAGAAGATCTCTTGGACCTCTCGTAGCCATCGATGCGATGCGCTGCCGCCATCCGTTAGGGTCGCGCGCTCGCTCCGCCCAGGCATCGAGCGTGTCCCACAGGCCCTGAAAAGTCTTGAAGGGGATGGCGGTGACCCCCTTATGTTGCCACAGCCCGGCCGCTAGGGATGCCTCGCCACTCTGAAAAGCATAGAGTCGACCCGGCACGGCGTTGGGCTGGAGGGCCTCTAGCAGATACTGAACTGGTGGATCGTCAGCCGAATAGCCGACGAACACGATCCTGTAGCGATCCATCAGGCCGCGAATGAAGTCGGTCGCCCATCCGTCCGCAAGGTATGCCCGCCCGAAATCCGCCGAGGACAGGACGAATTCGTCGCTGTCTGGTCCGACATAGTCTGTCGACACCTTTCCATGCATGTGGATGACGCCATCGAGCGAACCTGGGCGCGAAGGGTCGGGCAGCATCGGTGGTGCGACGGTGCGAATTCCTGGCTGTGCCAACTCGAACACACGATCGAAGTTGGTGGTGACCAGCCTGACAGCTCCGTCCGGCGTGCGGGATAGATCGATGAGCGATCGGTGGGGCCCAAGGCCGGGGTCTACCTTTGGACGGATGGCGCCTGCCACGGCGCGCCTTACCTCGATTGCAGGAAACTCCTGCTCGAGCAGGCCGAAGATCCGGTCGGCTGGCATCATGCCCCCGACGCCTGCGATGGGCTGGACGTTCTGCGCGAACTCCAGAAGCTGGCGCGCTGGGCTTCCCCGGGCGGAGCCTAGAGCTTCTACGACCTTGGCAGCCAATTCATGGAAGTTGGGACCACCGGCCTCATGCTGGGAGACCCCTGCGCCGCAGAAGAAGATAACCTGTCCTTCGTCCCGAGCGTCCAGTAGCTCGTCAGGAATGTCGGGGCCATCAGCCAAGAACCGCATCAGACGTCGGATCCAGGAAGCATTGTTGAACGAGCCGGCAGCCTGTCGCCGGGAAACAGATATGTGCAACCCATGGCGATCCACACTCCTTCGCAGAAGGTTCTATGAATCACGATCGTGTCCGACAAGGGGACATTCGATGCGTCAGGCGAAGGTCATGGTGACCTCCAGGCGAGTGCCAGTGCGACCCGGTGGCTGATCGGCCATCTGCGACGCGGCGACGATTGGGTACCGGACGCAGTCCATCAACCGAGAGCAAAATCTTGCGCCTTAGGTCGGCCGCGTGCGTCGCGATGATAAATAAGGTCGAGCCCCGTTCACATGTCCGGGGCCAATGGAGAAAGAGTTATGTCAAATCAGAATACCCAGCTTGAGGCGCGCCTGAACGCCAGCCTCGACCGCATCTATCACCGCCTTCAGTGGATCGCTGACACGGAGGCCCGCGCGGCTTGGTTCAACGGCTTCGGAGCCAACGGCGAACTGGATTCCGAGCGTGAGCGGTTGATCCAGCAGGCGGAATCGGTCCTGGATCAGCTTGAAGCAATGGGTGGATCGCCGAAGTTCCAGCAGCGCTGACGGGCGCGGGTGCGGCTTCGGCTGCACCCTTTCTCCAGTCCGCAAAATGTTGCGGTCGAATGTCGGCTCAGCGGAAATCGCGGGTCTTCACCTTGATGCCCTCTGTTGGCCGGCCAGGAACGATACCGGATCCCAGTCTCAGGTCTGGATCGAACATGTTGCGTGGTCTTGGCCCCAAGGACCGGTTGGCCGGGTCGCGGGGATCAGGTGCCATTGAGCTGCGTACGATGTCGGCGCGCGACACCTGATAGACGGCAGCCACATCATCGCGTTGGCCCACACTCGCCAGCAGCGGCGAAAGGTCTTCAAGCCGCTGGGCGATCAAATGGATGACCTCCCCCTCCTTCTGGACCTGTCCGCGCAGTCCCATCATGCGCGCGCCCAGCACGGTTCGTCTGTTGGTTTCAAACACCTTGGGCCAGACGATGATGTTGGCGACGTCCGTCTCGTCTTCGAGCGTGATGAACATCGTGCCCTTGGCAGATCCTGGCTTCTGTCGCAGCAAAACGAGGCCTGCCAAGTTGACCCACCGGCCGTCCCGAATGTCCTTGAGCGCCGCACAGGTGACCATCTTCCGCGCGTCGAGTTCGTCACGGAGGAAAGCGAGAGGGTGGGCGCGCAGGGAGAGGCCGACCGAGCGATAGTCCTCCACGACCTCCTCGCCATCGCCCATCTCGGGCAATATCACTTCTGGCTCGATTGCTTCGGGACACAGCTTCCCGGCGCGCTCGTCGGCGGCAGCAAACAGAGGCAATGCCTCCGTTCCCAACCCCTTGACCTCCCACAGACCGGCGCGACGGGACAGATCGAGCGTCCCGAAGCCACGCGCATGGCCGATCCGGTCGAGTGCTCTGCCGCTGACGCCGGCGCGCCGCTGGATTTCCTCGACCGATGTGTACGGCTCATTACTGCGGGCAAGGACAATGGCGGCGCCATCCTGATTGCTCAGCTCTCGTGCGTACCGCAGCCCCATGCGGACCGCCAACCATCGGCCGCTACTCTGTTCGAGCGTGCAATCCCATCGGCTGTGGTTCACGTCGATGGGCCGCACCTCGACACCATGCTCGCGCGCGTCCCGCACGATCTGGGCGGGAGCGTAGAAGCCCATGGGCTGGGCATTCAGCAAGGCGGCGCAGAAGACATCCGGATGATGGCACTTCATCCAGGACGACGCATAGGCAATGAGTGCGAAGGAGGCGGCATGGCTTTCGGGAAAGCCATAGCTCCCGAACCCTTCTATCTGCTTGAACGTGTTTTCGGCGAATTCCCGCTCATATCCGCGCGAGATCATGCCATCGATCAGCTTGTCCCGAAAATGGCTGACACCGCCCGTCAGCTTGAAGGTGGCCATCGCCCTACGCAGCAAGTCGGCCTCACTGGCCGTGAAGCCAGCACATTCGATTGCCACCCGCATGGCCTGTTCCTGGAAGAGTGGAACCCCGAGCGTCTTCTCAAGGACGCGCCGCAACTCTTCCGTCGGATAGGTGACCGATTCGATGCCTGCACGGCGTCGCCTGTACGGATGCACCATATCGCCCTGGATCGGGCCAGGGCGCACGATGGCGACCTGGATCACAAGGTCGTAGAATCTGGTGGGCTTGTGGAGCGGTAAGGAGGCCATCTGCGCCCGGCTCTCGATCTGAAAGACGCCAAGGGTGTCGGCCTTCTGAATCATCCTGAACGTCGCCGGATCGTCGTGCGGGATCGAGGCAAGGTCCATCGCGATGCCCTTGTCGTCCTCCAGCAATGCGAATGCACGACGCATGCAGCCGAGCATACCAAGGCCCAAAACGTCCACCTTCATGAAACCCAGGGCGTCTATGTCGTCCTTGTCCCACTCAATTATTTGGCGGTTCGCCATCGCTGCCGGCTCGATCGGCACAAGCTCGTCCAGTCTGCCTAGCGTCAGGACGAACCCGCCTGGATGTTGGGAGGTATGGCGCGGCGTGTTGATCAGGTCCTTCGCCAGTTCAAGCGTGAGGGAGAGCCGCCGATCAGCCGTATCGAGGTTCAGCTCCTCGGCATGCTTCGCCTCGACGCCTTCGCGGCTCCAGCCCCAGACCGAACTGGCGAGGCCAGCCACAACGTCCTCGGTCAGGCCGAGTGCCTTGCCGACTTCGCGCACCGCCCCGCGCGCACGGAATCGCGTAATAACAGCGGTCAACGCCGATCGCTCCCGGCCGTAGGTTTCGTAGATCCACTGGATCACCTCTTCCCGGCGCTCATGCTCGAAGTCGACGTCAATGTCCGGAGGTTCCCGGCGCTCGGCAGAAACGAACCGCTCGAAGAGAAGCTCGGACTTCACCGGATCGATGGACGTGATGCCAAGGACGAAGCAGACGGCGGAATTCGCCGCGCTGCCACGCCCTTGGCATAGGATGTCCTTGGAACGCGCGAACTGCACGATCGAGTGGACCGTGAGAAAGTAAGGAGCATAGGCCAGATCGCCGATCAGCCGCAGCTCATGCTCCAGCTGTTCCCGAACATTGGCCGGCAGCCCGTCAGGATAGCGATCAGGGGCCTTCAGCCATGTGAGGCGCTCCAGTTCCTGCTGAGGCGTCAGACCGCTTTCGCCGATTTCGTCCGGATAGGTATACGTCAGCTGGCCAAGGTCGAAGGTGCAGGCACGTGCAATCTCTACGCTGCGAGCAAGCGGCCCTGTGTCGCCCAGATAGCGGGAGAAGAGGCGCTCCATCTCCTCGACGCTCTTGAGATGCCGGTCGGCGAAGCGCTCGCGCCGTCGACCCAGCGTGTCGACCGTGCATTTCTCACGGATGCAGCTGACGACGTCCTGCAGCAGCCGGCGGTCGGGCGAATGATACAGGACGTCGCCTGTCGCAACCGTCGCCACGCCGGCCTTGGCGGCCATCGCAGCCAGGTCCCGCAGTCGGATCGCATCCTTGGGACGACGGCGGATCGACAGCGCCATGTAGGAACGCGCGCCGAATATGCCCGCCAGCCGATCCAGCGCTTCCCCGGTAGTGGCATCAGCGCGATCGGGGACCAGTATCCCTATGACCCCTGCCGTCCAGTCGGGGAGGTCGGACCATTGAAGGTGGCAGCCGCCCTTGCCGGCTCGCGCCTTCCCAATGCTCAGCAGGCGACATAGGGCTGAGTAGGCCTCACGGTCGGTCGGGTAGACCAGCAGAGAGGCGCCGCAGACGAGGTCCAGCCGACAGCCGATGATCGCCCGGCAGCCGGTGACCTTCTGCGCGTCCCAAGCCCGCACCGCGCCGCCGAAACTGTTGCGATCGGCCACGCCGAGTGCCGGAAAGCCTAGGACGGCCGCCGCGGAGAACAGTTCCTCGGGGCTGGATGCTCCACGCAGGAAGGAGAAATGCGTGGTGACCTGCAGTTCTACGTACCGAGCACCTTCAAGAAGATCGTCGTCCACTACTAGCCTACCATCTCGACATACCAAGTCGGCACGCTAGGTTCGTGTTGACGCAAATAAGTGCCGATGAATGGGGGGATTTTTATATGGCAACGAAGAAACCCGGAGGTATGACTTGGCTCGAAACCATCGAGCTGAAGCCGGACCGGTCTCTTGCGACCGAAGCTGCAATCGTTAGAACCTTGACCAAGGAGCTTACCGAAGCGCTCGCACAGCAGAATTTTGCGGCGATCGATCTTACCAGATGCGTCTACGTGATCAGAATGAAGGGTGATTTCGTCATCGCCTATCCGAAGCGTCGTTCGCCGGTCCTGTACATAGGACGCGGTTCTGCGCTCGGTCGGCTTTCGTCCCACTTGAAACGCTGGTTGCACGAGGTCGACAGTTTCGGGAAGGATGTGAGCATCGAAATCCGTGTGTGCCGTACGCGTCGCCGAAACTTCGAGGATCTCTACAAATATGTGGAAGCTGACCTCATCGCGCGCTTTGCGAAGCGCTACGGATCGATCCCGTTTTTCAACAGCCGCCGCGAAACGTCCTTCGAAGAATGGGTGGAATATACTGACACGGACGTCGCACTGATGAAGGCAGCCTTGGGTGTCGGCAAGGGCAATCGCCCTCAATGGGCGATCGCACCTGCGCCAGCCAACAAGAACTATGAAGTGTTCCATCGCGGAGTCGACGACTGATGGGTCTTGCGCGTCTCTCATGCGAAGGCGCCATGGATGAACCACCGCATAGGCCCAGTCGACGGCAACTCACCATCGCCAAGCCTGAACAGCCAGTAGCGACCACCGGTCGACGTCTCGACCTGGAAATAGTCTCGCACGGCATAGGGCATGTCCGCTTCATGCCCGCCTTCGCGCCACCATTCGCCATGAAGCCTCTCGGGACCGTCTGCCTGGGCAATGCGGTGTCGCCGCCCACGCCATACGAACATTGCCGGAGGATGGTCCGGCAGCATTGCCATCACTTCGACAGGCTCTGGCCGACTGAGCATTCGCGCGGGACGTGGCAGGTCGTCAGTCCAGCCGCCGCCTTCATGACCGGATAGCGGTGCGACGAAGCCGACCTCGCGTTCTGGCATTGTGCTTTCGCGGGGTGCCGACCGATACAGTCGGCGGGCACCGAACCTGTTCGCAAGCGTGTCGACAATTGAGGCAAGGTCTGGGCCATGCCTATCACCGGCCAGGATGGTGCCGACCTGCGAGGCCGCCATCGCCTGCGTCAGCGAAGCGACAAGGGACATGGCTTCGATTCCCAGACCTGGATCGACGGCCTCGATCTTCTGGCGCAGCAGCTTAGACAGATGAGACGCGTCGCGCGACGGTGTCGCGGTGCCGACGCGAACCGCCTGCCGGTGACCGTCCACACGCTCGAAATGAAGGTCCAGGCGTCTGGCGCCGGTACCCGCCTGCATGAGCTTCCTCGCCATCTCCACGCACAGGTCGCCAATGACCTGCGCAATGGCGTCCGCCGTCCCTATGGGTTCGAGCAGGCCCAGACGCACGCGCGGCATTTCGATCGGAAACACGGGGTCTATCGGCTCGGGTACATGGCCGAACGCCTGATCCAGCCGCTTGTAGAGCTGACGCCCGAAACGCTTAGCCAAAGGCGCGCGAGGGGCGGCGACCAGTTGCTCGATCCGTTCGAAACCCATGCGACGAAGCTCGTCTGCGACGCCGGGCTCAATGCGCAGCGCCGAGACAGGAAGAATGGAAAGAGCTTTCCGCGTTGCCCCTTGCTCAACGACGTTCGGTCGGCCGGACGGAACGAAGCGTGCAACTGCGTGGGCGCAGCCAGCCGTATCTGCCACGGCAATCTGACAGGCCGTTCCAGTCGCCATCACCCGGCGGAGAATGTCCTTGAGCAGCGGAACTTCGCCCTCGAACAGATGGGCGCAGCCGGTGACGTCCAGCCAGATGCCGTCGGGGGGATCCGGCGCGACTATCGGAGCGTAGCGCTTGCCTGCCCACAGGGCGAGACGGCGCAGCCCATCCAGATCACCTTCTGGATCTGCATCCACAACGTCAAGTTCCGGAGCCAGCGAGCGCGCCTTGGTGACTGTCATGCCGGCAGCGATGCCGAGACGGCGCGCTTCCTCATCCACAGCCGCAATGACGCGTCGACCATGGTCTGGAAGTGCCGTGACGAGCGGTGCCAGATCGCCTTCAGGCGGCCTGCCGGCCTTGCGACGAATTCGATCCGTCGGCCAGCACGGCAGGTATAGCGAGACGACCCGTCTCATCGCTACCCTCCACGATCCAATGTTTCGGTTCGCCACCGCGGGCGCGTTCAAGCGACAGGCTCCAGCGAGGCCGGGCCAGGCTGGGGATGCCCAGCTTCTCGCTGGGTGCCGCCCGGACGCGCCATCGCGTCATCGCAGCCGTGCCGTCCGTCTGCACTTCCGGTGCCAGATTGCGCCGAAACACGAAGGCCGGCACGCCCGATTGTTCAGCCGCGAGCTGAAGGCGCCGGGATGCGGTCAGCGACATCTTGCGAAGTTCGCCCACCACGCCACCAAGCCCTGCGTGACGAAGGCACTCCTCCATGGCGATCAGCACGTTCGTATCGCTTTCCGCTTCGACGAAAACGACGCGATCAGGGTGAAGTCCGGCGAGATGCAGAGCCGGCGCGAAAAGGTCGCGCCAGTGCATGCACCAGAAGATCGTGCCCTCGGAGCGCGCCAGTATCCCAGCCAGAAAAACCGTGGCTGCCGCATCATCGGCAAGCTCCAAGCTCCCCGCCACTTCGTGCAGCGCCCCGGTCGAAATCCCGCCGCATGGCAGATGACGGTCGATTGCCTCAATGCCGAACGGAAGAGCAGGATGGGAGGAGGACACGCCCTCGACCTGCGCGATACGCGCGCGCAGATTTGAAAGGACACTCGACTTGGACATGGCACTGCTGAGACTCGACAAAAAGAGATTCGTTCCCTTTCTGTTCGCCCTGAAACGGACATCGAGTCAACGCTCTTTTGTTCTTGCTATGTTCTATGTTAAGACGATTGCATCGAGTTTTCTGGAGAGTCGCAGATGTCCCGGCTGCACACCGTTCGCGCGACCATAGCCGAGGTCGTTGCCCATTTCGGGATCGAGACCACGCCTGCGATCAGCGTGCCAGATGAAACCGTCGAGGGGCTGCTCGGTCTTGTCGTGTTCGAGAAGGCGGGCCGACGAATTCTACGCCCGATGACATGGGGATTTCCAAGGCTGACGCGTGACATGCGCGAACGCGGCGAAGAAGCCGGGCGGATCGGTCTGGTAGCTGACCTGACCAACCCGATGTGGGAGCACATGGTCGTCGATCCACGCTACCGTTGCCTGATCGTGCTTACCCATTTCGCAAACCCGGATGGTGTCCCCGGCGCTAAGACCCGGACTTGGTTCTCCGTGAAGAACCAGCCGATCGTGGCGTGGGCGGGATTCTGCCGTAACCTCATGGGTGACGGCCCGGTCTACGCAGGAATGACGATGGAAGCGAACAGTGCCGTCCCGCCAACGAATGACAGGATGCCTGTCCTGCTGGATCCGCACGAATACGACCAGTGGCTTCGAGGAGGCATTCAGGACGTCATCCGTTTTCAGTTTCGCCCACCGTTTGCTTCGGAAAGGATTCGGGTGCAGCAGACGGATGATACCTGGCGGAGCAAGGAGCCGCCGCCTGGTACGGACGCCCAGCACCTCCTGATCTGAAAACTGAGACTTAGGCGTGTCGAACTCAGACGCTCAGACTATGCTGGATTGCAGACGACGCGTCGGCAATTCTAGAGCATCCGGCTTCGCGCGCCATGACCAAGAAGAATTCTCGACGCGCCATTTGTGGCGTTTTCACCACCCGAGAGAATGGCCATTCGGCCGCAAGTCTCGCCATCAAGGCAAGCGGAGCAACTGGATCGTCAATGATCATGTTGAAGCAGAAAATCGCATCGGTCGTCGTCGATCTGCCAAGTTTGGCGATACTCTCGTCGCTGATCGGAAAATGCATCGCATAGGCAGACACGACGAGGTCCGCAGTGAATGTGACATTCGTACCCAGAGCATCGGGATGACAGGCTGCAATGCCGCGATCGACTAACGCACTGATGGCCTCAACATCTATGTCGACACCAAGATATTCCGCTTCGACTTCGATGGGAAATTTTCCGCATCCAACTTCCAACACACTCTGTGCAGAAATGCTGGAGGCGACGGCGGCAAGCGCGTTACGGGCGCGTGCTGCAAAAGCATATTGTTCTTCTTCGAGAATCACCCGCTCCCGATGCCGGTTGATCACGAATATCTGCTCTTCGGACAATTCGTTTAGAGGGCAGGGCAGCCACAGTTCATTCAAAAAGCGATGCCGCCCTGCCAACGCCTCTTCTACGCCCTCAGGAGCGTCGCATTGCCAAATATCGTGCCCAAGAATTCGGACTGGGGATTGGTTCACCCTTGGAAATCCGGATACTCGCGTAAGAACGCTTCGGTCGCGTATTTGATTTCCTTGTTCCGCATAATTGGCTCAACCTCCCCCGCCAATATCGATTTGGCACGCTCACAAACGGCGTCAAGTGAATCTTCTATGTAATCACTTAGCGCATATGCAAAAGGATGGACCCAGTTATGTAGATCTTCGCCAAACACGTCCGTCAGATCGCGTCTGTAGTGGCTGTCGGGTGGTAGCCAGGCTATTACAGGGATTTCAGCCTGCCTGGCGAACATGAGTTCGGCACCCACACCGATGCCTTTTTCGGATCGTAGGTCTGCAAAGAGCAAATCGGATGACTGGACGAGGAATATGTCGCAGCCGAAATTCACGAAATAATCGCTGCGTCGGATTTGTGTTTTTGACGGATTCAAAAGCTCGACGGGGCGATCCAAGGCATTGGCGATCGCCATCTCATCTCTAGGAGCCCAGAACTCGTCCTCGGGCCGATTGTCTGTCAGGCCCTTCTTCACGCTTCCGCAAAGATATATCCGAACGGGGCGCCCCGAATCCGAGCTAGTCAGAACCACGACGAAACCACAGCGATCAATTCCGGCAGTTTCGTGGCGGCACTGGCCACGGATACGACGCCTGCCAGGGCTTTCATCTTGTCCAGGAGCTTACCCTTGTTCTCTTGGGATGGCTCCTTTGCAACTGCGTCGACTGCAACAAGGAGTTCGGTCGATTGCTCTGCGGTGAATGCGCCCTTCTCACGGGCTAGTGCGATAATTTGCTCTAGGACGTTGGCAACCCCTGCGTCTTCCTGTTTGAGCTGCTGTACAGATTCGTTCGCGATGGCGACCATATCCCCGCCAGCGACATTCTGAGCGTTCAGATCGCGCCCGATGTTGAAAGTGGTGTTGTTGGTACTCATCGTCAGCAGGCTCCCTTGAGACTGATCGTTAGCGAAGAGCGCGGCGGAGTTCCCAATGACGTAACTTGCCGCGTCAATACTGCGAAAGGCTTGAAACAACTTGCCGCTACGACCCGAGACGGCGGCCCGCAAGCGCCTTCGCAAGCTCCCCTCGGCTTCGGCCCGGTTGTATTGATCGTACAATAAATCGAACAAATCGGTATCGCCGTCATCGGACACAGCCATATGCTCGAGGATAATCTCTCGAAGATCGGTGTCGATCTCTTGCCCATACCATTGCATGACGTGCGGCTGTAGCTCGGGAATGTGAACGTCTCGAATGCCCAAGGCGAGTCCCTCGCGTGCTTTCAAAGCAGCATCGTCATAGAGGTCGTCGAATAAATCGAGGTTTGCGGCGAGAAATGATGGTGTTTGGGCGATCAGTCGGTTCGTCCAGCGACGGACATTTTCTGGTTGGCTGAGATACTGATGCGGCTGGATGGCCAAATCGTCCATCGTGAACTCGGGCGACTTCCAGAGGGCCCATACGGAATATTCTGCAACTTCGGCCGCGTCGTGAGCGTTGAGAGCGCCCAGCAGGGCGCGATTCTCATAATGCGGGTGAAGAAGGTTGGGAGGCGCCTTTTCGTATCCGGCAAGGAGCGCGCACCATTTGAGGGTTAGCGGATCTGCGGTGTCGACGTTCACCTTGGGAAGGTCCGCACCGATTCTGTTTATCGCCCCCTTGCCATAGAGAAGCGCCGCCAGTGCCATGGCGTCGGAGTACTCAGCTCCAGCTTCGCGACACACATCCAAAACAGTGCCGGCACGAGAAAGGCTGAAGATAGCCGACATGATCCACGTTTGATTTTCCGGGTCCGACTCCGTCCGCATCTTCTCGCTAAGCGTAACGATGTCGTCGGGTTTGCCCAGATAAGCCAACGCCTTGTAACACCATCTTCGAACTAATGGGCTACCGGTAAAAACCAAGCCTACGATGGTGTTCCGAAGCGGACCAGGGTCCGTGAGCAACCGGCCGGCCTCCAGGTGGCTGCAAAGTCGCTGAAGGCCTGATTTCACGATGGCCGGGCGAGCGATGAGCTCGATTTGATACTTGATCAATGCTGCCTCATCCGCGGGGATGAGCAGTCGCCGAACTGCGCTTCGGCCGGTCGTTCTCATGCGGTCTGAAGGATTTTCGTAAGGCGAGCCGAGCCAATCAAAATCTGGGATGGCTCATCGAAGCTCGACAGCATCTCAGTTGAATTCGGTTTGACCCATGTCAACCGGTTCAACGACAAGCTCCCTTTCGAAACTTGAAAGTCATCCGGACAACGATAGCTCATGACTGCACGAAAATGCGACCCGATGCGGGGATCGGAACTAGCAATGCCACAGTGCAGTGCGATACGATCCTCATACCTGGCTTCTCTAGCAAGCTCGCGGGAAAGTCCGAGGCTGTAGACAAGTTCATTGATCGCGCTTCCAACTATCCCGTGATAGGCGTCGTACAGCAAATCGCCATCCTGAGCGCGTACAACGCTTCCAAAGCCAATGCTGCGAAGCCCTTTAGACGGGTGGTTGTCGGCGTTGAAACGTCCAACCTCGTGCGTCAGTATTTCGCTGTCATTGTGGAAAATGACGAAGCTATACACTGGCATGGCAACGATCCCGGTGCTTAATTCGCTCCAGGTAGTGTATCGATACTCGCCTTTCGAGAAGATTCGATCAAGATTCGCTTTCGAAAGAATTTTAGGCTCGTCCACACTTCGACGACGGTCGTAAAAGGCCAGGATCCTCTCGTTCTTCAAATCTTTGCGGCGCGGTCGCGCTAGAAATTCGGTCTGGTATGCGCTTGCAATTTCAGGCGCGCCGATGAATTCGCGAAGAAAGAACTCCGCCCTATTCGTCCTGAAGAACAGGCTGGCTTCCCGGAGCCGCGATATATCTTCACTCAGACGTGCCTGAAGGGTCTTTTCCTGGGTCTTGCCGTGCAAGTGAAATGGAACTGAGTGACGAATGTAAGCCTGTGCCAGGATCTCGCGCGCGTTCATAGGGCGCTTCGCAGCCCGAATTATTTCTTCAGCGATGTCCAGATAGGAATTGGACACTCTATTGTTCTCAGTACCGCATGCCGTGATGCAAAGTCGCAACTTCCAAATTTCTCATCTGCGTAGCACCTTAGCCGCCATGCTCGTGATCGACCACATGATTTTCCAAGCGGCTTCATTTCGCGCCTGCACGCAAAAAACGCTAGCTTTTCGATACGTAGATCAGGGTTCATGGATTTGCTTGGGTGGGGCAGAATTGCCTAAGTAGCCAATCGATGAAAGGGAGGCGGACATCTGCAATCTCTATACGGAGCGCTTGAGCGCGGCCGAAGTCGCCGCACACTTTGGTGTGGCAAATCCCGTTGCATCCAATGCGGGCGACGAAGTCTATCCGGGCACGCCGGGAATGGTCATCCGAGAAGAGGCGGGGCAGCGGGTAATGCAGTCCATGACCTGGGGCTTCCCGCTGCGCCTGAAGGGGATGTCCCCTACCGCCAAGCCGAAGCCAGTTAACAACATCGCCGACCTGAACAAGCCAATGTGGAAGGGATTGGCTGCCAAGCCGCAGTGGCGCTGCATCATACCGCTGACCGCCTTCGCAGAGGCGGAGGGCGTCAAGGGAGCGAAGACCCGCACTTGGTTCAACGTGAAGGAGCAGCCGATCTTCGGCTGGGCCGGCCTCTGGCGTGCCAGCGACGAGTGGGGACCGGTGTATTCCGGGGTAATGACGGACTGCAACGAGGCAATCCGGCCGGTCCATGACCGGATGCCCGTCCTACTCATGCCTGAGGATTATGATCGGTGGTTGAATGGCTCGTTCGAGGATACGCTGACCTTCCAGGAAAGGCGCTTTCCCGACGATCTGATTGAAGTCACGAGGACCAGCGAACTTTGGGTGAAGCGCCGGAGTCCTGATGCCGAGACCCCGACGCTGCTATGACGCCAGAAAAGGAGAGATGGGCCGAAGCGCTAGCTGTTGATCGCCAGCACGGTGACAAGGCCTTCGATTTCGTCGCACGTCGCGTTCAGGAACTGGCGCTCCGAGGTGACGAGGCGGGCATCGCAAGATGGCTGGCGATCGCAGGACACCTCGATGCCCTGACCCCGGGCGGCACGATCCAGTAGGCTAGCCTGCGCGGCGACGCCAGCCAGGCACTCGGCCCAGGCGGCGCTCCACCGTCCTACAATCGCGAGCGAAGGTGGCGTAGCTGAACCTAGCGAGCTGAACCTCTGGGCGCGGGCAGTTTGGGTGCGCCCCCGAATTGATCATCTCCACTTCGTGAATTGCAGCAGAATAGCCATCGACGAACCGCATGCCGTTGCAGACGGTATGCGCGGCAAATTTTGCGCGCACCTGGTCGAGCTCGCTCGGCGTGCGCCTTCGATCTCGACGACTGAAATCACCGTGCCGTGCAGGCCTTGAGCGTTCGATCCGCCAGCGCTTGATGGTACATGGATTGTCATGCTCGCCGTAGAGACGACGATGCTCGTCGCTCCAATGGGCAACGAGGGCGATGGAAATGGCCTTGGTTCCATTCGGAACACCCAGCTGGTCCAGCAGGCTGCACTGAAACTCCATTCTGCGGGTCCGGCCAGCAGGTTCGGACAACCTTGCCGCGATTTCAGGAACCGTGGCTGCTTGGATGCCGATTAGCCGCAGGTCGAGCGAGACCTCCGCACTGAGGGTATCGACCTGAAATGCGACCTCCTCGATGCGGTGAGTATCAACGAGCCCACGACGGAGCCCGTCGATCACGCTCTGGGCGGTTGCAGCGTTTCCACCCTGAACGTGGATCCGCAACCGGGTCGGAACATCATTATGAGTTTCGCTCAAATAGTCTCTCCTGTGCTGCCTGCCGCTCCGCGACCAGCACATGGTTCCGACCAGATGAGGTTCAAGCCTTTGATGTGACAAGGATGCCATGACGTTGCACGGAAGCCACAGTCACGTCCCGTCGCCTCAGGGGCGTGTAGCGACTTCTGACAAGCCGATCAGGCTTCCGATGCTGGGAGATGGAAACGCTCGCGGCCAAAACCGCTCGGTGCCAAGCTGCATCGCCCGCTGCTTGTAGGTATCCACATCAATCCCTCCGAAAAGCTGCCCGCTGACCTTGGCGAAGTATTGGGCACTTTCCATCCTTGCGAAGAGCTCGAGGGCCCCGCCTGATCGACCCGAATAGACCAACGTGTGCGGAATCCAGGAAGTGTACCGGCCGGGCTCGCCCAGCTGCCGTTTGACGTGGAGGAGAAGGTCCGCCTCCATCATGCGGGCAAAGGAAGGCGCGCCCTTCTGATATTGCTCGAATATGAAGTCGGCCTGCCAATCCGAACGATTGTTTCCGGTTCGCCGGTTCCGACCTTCGAGCGATTCGGCGAATTGGTTGAACTCTTCGAAATCCTTGGTGCTCCGGCCACGCCCGCTATACCGGTCGTCGAAGTAGTAGGCATGGTCGAGGACCCGCGCCAGGAGGTCAAGCTGACGCTCACCCACGAGGATCGCGGCGACGCCCAGAAATCCTTCGTAGGCCATCATCTTGTTCGCGTCGTAGGTGGTCGAACGCCAGGTCGACGTGTCCGGCGAGGGTTGGACCGTGCTGAGAACCTGCTCCAGTACCGAGGTAAGCTCGTCGACGACCAGAGGAGCTCCACGGGCCATGGCTCTTGTCAGCTCATGAAGCTGGCGAATGTAGGGGCGCATCGCATCCGCGGCAGCCACGACCTCTTCATCGGTCATAGTCCCTTGCGCGTTGTCGACGGGACGCAACGCAATCAACTGCTCGAACAGACCTTCCCCAAAATCCCGCATCAGCCCGGAAGCCCCCTGAGCACCACGCTCCAATGCCTCTCGAGCCCGGCGAAACCTGGATTCAGTGGCGAGAGGCTCCTCCTGGCTCAGAATGTATGCGGGCTTCTTTCCCAGCTTCGGCCGCTGGTGCAGCGGCGCATCATTGATCCAACGCGTCAGCTCCTCGTAGGCAACCTCCTCGTTCTCGGGCTTGCTGAAGTCGATGAAAATGCGGTTCCCGTAGAAGGTGGGAACATAGGCGTCGCCAGCATCGTCGACCTCGGTGACCAGCGCCGCATATTTGTTCTGGTCAGCCTTGCGATAGATTTCCGGTGTCAGGATCTGCGTTTCGGTGCCAACGCCTCCAGCACGCCCGTCCGCCTTCTCCTTGTAGACCCTGTCGCAGACGATGAGGACCTTGGTCACCTGTGGATCGGTGATCGACTGCTCCATGAAATGGATCGGGTCGTGACCGGGTTTGAGGTCCCAGTCGTCGAGGATGACGTAGACGCCATCTTCCATCAGACGATTGGCCAGTCCGCGCACCCATGTCTTATGCTCCGGCGATGACCACGAATAGGAGATGAATGCCTTCCGGTCTGCCTGCTCCACGTCCTCTGCCGACAACAACGCCTCCTAGTCAGTTCAGCCGATGTGGTTAACGGCAACGAATGGCCATTGCCAGCAGCGCCGCAGCCAATCTCATCCAGAAAATTATCGCTATCCCAGAACGTGATGGCTATAGCTCGAAGCGCACGGGAAGCGGTTCCCGGGCCGGGGCGTGGAAACCCTGTCAGTAGAAGCCGGTCGAAAGACCGATGCTGGTCGAAGAGCTCTTCGGCCGGGTGGCGGACGCGTATGTCCAGGCCCCGGCTAAAGGCGTTCGCGCCTGTTCTACTGCAGGTTTCCAACACCCGGCTCCAGGGGCCGGCATCCCGTCATCAACGGGATGCCGCCGGCTGGCTGGCGTCCGCTTGGTTGGGGACAGGCACGTTGGAACGGAACATCAGCATCGGATCGTCAACGCTCGGGGACAGCATTGCCCCCACAGCTTCGAGGGGCTGAGCGATGCCCATCCAGACAGTGCCTTTCGTACCGCCCTTTCTGCTCGGCATCTTCTTCCTTTTCGCGCCTGGGCTGGCTGTCACACTGTTCGCCAACAGTGAGCCGCCCGGAGTGGCCGTAGTGCTGCTGACCGGCATCGCGGCGCTGATACGACCGCAAGCCCATTGGACGCTGTTCCTCGTCCTGTGTTCGCTACGGACGGTGCCCTTCATTGCTGCCGCGATGGTGGCGGTGGCTATGCGGATCGGCCTGGCCCCGAACGCATGGCCCCACCTCACAATCTTCCTCGCGTTCGGCGGGATAGCGCACTGGCGCATCCATAGCCTTCGCAAGGCTGGACTGATCGAACTGTAGGAGAACATCGCATGCTGTTTCCGATTGCGCTGGCACTTGCGGCCCAGGCCGCCGAACCTCCAAAGACCGGCCTGACGGCCGCGGCTCGAACGATAGTGAAGTCCGACCCGTCGACATACGATCTCGCCGGTTTCCGTCTCGGCATGTCGGAGGCCGACGTGGAGGCGATCCTCAAGACGCGCGGCCTCAAGGTTGCCCGTGCCCAGCGCGTCGCCGACTTCGGTACGCAGGTCGCCAATCTCGCGAACCAGCGCGGAGCGAGCGTCCGGCAGGCAAGCCGGTCCGTTTTGGGTTCGGCCGATATCGACGATGGCCAAGGTGGGCGCGTGGTGCTCAAGCTGCTGACCTGGCCTGACGCGGCACGCGTGTCCAGCATCACGTACCTGCCTCCACGCGGGACGCAGGCCGACCGTTGGAAATCCATGCTCGTCGAAAAATATGGTCCTGCGGCCGATGGCGGTGGGCGCGTGGATGCAGAGGGCTTTCACGCAAGCTGGTGCGGACAGGCCTCGTGCCTTGGGGGCGTGGGGGTGTTCCTGCTGTCGGCCGAGGTGGGCAACGCTGGAGGATCGGTCCATCTACGTCAGCCCGATGGCTCCTCGCGTCGTGTGAAGGCGCTGATCGAGGCTGCAGCAGACACGCGGGCGCCACGGCATTCGCCATCGCTCTAAAGGCAATCCGCTCTGGATCGCCGCTGACGGATCTGCCTGCAAGCTGGATCCAGAATGCGCGCGTGTCGATCGGTCGGAACGATGCAGGCTGGCAGCTCTACGGCTATGTCTGGAACCTGGCGAACACGGCTCGCAAGTCCTTCGCCTACGATCTGTCGTTCATTGGCATGGGCGTCGCATCCTATGCACCGCCGCGGACTTACGGCGTGGGGTTCACAAAGACCTTCTAACTATCGCCGTCCTCTAGCGGGCTCCCTCACAGCCCGCTGGAGGAAACCATGCAACGGCTATAATGCCGATGATTGCTGCTTCTAGCCTGAGGCAGAACCAGATTACTGCGGCCAGCGAGCGTCGCTTAGGCCGAGGCCATCGAAACCAGGTGGCTGATTAGTTCGGCCAATCGTGCCTTGTCTGGCGCATATATGATCGACCGCCCTTCGCGAACCGATGTGATCAATCTGGCAGCCGACAAAATCGACAGGTGACTGGATAGAAGATTTGCCGGCGTTCCCAAGGCCTCAGCCAGTTCGCCTGCGGATGCCTGTCCCCGCTGAATTAGGAGCTGGAAGCATCGATACCTCGTGGGTTGAGACAGGGCGCTCATGGCTGCGGTGGCGTCTGACATTTCCATAGCCGTTGAAATAGTCTCGCCCGAAACGTATGGCAATACGCGACGTAAACGCAATTTAACTAAAAAAGCGCATTATATAATTCAATAAAACTTGAATTATCAGGCATGCCCGCTATGTAGAAGCTCCCAAGCACAAAATTGAGGAAGCAACCGGCCCGCAAGGCCGACTACGTGGGAGTGCCTAACCATGCGAACGACCGTAGGAATGGAAATCACGCCACCCAGGCAACTGAGCTACGAACCTCTCGATCCCCTGAGCCCCGACACTTCCCAAGATGCACCGGTCATGATGACCGATCGCCAACTGGGCCGGCTGCTCCTCGTCGCGACGGAAGTCGGCGCACGGTTCCAGCGGGAAGGGATCGATTACGACCCGCTCGCTTGGATGTACGCGCCGCGTCGCCTCTTCGGTGGCTTGGCACCTATCGAAGCCGTCACCAATCACGATGATTGCGAACGGGCGATCCTTCTACATGCTCTGGGGATTGGCCTCGACGCCGACCCTATCCTTCTCGACAGCCTCCGCACCGACGACGATGTCGTCACACGCAGTGAGCGCGTTGCGGCCGTTCTCGAAAGTGCCGTTAACTGAGGTAGCGATAGCTGCCCCACCGGGCCATATCGGCCCAGCCTCCGAAAGGACCGAGATGAAAAATGGACTGGACGCCGAACAGGCGCTTCCGGCAGTGCCGGCTTGCGACCAGCGCGTGCTGCGCCGACTCTCGCTCGCCACGGGGCCGACGCCGGACGGCGCCGACCCCGTGGCGGGCGTGGGAGTCGTCATAGACGTCGAAACGACAGGACTCGATCACGACTTGGATGAGGTGGTCGAACTGGCCGCACGACGCTTCACCTACGACGTCGACCACATCATCACGCGGATCGACAAGCCATACGTGTGGCGGCAAGAGCCCACGAGGCCGCTTCCGGACTTGATAGTCGCCAGGACCGGGCTGACCGATGATATCCTGAAAGGTTGCTCGATCGATCGCGAAGAGGCTGGGCGTATCATTGCCTCTGCTGACATCCGTATCGCCCACAATGCGAAGTTCGATCGGCCGTTCGTGGAAGACATGATGCCCCAGGTCGCTGGTCTGAGCTGGGCGTGCTCCATCTCCGATGTCGGATGGGGCGACTTCGGGTTCGAAAGTGCCAGTCTAGGCTGGATCCTGGGACAGATCGGCTATTTTCATGACCCTCATAGGGCTGAAGCCGACGTCGATGCCACCATTCAGATACTGCGCCATGGGTTGAAGCCAGGTCGAACGGCGTTGTCGATCCTCATGGAGCGGGCATCCCAAGAGGGATGGATCGTCCGCGCCTTCGGGTCGGCGTTCGAAACCAAGGACCGGTTGAAGGCGCGTGGCTACGTCTGGGATCCCGATCAACGCGTGTGGTGGAAGGAAGTGCGCGACCGGGAAGGGGAAGAGGCTTGGCTGGCTGACAACGTATACCGCGCTCCGTTCAGGTGCCGTGCGGCGATGGCGGACTTCGAAAGGATGGACTGGAGGAGTCGCTATGCACGATGACAACTATGAAGAAGATCCCGCGCGCCGGCGCGAGCAGGAGGAAGACGATGCGGCGCTGGCAGCTTATGACGGCTGGATCTCGCGCTGTCTCACTACCGCAGAATGGATCGGGGAATTCTCGATGTTTGGCGCCGAGCGCGGGGACAGGCCCAAGAGCAGGCAACTGGCCACGGCGTGGATCCGACTCAGTCGCCCAAACAAGGATTTCCTGGACGCGTTGGTGCGCCTCGGTAGGGTACGTGAGGATAGCAAAGACCTCACCTTGCATCTGCGCTCGCCGATCCTTTGCGATTCCTGGATGATGCACTGCTGGTGCCTGGCCGTGACCTCAGCGCTAACCACCCTGCTCGAGGATGAAGCCGACTTCATATCCAACATGCTCAGTGTCGGTTCCAGAACGTCACTGACCCCTCGGCGAGATCGACACTGATCACCAGAGCGCAGTGGAAGATACTGATAGAGCGCCCGACCACGCGCTGGGTGCAAATATCAGATTGGTTTCGCTAACCCACCAGGATTTGCATCGGTGGCGTCGTTCTTCGAATCTGATTGCCCCAGACGCCGGAGCGTGTCTGCCAGCGTCGAGCGCGGCACATTGAAGGTGCGGCACACAGACGCCTTGCTCGCGCCACTGGCGAGTGCGGCAACGATCAGTTCGACTTTCTCGGCGTCGATAGTCGGCGGGCGGCCGCCACGCCGCCCGCGCCGTTCCGCCGAAGCGAGTCCAGCCATGATCCGTTCTCGTGTCAACGCTCGCTCATATTGGGCCAACGCTCCGAAGATGGAAAACAGCAACTCGCCGTGCGGCGTGGATGTGTCCATTTGCTCGGTCAGCGATCGGAATGCGATACCCCGCCTCTTCAGGTCTGTCACGATTTCGAGCAGGTGAGATAGGGAGCGCCCAAGGCGATCGAGCTTCCAGACCACCAGTGTGTCTCCAGACCTTGCATATTCCAGACAATCCCTCAGGCCGGTTCGATCATCGCGTGCCCCTGATGCCTTGTCGGCATACAGACTCCTTGCATCCACCCCCGCGGCAATGAGGGCATCGCGTTGCAGGTCCACCGATTGCCTGTCGTCGGTCGAAGATACGCGCATGTAGCCGATGAGCATGACGGAAAACCCTTCAGACGATGTTGTCGGTCACAGTTGCAATCCGACATTGTTTTTCGGACAGTTGTTGTTCAGTGGAAGCGCACAAACACGTCGGCGCCCTCCACCCTGATGCAAGCGGGCGGGTTATGTGCGACAATCATATGTTTTGCGACAGGCGCCTTCGCGCCCATCCAAGCCGTTCGACACCGATTTTACAGCACTTGGAAGCGGACATTTGATTTATGACCAGGTCCGGGACCTTTCTTGTCAGTCTGCTTCATATCGCGCCATCGAAGTGAGCTGCCTTTCCGGTCCTCCCAAACGACTGTTTTGGAGGGCCACAACCGAGATTTGCAAGCCGTTCACGGGCCGGCCGCCCGACGGCGATTTCGTTCTTTTGATCTATTGACGTCGAATGACGACTGATTGATAGACGGAGCATCGGGCATATGCGGACGCCCGGTTAGATGGTTCCCATCCAAGTCCGCTCCATGAGCCGTATCTGCGGCTGAGGAGCGTTTATGGGTGCCGAAGTTGAAGCCATCGCATATCCCAACATCAGTCTTTCGACGCTATTCCTGAAGTTTCTCAGGTTCGGCTGTTTGGCCTTCGGCGGGCCGGTGGCGCAAATCGCAATGCTGCGGCAGAGCCTTGTTGAGGACGAGAAGTGGCTCGATCGGGCCCATTTCAATCGCCTGCTGGCAGTGCTGCAGATTCTGCCTGGTCCAGAAGCCCATGAACTTTGTGTTCATTTGGGCATCATGGCGCGGGGACGCGTGGGTGGGCTGCTTGCCGGAATCGGGTTCATGCTCCCCGGACTGTTGCTGATGCTTGTGGCAGGTTGGCTCTATGTGAACGTCATTGCGCAGCACGTCGGGGCGGGCGGCCTCCTCCTGGGCATTCAGATCGCCGTGCTGGCGATCATCTTGCGCGCGGTCTGCCGTATCGGTGAGCATATCCTCGAGGATCGCTGGTCTTGGGCAATCGCGATTGGAGGGGCGGCTGCAACACTGATTGGGACACCGTTCTGGCTGCCACTGCTAGCCGGAGCACTGGTCTACAGTTTTGCCGGGCGATCCATGGTCGTTGCGATTGTGGTTCTGCTAGCAGTCGGCTTGGGCATCTGGTTTTACAGCACGCCGGCCGTGCAGCCCCTCGTGTCGGTCAGCCCAACACCTGCGACCACCGCAGCGCTGTTCATTGCAGGTCTCAAGGGTGGACTGCTCACCTTCGGTGGAGCCTATACCGCGATTCCTTATGTCCGCGCTGATACGGTGGGACGCGGCTGGTTGAGCGACGCGACCTTTCTGGACGGCATCGCCGTTGCTGGAATATTGCCTGCGCCGCTCGTCATCTTCGCAACATTCGCCGGCTACGTGGTCGGCGGACTATCAGGGGCGCTCGCCATCACGGCGGGCATGTTTCTGCCCGCCTTTGCCTTCTCGCTGATATTCTTCGAGCGGCTGGAGGCCGTGATTGACCATCCCGCCCTGCATCGAGCGCTGACAGGGGTGGCCGCAGCCGTCGTAGGCATCATCGGCGCCACGTTCGTCCAATTGAGCATCGCGACGTCGTATCGCGTTTCAGAGCCTTTCTTCGCCATAGCCCTGTTCTGCGCCGCGCTGTTCATCGTCTGGCGCATCAAGGGTGTCTGGGTCACGCCAGCCATTCTGGCCGCCGGCGCGCTCGTCGGCACCATCCTGCCACTTTGATTGACCTCGCACGCGGAGACATCATCATGGACATCGACAGACGCACAGCCATCACGGCGGGCCTCGCTGTTGGAGCGGCATTTGCGCCAGCAGAGGGGCTGGCCCAAACAGCAGCGGCCGCAGCCGCGACCAAACCTGAATTCGAACCGAAGCCTTTACCCTTCGATCCTTCTTCGGTGAGTGGGCTGTCGGCAAAATTACTGATCAGCCATCATGACAATAACTATCTCGGCGCGGTGAAGCGTCTCGGCTCCATTCGCGATGAATTCCGGCGCCTCGATCCCGCGTCGGCACCCGGATATGTCATCAACGGGCTGAAACGAGAGGAGTTGATCGCCTGGAACTCGATGATCCTGCACGAACTCTACTTCGCTAGCTTCAGCGGCAGTGATCGGCCATCCGACCGACTGGCGCAGGCGATCGAACGGGACTTTGGGAGCCATGCGCGCTGGGCGGCTGAGTTTGTCGGAATGGGAAAAGCTCTTGGCGGCGGGTCCGGTTGGGTTTTGCTGAACTGGAGCGAGCGTGATGGAAAGCTCGTCAACCAATGGGCTGCCGATCATACTATGGCCTTGGCCGGCGGAACGCCCCTGATAGCCCTGGACATGTACGAACACGCCTATGCGATAGATTATGGGGCAAAAGCCGCTGACTATGTGCATGCATTTATGAAAGCGTTGGCGTGGGACACAGCCACGAGGCGGTTCGATCGAGCTTCATCCGATAGGCGTTAGACCCAGGGCGCAAATCAGTTCTGGGAAATGAACATGCCGAGCCGCGCTTAGAACGCGCGGGCTGACGTGACGGCTATGGCGCAAGGCTGGCCAGATCGCGGTCCATCGACTTGCCGTCGAAGGGGACTACAATGACCTTGCTGCCATGACCGTTGTCGCCAGTCTGACTCTCCTTCGATGTGTCGATAACCGCGAAGGTCATTGCGATCACATGGCCGTCCTCAATGACCACGGCTGGGCGCTCCAGCTTGTTCCAGGTGTTGACCGTGCCGTCGGCATAGCGAATGAATTTCGCGTTGGGTTCGTAGGCTATCCCCTGGAAACGCCAGCCCGCTATGCCGTCGCGCGAGATGAGATGATAGGCCCGGCGGCTGCGCCAGTGATTGACGATCACATGATACCATCCGCCGCTGTACCAGATTACGGGATCTTCGTACGCTCGCATGTCGGTCTGGGGGATGCCGGCGACGCCTCGGTAGATGCTGTCGCCCATGACCTTGTAGGGGCCAAGGATGCCTGTATCGCTGATGAGGATTTGACCAGATCGCTGAATAATTTCGAACCGACCGTCAGGGCGCGCGATCAGGCTGACGTTTGACGCCTTCCACGGCGCTTTAGGTGCCGAACTGGGTAAATCGCCAGGGGTCTTCACAGAGGTGAATGCACTCTGGTCCACACTGATGCTGCCGAGCTTCTGCCAGGGGCCATCGATGCTTTTGGAAACGAACACGTCACCGTTTCGCGTTTCGCTCACCACGACGGCGTAACGCCCGTCCGACAGCTTTAAGGCGATGACATTATGCCCTTTGCCACCTTCGTCATTTGGCCAGATCAGCCCGGTGTCACGATAGGGACCGTAGAGCGAATTGCTGATTGCCGAGACGGCCAGCGATTGCCCCCAGGCCATATGGCCCAGCGCCTGGCCCCAACGACTGGCGAACATTCTGTATTTGCCGTCTGAGCCCCGCAGTATCTGCCCGTCCCAGTAGTTCCATTTAGCCAAGGTCGCATCTTCGAGACCGTTCAGCGGATCTCGCCGGCCGACTTCGGCCGCGCCCCAGGCCGACTTTGAAAGCCGCGCAGCAGGCATAGGCTTGAAATAGGAGATGAACGGTTTGGGGCCTAACGCTGCCTTGGTATCTGAGGAGGCATCTCCAGCCTGGGCTGGCGGATTGGCAGGGGGCGCAGAGAAGACCGGCGATGCCACGAATGCCAGTAATCCGATCAGTCTTGCGCCCCGAACCAGCATTCGTCTCTCCCATCTTACCATTGGAAGGCATGCTAATGCGGATACTTAATTATCGCTAGATGAAATATAGTTTCAATATATGGGACGATCTATTGCGATGATCCATGTATCCCGACGGCAATGATGGGTTGACTGACCTATCAGCCGGGAGCGACCTCGAGTTTGTGATCATCGTCATAGCGGATGCGGCAGGAATAGCCGTGTCCGCAGTCCGCGTGCATCTTTGATATGATTGCTTTGGTCAGATGCTGGGTCTGGCCGCTATCTTCGATATCGATGCGATCGACTGTCTGGAAATCGAACGGGGCTACCGGGACGTTTTCGCGGCCGGACTTGATGAAGACGCCGTAGTGTGCGGCGCCCTTATAATAGGTCACCCGAATGTCGTGCGCGCTTTCGTTCTTCCATCGAGGATGAACGGGGCCACAAGCAGACAGGCACAAAGCTAAGGCGGTCAGAACGATCGTCGGTTTCATGATTTCATCTTCATATGGGAAGTCCTGCAAATAGCAGGCGCAGCCTAACCGGTCGTGAATGAGGACGGCATGGGAGCGACCCGATCGGGCCGGAGCAGCGCCATGTTCACGACGTCTACCCATTCCCCTCCCATGTAGAGGGCGTGGCGCGAAGTGCCCTCCTCGATAAACCCGAGCCGGTGGTAGAGCTGACGTGCTGCCTGGTTGTGAGAAAACACGTTCAGTTCGAGGCGGCTGAGGTTAAGGTCGCGCCAGCAATATTCGATGGCAACCGCCATCGCGTCGGTAGCGAGACCCTTGCCCCGATCTTCGGCTTCACCGATGCGAATGCCAATCGTGGCGGAGCGATGGATCGGGTGGATTTTGTGGATCTGGACGAACCCCACGATATGGGGCGCCTCCTGCACGCGAATGGCGAAGAAAACCCGCGTCGCGTCATTGTCAGCGTTCAGCCAGAAGGCTTCCTGATGTTGCCAGTTCTGGGGCCGGTATGGTTCGTTTAAGCGCGCGTCGTCGATATTGTCCATCCAGCGGAAGAGTCGCTCGAGATCGACGGGAAAGATAGGGCCGAGGGCCACGGTGTTGCCAAAGAGCATGATAGGACTTTCATGAAGTGCTGAGAGCCCGCCGCGTTATGGGCAGGCAAAAATGGGTCAGGCGGGCTGTGGGCCTCTGCGTCTGAACCACCATGTTCGAATGACCCGCTCGGCAGGGGCCTCGATGCCGTGATGCAGGAGTGCTGCAAGGCCCAGCATCGCCATCGACACGATGATGATGCTGGTGGCGGGCCCTATTCGAGCGCGATCGGCTGCTTGCAGCAGAACGAAGCCGGCATGATGGTGGATTAGATAGAGCGGATAGCTCAGGGTGCCCAGGTAGACGAATAGCGGATGCCTGATCGCGCACAGGTGTCCCTCGATGGTCATCCAGAGCATTGCCTGAATGCCGATGCCTGCAACCAGGAAGGCCGGACCGCCGACGAACCCCAATATTGCCAGCGCCATCGAAAAATAGGGAAGCTGGTCGAAGTATCGCCGTTGTCCGGCCCAGACCCGGTAGGTGAGGACGCCGATTGCGAAGAATGGGCTATACTGGTTCACCAGTAGCATCTGCACCCGGTAGGGCACGATGTCGGAGATATGCGCGAAAGCACCGACAGCCATCCAGCTCGTAAGCAGATGCTCGAGGCGAAATCGATCCTTCGCCGTCCATGCCAGAGCTGCGCACAGATAGAAGGCGAGCTCCACGGTCAGCGTCCAGTAGACCCCATCCACCGAGGGTACGAAAAAGAAGCCCTGCAGCATGGTCAGGTTGATGAGCACCGTCCCCAATTCCGCCTGCAGACGGTCAGCTCCGCTCAACTGCACGACCAGTGTCGTAAACAGGACTGCGGCCCAGTAGGCCGGGAAGAGGCGGACAATGCGCTTGACGGTGAAATCCACCATGCCCGCAGTGTTTTCCAGGGTGCGGCTGATCACAAAGCCTGAGATCCCGAAGAACAGGAAGACGCCATATCCTCCGGCCTCGAATTTCAGGGGGATGCTGCGGTGCTCGGGAAAGAAGTCGGGATAGATCGATGTATAGTGGAACAGCATCACGCTGATCGCTGCGATCCCACGCAGGGCGTCCAGTTCCTTCAGCCTGTTCCTCGCCCGGCCGTCGACGGGCATCGGTTCCGGGTGATCCGGATGCGCGTCGCATTTCCGATCTTCAATGAGGGTCATGGCGGCCCCCTCTGAAAATCTTGCCGACCATATTGCGGATGTCCTGGAAAAATGGGCCGGTATCGTCTTTGTCGAAGACGTAGTAGCGCATATTGGGGAGCGCGAAGTCGGCGAGATAGGAGCGCAACTCCTGCAAGCGGCTATATTTGGCGAAGCGCTCATCGATCCGCGATCCGCCGATCAGAAGACGGATCAGCCGTTTGGTCTCCGGGATCATATAGCGAGCCTGAATCATGTCCTGCCGGCCCACAGGTGCGTCGACAACCTGACCGAGAACCGACCTGCGATAGGCCTCCCAGGCGAACAGGGTGTCGCAATGGCGGGCGAGGGGCAGGCTGCCCCAGTAGCGGCCGTTCACCTCCATCAGCCAGTATCGCTTTCGCGCTGCGTCGTAGCGATACTCGACCATGGCGGGACCGTCCCACTCCAACTCTTGAAGCAGGCGCTCGGACCGCATCATCTGGGCTTGATGCTGATTGAGTGGCTCGTTGTAGCAAAGCGTCGACACTCCGCCCTCCGGCGGCCATTCATGCAGGCGGACATGCTGGAACCGTAGTGTCGCGCGATCGCGCGCCATATACAGCATTTGACCCAGTCCTACGCCGGGACAGTAGGATTGAATCAGGGGCCAGCGGCCTATGACCTTGAAGCGATCGAGAAGGCGGTCGAGTTGGCCGGCATTGCTGATGAACTCCGCCTTCTCCCACTTGAGTCCGGCTTCTTCGAGAAGCGGAAGGACGTCGTTTGGATTGTCCCATTTGGCGATGGCGGGAAAACTTTGCTCAGCGAACCGCGTAGCGAAATCGTCGCCAGCTTGAGGTTGCCATGTCTGGGGAACGTCGATGCCAAGTTCTTTGGCAACGCTCAGTGTCTCGCTTTTGTTGAGGGCTCTTTGCAGCTGCTCCATGCGCGGAGTCAGCACCTTGCACCGGCCAATGAATTGCGGGCCAGATGCAAGTTCCAGCAAATCGGATTCTGAAACGGCGAAAAGCGCCATTGCGCCCGTTCGACGCACGATATCCGGCAGCCAGGACATGATCGGTCCAGCCGGACGTATAATGGCCTGCGAGCAATAGCGGGATGCTGCAGCCATGGAGGTTGGGCTCGGCCCGACGCCAATGACAGGCACGCCTTGCTGACCGAGTTCACGGATGATGCTGAGGTTGATGGCGCTATCGAGTCCCAGCACGATAGCAGGAGGGTGCGGGCGCAACGAACGCCCGCGATAATGCGGTGGTGCCACAGATGATGCCTTTCGGGTCCGCCAGATGAATCGGCGGCCGACGGATTGTGGTCGGCGCGAGATCGGCGGGTCAGATCGATGGAAAGGTCGAGCGCCGTTTAAGGCGCGCGGGATCATCAGGCTGAAGGTGGCTCGAGCAGGGGAGGCGGAAGGGCAATCTTCAGCCGGCGATCATCGAACGCGCGATGCTGGCTTTTGAGAATCCGGCGATGCCGATCGCTAACGCCGGCCAGATCGAGACGATCGGCTGACACATGGGTATGGTGGCCGGTGCTACGATGTGATCCGTCCGGATGTTCATCTGCCTCGTCACTTGCGAGATGGGAGGGCTCGACATGCATCGTGCTGCCGGCATCCTCATGTGCGGCGCCATAGTGATGTCCCTGATGCGGCGCATGCGGCATGGCTGCTCCTGACGCGCCCTGCGCCAGAATTGCCAGAACTGCCAGCATCATGCCGCGGATCAGATGCATCATCTCACTTCGCTTCACTTCCTCTAGGCAGGGGGCGTCACGTGACCGGTGGAGAGGGCGTCACAGATAGCGTGATATCGCCCTGAATTCCTCGACTGCTTTCGAAACACCGCCGCTTTCCTGGCTGTGGCTCAGGCAGTGGTCAATATGATCGTTGATGAGCGTCTTCTTGGCGTTCGCGATCGCACTTTCGACGGCCTGCAGTTGTTGAGCGAGCTCAACGCAAGGACGTCCTTCTTCGATCATCGTCACGATGCTGCGCAGGTGTCCACCAGCGCGGTTCAATCGCTTGATAATCGCGGGATGAGAATCGTGCTGATGATCAGCCATGCCAAAATAGCTCCAGTTACCGTCTTGCCATATCCCCCTGGGGGGGATACTGCAAGCGCCATTCCTATCCCCCTGGGGAGGATGATTCGTCGCGAGGTCGTGTAATGCTGTCGGTCCTGAGCAATCGTACATATCGCCATCTTTTCCTCGCTCAGGTTGTTGCCTTGGTTGGCACTGGGCTGGCCACGGTTGCCTTGGGATTGCTGGCCTATGACATCGCTGGCGGTTCAGCCGGTGCGGTGCTTGGAACCGCGCTCGCCATCAAGATGATCGCCTATATCGGCGTCGCTCCGGTGGTGGGTGCATTCGCAGACCGACTGCCCCGTCGAGCGTTCCTCGTGACGATGGACATATTGCGGGCCGCTGTGGCGATCTGTCTGCCGTTCGTCAGCGAGATCTGGCAGATATATGTGCTGATCTTCGTGCTTCAGTCTGCGTCGGCGGCGTTCACGCCGACGTTTCAGGCGACCATCCCTGATGTTCTCCCGGAGGAGCGGGACTACACGAAGGCACTTGCCCTATCGCGCCTGGCCTATGACATGGAAAGCCTGACCAGCCCCATGCTGGCGGCTGCGCTGCTTACCGTGATCAATTTCCACTGGCTGTTTTCGGGCACGGCGGTCGGTTTCGTCGGCTCGGCCATCCTTGTGCTGTCGACGACGCTACCGCGCGCATTTCGGAAAACAGAAGTGCGCACCAGCATCTATGCCAAGACGACAAGGGGCATGCGCATCTATCTGAAGACGCCGCGGCTGCGCGGGCTTCTGGCGCTAACCTTTGCCTCTGCGGCTGCCAGTTCGATGGTGATCGTCAATACAGTGGTGATCGTCCGGAACCAGCTTGGCCTTGGTCAGCAGGATGTCGCCTTCACACTGGCCGCATTTGGTGGGGGATCAATTCTGGCGGCTCTCAGCCTGCCGAAAATCCTCGATCGCATTTCGGACCGCACCATCATGATGGGTGCGGCAACCGCGCTGGCATGGGGGCTGGCGATGATGGCGGCCTTTACCCACTGGCTGGGCAACACGCCTGGCTATTGGCATATCTTGTTGGCAGGCTGGTTCGCGTTGGGAATCGCCTATTCCATGAGCGTCACGCCATCGGGCCGGTTGCTCAAGCGGTCCGCCAATGCCGAGGATCGGCCAGCGCTTTTCGCGGCGCAGTTCGCGCTCAGCCACGGTGCATGGCTCATCTGCTATCCTCTGGCCGGCCAGCTAGGGGCGGGCGGCGATCAAATGATCGCGTTCATTGTGCTTTCCCTCGTCGCGCATGTCGGCGTGGCGACTGCCTATTTTCTCTGGCCGAGCAGCGATCCTGATGTGCTGCCGCACGACCATGCGGATCTGGGCAAAGACCATCCGCACGTTAGAGAAATGCACGGACGTGATGCAGAGCACAGCTTCGTGATCGATGATCTTCACCAGCATTGGCCAAGGCAATGACTCGTTCTTTCGGTCAATCCTGCTTGCCGAGCGCATGTGAGAAAGATAGCGTGCGCGCCATGCGAGCATCGGCTTCATCCTGGCGGCCTTGCCTGACGCTTACATGGCGTCGGCGCGTGGCAACGCTTTGCGGTCTGGTTGCTCTGTTGGGCGTCGCTTTACTGACGACCTGGCATGATACGCTGCCTCAGGCGCACGCGTTCGATCAGGTCGAGATGAGCGCAGCCGATCACGATCATCATGATTCTAAGGATCAGCCTGATCTGGCGGACATGATGCATATCGCGGCGCATGTAGCGCACCAGTCGACGGACATTCCGGCACAGCCTGTCATCGAGGCAGACGCGGCGCCGGTCGTCGGACGCTGGGAGCTGTTCAAGGCATCGGCGATGCAATCGGCTGCTCCAACCTCCCTGCTCCGACCTCCCCAAGGCTGATCTCCTGCGCGCAAAGGCGCGCGATTTGAGATCAGTCCATTAGGGGAATACCACAATGAAAGCCTTTCGAGGCCGGCTGCCGCGCATTGCGGTGTCCGGCGCGGTCGTTGCGACCTGCCTTTTGGCGGGTGGCATGGCTGCAAGTGCGCAGGTTGCGCCGCCTTTTGCCGAGCTTTTTCGGCAGACTAACGAAGCACCACGTCAGCTGGAGCTTGAAGCAGAAGTCGACCGCGCCGAAGGATTGGCCCGGCAGGCTCGCGCCTATCCCAATCCGACGGTGAGCGTTATGACCGAGAATGTCGGCGGTCAAAGCCCCTATGGCGGGTTCGGTCGCGCCGAGAATACGCTCCAGGTCAATCAGCCGCTCGAACTGTTCGGCAAGCGGTCGGCCCGTATCGAGGCTGGCAAGGCCGGCGTCGTTGCTGCCCAGGCGCGTACACGCGACGGACGTCTTGCCTATGCATATGATCTGGCGCGGGCCTATGCCGGCGCCGAGATCGCTGATCGCAGGATTGGTCTTGCGGAGGACGAGCTTGAGGAAGCGGAAGCGGACCTTAAGGCGGCACGTGCCCTTGTCGAAGCAGGCAAGGAGGCAAGACTTCGCGGCCTTCAGGCTGAAACCGAAGTCAACTCGCTCCGGGCAATCCTGGATACGGCCAAGGCTGAACGCATCGGTGCCTACTCGCGTCTGTCAGCGCTCAGCGGACAGGCGACCTCCTTTTCGAGCCTGGCAGAGCCTATGCTCGATCGGCTCGAACCGATGAAGGGGCAGGGGCCAATAGACCCTCTGCAGACCACACCGTATCTTGCTGCGAAAGCCGACGCTGAAGCTGCGGCGCGGCGAGTGACCGCCGCCAAGCGACAGGCTATCCCGGATGTGACGGTATCGGTTGGTGTGCGGCGCCTCGAGGTCGACAATGCCAATGCCCTTCTCGCAGCGGTAAGCGTGCCATTCCCACTTTTCGACAGGAATAGGGGCAACATCGATGCGGCCCAGGCTGAGCTGAGGGGCGCGCAAGCACGCGAGGCAGCAATGAGGCTGGATGCGGAAGCCGCGATCCAGGCTTCGCTTGCCCTGAACGATGCGGCAGACGCCCGCGCAGCTGCTGCTGATCGGACATTGCAAACGGCCGAAGAGAGCTATCGTCTTGCGCGCATTGCCTATGAGGCGGGCAAATCACCCCTGATCGAACTACTGGCTGCACGCCATGGCCTGGGCGCTGCCCGCGGCGTGGTCCTTGATGCCCGTACCGCGCAGTTTGAAGCGCGTGCCAGCCTTGCACGGCTCGAGGGCCGCACCATTACCGGAGAACCCGTCCAATGAAGTCCGACAACAAACTCTATGCCGGCGCTGCGGTCGGCCTCATTCTCGCTGCTCTTGCTGGTTTTGGCGTCGCTCGCATGACCGGGCCGAGCGCTCCGGTTGCCGAAGAAAGCGCCGCTGCCGAGCCACAGGTCACCGACACTGTCGAAATCACACCAGAAGGTATGAAGACGTCGGCGATCGCAGTTGAAGCCGTTTCCGGCTCCAGCCTTTCCGGGATTGTCATGGCCAGCGCGACGGTCGAAGCGACGCCTGATGCTGAGGCCGTCCTGACGGCCCGCGCACCGGGCACGGTGACACGCATCTTCAAGCGGATCGGCGACAGCGTACGAGCAGGCGAAACGATCGCGCTGGTCGAGAGCCGTGACGCATCGACGATTGCTGCAGATCGTGGCGCAGCGGCGGCACGGGCGACCCTCGCTTCACGGCAACTAGCCCGCGAAAAAGGCTTGCTTGCACAAGGGGTCTCTGCGCGTGCGGATTATGAAACGGCAGAAGCCAATCTTGCCGTGGCCCAGGCGGAAGCGCGTCAGGCAGAGGCCGCTGCGCGTGCAGCGCGGGTGGCCGGCGATGGACGGTCCGTATCCGTGGTGAGTTCGGTCTCTGGCCGGATCACTTCGGCGACGGCAAGCCTGGGATCGTTCGTCCAGGCGGAAACCGAGCTGTTCCGGGTTGCCGACCCGCGCAGCCTCCAGATCGAGGCCTCCGTTCCCGCATCCGACGCAGGACGCGTGAAGGCAGGCGATCGGGTCGAGCTGTCGACGAGCGACGGGCAGAAGCTCGAAGGTCGGGTGCGGTCTGCCACCGGCGTCGTCGATGCGCAGACGCGCCAAGCGACGGTGGTCATCACCCCGAGCAGTGGCGGCAGCGTGATCGCCCCCGGCCAGCTGGTGCAGGCGCGTATCTTTGCCAGCGGCGGCCAGAGCGCCAGTGGTGTAGCTGTGCCGCAGGACGCAGTGCAGACGGTTGGCGACCGCACGGTCGTGTTCGTTCGTACGCCCAAGGGCTTCAAGGCGCAGACGGTTCAGATCGCCAGCCGCAGCGGCGGCATGGTTGGCATCGCGGCGGGCCTGAGGGCCGGTCAGCAGATCGCAACCACCAATGCCTTCCTCCTCAAGGCCGAGCTTGAGAAGGAGTCTGCGGAATGATTGCGCGCATCCTCAGTCTATCCGTCCGGATGAGATGGGCGGTGCTGTTCCTGACGCTGGTGGTCGTGGCCTTTGGCGGTTGGCAGATCACCAAGCTGCCGATCGATGCCGTCCCGGACATCACCAACCGTCAGGTTCAGGTCAACACCTTCAATCCCACGCTCGGCCCGGTCGACATGGAAAAGCAGGTGACCTACCCGGTCGAGACGGCCTTGGCCGGTATCCCCGGCCTCAACCTGACCCGCTCGCTGACGCGTAATGGGTTCAGTCAGGTGACAGCGGTCTTCACCGACAGCACGGACATCTTCTTTGCCCGACAGCAAGTGACCGAGCGGCTGGCGCAGGCGAAGGACAGTCTCCCCGCAGGCGTACAGCCCGTTCTGGCGCCGCTCAGCACGGGTCTCGGTGAGATCTTCTTCTATTCGGTGGCGTTCCGTCATCCCGATGGCAAGAACGTCAAGATCGTGGACGGTCAGCCAGGCTGGCAGTCGGATGGCAGCTATCTCACCCCCGAGGGGGAGCGGCTGACGACCGAACTGGCCAAAGCGGCCTATCTGCGCACCGTGCAGGACTGGATCATCCGTCCCCAGATGCGCAACGTCAAAGGGGTCGCCGGCGTCGATTCCAACGGCGGTTATGTGAAGCAGTATCTGGTCCAGCCCAACCTCAACGCGCTCGCCACCTATGGCTTGTCCGTGACGGAACTGGCCGACGCCCTTCAGCGATCGAACCTGTCGGCAGGCTCCAACTATATCAAGCGTGCTGGCGAGAGCTTTCTGGTCCGCGCCGACGCGCGCCTGAAATCCATCGACGAGATCGAAGATGCGGTGGTCGCGACCCGTGCCGGCGTGCCGGTGCGTGTGCGCGATGTGGGTGAAGTCGTCATCGGTGGTGCGGTCCGCACCGGTTCGGGCAGCCGCATGGGTTCCGAAGCGGTCATCTCTACCGTACTTATGCTGGTTGGTGAAAATAGCCGTATCGTTGCGATGAGCGCGGCTGAGAAACTCGAGCAGATCAACAAGGGGCTGCCGCCAGACGTCTTTGCAGAGCCCGTCTACAACCGCTCAAAGCTGGTCAATGCGACCATCTCGACGGTCGAGAAGAACCTGACCGAAGGCGCACTGCTCGTCATTGTCGTGCTGTTCCTGTTGCTCGGCAACATCCGGGCAGCGCTGATCACGGCAGCGGTCATCCCGGTCACTATGTTGATGACGGCATCCGGCATGAATGCCATCGGCGAGTCCGGCAACCTCATGAGCTTGGGTGCACTCGATTTCGGCCTCATCGTCGATGGCGCCGTGATCATCGTGGAAAATGCGCTGCGGCGTCTTGCCGAGAGGCAGGAGCATGAGGGGCGTCTGCTGACGCTGTCGGAACGGATGGGTGAAACCACAGAAGCAGCGGTCGAAATGGTTCGGCCCACTGTTTATGGTCAGCTCATCATTTTCCTCGTGTTCGTTCCGCTGCTGACCTTCCAGGGGGTAGAGGGCAAGACCTTCTCACCGATGGCGGTCACGTTAATGATCGCTTTGGCCTCGGCCTTCGTTCTGTCGATCACCTTTGTTCCCGCCATGATCGCCATCGTGATTAAGGGCAAGGTCAGCGAGACCGAAGTGAAGCCGATCCGCTGGTTCAAGGAGAAATATGAGCCACTGCTGACTAAGGCGGTTGCGCATCCTCTGCCATTCATTGCCGCAGGTGGCGGCGTGTTCCTGGCAGCGGTGCTATGCTTCGGCCTTCTGGGCGAAGAGTTCATGCCACAGCTCGATGAGAAGGATATCACGGTCACCAACTTCCGGGTGCCTTCGGCATCGATCGACCAATCGACCGAGATGCAGCTGCGGATCGAGAATACCCTCAAGACGCTGCCGGAAGTCGCTCTCGTCTTCTCGAAGAACGGTAACGCGGACCTGGGTACCGACCCCATGCCGCCAAATGCCTCGGACACCTATGTAATTCCCAAGGCCGAGAGCGAGTGGCCGGCGGATGTGAAGAGCAAGGAGGATATCCTCAAGCGCATCGAAGCGAAGATGAAGCCGCTGATCGGCAATCGGACCGAAATCCAGCAGCCGATCCAGATGCGTTTCAACGAGCTCATTGCGGGCGTGCGTGCCGACGTTGCGATCAAGCTCTATGGCGATGATCTCGACCAGATGAGCCAGCAGGCACAGCGTATCGCTGCCGTCGTCCGGAAAATCCCCGGCGCCGGTGACGTTAGCGCCGAGCAGACATCTGGTGCACCGACGTTCGACGTGAAGATCGATCGCCAGGCAGCCGCTCGCTATGGTCTGTCGGTCGAAGAAGTCGCTAACACGGTTGCGGCGGCACTCGGTGGCCGTGAGGCAGGGCTACTGTTCGAGGGCGATCGCCGCTTCTCGGTCGTGGTTCGCTTGCCTGATGCGCAGCGTGACGATCTGGAAACGCTGGGCTCCATCCCCGTGATGCTACCGGCGGCGGACGGGCAGGTGGCGCGTTCCATTCCGCTTCGCGAAGTGGCACGGTTCAGCTTCACTTCGGGACTGAACCAGATCAGCCGTGAAAATGGCAAGCGCATGGTGATCGTACAAGTCAATGTGCGTGGACGCGATCTCGGTGGCTTCGTTGCCGAGGCGCAGCAGAAGGTGGGCGAACTCCAGCTTCCCGCTGGCATGTACACCGATTGGGGTGGCACGTTCGAAAGCCTCCAGTCGGCTCGCCTGAGGCTGCTGATCGTGGTGCCGATCTGCTTCGCGGCGATCTTTGCACTCCTTTACATGGCGCTGGGTGGGGCCGTTCCTGCGGCCATCGTGTTCAGCGCGGTGCCTATGGCATTGGCAGGCGGCGTCTTCGCTCTGCTGCTGCGCGGGATACCGTTCTCGATTACCGCAGCGGTGGGGTTCATCGCCCTTTCCGGTGTCGCGGTGCTCAATGGCCTCGTCATGATGAGCGCCATCCGCAAATATCGGGAAGATGGGGCCGAAGAGGATCAGGCCATCATCGGTGGCGCGATGGAACGCGTGCGGCCGGTGCTGATGACCGCGCTTGTGGCAAGCCTCGGCTTCGTGCCGATGGCTCTCGCCACAGGAACGGGTGCCGAGGTGCAGCGACCGCTCGCCACGGTGGTGATCGGGGGGCTGATCACCTCGACAGCGCTGACCTTGCTCGTGCTGCCCGCGATCACGGCACTCATGGGCCGCCTCAAGAAGAAGCAGGCACCGGAGCCTTCGGGGAATCCCGAAGCGGCGACGGCCTAATCGCAGACAGGGGGCGGCAATGCCGCCCCCTGCCACAGCGCAATTGTTTCGATGCCAGCCCTTTATGGATTGGAAACTGCCATGTTCCTCGACGAACGCTCTATATTCTCTGTTCAGTTGTGCCGATTAGCTGCCATGGTGCTGGGGGCGCTGGCGGTTGGCGCTTGCTCGTCTGGTGATAGCAATGGCCAGCTCAGTCCCGACGACCAGGCGTTGCTCAGAGATCGTGAAGCGCATCACGAATTCCAGTGTAATGACGGCTCCCTTCTTCACGCGGCATACCGCGACGAGGGGCTGGTGATGATCCTGAGTGGTCCTGCTCAACCGCAGCCCGTACGTTTGACCGCTCCGGCACAAGGGCTGACCTATGTCGGGGAAAGCATCACCGCCACGATCACCAACCGTGTGCTGCGTATCAGCGAAACGGATCGGCCTGAGCGCACCTGCACCTCCGGCAAGCCGCTGGGTCTCAGTCCTGCCGAGCCAGCCGACGACTTCGCTCGTGGCGATAATTCTGCGGACCTCAAATAATATGAGGGTGCTCGCCTACCAAGTTGCAGCTGATCGTTGCCCTTGCCTACGCTCGTCGGGTGAGTGCGGGCAATGCTGATACACACTGTCGTATCGACTGAATTTTCGGTTCGGACATCTGCGCTGAGGGTCTGGTCGGCACTGACCTACTTCAAGGCTTATACCCATTGGCATCCCACATACGAGTTTTCGAGCAATCCATCGAAACTGAGAGAGGAAGCCAGTGTCGTATGGAATGCTTTGGGAAGGTTTCGATTTTCGACATCAGCCCGGATCACGCGGTTTGAAAAGCCGAAATTCCTGTCGTGGGAATTCGATGGAATAGCCTTCCTCACAATTGCCGAGCATTATTCTATCAAGAATTGCGGTGATAGCGTCCGCATCCGCCATGTGATCCAATATCGGGGAGTGATGGGCCGGCTTGTCGGCCTGTTGTTGAGACGCGGATTACTCAACAGCCAGCGCAGTCAGGACCGGGCCTTGGTCGAATTCCTGAATAGAAGCGCGGCTGCTAAACCCGAGAAGCCAGGCAAACGCTTTGACGGTAAAGGTTCGCGGAGATGCAAGCCATGACCGATCCATACTCGCCCAATCCCGCCTCTGTTCGATGCAATTTTGTTGAGAATGATTCTCGTTAAGCTATGGTGCAGCAGGGTATCCGAAGTTTGAGAAGGGGGAAGAAAGGGCAAATGCGCGCATATTCCTTTCTCTCCGTGCTGCTCGTGATCGCCCTGCTGATCTCGCATGGCTCGTTGCTGACCGTGTCACAGCATTTCCATCCAGGCGTAGGCCATGCAGGCGAGGTCTCGCCTGACCATGAACATTTTTCCGATGGTCATGAAGAGCAGAGCGGGACCGCCGGGGGTGGCCACGCCCATCTCGTTGGGGACCGGGTTCCCGACCATAATGGCCTGAAGCCTGCTCCGGCAGGAAAAGCTATTCATAGCGGCGCGCATCGCCAAGCCTTCATGGCGCCCTTCACCATGGCACCGCTGCTCGAGCCCCCTTCGATATCCTGAAGCATGGCAGTGCGAGGCGTTGCGCTCGCACTTGGTGCTGATCTGCCGGCGTCGAAGGCGCTGGCGACCATACGGATATCTATATGAAACTTAGACTGGCTCGACCGTGGGCATGTTATGCTGCGGTCTTTACAGCC
>CEOS01116844.1_pt1 | contig 43496 bp, 28 predicted proteins | sample 530601 | NCBI WGS metagenome assembly CEOS01 (sample SAMEA2620666, study PRJEB7988) | marine metagenome | biome: marine biome (ENVO:00000447); feature: mesopelagic zone (ENVO:00000213); material: "saline water (ENVO:00002010), including plankton (ENVO:xxxxxxxx)" | depth 1000 m
CGATCCCCGAAGATGTGGCGGTCGTCGGCTTCGACAATATCCCCGGCGCCAGCCTGACCACCCCGCCGCTGACCACCGTCCAGCAGGACATCGCGGGCGCGGGCGTGCGGCTGATCGATACGCTGGTGGCTCAGATAGAAGGCAGGCCCCTGCCCGAGGCGCGATTGCCGACCCGCCTGATCGTCAGGGGCAGCACGGTCGCGGGATAAGGGGCCCGTTCGCCCACGCACCAGCCGCGAATGTATTCGTATTCAGCTTGTGGCCCTGCCGCGATCCGTGCAGCCATTCACGATTGACGCGCGGCGAGCACGATCCGGGCGCGGAGGGAAAGGACAAGCGCCGATATGAGCCGGACGGAAAAACCGCTGCAGGGATTCTGGGGGCTGTGGAACATCAGCTTCGGCTTTTTCGGCATCCAGATCGGCTTTGCGCTTCAGAATGCGAATATGAGCCGGGTCTTCCAGACCTTGGGCGCCAGCATGGACGACCTGCCGGCGCTTTGGGTGGCCGCGCCGCTGACCGGCCTGATCGTGCAGCCCATCATCGGCCATCTGTCGGACCGCACATGGACGCGGCTTGGCCGCCGGCGCCCCTATTTCCTGACCGGCGCCCTGCTTTCGGCTTTTGCGCTGTTCCTGATGCCTTTCGCGCCCACCATTGCCGCGCCGCTGGTGTTCGCCGCCGCAATGCTATGGGTGCTGGACGCCAGCCTCAATATCTCGATGGAGCCTTTCCGCGCCTTTGTCGGCGACATGCTGCGTACCGACCAGCACGCGGCGGGCTATGCCGTGCAGACCGCCTTTATCGGCGCGGGCGCAGTGATGGGGTCGATCTTCCCGTTTCTGCTCGAGCATCTGGGCGTATCCAACGTGGCCGCGCCCGGCGCGCTGCCCGACACGGTGCGCTTCAGCTTCTGGACGGGCGCGGTGGCCTTGCTGGTCGCGGTCGTCTGGACGGTGGTGACGACGCGCGAGTTCAGCCCCGAGGAACAGGCCGCCTTTGCCAGCCACCAAACCCCGGTGGACGAGGCGGCGATGATGCGCGCATTGGCGGACAAGCCCACGCTGGCCGGCATGGTGTGGATCGCGCTGGGCGCGGCGGTCGTGGTGCTGGTCGATGTGCTTGCGCTGGAAAAGGAAGTGCTGCTGCTAGGCGGACTGATGGCGCTATACGGCGTGCTGACGCTGATCGCGATCCGCATGGCGCGGGCAGGGCGGCCGCCCAACATGCTGTCCAGCATCGTCGGCGATTTCTCGGGCATGCCGCCCGTCATGAAGCGGCTGGCGCTGGTGCAGTTCTTCAGCTGGTCGGCGCTTTTCATCATGTGGATCAACACCACGCCGGTGGTCACCCAATATGTGTTCGGATCGACCGACACGGCCAGCACCGCCTATAACGAAGGCGCGAACTGGGTGAATGTGCTGTTCACCGTCTATAACGGTGTCGCCGCCGTGGCCGCGCTTGCGCTGCTGCCGGTTATGAGCCGCCGGTTCGGGCCGGTGCGAACCCATTCGATTTGCCTGACGCTGGGCGCGCTGGGCTTTCTGGGCTTTTTCGTGCTGCGCGATGCCAATGCGCTGATCGCGGCCGAAATCGGCATCGGCATCGCCTGGGCCAGCATCCTCGCCATGCCCTATGCCATCCTCGCCTCGAACCTGCCGCAGTCGAAGCTGGGCATCTACATGGGGCTGTTCAACATCTTTATCGTCGTGCCGCAATTGCTGGTCGCCACCGTCATGGGGTCGATCATGCTGTGGCTTTTCCCGGGTGAACCGATCTGGACGATGCTGTTCGCCGCCGCCGCCTGGATCATCGCCGCGCTCGCCATGACGCGCGTGTCGGCTGCCATTCCGCAGGAGTGATTGCACATGAAGCGCCTTTCCATCCTTTCGCTGACCCTGGGAGCCGCGCTCCTGTCGCCTTGCGCCATGGCGCAGGAACCGGCCGATCCGTGGACGCCGCAGCCCTACAGCACGATTCAGCATCCCGAATGGTCGAAGGACGCCGTGCTCTATCAGATAAACACGCGCCAGTTCACGCCCGAGGGGACCTTCCGCGCCGCCGAGCGTGAATTGCCGCGGCTGAAAGAACTGGGCGTCGACATATTGTGGCTGATGCCGATCCATCCCATTGGCGAGAAGAACCGCAAGGGCACGCTGGGTTCGCCCTATTCGGTGCAGGATTATTACGAGGTCAATCCCGAATTCGGCACCAAGGAAGATCTGAAAAGCTTCGTCGATGCGGCGCATGCGCAGGGCTTTCACGTCATTCTCGACCTCGTCGCCAACCACACCGCGTGGGACAATGCGCTCGCGGAGCAGCACCCCGACTGGTACGAAAAGGACTGGAAGGGCGATTTCCGCCCGACCCCGTGGTGGGACTGGTCCGACGTCATCGATCTCGACTGGTCGAAGCCCGGCGTTCGCAAGCATGTCGGCGAGGCGATGGAATACTGGGTCCGCGAATTCGACATTGACGGCTATCGCGCCGATGTGGCGGGCTATGTCCCGCTCGATTTCTGGGAGGCCGAGCGCCAGCGGCTCGACGCCATCCGTCCGGTGTTCATGCTGGCCGAATGGAAGACGCCGGAAATGACGCGACAGGCGTTCGACGCGGTCTATGCGTGGGAATGGCACGAGACGATAAAGGAGATCGCGCAGGGCAAGGCCGATGCGACCGCATTGTTCAGCTATTATGCCGAGAACGAGAGCAGCTGGCCGCGCGAGGCCATGCGCCTTACCTATATCGCCAATCACGACAGCAATTCTTGGGAAGGCACGCAATACGAGAATTTCGGCGAAGCGCTGCCCGCGTTCATGGCGTTGTCCTTCGCCGGTGAAGGGCTGCCGATGCTGTATAACGGGCAGGAGGCTTGCAACGCCAAGCGGCTGGAATTCTTCGAAAAGGACCCGATCGACTGGTCGCAGGGCGAGGGATGCACATTGGGCGATCTGGCGTCGCGGCTGATCGCGTTTCGCAAGGCCAATCCGGCTCTGGGCAACGGGCAATGGGGGGCGCGGATGCAGCAGGTCGTGAACGACAAGCCGCAGCAATTGTTCGCATGGGTCCGCCAGCAGGACGGCAACAAGGTGGTCGGGCTGTTCAACCTGTCTGAAAAGCCCGTCAGCGCGCAACTGGCCGACGGGCTGGCCGCAGGGCGCTATGTCGATTTTGCGGACGGTTCGGCCATCGAGTTGAAAGCAGGGACCACGGTGGAATTGCCTGCGTGGGGTTACCGGCTGCTGTCGACAGGGAGTAGCACCGCGCCGCGCGATTGACGCGCCGGATGCCGAAGGCCGCAAGCCCAAGGGGGAGGTAAGAGCCCTGGACTTGCGGCGCGCGCTCCCATCATATCCGCGCGGCTTCCGGACCGTGCGGATATTTTCGCGATGGGAACGAGTGTCAGGCCGGCAGTGATACGGCGTCGGTTGCGTGTATCACGCCGTTCGACGCCTTCACATCGGCTTGCACGACAGTCGCCGTGCCGCCCTTTGCGTCGGTCAGGATCACATTGCCGCCCGACATGCTGGCCGTCAGAGTTCCGCCCTGCACGGTGGTCAGTTCGGCGGTGCCGCCATTGCTCTCGATCATGCCGATCAGCTGCGTGGCGGAGACATTGCCCGGCACCACGTGATAGGTCAGCACCGAACGCAGCATGTCGGCATTCTCGGGCTTGAGCAGGGTCGACACGGTCCCGTCGGGCAGCTTGGCGAAAGCGGCATCGGTCGGCGCGAAAACGGTGAACGGTCCATCACCGGCAAGCGTGTCGGCAAGGTTTGCGGCCTTCACGGCGGCGACCAGCGTTTCGTGATCGGGTGACGCCACGGCTGCCTCGACAATGGTCGAGCCGCCATGATGGTCGGCGTGGGCGGGCATGGCGGCAGTAAGCAGGACGGCTGCTGCAAGCGAGATGGGAAGTTTCATATCGTCCTCTTCGTTGGGGGGCTTGAAGTCGGGCGTGTTTGCAATCCGGTGGTCGAGGGGATCTTGCCGAACCGGTCGAGCCGGATTGCCTCGAACGGTAGATTGATAATCGGTTAGCTTGGACTTGATCTATCAAGTTGGACGGGACCTGCAGGCGGGTGGGAAGAACTCTGCAGGCCCCGTCGCTCCTGAAATCACGGCATCGTAATCGCGCCGGTCATCCAGGTTGCAGAAAGAAAAGTAATCGCGAGCCCAAGGCTTATACCAAGCACGTAGCGCACCACACGTTCTTCGCTTCCGCCTCTGACGTCTTCTGATGCGTAGTGAGGTTCTTCATCGATCGGCAACATTGCATCCTCCTCTCAAACAGGTTGCGTGCCACGATAGGAAAGATGCGCCTCGCCTACCGCTTCAACAACCTGTCCGAAGGTGCAACCTTGTGGTCCAAGGAAGTACTTGCCGTGATCGAGACGTTATTTGTGCGGGCTGTCCAGTTTTAATATCCCGCTTCGATGACGGTCCTGATCGCCTCTGCCGTGGTTCTTATGCCCAGCGTCTTCAGCAGGGCCGCGCGGTGCATCTTGATCGTCCGCTCGCTGAGGTCGAGGTCATAGGCGATCTGCTTGTTCAGCTTGCCGCGCGCCATCTCGATCAGGATCTGCTTCTGGCGCGGGGTCAGCTTTTCGATCTGCTGGCGGGCCTGCTTCTGCCGGTCCTCGCCCACGGTTTCGGCCGCGCCGACGATTTCCATCTGCGAGCCGAGGAAATATTCCAGCTGGCCCTTGTCGTCGAAAATTGGCGCGACCATGACGGCGTTGCGGAAGGGGGTCCCGTCCTTCTTGTAGTTCAAAATCTCGACCATGGTGGGCCGCCGCTGCCGCACGCCCTGACGCAATTCCTCGGTCAGCCAAGGTTCGGTTTCGGGCCCAGTCAGGAACCGGCAGTTGTAACCGATGATCTCTTCGCGTTCATATCCCGTCAGCGCCGTGAAGGCGGCATTGCATTCGACGATGGGATTGTCGGGCAGCCGCGGATTGCTGACGACCGCTGCCACGGTGCTCGAAGCGATGAGGTCTGACGCGTTCATGAAACGAAGCTAGTCACTGGCAAGGCGATTTGAAAGTTTCCGAGCGTATCCTGGCATGCTTTTGAACGGCTTTCATTCCGCCGTCCGCTACTCCGGTCCCCAAGCACCTACTCCAGACCCAGCGCGTCGAGGTCGACCGTCGCGGCCGCAAGGTCTGCCTGGGCGGCGGCAATGCGTGCCTGCGCGTTGATCAGCTGGACCTGTGCATCGGTCGCGGTCTCCTCGCGCTGGTTGACGAGGAAGAAATTGCTTGACCCCAGCTGGAACCGCCGCCGCTCGGCCTGCGCCAGTTCGCGGGCCAGTTCGAATTCGCGGCGCGACGTTTCGACCAGCCGCTCCGCGCCGTTCAGCGCGATGCGCATCGTCTCGACCTCGGTCTCGATCCGGTCGCGCAGGAATTCCTGCTGGATGGCCAGTTCGTCCAACTTCGCCTCCGCCTCGACAACGCGGCCCTTGGCGGCCCGGTTCTGCAGCGGGACCGAAAACTGAAAGCCGACAATGGTTTCGAATGGCGTCCGGCTGAAACCGCCCAGCCCTTCATCACCGATGTCCTTGGCCAGCTTGCCGACAAGGTCGAGGCGCGGCCGCATGGCGTTTTCCGCAAGGGCGAGCGACAGGACCGACTGGTCGACGCGCGCCAGCAGGCTCTGCAATTCGGGGCGCTGCGAGAGAGTGAAGTCGGGATCGACCGACAGCAGCGCCAGCGCCTGCGCATCGGATGGCAGGCGATCGGCCCCGACAATGACGGGATTGCCCGAAGGATCGCGATAGAACAGGGACAGGCGCACTGCCGCAGCCTCGAACGCCTGCTCCGCCTCGATCACGCGGGCGCGTCTGCGGACGAGGTTCTGCTCATTCTCGGTCTGCAGGATGCGTGGCTGCGCGCCAAGCTGTACCTGCCGGTCGATGGCGCCGGTGCGGTCCTGCGCCAGTTCCAGCAACTCGCGATAGGCCTGCAGCCGAAGCCCCGTGGCCACCCAGTCCTGATAGGCCGCGATGGTGCGGCTCTGCACGCCGATGGCGGCGGCCTCCGCCTCGAACCGGGCGACATCGATGCCGCGTGCCGCGATCGAACGCTGCGCGCGCCGTTCGTCAATCAGCCGGTCGCGCAGCAGCGAGAACAGCGCGCCGATCTGCAATTCGCCCAGCCGATTGGTAAAGGCCTCATCCTCATAGATCGGAAAATCGCCCCGGCTGACGCGATAGCCGCCATAGGCATAGCCGCCGTTGGTGCCCAGCGGCTGGTTGGCGGTCCCTTCGACGATGGTGCCGTCGTAATAGCCGGTCACCCGGCTGCGCCCTTCGACATCGAAGACGGTGTCGAACGCGCCTTCGGAGCGCAGAGCCGCGCCCTGCGCCTGCCGGATCCTTGCCAGCGCCTCGATAATCTGGGGGGCCGTCCGGGCAGAGCGGCGCAGCACGTCGCTCAGCAGCAGCGGGCCTGTTTGCGGATCCTCTGCAACCACCATGGCCGGACCGTCGGTGGCCTGCGCCAGAACGGTCGCGGGCGCGGTGAGGGCGGCTCCCGCAATGATGATCCAGACCCTGCTTCGCCTCACAACGAGGACCCCCAGTTTCCGCCCGGACTCGATGCGGCTTCGTCAGTGCGGTCATATTGCAGCGGGAAGTCGTTCAGCTGGCGCCAGATCTCGAAGCCCACGGTGACGGTATTGCCGCGGATCCAGCCCACGACATTGCTGCCCTGCCTGACGTAACGATCGCCGGGCCATGGACGTTCGGCATCGGGAAGGGGCTCGACGATGACGCGGAACTGGCCGTTGGGGGCGGCCACCGGATCGATGGTGCGGACACGCCCGTCATAGACGCCGTAGACAAGGTTCGGCCATCCGCTGAACTGGACGGCGGGAAACCCCTCGAACTCCAGCCGCACGGGGCTGCCGCGTTCGATGATCGGCACGTCGCGCGCATCGACGAATATCTCGACCGCGCGCTCCACCTGTTCGGGCGCGATCACGGCTAGCACGGTGCCCGCCGTGATCAGCTGTCCGCCGGCTTCGCCATTAACCTGCTGTATGCGGCCCTCGCGCGGGGCGGTCACCACCTGGGCCGAGCGGCGGTTGATCTCGGTCTCGATCCGGTTGATGCCCGCGCGCGCCTCGGCAATCGTGGCATCGGCTTCGGCGATGCGGATCTGTGCCTGCTCGTATTCGCGCCGCGAAGCGAGCCCTTCGGCAAGCAGTTGCCGCGTACGTTCCACGTCGATCGTGGCGACCTGCCGCGCCTGCCGCATGGCCGCGATCTCCGCCTCGAGCTGGCGGCGTTCGGAATTGAGGCGGGAGAGCAGGTTGGGGTCGACGTCGACCACGCGCGCGATCGGATCGCCGGCCGCCACCCTGTCGCCATCGCTGACGAAGAACTGTTCGACACGTCCGTCGATCAGCGACGACACCTGACGCGCCCTGTCGTCCGGATCGAGCGAGACGACCTTGCCCATGCCCTGCGCGGTCTGCACCCAGGGCACGAACAGCAAGCCTATCGTCAGCACGAAGCCGATGCCGATCATCCACGCCATCACCACCGCGAAGCGCGGCGGCCGGAGCGAGGCGAGGGTTCTGAAATGCTTAAGGTTTTCCGGCCGATCAGGCATCGTGATGCTCCTGCTCGGCAAGGAAGCGCATCAGCTCGTCATGGCTGTCGAACCTCTGCTGGTGCTGGCTGCCCAGATAGAGCCAGCCGTCGCGCGCGATCGCTTCGGGCCGCTTGGTCGAGAGCAGCACGGTGGTGTCCGATGCGCGCAACTCGTCGAGCGCGAGCTGAAGGCGGTGGACCGGCATCATGTCGAACAATTCGGACAGCAACAGCACGCGCGGCTTGCCCAGAAGGGCGCCCGCCAGTTTCAGCTGCATGACCTCGGCAATGGTCAGCGGCGCGCCCGACGACGACAATACCGTGTCCAGCCCGTCGGGCAGCGTCGCGATCCGACGTCCCAGTCCCACGGTATCGAGCGCGGCCATCATCGCGCGGTTTCCGCCGTCGCCGACTTCCAGCGCCAGATATTCGCGGATCTTGACCTCGACGATGGTGGGGCGATTGAGCACGGTGACCGCGGTGCGCAGCAGATACATGTCGAACGTGCCAAGATCGCCCTTGCCGATCAGCAATTGCCCACGGTCGGGCAGGGCATGCCGTTTGAGCAGGGACGCCAGCAGGCGTTCCATGCCGGGTTCGACAACCGCCACCACCTGTTCGCCGCCTTTCAGCGAGAACGAGATATGCGCGTCGCCCTTTACCACTTCGCGCATATAGACCGACCCGTCGGACGGCGCCTCTCCGGTGACCTGTCCGCTTTCCTGCGGGATCGAGAACAGGAGGGTCAGCTCTTCCGAGCTGGCGATCATCTCGTAGAACGTGTCGAGGTACCATCCGAGCTGCGAGATGCCGTAGAACACGCCCGAAAGGATCAGCTCGGCCGCCACCAGCTGTCCGATCGACAGCTGGCCCTGGATGATCAGATTGCCGCCCAGCGCCAGCAGGCCCGCGCTCGCCAGCGCATAAACCAGGAAATAGGCCACCGCCTGCGAGAAGCTGTAGCGGAAATATTGCTTGTGCGCCTCGATATAGGCGGCGGTGACGCGTTCGGTGCGGTCCATCGCAAAGCCCATGTGGCGGCTGGACTTGTAGAACCCGTTCGATCCGCCGACGCTTTCCAGCCAGTGCGCCGCCTTGTGCTTTGCATCCGACAGCCCCACCGCGCCCGTCACCGCGCCGCGCCGCCACATGATCCAGATCAGCATCACGACGAACACCAGCAGCACGTTGAAGGCCAGGAAGAACGGGTGATAGAAGCTGGTGACGGCAAGCCCCACCACGGCCTGAAGGATGATGGTGAACGCGCCGATCACCAGGCTGGGCACCGATTTTTGCAGCACCGGCATGTCGAAGAAGCGGTTGAACAGATGTTCGCTGTTCGCGTCTGAGAAATAGGGGTTCTGCGCGTGCACGGCCTTGACCGTGATGCCAGCGACGATGCGCGCGAACAGCCGCCGTTCGAACATCGCCATGACATACAGGCGCAGCGCACTGAGCGCCGCCACGATCAGCAGCAGCAGCAGCAATATGCCCGACAGCGTCCACAGCGGAGCCGGAAGCGAGGTCCGCGCGACGCTGTTGATCAGCACCTGGACCGAAATCGGCGTGGCCAGCGACAGCAGGGTTATCGCGACGGTATAGACGATGCCGATCCGAACATAGCCGTAATCGGGCCCGATGACTTCCGACATCCACAATGCCGCATCGCGCAATCCCAGTCTTTGTCCCGCCACTCTAGCCCCTTGATCGATCAAACTGTTCGCAGTCGCGGTACATATGGAGACAGGCGGCCGACTGAAAGCGGCCCTTGATGTCCCGAATGTAATTTATTGTTTCCGTCCGGCTATCCATAACGACATCTGTTGCCGCTGGCCACGCCGGCGACGCGCCAACCATGCCGGGCAGGGGAAGGCACCGGTCGGGCCGGGCCTGCCGAAGATGCGACCGTCGCCCTTAACAGCAAAGTGCCCGTTGTTGTTGTTCGGTTCAGAAATGGCACGACTTTGACTTCAGATTTTCTTTTGCAGGATGCTCCGCTAATATTCGGGGCGACGCTCGGGTGATCGGGCGGCTTTGGCCTTTTTCGCGCGCCGGGGGGCATTATGCGCGGCGGGCGATGGAGGGGGCAAGGCCGCATGGGGCCGGATCATATTGCATATCTCGTGACAGAGGATCGCGGCGAAGCCGTGCCTGATGCCGATACCGGACCCGAGAGCGCCGACAGCCTGTCCGCAAGGTTTCGGGATGTCGCGCGCGCACAGGGCGCCAAGGTGGCTGCCCGCTGCGGCGAGCAAGAACTGTCCTATGCCGCGCTGGACCGGCTTTCGAGCCAGCTAGCCAATCGGCTCAGGCGCATGGGCGTGTCGGGGGGCGCGCTTGTCGGCCTGCATGTCGGCCGCGATCTCGATATTCTCGTTGGCATATTGGGCATCATCAAGGCGGGCGGCGCCTATCTGCCGATGGATCCCGTCTATCCCGCCGACCGTCTCGCCTTCATGGCGGATGACGCCAATGTGGGGATCATCGTTACAAGGGGCGCGCTGGCGGGCAATCTGGTCGATACCGGGGCCGTTCTTGTCGATATCGGCGATTGCGGCGGCGAAAGCGCGTCATCTCCGCTCGCGGAAACGGGCGGCGGTGATCTGGCCTATGTGATCTATACTTCGGGTTCGACCGGCAAGCCCAAGGGTGTGGCCGTCAGCCATGCCAACGTATTGCGCCTGTTCGATTCGACGCAGCACTGGTTCGGTTTCGGCAGCGACGACGTCTGGACGCTGTTTCATTCCTATTCCTTCGATTTCTCGGTGTGGGAAATCTGGGGCGCGCTGCTTTACGGCGGATGCGTCGTGGTGGTCCCCGTGGAAGTGGGCCGATCGACCGAGGCGTTTCGCAGCCTTGTCCTTGCCGAAGGGGTAACGGTGCTCAACCAGACCCCGTCCGCCTTTCGCCGCTTCATCCAGGCGGACCGCGCCGCTGCGCCCGCCGATTATGCGCTGCGCCATGTGATATTCGGCGGCGAGGCGCTGGAGTTTCAGTCGCTGCGCCCGTGGTTCGCCCGCTATGGAGACCGATCGCCCCGCCTAATCAACATGTACGGCATTACCGAGACGACGGTGCATGTCACCTATCGCCCGGTCACGGTGAACGACCTCGATGCAGGACGCGGCAGCATCATCGGAGAGCCGATACCCGACCTCACGCTTCACATTCTGGACGAGAACATGCGTCCCGTCCCCACCGGTGTCAGCGGCGAGATCTATGTCGGCGGCGCAGGGGTCGCGTCGGGCTATCTCAACCGCCCCGAACTGACGGCGCAGCGCTTCCTTGCCGATCCGTTTTCTTCGGACCGCAATGCACGGCTGTATCGCACCGGTGACCTTGCCTTGCGCAACCGGGAAGGGGAGATCGAATATCTCGGCCGCGCCGACCATCAGGTGAAGATCCGCGGCTTTCGCATCGAGCTGGGCGAGATCGAAGCGCAGATCACCCGCGACGAGGCGATTCGGAACGCCGCCGTCATCGCGCGGCCCGACCGTTCGGGGGAACAGCAGATCGTCGCCTATCTGGTGACCGACCAGACCGCGCACGAGGGACTAGCCGCCCGCCTGCGGGCGCGGCTGAGGGCCGTATTGCCCGATTACATGCTGCCCGCTCATTTTGTTCTGATCGACGATCTGCCGCTGACGGAAAACGGCAAGCTCGACCGCGCGCGGCTTCCCGAACCGGGGCAGGCACGCGCCAGCGCGGCCTATGTCGCGCCCAGGGGTGAGCGGCAGGAACTGATCGCGCGCATCTGGTCGGACGTGCTGGGCGTCGAACAAATGGGCGCGCATGACGATTTCTTCGAACTGGGCGGCCATTCGCTGTTGATCATCGACGTGCTGCAACGGCTTCGGGCGCATGGTCTGCACGTCTCCGCCGGCGACATGTTCCTGACGCCCACCATCGCGGCCATCGCCGATCTGGCAGAGCAGCACGGATCGACTGAAGCCATCGCCCTCAGCAATATTCCGCCCGATTGCGACGCGATCCGGCCCGATATGCTGGATCTGGTCACGCTGGACGAGGATGAGATTGCGCTGATCGAACGCACGGTTCCGGGCGGGGCCGCGAATATTCAGGACATTTATCCGCTCACCCCGCTGCAGGAAGGCATCTTCTATCACCACCGCGTTTCGGCCAGCGGCGATCCCTATCTGGTCACGACACTGATGGCCGCCCGCTCGCGCGAACAGGCGATGCGCTATGCCGCGGCGGTGCAGTCCGTGGTGAACCGTCACGACATCCTGCGCAGCGCCTTTCTGGCCGAGGGCCTGCGTCATCCGGTGCAAGTCGTGTGCCGCGAAGCGCGCGTGTCGGTCGAGGAGATGCAGTTCGAGCCTGCCGAGGGCGATGTCGCCGGGCAATTGCTCGACCGTTTCGATATGCGTCATCACCGGCTGGCGGTCGATCGCGCTCCGGCCATACGGCTCTATATCGCGCAGGATCCGGCGAACGAGCGCTGGCTGATCCTGCGTTCGCATCACCATCTGATAGAGGACCACACGACCGACGAGCTGATGAGCGGCGAGATCGCGGCGCTGATGGCGGACGGTGGCGCGGATCTTCCCGAACCGCTGCCGTTTCGCGCATTCGTCGCGCGTACCGCTGACAAGGCGGAGGCACCGGAATCGCGCGAATGGTTCGGCGAATTGCTGGGCGATCTGGATGAACCGACTGCCGCTTTCGGCCTGACCGAAACGGCGCAGGATGAACCGATAAAGGATGCGCGGCTGCGGCTGGACGACGGCCTATCGGAACGGCTGCGCATTATTGCCAGATCGCGCGGCGTAGGCGTCGCCAGCCTGTTCCACCTCGCCTGGGGGCTGGTGGTCGGACAAAGCTGCGGACGCGGCGATGTCGTTTTCGGTACCGTCCTGTTCGGGCGGATGCAGGCGGGCGATCATGCGGATCGCATCCTTGGCCCGATGATCAATACGCTTCCGCTGCGCCTGCGCTTTGCGGGCCGCAGCGTGGCCGAAGCGCTGACCGACACGCATGAGCTGCTGGCCGGATTGCTGCGCCACGAACATGCGTCGCTGGCCATGGCGCAGGCCTGCAGCAGGCTCGCGCCGGGTGTTCCGCTGTTCAATGCGCTGATCAATTTCCGCCATGTGCAGATCCGCGGCGGGCGCGAGAGTACCAGGGTCCACGCGATGGGTCCGGCGATCGAGGCGATGGGGCTTGAGCTTCTGTCCTTCACCGAAAGGACGAATTACGCGCTCGAACTGTCGGTCGATGATCTTGGCGACGGCTTCATGGTGGAGGCGCAGTCGCGTCATCCGGTGGATCCCGCCATATTGTGCGACGCCGTGGCGGCCGCGCTGGAAGATATCGCCGCAAAGCTTGAGTTCGAGCCCGATGCGAGGACGGAGGACGTCCGCATTCTCTCCGCCGCTGCCGAGCGGCGATTGCTGCACGATTTCAACGACACCGCCACCGAATTCGGCACGCCCCAGCGCCTCCACGCCGCCTTCGAGGGGCAGGCGGCCCGCACACCCCAGGCGGTCGCGCTGGAGTTAGAGGGGCGCGAGATGTCCTATGGCGAACTCGACCGCCGCGCCAATGCGCTGGCGCGCGCCATGCGCCAGGCGGGTGTGAGACGGGACGCGCTTGTCGGCGTATGCGCCGAACGCAGCTTCGAGATGGTCGTCGCGCTTTATGCCGCGCTGAAGGCAGGCGGTGCCTATGTGCCGCTGGACCCGTCGCTGCCTGCGGCGCGCCTTGCCGACATGCTGGCGGATGCCGCACCGAAAGTGGTTTTGTGCCAGCCGCATCTGCGCGACCGTATCGCGGGCTTCGAAGGCAAGATCCTCGATCTCGACCTCGCGGCGGAAACGGAAATCGCGAACGGCGCCCCGCTTTTAGACGAGGGCGAGCCGGGCGACCTTGCCTATGTAATCTTCACATCGGGCTCCACCGGGCGGCCCAAGGCGGCAATGAACGAACATCGCGGCATCGTGAACCGGCTGAACTGGATGCAGGCGCAATACGGCCTGACGGCAGACGACCGGGTGCTTCAGAAAACGCCGTTCAGTTTCGACGTGTCGGTCTGGGAATTCTTCTGGCCGCTGATGGTCGGCGCAAGGCTGGTGATCGCGCGGCCCGATGGCCACCGTGACAGCGGCTATTTGGCCGAACTGATCCGGTCGCGCGCCATCACCACGCTGCATTTCGTCCCGTCGATGCTGCGCGTGTTTCTCGAGGAACCGGCCGCCGCCGATTGCCCGTCGATCCGCCGCGTCATCTGCAGCGGAGAGGCGCTGACCCACGATCTTCAGACCGCCTTCTTCGATCGCTTCGCAGAGGCGGATTTGCATAATCTGTATGGCCCGACCGAAGCGGGTGTCGACGTCACCCACTGGACTTGCCGCCGGGACGCGCAGGGCACCATCGTTCCCATCGGCAGGCCGGTCGCGAACACACGCATCCATATTCTCGACGATCGCCTGCGGCCCGTTCTGCAAGGCGCGCCGGGCCATGTGTTCATCGGCGGGGTGCAGGTCGGTCGCGGCTATCTCGGCCAGGGCGAACTCACTGCGGAGCGGTTTGTTGCGGATCCGTTTTCGGGCGATCCCGCGGCTCGCATCTACCGGACGGGCGACGTCGGGCGATATCTGCCGGACGGCACCATCGAATATCTGGGGCGCAGCGATTTCCAGGTGAAGATCCGCGGCCAGCGCATCGAACTGGGCGAGATCGAGGCGCGGCTGGAAGAGATCGAAGGCATCACGCAAGGCGTCGTCCTGGCGCGCGAGGATCCCGTGCAGGGCGCGCAGCTGATCGCCTATTATATCGCGTCGGACCAGCCAATCGATCCGGCACACCTGTCCGCGGAACTGGGGCGCTCGCTGCCGTCCTATATGGTGCCGGCTATTTTCGTCGAACTGGCGGAGATGCCGCTGACCTCCAGCGGAAAAATCGACCGCAAGGCCTTGCCCGAGCCCGGACCTGCCGAGCGCCAGCGCAGCGCTACGCCGCCGCGCGACGATGTCGAACGGGCGATGGCGGCGATCTGGCAGGACATGCTGGGCGCATCGGAAATCGGCATAGACGAGGATTTCTTCGCGCTCGGCGGTCATTCGCTGTTGGCGTTGCAGATGCTGGTCCGGCTTGAAAGGCAGATGGGACTGCGTATCCCGATCCGGACGGTGGTCGAGGGACGGACGATCCGCCGCATCTCGGACGGACTGGAAAACACAGCCGGAACCGATCTTCCCGAGGGGCTGATCCGCCTGCATGGCAGTGTGTCCCAGCGACCGCTGTTCTGCATACCCGGCGCGGGCGGCGTCGCGCTGCAGTTCGAGAATCTGGCGCGCAAGCTGGAGGGGGACCGCGCGGTCTATGCATTCGAATTGCACGAGATGGACGCGGGGCCCGCACGCTGGCCGACGATGCAGGATTATACGCAGGCGGTGGCCCGTGCGATGCGCGAGGTGCAGCCGGACGGTCCCTATTCGCTGATCGGCTTTTCGTCCGGCGGCAATCTGGCAGTCGAGGTCACAGCACTTCTGGAAAGCCAGGGGCAAAAGGTCGACACATTGTGGGTGGTCGATTCCTATGCGCCGGGCACGATCTATCTGACCAGCCAGCTGGCGCGTTGGAAGGGGCACTTCGACGAGATCGTCGGCCTGCCGCTGCACGAGATACCCGGCCATCTGCGTTTCCGCGCAAGACGCATGTTTGGCCGTCTGCCAAGACGGCGGCGCGGCGAAACCGAGCTGGAATTCAAACTGCGTCTGGCGGAAGAGCGCGCCGAAAAAGTGCAGAAAAATTATGCGGCCAGCTCCGTGAAGACCGCGATCCACTGGACCCGCGCCAGCGGCACCATGGCCGAGAATTTCTGGGCCACCTTCGTCGATCCCACCGAAACGGGCGGCTGGATCGACCTGTGTAGCGAGCTCAAGGTCTATCGCTTCGACTGCGGCCACCACGCCATGTTGAAGGAGCCGCAGTTGGGCAGGCTGGCGGATCACATTTCCGAAAGTCTGCGTGCCTGCCGTGCGCCCGAACTAGAGTGCGATGGCGGTCACCACATGGCCGTCTGCCGCGAACCAGCGGCCGTCGAACCTTGTGCCTGACCGGCCCAGACCCTCGATGTCGATACAGGTCGTGACAGCGAAACCGCTTTCCGACGTTTCTACCGCGACCTCGCGGTAATCGACGAAGGCCCTGCCGATGGGAAACTGCGCCTTGTAGAACGCTTCCTTGGCCGAAAACATCAGGGTCGCGGCGGCGCGGCGCTCGTCCTGCGGCAGCAGTGCCAGTCGCTCGCGCTCCTCGGTCCTGAACAGCAGGTCCTGCAACTCGTCCGTTACGGCCCGTCGCTGTTCGACGTCGATGCCGATTGATCGCGCCGTAACGTTAGCCGCGACGACCGCCATGGCGATCGTGCCGCTGTGCGAGATGCTTCCGATCGCGCCTTGCGGCCAGATCGGCATGCCCCGTTCCCCGCGCAGCACGGGCGCGTCGCCATAGCCCAGTGCATCGAGGCAGCTTCGCGCGCAGGCCCGGCCAGCGAGGAATTCGTCTCGCCTTCGTTCCGCAGCGCCGGCGACCAGCACAGCCTCTGCCGGGTGGTGCCGCGCGCCGGTCAGCGGAATCGCGCATCCGCACGCAGCGACGGGAAAGTCGAACAGGCCGCGCAAGGCGGGCAGGTCTTCGATCCTGTCGGCGGATATCGGCACCATCCGCCGGATCTAGCGCGGATTTGCGGCTTTCCCAAACGGGATGAGGGCTGAACGCGGCTTTCGGGCAGGCATATCGATGATCCCACAGGCAAATGCGGCAACGCCTTCGACAATCGCGGCAAGCGGTCCTAGATTGCGGGCATGGGCGATTCACCCGACATCTTTGGCGCGGCGACCGGCGGTGATCCGGACGGCGAAGACGCAACGCGGCCCAACGCGGCCGAGCTTGAGGCGGCAGGGCAGAACGCACTGTTTGGTTCCGCACCGGCAGAGGAACAGGCGCCTTCCGCTGCTCCTGCCGCCCCTCCTGCCGCCCCTCCTGACGCTACGCCGGTCGAGGCGAAGGCCGAACCGGCCCAGCCCTATCGCGTGCTTGCGCGCAAATACAGGCCGCAGACCTTCGATCAGCTGATCGGGCAGGACGCGATGGTCCAGACGCTGGCCAATGCGATCAAGCGCGACCGGCTGGCGCACGCGTTCCTGATGACCGGCGTGCGCGGGGTGGGCAAGACCTCGACCGCTCGGCTGATCGCCAAGGCGCTGAACTGCATCGGCCCCGACGGGCAGGGCGGGCCGACGATCGACCCGTGCGGCGTATGCGAACCGTGTCGCGCCATTGCCGAGGGCCGCCATATTGACGTGATCGAGATGGACGCCGCCAGCCACACCGGCGTCGACGACGTGCGCGAGATCATCGAGGCGGTGCGCTATGCCGCGGTCTCCGCGCGCTACAAGATCTATATCATCGACGAGGTTCACATGCTCTCGCGCAATGCTTTCAACGCATTGCTCAAGACGCTGGAGGAGCCGCCCGCCCATGTGAAATTCCTGTTCGCCACGACCGAGGTCGACAAGCTGCCGGTCACGGTGCTCTCGCGCTGCCAGCGTTTCGACCTGCGCCGCATCACTTCGCCGATGCTCAAAGACCATTTCGCGTGGGTTTGCCGGGAAGAAAGCGTCGAGGCCGAGGACGAGGCGCTGTCGATGGTCGCGGGCGCGGCAGAAGGATCGGTGCGCGACGGGTTGTCCATCCTCGACCAGGCAATCGCGCATGCCGACATGGCGACCGACGGGGAGGGCACCTTCGTTACCGCCGAACAGGTGCGCGACATGCTGGGCCTTGCCGACAAGGGGGTGCAGCGGCGTCTGCTGACGGCCATTCTCTCAGGCGACGCGGTAGAGATGCTGACGGTCATCGACAACCAATATTCGCTGGGTGTCGAACCGCTGGCGCTGATGCGCGCGCAGATGGATCTGGTCCACCGCATCACCCTGTACCAACTGGGCAGAAAGGGCGGCCGGGGCGCCGAACCCGACGCACCCACCGCCGAGGAGCGCGAGGCCATCGGGGCTTGGGCCGAACAGCTGCGGCCTGCGCAATTGCACCGCTTGTGGCAATTGCTGCTGAAGGGCCATGACGAAGTCCGCACCGCGCCCGATCCGCTGGCCTCGGCGCAGATGGCGCTGCTGCGCGTGATGCATGCCGCCGAAATGCCCGATCCGGGCGAACTGATGCGCAGGCTGGACGACATATCGTCGCGACCCGTCGCCGCTGCAAAGACCGAAGGGCAGGGCGGGGCGCAAGGAGCGTCCGCCGAAGCAGGGCTGGCCGCCGAAGCAGGGTTGGCCGCCAAGGCAGGGCCCGATTGGGAAACGCTGGTCGAGAGCGTCGAGAATGCGGGCGCTTTGCGTGTCGGCCAGATCATGCGCGATTATGTGCGCGTGGTGGAACTTGCGAACGGCCGCCTGCGCTACCATCTCTCGCCTGAGTTCAAGGGCGATGCTGCGCCCGATCTGCGCGACGGGCTGGCCAGGGCCACTGGCGAAAAGTGGCTTGTCGAGCAGGCGGGCGCCGATGAGGACGCAGCACCCTCGCTGGGCGAAGCCGCCAGGGCACGGGCCGAAGCGGAGACGCGCAGCATACAGGATTCCTCGCTGGTGAAGGCGGCTTTGGCGGCGTTCCCCGATGCGAAACTGCTCGAACACGGGCGTATTGATGATGATGCAGCGGCCGCGGAAGGCCGCCGTTATCGACAGGCATAAGGATCAAGACGATGAAATCGATGGAAGAAATGTTCCAGGCCGCCCAGCAGGCCGCGCAGAACATCCAGAAGCAGATGAACGAGGCGCAGGCCACGCTCGACGCGATCGAGGTCGAAGGCGTTTCGGGCGGCGGGCTGGTCAAGATCCGCTGCACCGCCAAGGGCCGCATCCTGGGCGTCGCCATCGACGACAGCCTGATCGTGCCTGCCGAAAAGCAGATGCTGGAGGACCTGATCGCCGCCGCGTTCAACGATGCGCGCACCCGCGCCGACCAGCGCGCGAACGAGGAGATGCAGAAGGTCCAGCAAGGCGCAGGCCTTCCGCCGGGCTTCGACCTGTCGAAACTGGGCATCTGAAGGCACCGTTTCACCTCATCCAATTCGGATTAGTGCGGCGGGGCGCTTGTCCCTTGCTGCAGATGCACCATATTCAGCCGGAACAGCCCGCCGCCCCTTCGCCAGATCGCCGACAAATGGCGAATCTGGCAGAAAAGGGTCGAAAACGGAGCAGACAGGCTCCTCTCATCGGCGGGCAGGCGTATAAAGGCGGCATCGGGCTGCAATGCCAGATCGCAATGTCGCCACTCGGCGCATGGGGCTGTGAAAGCCTGCGTGCGCCGGTCAATCGGAAAGTGACAGATGAACAGCTACCCGCTTCTTCCCCTGCGCGACATCGTGGTGTTCCCCGGCATGGTCGTGCCGCTCTTCGTCGGGCGCGAGAAATCGGTCGCCGCACTGGAAGCCGCGATGGCGGGCGACAAGGACATCATGCTGGTCGCCCAGCTCGACCCCGGCTGCGACGATCCGGAGGCTGACGACCTTTACGACATCGGCGTGATCGCCAGCGTCCTGCAATTGCTGAAGCTGCCCGACGGAACGGTCCGCGTTCTGGTCGAGGGGCAAGAGCGTGCCTCGGTCGAGTCGATGGCATTGCAGAACGACATGCTGGTCGCCGACGTGAAGCTGATGGACGAGATTACCGCCAGCGGGACCGAGGTGTCGGCCCTGATGCGGCAGGTGCTGGAACAGTTCAACGACTATGCCAAGCTGAACAAGAAGCTGTCGGCCGACGCGGGCGAGCAGCTGGGCGAGATCGACGACGCCTCGCGACTTGCCGATGCGGTGGCCGCGAATATCGCCGCCAAGGTGTCGGACAAGCAGGCCATGCTGACCGAGCGCGATCCGGTAAAGCGTCTGGAAATGTCGCTGTCCTTCATGGAAGGCGAACTGGGCGTATTGCAGGTGGAGCGCCGCATCCGCGGCCGCGTAAAGCGGCAGATGGAAAAGACGCAGCGCGAATATTACCTCAACGAACAGCTCAAGGCGATCCAGTCCGAACTGGGCGGTGAGGGCGAGGACGGCGACGAACTCGCCGAACTGGCCGAGAAGATCGAAAAGGCCAAGCTGTCGAAAGAGGCGCGCTCCAAGGCCAATTCCGAGCTGAAGAAGCTGCGCTCGATGCAACCGATGAGCGCGGAGGCGACGGTCATCCGCAACTATCTCGACGTGCTGCTCGGCCTGCCGTGGGGCAAGAAGAGCCGCGTCAAGAAGGACATCGCCAAGGCGCAGGAAGTGCTCGATGCCGATCACTATGCGCTGGACAAGGTCAAGGACCGGATCATCGAATATCTGGCGGTCCAGGCCCGTACCAACAAACTGAAGGGGCCGATCCTGTGCCTCGTCGGACCTCCGGGCGTGGGCAAGACCTCGCTGGGCCGCTCGATCGCCAAGGCGACGGGCCGCGAATTCGTGCGCCAGTCGCTGGGCGGCGTGCGTGACGAGGCGGAGATCCGCGGACACCGCCGGACCTATATCGGCTCGTTGCCGGGCAAGATCGTGACCAATCTGAAAAAGGCCGGCGCGTCGAACCCGCTGTTCCTGCTGGACGAGATCGACAAGCTGGGTCAGGATTTCCGCGGCGACCCGGCCAGCGCCCTGCTGGAAGTGCTGGACCCCGAGCAGAACGCCAAGTTCCAGGACCATTACCTCGAGATCGACTATGATCTGTCGGACGTGATGTTCGTCTGCACGGCAAACTCACTGAACCTGCCTCAGCCGCTGCTCGACCGCATGGAGATCATCCGGCTTGAGGGTTATACCGAGGACGAGAAGGTCGAGATCGCCGAACGTCACCTGCTCGACAAGCAGGTCGAACTGCACGGTCTGAAGAAGGGCGAGTTCGAACTCACCGAACCGGCGCTGCGCGACCTGATCCGCTATTACACGCGCGAGGCCGGCGTTCGTACGCTTGAGCGCGAGATCGCGCGCCTGGCCCGCAAGAGCCTGCGCAAGATCCTTGAGGGTGAAGTCGAGAGCGTGGTGATCACGCCTGAAAACCTTGGCGACTTCGCGGGCGTGCGCAAGTTCCGCCACGGCGTTTCGGACGAGGAGAACCAGATCGGCGCGGTCACTGGCCTTGCCTGGACCGAGGTTGGCGGCGAACTGCTGACCATCGAAAGCGTGACCGTTCCCGGCAAGGGCGCGGTCAAGACCACCGGCAAGCTGGGCGAGGTCATGAACGAGAGCGTGCAGGCCGCATTCTCCTTCGTGAAGGCGCGCGCCCCGCATTACGGGATCAAGCCGTCGATCTTCCGGCACAAGGACATCCATATCCATTTGCCCGAAGGCGCGGTGCCCAAGGACGGGCCCAGCGCGGGCGTGGGCATGGTCACCTCCATCGTCTCGACGCTGACGGGCATTCCGGTGCGCGCCAATGTCGCGATGACGGGCGAGGTTACCCTGCGCGGCCGCGTGCTGGCGATCGGCGGGCTCAAGGAAAAGCTTCTGGCGGCTCTGCGCGGGGGCATCACCACCGTGCTGATTCCCGAGGAAAACAAGAAGGATCTGGTCGAGATTCCCGCCAATATCGTCGAGCGTCTGGAAATCATTCCTGTCGAGCACGTCGACGAGGTTCTGGCCCGCGCGCTGGCCGAACCGGTTGAGCCGATCGAGTGGAGCGAGGAAGAAGATCTCGCCAGCCAGCCCACCGGACTGGCCGCTGGCGGGTTGTCTCCAACCGCGCACTAATATCCACGGAGGGCCGAAGCGTTTCGCAGGTGTCCCACCAATAAACGGCCAAGCGGGGCGGGCGCGAATCGCGCTCGCCCCGCTTTCGATCCGCGCCCAATCCCCGGCAAGAAATCGTGCTGCAATTTAGGTGCAGTGCAGCATTTGGGCGAATGCCGTGCTGCAGCTGCTCAACTCATCGTATCTGATGCCGGATTCATTCAAAAAATCGCGGATTCAAGCCGGTTCGGAGCATGTTTTGCCTTTGACAGTCGGACAAAAAATGCTCAGTTCCCGGCATCCGCGCTTTCGATTCCGGCCGATGGCGGAGGGGATCGTTTTATCGATAACGACAAACCTGACTGAAGGGGGTTTTCCTAAATGAACAAGAACGAGCTGATCAGCGAAGTCGCCGAAACCAGCGGACTGACGCGCAGCGATGCCACGAAGGCCGTGGAAGGCGTTTTCGACGCGATCACCGCTTCGCTGGCGAAGGGAGACGAGGTTCGCCTGGTCGGTTTCGGCACTTTCTCGGTTGCCAAGCGCAAGGCATCGACGGGCCGCAATCCCCGCACTGGCGAGCCGATGACCATCAAGGCATCGACCCAGCCGAAGTTCAAGGCCGGCAAGGGCCTGAAGGATTCGGTGAACTGATCACTGCCTGTTTCGCCGCCGGCTGAAAGGTTGGCGGACACGGCATAGGAACCGCGCGGGTGGCGACATCCGCGCGGTTCTTGTTATCGGCGCCCTGGCAAGGCCCCGATGCGTCCTCTCTATAGCCCGATCAGCGCCATGGGGGCGGTCTTGCTGGATGGATCGACGGTCCAGACCAGCACTTTCATCCCGCTCTCGTCTACGGGCCCGTCGTCCGTGTTGTTCGCCAAAATCTCGCCATCGGTGCGGATGGTGAAGGTGCCTTCGGGCAGGACCATCTCGGCCGAAGCGGACTGGTCGTCCTGCATCGCGCCCATCGCCATCATCATCGACATGCCCTGGCCCATGCCCGCCTGCTCGCCGCCAAAGCCGGGCGCCTGCACGCGCACGCGGCCATCGACGCGCGGCGTCACGGTCACGAAATAAGAGGGCGCGGGCAGATCCTCGACCACCGGAAACAGGAAGCTGTGCGTCAGCACGCCCTCGGCCTTGAAACGCACGTCATAGATGCCGTCGCCGCGATAGGACACCGCCTCCCAGCCGCGCATCTTGCGCAACGTCTCGACCAGCTTCTTCGCGATCTCGGGATCGGCCGGGTCGATGCCGCCGAACATCTTGATGAACTGCTCCTTCTGACGCGCTTCCTGTTCCTGTTCGGCCTGCCAGTCGGCGCGCTGCTCATCGACCTCTGCGGCAGTGCATTCGCGCGGTTCCAGATCGTCGTCGGTGCATTCGGCCTCGAAAGAAGCGGACTGATCCATATTGGCCAGCTGGTTGAGGCCCATGGTCGTAATCTCGCCCTCATAGCTGAAGGCGAATGCACCGCCCTTGGTCAGCACGAGTTCGGAATCGAACTTGCCCGGCGTCAGGAAACAGCCCCCAAGCGCCGCCACGCTGGCAACCGCGGCCAGCCCCCGGACCGCCCGCGACAGAATCGAAATTTTCATATCCGCCCCCCTTCGCACCGTGACCCCCTGCATCCTTATCTACATCGAACGCGTTGCGCAGGCGTAAAGCGAAATGGCGGCGGCGTTCGACACATTCAGGCTCTCGACCGTCGAGCTGATCGGCAGGCGCGCGATCTGGTCGCAGTGCTGTCCGATATTATGCCGCAGCCCATCACCCTCAGCCCCCAGCACCAGCGCGACCGGACCGGTCGGCAAAGCCTCCGCCAGGGTGACTTCGCCATCGCCGTCGAGCCCGATGCGCCAGTATCCCGCCTCGGCAAGCTCGTCCAAAGCGCGTGCCAGATTGACCACGCGAACCCATGGCAGGGTTTCCAGCGCGCCCGACGCCGATTTTGCCAGCACGCCCGATTCGGGCGGGGCGTGACGGTCCTGCGTGACGATGCAGGCGGCGCCAAAGGCCGCGGCGGATCGCATGATCGCACCCACATTATGCGGATCGGTCACCTGGTCCAGCATCACGACGGGCGCGGAGGGATCGCCTTCCAGCACGTCCTTCAAAAACAGTTCGGGCAGGGGGTCGCATTCAATGACGATGTTCTGATGCGGCGCATCGCGCGCGACCAGCCGGGCAAGATCGGTGTTTTGCGCGAATTCGACCCGCACGTCGGGGGCCGGCTCGATCCCCTCGGCGCGCAATTCGTCCATCATCTCGTGCGTGGCCCAGATGCGGTTGATGCTGCGATGGGGGTTCTCCATCGCCGCGATGACGGCATGGCGCCCCCACAGGCGCACCGCGCCCTTGGTCGCGCGCCCGCTGCCGCGTCCGCCCTGCATGCGCCCCGCGCGTCCGCGCAATGCTTTCTTCTCGCCCTTGGCCACTGATACCTCTTATCTGTTTCGGCCCATGCGGCCATGAATCTGCGTATTCCACGCGCTGTTGCCAGCACCCCCATTGACAGGCAAGCGCAGCTTCGCCAAAGGGGCGCCTCTCGGCCGATTGGCTCCGTTTTCCGGAGCATTTCGCCAGGGGCCTTATAGGCTCTTCTTGCACCGGTGTGGACAGGTGGCCGAGTGGTTAAAGGCAGCAGACTGTAAATCTGCCCGCGCAAGCGTACGCTGGTTCGAATCCAGCCCTGTCCACCACCGGAGCCGCCAGCAGGCAAGCCCGCACCAACCGGCATTTGCAAAGCCTTGGTGAACCAGCGTTCGGCGCGAAGCGCCGATGAGCCGGTTCGGAGTCGGAGGCGCGCCAGCGCCGCAGACGGCCGTAGCGCAGCGAAGGCCAATCCAGCCCCGTCCACCACCGTGCCCCATGGCATCATCATCATCATCATCAGAATGCTGCGATCGGCGAACCGGTCGACCTCCCGGGTTGCCCCTCGGGCGAGAAACGCCATATGGCTCAGAGGCCTTTGCGGCCGCCCGCCGCAGCGTTTCAATATACGGAGTTTGCCCCATGAAGACCCGCGCCGCCGTCGCCTTCGAAGCGAAAAAGCCCCTCGAGATCGTCGAAGTCGATCTGGAAGGCCCCGAGGAAGGCGAAGTGCTGGTCGAGATCATGGCAACGGGCCTGTGCCACACCGATGCCTACACGCTCGACGGGCTGGACAGCGAAGGGCTGTTCCCCTCGATCCTGGGGCACGAAGGCGCGGGCATCGTGCGCGAGATCGGACCCGGTGTCACCAGCGTAAAGCCGGACGACCATGTCATCCCGCTCTACACCCCCGAATGCCGCCAGTGTAAGTCGTGCCTGTCGGGCAAGACCAATCTGTGCACAGCGATCCGCGCCACGCAGGGCAAGGGGCTGATGCCCGACGGGACCAGCCGCTTCAGCTACAAGGGCGAGATGATCCATCACTACATGGGCTGCTCGACCTTTTCGAACTTCACCGTGCTGCCCGAGATCGCGGTGGCGAAGATCCGCGAGGATGCGCCGTTCAAGACCAGCTGCTACATCGGATGCGGCGTGACCACCGGCGTCGGCGCGGTGACAAATACCGCCAAGGTGCAGGTGGGCGACAATGTGGTTGTATTCGGGCTGGGCGGTATCGGCCTCAACGTCATTCAGGGTGCGAAGCTGGCAGGCGCGGCCAAGATCATCGGCATCGACATCAACGCGACCCGCGAGGAATGGGGCCGCAAGTTCGGCATGACCGACTTCCTCAACACCAAGGGGATGGGCCATGACGAGATCGTGCAGAAAGTCGTCGCGATGACCGACGGCGGGGCGGACTACACCTTCGACTGCACCGGCAACACCAATGTCATGCGCACGGCGCTGGAGGCATGCCATCGCGGCTGGGGCGAAAGCATCATCATCGGCGTGGCCGAGGCGGGCAAGGAAATCAGCACGCGGCCGTTCCAGCTGGTGACCGGCCGCGTCTGGAAGGGGACCGCGTTCGGCGGCGCCAAGGGCCGGACCGACGTGCCGAAAATCGTCGACTGGTACATGAACGGCCAGATCGAGATCGACCCGATGATCACCCATGTGCTGACACTGGACGAGATCAACAAGGGTTTCGACCTCATGCACGCGGGCGAGAGCATCCGCAGCGTCGTGGTCTATTGATGGCGCAGAAGGTCAACCTTGCCGAGAAGTTCGCCCAGTTCTCCGACCACTGGGCGCCGCGCGTGGCGGGGCGCTACAACGGGAACGAGATCAGGCTGGTGCGTGCCGCGGGCGATTTCCAGTGGCATTGCCACCCCGACACCGACGAATTGTTCATCGTGGTCGAGGGCCGGCTTGTCATGGAGTTCCGCGATCACGTCGAAACGCTGGGGCCGGGCGAGATGATCGTCGTGCCGCGCGGCGTCGAACATTTCCCGCGCGTGCCCGAAGGAGAGGTCAGGATGATCGTCATCGACCCCGCCGACACCGCAAATACGGGCGACACATCCACCGCCTTCACTCCGATCGAAATCTAGGGAGAACGCCAATGTTCAGCCATGTCCATGTCGGCAGCAACGACCCGGCCCGATCCAAGCGCTTCTACGATGCGGTGATGGCCGTCCTTGGCGGCGGGGAAGGGGTCAAGGACCCCGAGCGCGATCGCTATTTCTATAACCATGACGGCGCGATGCTGATCGTCGGCAAGCCGCTCGACGGGGGAGAGGCCACCGTCAGCAATGGCGCCACCATCGGATTTCGCGTTGACAGCCCCGAACAGGGCGACGCATGGGTCCAGGCAGGCGTCGAGAATGGCGGCACCCTGATCGAGGACGCGCCAGGCATCCGCAAGAAGACGGCCGGCACGCTCTACCTCGCCTATCTGCGCGACCCGGACGGCAACAAGCTGTGCGCGCTTAAGTTCATGGACCGCTGATCATGGAAACCGTCTCGGAAAACCGCAGCCACGGCGGCACGCAAGGCGTCTATCGGCACCAGAGCGAGGCGACGGGGACCGAGATGACATTCTCCGTCTTCGTGCCCGATCATGACGACGGGCAAATGCTGCCGGTGCTGACCTATCTGTCGGGCCTGACCTGCACCCATGCGAACGTGACCGAGAAGGGCGAATATCGCGCGGCCTGCGCGCGGCAGGGCATAATTTTCGTGGCGCCCGATACCTCTCCGCGCGGAGACGACGTGGCGGACGACGACGGTTATGATTTCGGCAAGGGGGCTGGCTTTTACGTCGATGCGACGCAGGAGCCATGGACCGCGCATTTCAACATGCGCCGCTATGTCGAACAGGAACTGCCCGCGCTGATCCAGCAGCATTTCCCCGCCGACATGGCGCGTCAGGGCATTACCGGTCATTCGATGGGCGGGCACGGCGCGCTGACCATATCGCTGCGCAATCCGGGCCGCTACCGCTCGACCAGTGCGTTTGCGCCCATCGCCAGCCCGCTGCAGTGCCCGTGGGGCGAAAAGGCGCTGAGCGGATATCTGGGGCCGGACCGGGACGCATGGCGCGCATATGACGCATGCGCCCTGATCGAGGACGGGGCCAGGCTGCCTGACCTGCTGGTCGATCAGGGAACAGCGGATAATTTCCTTAAAGAGCAGCTGAAGACCGACCTGCTGAAACAGGCGGCGGAGGGCGCCGGAATCCCCGCGCAAATCCGCATGCAGCCGGGTTACGATCATTCCTACTATTTTATCTCGACCTTCATGGCCGAGCACGTGGAATGGCATGCCGAGAGGCTGAAGAACTAGCCGCCAAACCCCGCCTTTCGTGCCGCTGAACGCTTCGCCGCAACCCGCGCTCGGCATATCCGATCGGGTTAGGCGCGTTAACCCGAAATTTACCTAGAACTTCGAACCCGGGCGCAAGGCTGCGCGCGGAGGGATCTCGCCCGCAGCGATCTGGCAACAAATCGCACTTGCGAAGGGCGGGCTTCATGGCGAACAATCGAGGTATGTTTCTACTTGCAGGTACGGCGCTGGCATGTCTGGCCGGCTGCGGAGGGGGCGAGGCCGGGACGGAAGGGGTCGCCTCTGTCCCCAGCACGGTCGTCCCTGCGCCCAGCCCGTCGCCATCGCCTTCGCCGACCCCCACGACATCGCCTTCTCCCAGCCCGACGCCGACTGCGGGTCCGGCCCCGTCACCCAGCCCCGCGCCTTCTCCCAGCCCGACGCCGAGCCCGTCGCCGTCTCCCAGCCCCGCGCCCACACCTTCACCGACTCCCACACCTTCACCGACACCGGCCCCTTCGCCAACGCCCACTCCTTCACCGACCCCCACGCCGACCACGGCACCAAAGGGAACGATGAAGCTGGGCGTCGCCACCCATCTCAGCCAGGGCTGGGGGCTCGACACCATCGACCGCGCCGACGACATTTCGGTCAATCTGCTGCGCGACGGCATGGAATGGCATCAGGGAGAGGAAACGAAGGGCACGTTCGACTTCACCGGCGGAACGGCCCAGAAGATCGACGCGGCCTGCGCACGCGGCAAGAAATTCCTGCTGGTCCAGATCCCGCTCAACAAGCATTACGACGGCGGCAAGTTCGTCTATTCGCCCGAGGCGCGCTCGCAATTCGCCAAATATCTGCGCGCCGTCGCCGACCGTTTCGGCAGCTGCATCGCCGCGTTCGAGATCGGGAACGAGATCAATGGCGGCGGCAACACGCGGCCCGACTATCCCGCCGGCTATGACCTTGAAGATACCTATGTCGCGCTGCTGAAGGACATCGATTCCGCGATGGGCGGCAGCCATCCCTATATCAAGATCATCGGCGGCTCGACCAACATGATCGGGACGGGGTTCCTTGAAAACCTGTTCGATGCCGGGATGCTGAACTATGTCGATGGCGTCGCGGTGCACCCCTATTCGGGCTATTCCTACGGCCTGCCGATGGAAATCGACGCGCTGAAAAAGGCGATGCGCGACCACGGCAAGGAAGTCGAGATCTGGGCATCCGAATTCGCGCATGACCATCCCGACCAGAAACTGGCTGCGTCGGAAGGGATGAAGTCGATCACGCTGATGGCGGCCGCGGGAGTCGACATGGCGGCGTGGTATGCGCTGTATGAAGAGGAATGGTTCCCCAACCTTGGCCTGTTCGACGGTTCCTCGATCAAGCCGCAGGGCCGCATGGTGCGCCTTGCCGCCAGCAAGCTGCTGCCGCACGGCAATCCGATCAAGCTGAATACCGGCGATCCGGGCCTGTTCGCCTATCGCTTCGGGCAGGGCGCGACCGTGGTTTGGGGCACGCCGCGCATTATACGGGTCGAAGGGGCGAGCGAGGCCTACGATGCCTATGGCAACCGGCTGCCCTCCAATACCGAGATGCAGGTGTCCGACGTGCCGGTGATCTTCATCGGCGGCAATATCAGCGACCGGGGGACAAGCGACGTGCTCGCCGATACGCTGCTGCAATATGGCACGGGCGCCTGGAAATATTTCGCGCGCGGCAAGGATGGCGGCATGGATCCGCTGACCTACAAGACGCAGTGGTACGGCAGCGATCTGCGCAGCGCATGGGATGCGGCCATCTCGCTCAATCCTGACGGCGCGGTGCCCGCACGCGACAGCAACGATCCGCTGCGCGCGCTGTGGCAGTGGCAGACGGACAGGGCGGTGTCGGTCACCGTCAAGGCCTGCTTCCACAAGCGCGAGGATGGCGGCGACGGCATCGACCTTGCGATCGACCGCAATGGCAAGCCCGCCGCGACCAAGATCCTGACAAACGGGCAGACCATCATCAGCGCCGACATCGATCTTGCCGCTGGCGACAAGGTGCAGATCTCGGGCGGCCCCAACCAGACGTGGGGCAGCGATCATTTCGGCCTGCGCGCCAAGGTGTTCAAGCGGGGCGCCGCCGGCACCGTCGAATGCCCCAGCTGGCGCGTGGTGGGATAAGGAAATAGGGCCGGGGGCTATGCGCCTCCGGCCCTTTATCCGTTCTTATTCCAGCGTCATCAGGCTGGCATTGCCGCCCGCCGCCGTCGTATCGACCGAGATCGACACCTCTTCCAGCAGCCAGTTGAGGCAATAGGCGGGCGTATCCGATGCGCAATCCGCCTCGGTCGCCGACTGGGTCAGCACCAGCGGTCCGTCGCGCTCGGCGAATTCGGCCAGCGCCTTGCGCACGTCGTCCTCTCCGCCCTCGACCAGAGCGCCTGCGACCGGGTGGTGGCCCAGCGCCTCGACCCGGCCGTGCAGTTCGGGCGGCAGATCCGCGGCCCAGTCCATGTTCTCGATCACCGCCACATTGCCGGTGGCAAGCACCGCCGACAATTGCTGCTGAAAACCGGCCTTGGTCTTGGGACGGATCAGGATATGGCCGCGCTTGCGCAGCTCATAGGTGTTCCGCTCGCCCACCGGGCCCGGCAGGACCTCGCGGTAGCCAAGCCCGCCCTGATCGGCATAGGCGCGCGCCGCATCCGACGCCGCGATCTCGCCGCGCATCCGCAGCCACTGCGCGAACTGGTGCACCGCCGGGTCCGACATCGCCATCGGCAGGGCCGGGGGCTGTGAGACGAGGCGGCCCAGATAGAGCGGCCCGCCCGCTTTCGGTCCCGTGCCTGACAGGCGATGCCCGCCGAACGGCTGGCTCCCCACGATCGCGCCGATCTGGTTGCGGTTGATGTAGATGTTCCCCGCCTCGATCACGCGGGCCACCTGGTCGACTGTACCGTCAAGCCGCGTGTGCAGCCCGAAGGTCAGGCCGTAACCCGACATGTTGATCTCATGCACCAGGGGCACAAGGTCGTGGCGCGAAAAGCGCGTGACATGCAGCACGGGGCCGAACACTTCGCGGGTCAGCTCGGTCGTCGAATCCAGTTCGATGATCGCGGGCGCGACGAAGCTGCCGTTCTCGGTCCCTGCGGGCATCTTCACCCGCGTAACCTTGTGTCCGGCGGCTTCCATCTCGGCGATGTGCTTCTCGATGCCTTCCAGCGCCTCGTCGGTGATGACGGGGCCAATGTCGTTCGACAGCTTTGTGGTCGAGCCGATGGCGAGCTGCGACAGCGCCCCCTTCAGCAGGCCCAGCGTACGGTCATAGACATCGTCCTGAATGCAAAGCAGGCGCAGTGCCGAACAGCGCTGTCCCGCGCTGTCGAAGGCGCTGGCGATCACGTCGCGCACCACCTGTTCGGCCAGCGCCGAGGAATCGACGATCATCGCATTGATGCCGCCGGTTTCCGCGATCAGCGGGATCGGCTTGCCAGCGGGGGACACCCGCTTTGACAACTGCTTCTGGATCAGCTGCGCGACCTGTGTCGAACCGGTGAACATCACGCCGCGGATCTCTTCCGATGCCACCAGCGCCGCGCCCACTTCGCCGGGTCCGGGGACCAGCTGCAACGCATGATCGGGAATGCCGGCTTCATGCAAGATGCGCACCGCCTCTGCCGCGACAAGCGGCGTTTCCTCGGCGGGTTTGGCCAGCACCGAATTGCCGCCGACCAGTGCCGCGGCGACCTGTCCGGTGAAGATCGCCAGCGGGAAATTCCACGGGCTGATGCAGCAGATCGTGCCCAGCGGCTCCTGCTCGTGGCCAAAGTTCTCGACCGCGCGATTGGCGTAATAGCGCAGGAAGTCGATCGCCTCGCGCACCTCGGCAATGGCATTGGCGGCGCTCTTGCCCGCCTCGCGGATGGTCAGGCCGATCAGCACGCCCATCTGCGCCTGCATCGTATCGGCGGCGCGGTGGAGCGCGGATGCGCGCTGGCTGACGGGAACTTCGTGCCAGTGCGAAGCCGCGACCTTGGCGACGATGGCGGGGACGTCATCGGGCGACAGATCGTGGCTGATGCCGACGATATCGCGGCGGTCCGCCGGATTGGTCACCTCGCGCGGCGTGCCCTTGCCGGCTTCGCCCGCGACCCATTCGCGCTCGGCGCTGGTCTTGAGGTCCTGCGTCAGTTCCGCCAGCCGGTCCTCGTTCGTCAGGTCAATACCCGCCGAATTGAGGCGCATCGGAAAGATGCCGCGCGGCAGCGTGATCTGCGGATGGATGCTGCCCGGGCGTTCCATCGCGGCAACCTGCTGCGCGGGATCGGCGATCAGGTCCTCGATGGCGACATCGGGGTTCGAGATGCGGTTGAGGAACGAGCTGTTCGCCCCGTTCTCCAGCAGGCGGCGCACCAGATAGGCCAGCAGCGTCTCATGCGTGCCGACCGGCGCATAGATGCGGCAGGGACGGTTCAGCTTCTTCTTGGGGACGACCTCGTCGTACAATTCCTCGCCCATGCCGTGCAGGCACTGGAACTCGTAATCCTCGGGCGAGAAGGGCGCGCCCTTGATCTCGTCGGCGAGGTGATAGATCGTCGCCAGCGTCTGCGCATTATGCGTCGCGAACTGCGGGAAGATATGCTCGCGCGCTTCCAGCAACTGGCGGGCGCAGGCGATATAGGACAGATCGGTGTGGATCTTGCGGGTGTAGACCGGGAAGTCGGGCAGCCCGTCCAGCTGCGCGCGCTTGATCTCGGCGTCCCAATAGGCGCCCTTCACAAGGCGGACCGGAATGCGGCGGTCGGAACGCTTCGCCAGATCGATCAGCCAGTCGAGCACCTGCGGACAGCGCTTGCCATAGGCCTGAATCACGCAGCCAAGACCATCCCAGCCGCCCAGCTCGTGCGCGGTGGCCAGCTCCTCGATAATGTCGAGAGAGAGTTCCAGCCGGTCGGCTTCCTCGGCGTCGATGTTGAAGCCGATGCCGTATGACTTCGCCAGCACGGCCAGCGCGCGCACGCGGGGCAGCAGTTCCTTCATCACCCGGTCGGCCTGCGCACGCTGATAGCGCGGATGCAGGGCCGACAGCTTGACCGAAATACCCGGAGCAAGATGCACCGGCTTGCCGTCGGCGCGGCGGCCGATGGCGTGGATCGCCTTTTCATAGGCGGCGTAATAGGCAGCGGCGTCGTTCAGATCGACGGCAGCCTCGCCCAGCATGTCATAGCTATAGGTAAAGCCGCGTGCCTCGGGGCCCTTGGCGTGCCTGATCGCTTCCTCGATCGTTTCGCCTGCGACGAAATGCTCGCCCATGAACTCCATGGCAAGGCGGACGCCCGAACGGATCACCGGTTCGCCCGCACGGCCGATCAGCCGCTTCAGTGCAGCGGCGAGGCCGAATTCGTCGGTACGCTCGGACAACTCGCCGGTTACGACAAGGCCCCAGGTGGCGGCGTTGACGAACAGCGAATGGTCGGGCGCCAGATGCGAACGCCAGTTGCCCCGCGCGATCTTGTCCTTGACCAGCGCGTCGCGCGTGCCCGCATCGGGAATGCGCAGCAAGGCCTCGGCAAGGCACATCAGCGCGATGCCTTCCTCGCTCGACAGCGAATATTCCTGCATCAACCCTTCGACGCCCCAGCCGTCCTGCTTCTTGCGGACCTTGGTCACCAGTTCGCGGGCGGTCTTCTCGATCGGGCCGCGCAGATGCGGCGGCATTTCGGCGCGCGGAAGCAGGTCGCCCACACATTGCTGCTCGGGGCGGCGATAGGCGTCGGTGATGGCTTGGCGCAGCGGCGTCGCTTCGCGGATCGGGGGGGCGAAACGGATAAACGGGTCGTTCAAATCGGCAGTCCTGTCGAGCATGGGGTCCTTTCGGCGCGTTGGACGTTATCTGGTCGGATCGGCATTTTCCGCCTGCTGCGGGTGGCCAAATCATCTCTTTGTGTTAGCTGCAACCGCTCGCGGCGGACTTCGATCCGAAAAGACAGACACTCGACCCGAAAGAGGATTTATGAGCACGGATATTTCGAGCCAGAGTCAGAATACGCAACCGCAGGGACGGGTTTTGCTTGTCGGATGCGGAAACATGGGTTTCGCCATGCTGAAGGGCTGGATCGAACAGGGCACCCCTGCGAATCGCATCGACGTGGTCGAACCCAATGACGATCTGCGCAAGCGTGCCGCCGGAACCGGCGCAAAGGTTCACGCCAGCGCCGGCGACATCACTGGCGGCGAAGCGCCCGCCATGGCGATCATCGCGGTCAAGCCGCAGATGATGGCCAAGGTGCTCGCCGACTACAAACCCTTTGCCGCCAAGGGGACGACCTTCGTCTCGGTCGCGGCGGGCACGCTGCTCGGCACGATCGAGGATGCGCTGGGCAAGGGCAGCGCGGTCATTCGCTGCATGCCCAACACGCCTGCCGCGGTGGGCAAGGGCATGATGGTGTGCTGCGCCAACGATGCCGTGACGGACGAGGCGCGCGCCGTGTGCGAAACCCTGCTGTCGGCCAGCGGCAGCGTCGCCTTTGTCGAGGAAGAGCGGCTGATGGACGCGGTCACCGGCGTATCGGGATCGGGCCCCGCCTATGTGTTCCACTTTATCGAGGCGATGGCCGAGGCCGGCGTCAAGTCGGGCCTGCCCGAGGAGCTGTCCAAGGAACTGGCGATCCAGACCGTCTATGGCGCGGCGTCCTACGCACGCTCGTCCGACGAGGATCCCGGCCAGCTTCGCAGCAATGTGACCAGCCCCAATGGCACCACGGCGGCGGCGCTGGACGTGCTGATGGGCACGGGCCGGATGCGCGAACTGGTGGCCGAGGCGGTCGAGGCGGCCGCCGAACGCTCGCGCGAACTGGCGAAGGACTGAACTTGCGGAGCAGCAGGGTGGATCAGTCCACCCTGCGCACATCCACCGCATAGCTGAGGTTCTGGACGGTCGATCCGACGAACACGCCGTCGATGGGCGAGACATCGCCGAAATCGCGGCCCATGCCGACGGTGACGTGGTCGCTGTCGGTCAGGCGATCGTTGGTCGGATCGAACGTCACCCAGCCATCCTCGCCGCACCATACCGCGACCCAGGCATGCATGGCGTCGGCGCCGACCAGCTTTTCCTGTCCCGGCGGCGGGCGGGTGTTGAGATAGCCCGAGATATAGGCCGCCGGGATCGAATGCGCCCGCAGCGCTGCGATCATCACGTGGCTCTGGTCTTGGCACACGCCGCGACCGGCGGCGAACGCTTCGCCCGGCGGGGTCCGGCTGGTCGAACTACCCGATTGATAGGCGATCTTTTCGTGCACAGCATGGGTCAGCGCATTCGCCGCCTCGACGATGGAGCGATCGGGCGGCAGCAGCGGCGCGGCCCAGTCGGCGATGGCGGGGTCCAGCCCCGCTATGCGCGAGGCGAACAGATAGGGCGCGGGCGACAGGATCGAAAGATCGCGCGACGCCGCCGCCATTTCGCGCACATCCGCGATCGTCATCGCCGTGGTCGGCGGAGCGGGCGGGGTGATCGCCATGGTGAACTGGCTGGTCACCGACAATTCCGTCAGCGGCTGCTCGAACTGGATGCGCGTGGTGTTGATCAGGTAAGGCCCATCCTCGTCCACCGCGCTGGCGGGCTGGGGGGTCAAGACCAACTGCTGTTCGGAGATTTCCTGCCCCGGCCAGGCATAGGGCTTGAGCCTGATGTTGAACCGCGCCTGCGCCACGGGGGTGGCATAGGACAGGTCGGTCTTGTGCTCGACCCGGTAGGTGACCGTCTCACGCGTATCGCTCATGCCAGCAGCCCTCCGCTTTCGCGTGAGGCGGGTGCATCGGGCTGCAGGAAATAGCGCCGGCCGATGGTCGCCGCCAGCGCGCCCAGATCGTCGCGCAGGCCATCCAGAACGGGGCCGGTGAGCTTGTCGGCCTCCATCCCCGCGATCTTCGCGTTCAGCATTTGCGCCAGCCGCAGCGGCTCTTCCGGCAAGCCGTCCTCGCGCAGGTCGGGCAGGGCGGACAGATGATCGACCAGCCGGCGGGCCTGATGCGCCAGACCGCGCGGCTCGGCAGGATCGAGCAGCACCATGTCGAGCACCGGGGCGATGAAGGGAATTGTCAGATAGCGGCTGCGGTACAGCGCCGTCCCGTCGATCAGGTCGAGCAGCGCAGTCAGATCCTCGGCGCTGGCGCTGCCGGGCACGATCGCCTGCACCGCCTGCAGCATCATCGACGCACGCTCGGTCGCGATGCCCATGTCGTAAAATCGCCACGCGGCGGTGCGGCCCATGTTGTCGGAAACAAGCTGCGTAATGGCGGCGGTCTGCGCCACCACCGCGTCGCAGGCGTCGATCAGCGAATCGCTGTCCATCGCGTCCACCGCGGGCAGGCTGCGATGCACCGCGCGCCAGCTGTCGCGCGAAAGCCGGTCGCGCAAGAGCAGCGCGATCTGCCGGGCCTTTTCGATCAGCGAGGGGATCGAACCCGACAGCGAATTGTCCGTCAACGCGGCAATCGCCATGTCATGCGGGCTGGGGTGATCCTCGTCCGCAGGCGCGGCGGGGGCGGCGGACCATTGCCGCAGCAGCGCCGCCAGCCGGTCCGCCGTGGTGAGCGATTCGGGCAGGGCGCTCCGCCCGACGGGCCCATCCGAATTTTCGACCAATATGCGCACGATGCGCGCGGTCTGGTGCAATCGCTCGCCATAGCGGCCCAGCCAGAACAGATTGTCGGCGGCCTGGCTGGGCAGTTGCCCGCCGCCGCGCCGCACTGGTGGCGGGTCGAGATCGGGGGGGCGGACCGTGCGGGTGCCATGGCTCTCGTCCACGATGCACAGATCGGCGGAGAAATCGTCCCGCTCCATCAGCGCGGTGCGCAGATGCCCCTGTTTCGAGATGCGGGCGAAGCCGCCCGGCATCGCCACCCATTGCCCGTTCGGCCCGCGCGCAAGGAAACAGCGCAGGGTGAAGCGTCGCGGCTCGAACCGCCCGTCCACGATCGAGGGGGTCGTCGATGTCTCGACCAGTTCCTGCGCGACATAATCCATCGGGCGGCGGGCGAGACCCTGCATGATCTCCTCGCGCGCCTGCGGATCCATGTCGGCACCGATGCGCGTGCTGCCCTCGGGTATGCCGGGAACGCTGCCCCGGAACGCCGATGCGAAGACCAGCCCGTCAAAGCGGGACAGCGCAATGTCGCGCTCTGCCTTTTGCCCGCACCACCAAGTCGCCGCATTGGGCAGCATCAGCGGGCCGCCGGTCACAACCTTGGCCAGACGCGGCAGGAATGCCGACATGGCGCGCGATTCCACCACGCCCGCGCCGGGCCAGTTCGCCACCGACAATTGTCCCGAACGGCACGCGTCGACCAGACCGGCGACGCCGATCTGCGAATGCTGGTCGAAGGCCATCGGATCGATGTCGCCGGTATTGATCCAGCGCCACAGCCCGTCGATCCGCTTCAGACCCGCGACGGTGCGAACATACAGCCTGCCGTCGCGCACGGTCAGGTCGCGGCCCTCCACCAGCGAAAAGCCCAGGTGGCGGGCCAGATGCGCCTGCTCCGGGTAGCTCTGGTTGAACCGGCCGGGGGTAAGCAGGCCGATGCGCGGATCGGCGCGGGCGCAATCCTCGGCAATGCCGAACCGCAGCGCCTCGAAGAATTCGGTGATCCGCCGCGCCCCGATGCTGGCAAGCAGCCCGCCCGTGCTGCGTATCAGGGCCAGCCGGTTTTCCAGCGCATAGCCGATACCGGTGGGCAGACGCGTGCGGTCCGACAGCACGCGCCACTCACCGGTGGGTCCGCGCGCCAGATCGACGGCATAGATGCGCAGATGATAGCCGCCGGGGGGGCGCAGACCGACCATCCTGCGGGCGAAATTGGGGCTTCCGCTGGCCAGCGCGGCGGGCAGATGGCCGTCATTGATCAGCTTTTGCTCGCCGTAGATGTCGTCGACGACATGCTCCAGCAATTCGGCCCGCTGGATCAGCCCCGCCTCCAGCCTGTCCCACTCGTCGGCACCGATCAGCACGGGCATGGGGCCCAGCGGCCATGGCCGCTCGCGCTCGTCGCCGGTCAGGCGAAAGGCCAGGCCCAGATCCTCGACATTGCGGTCGAGATAGGACTGCATCCGGGCCAGATCGCCGTCGCCCAGCTGGCCAAGGCTGCTCGCGACTTCGCGCCACAGACGCGACATGTCCTCGCCCGCGGAGGCGAAGATGTCGCCGCGTTCGGGCGCGCGGTACCAGCCCAGCGGGGCGCTGCCGGGATCGGGCCCGAACAGCGTTTCGCCCTGAAAGGCGGGGGCGCCTTCGTTCATCTCGCGCGCTGCGGCCTGCGAAGATCCAGTGTCATCGGAAATTCTCCACCATCCTCTGCTGGCGGAATCTCGACATCGCCGGGCGTGTGGCCAAGCGGCTGGAACCGTGCCCGGCGGCGAGCTTCCGCCTCGAAATCGTTCACCGGCACATCGTCGTAGGATCGTCCCCCGGGATGCGCCACGTGATAGACACAACCCCCCAACGAGCGATTGTTCCACGAATCGAAAACATCGAAGGTCAGCGGAGCATCCGCCGGGAGCAGTGGATGAAGGCAGGATGGCGGCGCCCACGCCTTGTAACGGATGCCGCCGACCGCCTCGCCGGGCTTGCCGGTGGGGTGCAGCGGCACGCGCCGCCCGTTGCAGGCAACGACATGTCGGCCGGGCACCAGCCCTCGCGCCTTGACCTGCAGCCGTTCGGTGCTGCTGTCGACATAGCGCACCGTCCCCCCGATCGCGCCGGTTTCGCCCAGCACGTTCCAGGGTTCCAGCGCATGCGCGATTTCCAGCGCCACGCCGCCCGCCTCGACCTCTCCGTGGATGGGGAAACGGAACTGGCGCTGCGCCTCGAACCAGTTGGGATCGAAGTCGAAGCCCGCCTCACGCAGGTCCTGAAGCACGTCGAGGAAATCGGTCCAGCAGAAATGCGGCAGCAGGAAACGGTCGTGCAGCGTCGTGCCCCAGCGTACCAGCGATCCCGACAGCGGTTTCTTCCAGAACATCGCGGTCAGCGCGCGGATGAGCAGCAATTGCGCCACGCTCATCTTCGCGTCTGGCGGCATCTCGAACCCGCGGAATTCGACAAGGCCAAGCCTGCCCGTCGGACCGTCGGGCGAATAGAGCTTGTCGATGCAGATCTCGCTGCGGTGGGTGTTGCCCGTCACGTCGACCAGCAGATTGCGGAACAGCAGGTCGCTGATCCACGGGAACTGCGGCGGCGTATCCGGCCCCGGCACCTGCGCCAGCGCGATGTCGAGTTCGTACAGGCTGTCGTGCCGCGCCTCGTCGAAACGCGGGGCCTGGCTGGTCGGGCCGATGAACAGGCCCGAGAACAGATAGGACAGCGAGGGATGCCGCTGCCAGTAGAGCACGAAGCTCTTCAGCAGGTCGGGGCGGCGCACGAACGGGCTGTCGGGCAGGCTTTTGCCGCCCAGCACGATATGGTTGCCGCCTCCGGTGCCGACCGAGCGGCCGTCGACCATGAACTTGTCGGCGGTGAGGCCGACATCGCGGGCGTCCTCGTACAGCCCCTCGGTGATCGCGCGGATCTCCTCAAAGCTGGCGGCGGGGTGGATGTTGACCTCGATCACGCCGGGGTCGGGCGTAACCTTCAGCACGTTGACGCGCGGATCCGGCGGCGGGGAATAGCCCTCGATACGCACCGGCTTACCCATCTTCGCGGCGATATCCTCGATCGCGGCGACCAGTTCAAGGAAGTCCTCCATCGATTCGACGGGGGGCACGAAGACCGACAGATAATGCCCGCGTGGCTCGACCGTCATGGCGGTGCGCACGGCCTCGGCGCTGATTTCCTGCTCGACGCGTTCCTGCGCTTGGCCGCCGGGGGCGGCGACACGCTCGATGCGCTGGTCCGTCGGCGCGAAGCCTTCTTCGGGCGGAGTGGCTTCACGCAGGTCGCTGCCGGTGGGGGCCGACTGGCGGCGGAAATCGGCCAGCGGTTCTGCCGGATCGGTCGATACGCGCGGATGGATATAGGGAAAATCGGACTTGGGCACATGCGGCAGTGCCCCCAGCGGCAGGCGATAGCCCAGCGCGCTGTCGCCCGGCACCGCGAACAGGGCGCCGCGCCGGGTGGTCCATTGCTCGGTCTTCCAGCGGGGGCCCTTGGCGGGTTCGGCCTGCTGGCTCTGGGTTTTCTGCTTGTGGGGCTCCTGCCGCTGGATTGGCAGGGCGAAACCGACCGGCTTGGTCAGTCCGCGCGTGAAGGTCTTCACGATCCGCTGGCGTTCCTCCGGATCGTCTATCTTGGGGTCAAGCGCGGTGACATTGACCGGCAGTTCCGCCTCGCGCTCGATCCATTTGTGCGGGTCTTCATAGACCGGCTGGATCGTATCGCCCGTCAGGCCCAGCGCGGCAGCCGCCCCGCCGATCAGGGCCTGCGCATCGTCGGCGTCAACCGTCTGTTCGTGATCCGCATCGGTGTCGGGATCGTCGCTGCCCCCCGCGATCAGCGAGGGATCGTTCCAGATCGGCGTCCCGTCATTGCGCCAGTAGAGCGAAAAGCCCCAGCGCGGCAGGCTTTCGCCCGGATACCACTTGCCTTGGCCGTGATGCAGCAGGGCGCCCGGCGCGAAACGGTCACGCAGCTTGCGGATCAGCCTGTCTGCGTAACCGGCCTTGGTCGGGCCGACCGCTTCGCCGTTCCATTCGGGCGCTTCCGGGTCGTCTGCGGCGACGAAAGTCGGTTCGCCGCCCATCGTCAGGCGCACGTCGCCTTCCTCTAGCGCCTCGTCCACCTTCGCGCCCAGATCCAGCAGCGCCTGCCAGCGATTGTCGGTAAACGGCTTGGTGATGCGCACCGCCTCATGCACGCGATCGACGCGCATTTCGAAGGTGAAATCGACCTCCGCCGGTTCGGCGACGCCCGTGATCGGCGCGGCAGAGCGGTAATGCGGGGTCGCGGCCAGCGGAATATGGCCTTCGCCCGCGAACAGCCCGCTGGTGGGGTCCAGCCCGATCCAGCCCGCGCCGGGAACGAAGATTTCGCACCATGCATGCAGGTCAGTGAAATCGGCCTCGGGACCCTTGGGGCCCTCGACCGGCTCCACGTCAGCCTTCATCTGGATCAGATAGCCCGACACGAAACGCGCCGCATAACCCAGCCGGCGCAGCAGGTTGACCAGCAGCCAGCCGGTATCGCGGCAGCTTCCCGTGCCCAGCGACAGCGTCTCCTCGGGCGTCTGGGTGCCCGGCTCCATCCGGACCACATAGCTGATCCGCTGTTCCAGCGCCTGGTTGATGGCGACAAGGAAGTCGATGGTGCGGCCCTGCTGCCGACCGGCCCAGTCCTGCACCAGCGCCTCGAACAATTCGCCGCCCGGAACCGCGTCGAAATAGGCGGACAGCTCCTCGCGCATTTCGTCCGTATAGGTGAAGGGGACTTCCTCGGCCTCTTCCTCCACGAAGAAGTCGAACGGGTTGATGATGGCAAGATCGGCGATGAGGTCGACGTCGATGGAAAAGCTGGTGACACGTTCGGGAAAGACGATGCGGGCCAGCCAGTTGCCGTGTGGGTCCTGCTGCCAGTTGATGAAATGGCCCGCAGGTTCGATCTTCAGCGCGTAATTGGGCACCTCGGTCCGGGTATGGGGGGCTGGCCGAAGGCGGATCACCTGCGGGCCGAGACGGACGGGCCTGTCATAGACATAGGCGGTGCGGTGGTGCAGGGCTGCTCTGATCATGCGGGTGCTTATCGGACCCCGGCGTTACCTATTGCAACCGCGAAATTGCCACGGGAAGGAATGGCGTGACATATTATGCCGGGATCGAACTGGGCGGGACGAAGCTTGTTGCTATCCGGGCGAATGGCAGGACCATTACCGATCGCGTGACCATTCCGACCACCGACCCCGGCGAGACATTGGGCAGGGCGGTCGATGTGCTGCGCGGCTGGCATGACGCGCAGCCCTTCGCCGCGATCGGCATCGGCAGTTTCGGGCCTGTGCGGATCGACCCTGCCGCGCCCGATTACGGAAGCATCCTGTCGACCCCCAAGGCGGGCTGGGCAGGTACCGATCTGCTGGCTCCGTTCAAGCGGTTCGAAGTGCCGCTTGCGCTCGATACCGATGTCAACGCGGCTGCACTGGCCGAAGCAGCCATGGGGGCGGGGAGGGGATGCGATACGCTTGTCTATCTGACCATCGGTACGGGAATCGGCGGCGGGCTGGTGGCCGCGGGCAAGGCCGTTCGCGGCATGCTTCACCCCGAACTGGGGCATATGACATTCCGGCGCGCGGCGGGCGATGGCTTTGCCGGTGTCTGCCCGTTCCATGGCGATTGCATGGAAGGGCTGGTAAGCGGACCGGCGCTGAAGGCGCGGTTCGGAATGGACGGCGCATCGGTGCCGCCCGATGACACGCGCTGGGACATCGTAGCGTCGGACCTTGCACAATTGCTGGCCAATCTGATGCTGGCCGTGTCCCCCCGGCGGATCGTCGTCGGCGGAGGCGTGGGGCTGGGGCAGCGGCAGATGGTGCGCCGCGCCGCCGCCATGGTGCCGGACCTGCTGTCCGGCTATCTTCCCGATATCGATTCCGCGGCGATGGAAACGCTGATCGTGCCGCCCGATCTGGGCGAGGATGCTGGTCCGCTGGGTTCCATCCTACTGGCGGAAGCAGCCGTTCGAAACGGCTGATGCCGTGCGATTTCCTGTCGAAAGGACCACTCGTCTCGGAACTTCGCCGTCACTCGGCGGTTGGCGGGTTAGTGGCATAATCCAAGACCATGTACCGATGCCGCCACAGGTGCGAGGGGCAATTTTTGATAATGAGCGACGCCGATGTTTCCGCGATCCGGGTTCTGGTCGTCGATGACGAAGCCCTTGTCGCGTTCGACGTGGCCGACCAGTGCGAAGCGGCCGGGTTCGAAGTGATCGGTCCGGCGCTTACCCTGAACCAGGGACTGGTGCTTGCCGAAAGCAATGCGCCGTCGGTCGCCCTGCTCGACATCAATCTGCGGGACGAAATGGTGTGGCCGCTGGCCCGCGTGCTGCGTGAAAGATCCGTGCCGATCGTCTTTATCAGCGCCAATTGCACCCATCCGGAAATCCGCGACGAATTTCCGAACGCGCATTGCCTCGACAAGCCGGTCGACGGCATGACCTTGATGGATACGGTCCGGCCGCTGGTAGAGGCATAGCCCAGCGGCCCGGCCAGCCGGCTCGATGATCAGATGTCGAGATTGGCAACGTTCAGTGCATTTTCCTGAATGAACTCGCGGCGCGGTTCGACGATGTCGCCCATCAGACGGGTAAAGATCTCGTCCGTGACATCGGCATCCTCGACCTTCACCTGCAGCAAGGCGCGGTTATTGGGGTCGAGCGTGGTCTCCCAAAGCTGCTCGGCATTCATCTCGCCCAGACCCTTGTAGCGCTGGACCGACAGGCCCTTGCGTCCCGCCGCCATGATCTGGTCGAGCAGTTGGGTAGGGCGATTGATCGTGACGGCTGCAGCCGCGGGGCCAACGTCTTCCTCGTCCTCCGCCGTCGGCGCGGTCTGACCTACGCGGACAAGGCTGGCGCCCTGTTCGAACGGCTCGGCAAGTTCCTCGGCCATCTTGCTGATCTTGCGGGCTTCCGCGCTTTCGAGGAATTTGGTCTCGATCACGTGGAAATCGGTCACGCCTCGCCAGATGCGCGAGATGCCGTATCCTTCGCTCGTGACCTCAGCGGCCCAGCGCGCCTCGGTATCGCCGCGGCCAAGCCACTGCGACGCCCTTTCAAGCGCCGCGGCGCGTGCCGTGGTGCTCAGGTCCGGGGCGAGCGCGCCCGCCAGCGCCAGCGCCTCGATCACGCCCTGGTCATAGCGGTTGGGGGCGAAGGCCAGCGAGTTGCGGAAACGGCGCGCCTTCTCGACCAGCGCGGCCAGATCCTCACCCGCCCGCGCGCCGCCCGATGTCTCCAGCACACGCTCGCCCAGACCCGCGTTGACCAGATAGCGTTCGAGCGCGTCATTGTCCTTGAGATAGACTTCGGACCGGCCCTTCGCGACCTTGTACAGCGGCGGCTGGGCGATATAGAGATGCCCCGCCTTCACGATCTCCGGCATCTGGCGATGGAAGAAGGTAAGCAGCAGCGTGCGGATATGCGCGCCGTCGACGTCGGCGTCGGTCATGATCACGATCTTGTGATAGCGCAGCTTCTCAAGATCGAATTCGTCGCGCAGGCCCGTGCCCATCGCCTGGATCAGCGTGCCGACTTCCTTTGACGAGATGATGCGGTCGAACCGCGCGCGCTCCACGTTCAGGATCTTGCCGCGCAGGGGCAGGATGGCCTGGTACTGGCTGTCGCGCCCGTTCTTGGCCGAACCGCCTGCGGAATCGCCCTCGACCAGGAAAAGTTCGCACTTGGTGGCGTCCTTTTCGCGGCAATCGGACAGCTTGCCCGGCAGGCTGGCGACGCTCATCGCGCCCTTGCGGCTCATCTCGCGC
>CEOS01041813.1_pt1 | contig 43251 bp, 41 predicted proteins | sample 530601 | NCBI WGS metagenome assembly CEOS01 (sample SAMEA2620666, study PRJEB7988) | marine metagenome | biome: marine biome (ENVO:00000447); feature: mesopelagic zone (ENVO:00000213); material: "saline water (ENVO:00002010), including plankton (ENVO:xxxxxxxx)" | depth 1000 m
ACACAAGGCCCGCACCGTCTATGGGCATGAGGTCTGGTACTTTCGTTTCCGACGACGCTAGAACACGAAACCCTTGTAAAACAATGTACTTAGGCGAATTAACCTACGCCAGAATAACCTCCATTTCGCCCCTTTTTCCGCTTGCGTGATTACCCGGTGATTGCCAGAAAAGGGCCACGAGGTTCCGGATGGCAACAGGAAAAATCACGAAAAAATCGATAGATGCGCTCGAGGCTACCAGTTCGAGCCAGTTCCTTTGGGACACTGAACTAAAGGGATTCGGCGCGAAGGTCACTCCAGCCGGCTCCATTTCATACGTACTGCAGTTTCGCATGGGGGGCCGCGAAGCCCGAACCAGACGGTACACGATCGGAGCCCATGGTTCTCCCTGGACGCCGACTACGGCACGGGCAGAAGCGGAACGTCTCCAGCTACTCATCGCGCAAGGTGTCGATCCTGTCGACGATGATAAACAGAGGCGTCGGGAAGCAATCGATCTCGCCTTCGACAATTACGCGATGCATTTTGCCCGGACTTGCAAGGGTGAAGGCTGGTCGAGGCTCGTCGAACGAGTCATTCGGCTTCACCTCGTACCCGTTCTGGGAAAGACGCCCCTGCCACGAATCACGCGGCCGGACATCGTAGCCGTTCTCGACAACATGCCCGATCAACAGATCGCCAACAGGCGGAATGTGTTCGCAGTGATGCGGCGCCTGTTCCGTTGGGCAGTGAGCCGAGGTGACATCGACAGAAGCCCTATGGAGGGCATGGAAACGCCCCCGGCCGTTCGACCTCGCGATAGGTGGCTTTCAGACGAAGAGCTCGGGTTGATCTGGAAGGCCACGCCGCAGTGCCATCCGTGTTTTGGTCCCATTGTCCGCTTGCTGATTGCAACCGGCCAGCGCCGCGAAGAAGTCTCGGGCATTCACTGGCAGGAACTCGATCAGGAAGAACGTCTCTGGACGCTCCCAAGCAAGCGATCAAAGAACAAGGAGTCGAATTCGATTCCGCTGAATGACTTGGCTGTCGCCGAGCTCGATCGACGGGCAAAAAGTAGTAAATGGCCCAGGAAAGGTCGCGTATTCGCGACGGCATCCGGAGCGGGGTTTGCCAGCTTTCACAAGGGAAAGCTGAAGCTGGATGAAGTCATTGCAGAAGAAATGGGGGAAGCCCTAGACCCGTGGCGCCTTCACGATCTCCGCCGCACCCTTGCAACGAACCTCCAGCGCCTGGGTGTTCGCTTCGAGGTAACCGAAGCCATCTTGAACCATGTCGGCGCATCGAGGGCCGGGGTTGCGGGCATATATCAGAGACATGACTGGAAAGACGAAAAGCGAGCTGCGCTCGATGCATGGAACTCGCACCTCACGCAATTGATCGAGTGTCTCTGATTCGTTGATCGAACACCGGCAGCGTGCAACTTCGTGCCTATCCCGCGTTCAGCAAAGCAATGAACCTGGGCGCTTCGGATCGGCGTTTTCGGTGGAAGTCGCAGATCGCAGCAGCCAGCCTGGCTCCCCCTTCCCGCGCCATTCCTATTATTGAATCGATTTCCTCCGCTCCATCGGAGATGATTTCGCAATCCAGTCGATAAATTGCATGCAGGCGGTCATTCAGGTCTTTCACGCTCTCGATCAATGCGGAGTTTTCCGACCATTGCACCAGATCGACGAATGTCGTGCCAACGAGATCTGCAAAAGCGGCTCGCCTATTCCTCCTCGGTGGTTGCATTGAATCCGGCCTACCGGAGCTTACGGCGTTCACTAGAAGGAGTTGGTTGAGGCCCAGCATGTCGCGCAAATACTTCTCTGTGAGCCTCGAAACCCGGTATCCTTCCCCGGGCTTCAACTCCACAAGCCTCTCTCCCACGAGCCGATTGAGACAATCTCTGACCGGAGTCATGCTGACCCCGAAGTCTTCCGCCAGGCGCTGGGCTTCTAGCTTGGTGTCTGGTGCCCAGGCACCGTTAAGCAACCCGCGCTTAATCCGTTCGTAAGTCGGCTCAAGCACATGGGCTGGGCTCATGGCCTGCGCTGAGCTTCTGCGAATGCGCCAACGGCCTCGGCCTGCTCCGGGCGGAGCGCATCCTTTGCCCCACTAATGTTGGCCGTATCGTCCGACAACAGAAGCGACGGACATCGTCCCTCGTAATTGCCGAGGTTGGGACGATGCTGCGCATAACCCATCAGGCTCGAAAGCTCGGGAGGGAATTTCCTCGCGACGGCAGGGGGATAGGCGAGCGAAGGATTTTCATGCGGTTTGAGCCAACCCAAGCTGTAGCCGATCACGATAGCGCGTCGCACCGAACTCGACCGGTTTGCTCCGGCTCCGTGGACGGTCGACCCCAGGAAGCAGATGGCCGATCCGGGATCGCATTCCGCCACTACGGGATCGCCAAGCTCATCGAGGTTGTCGACGATCTTACGGTGAGAACCAGGGTAGATACGGGTCGACCCGTTCTCCGCGGTAAAGGGATCGATGGGCCAGATGACATTGAGTAGATACTCGCAGCCGTTTTTCTCGACTGGCCACATATCGTCGTCACGATGGGGAAATTGCTCGATCTCACCGGGGTGTATTTCGATGAATTGCGCAACATTGAGCTGGATACGATCGCAGTTGGGCCGGAGAAATCTGTCGGCTAATCCGAGTACGAGCGGCTGAAGGATGAGGTCGGCAGCGAATGCCGAACGCTTTGGCAATCCCCCCAGTCGCTTGGTGCGATAGCCGTAAAAGTCCCCTTGGCAGAATGGTGTCCGGGTCAGAACCGGCTCCAGTTCTCGGCGGAGACCGGTGATGATACGGCCCGATACGAGGTCTGGCACAATACAATAGCCATCCCGGCTCAATCTCTCGCGTGCCTGCTCTTCGACGAAGCGGCTCATGCGGCCTGCTCCATCTTCGTCATGTCGAAGGGCACCTCGCAGTAAATACCCTTTGAAGAAAGCGATTGAGGGGTATCTCGATCGATATCGATCATCATCGCTACGAGGTTTTCGCCGCCGATATGGCAGCATGGTCCAAGCGCGTGACACCTCCAGCCAAACCGGCTTATCTGTCGGAACCAGGCCAGGTTTGCGACCGCGGTATAGCCGGCAATCCCAGTAGCCAAAGCATAGTCGACCAATATGCTGACCAGTTGATTGCGGGCTTGTCTATGCTCGGCGCGCTTGAGCGAAGGATCGATGCAGAAGCGCGTGATCTCACGGACATCTGGATGAACTGGCGGGGTCTCATCGCACAGGACCGGGAACAGGTCGGCAAGAATATGCGGCCCCTCCGTTCTGAGAAGCCGGGTGGAAGCGCGATGGTTTCCGGCGGATCCCGACAACAGGAGGTAGGTCGCGTCCTCGTTATCGAACTGGTCGATTTCGTATCTGTCCGCGAGGACAGGAACGTTCCACTTCAATCGATCGACGAAAACCGCCTTCCTGGCCGCAAACATCGCGCGAAGTACCGGATCGGCCAGGGAATAACGGAATGTGCCAGCGTGGTATTGCATCGTTGTCGCCTGTGTTTTCCAATGACAGGCAACGAATGGCGACTGCAGCGAAGACTGGACATACCAAGAACTGGGGATGGCCTACCAGCGCATGACGTCACCAAAGCCGATAAGCCCGTCGAACAGCGCTGCGACGACAAGCGATTGCTTGCAATGTACCTGGTAGCGTTCCCGAGCCATCTTCAGATGTTGCACGACCGTTTCGGTACCGATCCCGAGAATGATTGCCGTTTCCGCTGCCGTCTTGCCGCGCGCCACCCACAAGAGGCACTCGCGCTGCCTGTCGGTCAACACCGGCATGGTTTCGCCCGAGCCGGTCGGATCGAGAGCAAGAACACAGCTAAGAGCCAGCGTGCCCACGAGCTCGGCATAAGCAAGGCGTTGACGGGGAAGGTCGCGTTCGGGCCGCACCGCAAAGGTGCAGGTTCCCCGGGCGAGGCCGGGAAGATGGCGCGGTACCGTGAAGCCGTCGGCGATCCCGCACTCCCGGCCGACTGCAAGCATCTGCCGATCTCCGCGCGTAAGCGGGATCAGATCTTCAAGCGATTCCCACGCAAAACCTACAAAGCTCTTGTCGCAGGCGCGTCTCACCGGGTCCTGCCCGGCCAGTTCGAACCCGACATAGACTTTCGCCCATTCATCCGGATAATCGTGAAGCAGCATTGCCGACCCGGCCCGGGAACCGGAACGCAGTTCCAGACTGAGGGCAAAGTGATCGAAGCCGAGACGATCTGACACCTCGGCCATTGCCAGTTCCAAATCTTCATCGGATTTTACATCGAGTAGTTCAGACGCGAATTCTTGCGCGAAATGCACATACATAATCGACCGCCCGACGGGCACGACGCACTCCAACGCGCCGCGACCCAATCGCCCGCTGGATGCCCGAACATGCGGTTTCATTCCGCCAGTCGGAGCAGTTTGATCCTGACCATGGCCATATCCCGATTGTAGTCAAAAGGCCATCGCCGCCGGTAAGGTACGGCCGGTTTCAGGGCGAAAGCGGATCGTAAAACGCTTGCAGCCACGGCCATTCGGTCGCGCAGCCATTCGCGCTCAATCAGGAAAATTCCCTGCCATTCAGGCCGAGAAGATCCCGAAATCCGCCATCTCTCATGAGCCTCGCTTGTCCGATCAGCCGTTGCGCTTGCCTGCGGCAGGAAGACGACTTCCATTCGATTGCCCGGATATGTCGGACGCCGGGATCGAGGAGTTCTCCCGCCAGTTCACGCACGGTAACGGCAGATGTCCGGGTCTGATCGAGCCGATCGAGAACGAACAGAAAGCGGACCAGACGATGGCGTTGAAAGGCTGACGGATAGAGTGCGGCCCTGGAGGCGAGGGTCTGCGCGCTGTCGGCCGCGCCGAAGAAAGCAGAAAGCGCCGCCGTTCGTCGCTGGAGGCCGCTATCAGCGGGAAGGATAATCTGGCCTTGCGCCGCCGCGCACGCCGGCTTCAGCACGACACGGTGCCTCGCGTGGGGCCCGGCCAGAACCAGGTGGCAACCGCTAGCCGTCTTGCGCTTCACGATCACACGTCGCTTCGCCCTGGCCCTTCCTATCGAGCACTGACCTGCCCGGCGAGGCACGAGCATGAGCACGCTTGCATTGGCTTCCGGAAGCCAGATTGCAGGGGTGCTGGCAACAGGCTCGTCCGGATCGAACAGGAAATCGCAGGCCCCATGAACGCGCGATCCGTGTCGTAGGACCGGATTGTACTATCTTGTCCTGCCTCGACCGGATCCGGGTGAATTGCTCACGATAAACCGGATTGCGGCGAATGAACTCCTGCGCGAAGTCGCAGAAGTCGTGTTTTTCGAACCCTCCGTGTTGAGCAAGAAACCTGTCCATACGGCACCCCCTTTCTCCGGCATGGGATGAACGGTGTCGGCGGCGCCTGAAATTCCGGGACTGGGGGGGATGGCTACCCAGAACTGGGAAAGCGGCAAGCAATCGGAACGGGGGCACCTTGCATCCGGCAAGAAGCTGCGGCAGAAATATTGCGCGCGGACCCCGAAAGCTGGCGCGGACCGCGTGGACTAATCCGCCAGACATCATGCACGCCGGTCCGCAAAGGCCCGGCGGCCGGACCGATCAAGGGACGCGCGTTCGTCCCGAACGGCGGCACAGTACTGGACTTCGAGACGGCCTTGCTCAGCGCGAGGCCCAGGCTCGAACGCCTGGTTGATTGATGCATGACCGATCGCACGATTTTTGGCGCTGGCGACCTTCGCCACAGTGCCGAACCCGAATGCCGGGAAGCGGTAAATACCCTCCTCCCCGTTCACGCCCTCGAAGTTCTCTACCGACGCGAGTACAGCGAACTCCTCGCAAACCTGTCGCGAAAGGTGGGATCCGAACACGCCTGTGACATCGCGCAGGAAGTCTTCCTGCGTGCGGCGGCAAACCGCAACCTAACGCGCTTGCGTAAGCCGGGAGCATTCCTGCACAGGATTGCGCACAATCTCTTGATCGACGAGGCGCGGCGGCGAGCATGCCGGATCAGGACCTTGCCGCTGGACGAACGGCGCGAAGCGTCATGCGCTCCGGAACAGGAAAACACGATCGAAGTCGAGGAACTAGCCGAAAGATTGCGAAAAGCGCTGGCAGGGCTTCCGCCAAAGACAACGCGGATATTCTCGATGAACCGCTTCGAGAAAAAGTCATATCGGCAGATTCATCGTGAACTCGGCATCGCGCTCCAGACCGTGGACTATCACATGATGAGGGCGCTGGCGCATCTTCGCGCGGAACTTGGCGACTGTGGCACCACAAAAGAGCGGCGCAAAAATAATTTCGTTTGAAACTAAGGTAACAAGCCATCCCTGCGTCGAGTCCTGAACGAGGGCCACAAGAGCCGTCGTTTCAGGGAGAATGATATGAAGCAGAAGATTATGGCGCCATCGGCTTTTCTGGCCGGGACGGCATTGATTTCGTTCGCGTCGCCAGCTTGGGCCCAATCGGTCGCCGAACCCGCGGAGGAGGAGACGGGGCAAGAAGAGACGTCCGTTCCCAACGAAAGCGAAGCGCGCGCCATCGTAGTTACAGGCTCCCGCATTAGAGGCGCGCAAGTGATCGGAGAGGTCACCGCTATCGATCGGGAATCGATCGTGGAAGCCGGTCAGATCGATCTCGGCGAGGCGATCCGAGCACTGCCGCAGAACTTCTCAGGCGGCCAGAACCCGGGAGTGGGTTCGGGCGCTGGCCTGATCAACAGCAATGTCAATTCAGCCTCGAGCGCCAACCTGCGCGGGCTCGGACCAGATGCGACGCTGACTCTCCTGAACGGCCACCGCTTGCCTTACAACTCGGCGTTCCAGGGCGTCGATATCTCGGCCATTCCGCTGGCGGCTGTCGATCGCATAGAGGTGGTGCCCGATGGAGCGTCCGCGCTTTACGGCTCCGACGCGGTCGGGGGCGTGGTGAACGTCATCCTGCGGCGCGACTTCGATGGCGTAACGACTTCAGCGCAGATCGGCGCCAGCACCGATGGCGGCAATTTCCGGCAGCAGGCCGATATCGTGGGCGGCACGACCTGGGATCGCGGCGGCTTTTTGGTAGCCTACGATTTCGCGCGCAACTCGGCCATTCGGGCCAGGCAACGTTCGTATGCGTCATCACTCGAACCGGAAACGACGCTCTATCCCTCGACGCAGCGCCACGCGGTCACTCTGTCAGCTCATCACGATCTCTCGCCAAACGCAGAAGTCAGCATCGACGCCCTCTATTCGCGGCGCGATTCGGAAACCGTCGGAGGCACTTCGGCTCTGCGCCTGGTGCGCGAACCCGATCTTGAAGGTTTTGCCGTGGCGCCCTCGGTTGAAATCGGAATCGGAGAACGGTGGCAGGCGACGATGGGCGGTGTTTTCGGAAGGGATCGCACCCGCTTTCGCACGCGCTTCCTGCCTCAGGCGGGTCCAGAGCGGGTATCGAGCGGGCGCTACAAAAATGAGGTAACCACTCTCGATCTGGGACTGGAGGGGCCGATCTTCGCCCTGCCCGGCGGGGACGTGCGCCTCGCTGTCGGGGGCGGCATTCGCAACAATCGACTCGATTTCGCGCTTCAGAACGGCTCCCTCGACACGGAATTCGATGTCAGCAGGCGCGCCAGGTTCGGTTACGCCGAACTTTTTCTGCCGTTCGTATCGGGGAGAAGCGAGATCGGCGGGATACACGACCTCTCGGCATCTCTGGCCATGCGATACGAGGATTATTCGGGTCTCGACGATCAGGCTACGCCGCGCATCGGCCTCAGCTATTCGCCATGGGCGGGGTTCGAACTCAGGGGAAGCTGGGCACGCTCCTTCAAGGCTCCAACCCTCTATCAGCAGTTCATTTTCTATGAGGCCATCCTGCTTCCCGCCGCCGCGCTCGGCGCAGGTTCAGGAGCCGACTCAATCCTGTTCGCGGCCGGTGGCAATCCCGATGTCGGTGCGGAACGGGCCGAAAGCTGGACTGCCGGGATCGAATTCAAACCGCTTTCCATTCCGGAACTGACATTTTCGGCAACCTGGTTCGACATCGCATATGACGACCGCGTTGTCAGTCCGATCAGCGGGTCCCTCGCGTCCGCGCTGCAAGACCCCGGCTATGCCGATCTCATCGAGTTTGCTCCGTCTTCGACGCGTCTCGACCAGTTGATCGACGGGGCTCAGGGAGGACTGCAGAACTTTTCCGGCTCGCCCTTCGATCCAGCCAATGTGGTCGCGCTCATCGACAACCGGAACATCAATGTGGCGGCGTGGAAGATTCAGGGCGTCGATGCGCGCCTCGCCTGGCAGCGCGATCTCGGGTCCGATCGATCGCTCGCACTCGATATCGCCGGGACCTGGCTCGACAGTACGCAGCAGATCGCCTTCGAACTGCCTGAAGTCCAGTTGTCCGGCACGGTCTTCAATCCACCGCGCTGGAAGGGGCGCGGCACGGCACGATATCGGGCGGGCAATCTCACGGCCAATATTGCGCTCGACTACACCGGGGAGCTGGTCGATCGCCGCGGTAATGATGAGAGGCGCCTTCCGCCAAGCGCGACCATCGATCTCGGAGTGACCTACGCAGTTATTCCGGGTGAGGCTCGGGAGCCCGAGTTGGAGCTCTCTCTCACGGTGCAGAACCTGCTGGATAATGAACCGGAGCGCATTCTCCAGACCGGTCCGACCGATTTCCCGTACGATTCGACCAATTATTCGGCTATCGGCCGTTTCATCGCCTTCGGCATCCGGAGGCACTGGTAATGGACATGCTCTTATTGCTCGCAGCCAGCATCCAGGCTGTCGTCCCGCCGGTCGAGTTGCCGCCCCAAGCCGATGTGGAACCCTGTTCGTCCCTGACGACACTCGACGATAGGCCTGCAGCGCCGTTTCGGATGATGAGCCTCGAAGACCAGGTTTCGATGACCGATATCGGTCGATCCAGCAACGGGCCGGCGCCCAACGCCTTCGCGCTGTCACCCGACGGCTCCCTCGTCGCCATTCGCTTAAAACGCGCGAACCCTGAAACCAACAGCTATTGCCTGAAACTGATTGTCGTGCCGGTCGATGGGCGTCGCGAAGGCGTGGAAGTCGATAGCGGAGGCGACTTCATTCGCGACGACTTTTCACTACGAAACTTCACGGTCACCATGGCTGGCTGGGAAAAACCCAATACCCCGCTCTGGTCGCCGAGCGGACAAGATCTTGCCTACCTAAAAAGAGAAAATGACTCGACTCAGGTTTGGCTGGTCGATCCGACAGGCAAAGATCCGTCGCGACAGGTCACCCATCTGGATGACGATGTGGAACTCTTCGCCTGGACTGGCGATGACCAGGCCCTCGTCGTCGCCACCCGACCTGGAATCCGCAAGAAAATCGAAAATATCAGGCAGGAAGGTCGGCGCGGATTTCTTTTCGACGAGCGGTTCTCACCGCAATTTGCCGATCGCCCGTTAGCGACGGGGGAAATTCCCTATCATTACTCGCGGGTCTCTCTCGCCGACGGCTCCATCCACGAGGCGGCCCCTGACGAGATCGGCCGACTAGCCCCGAATTTGCCTACGGGCGTCTCTCCCAAGGCGCGCCACTATACGCGCGGTCCGGACGGCTATTCTGCCTGGCTGGAACCTCAGAACAGCGATTATCTTCTCAGCGCGACCCGTCTCGTGATCAGCGGACCGCAGGGACAGCAGCAGATTTGCGAAAGCGAATTATGCCAGGGCATTCGCGGCTTGTGGTGGGAGCCGGATGGAACCTCGCTGTTTCTCATGCAAAGGACAGGCTGGGCCAACAGTCAGACGGCTCTGCTGCGCTGGGACCGTGGCGAAGCCGCTCCGCAGCAGGTGTTGCTGACCGATGACGTCGTGACCGGGTGCGATCCAAGGCGCAACGAACTCATTTGCGCGCGCGAAGGCTCGCTCCAGCCCAGGCGCCTGGTCGCAATCGACATGAAATCGGGACGCGAACGGATCGTCCACGATCCCAATCCGCATTTTCAGGATCTGAAATTCGGCAAGGTCCAGCGCTTCCTTTTCACGAACTCCTACGGTGTCGAAAGCTTCGCCGACTTGGTGCTGCCACCGCACCACCGGCCCGGAGACAAGCATCCGCTCGTCGTCGTCCAATATCGCAGCGATGGCTTCCTGCGTGGCGGGACCGGCGACGAAGTGCCGATTCAGCCACTGGCGGCGCGCGGCTTTGCGGTTTTGAGCTTCCATCGCCCCGATTTCCTGCCCGAAGCGATGAAAGCCACGACCGAAGCCGAGGTGCGAACCCTCTCCGGCGATCCCTGGGCCGACCGTAAACAGGTCGTCTCGGCGCTCGAAGTCGCGATCCAGATGGCGATCGATACCGGTACCGTCGATCCGACGAAGATGGGGATCAGCGGTTTCAGCGATGGAAGCTCCACGGCAAGCTACGCCATCCAAAACACGGAGCTGTTCAAAGTCGCCTCCCTCAGCTTTTGTTGTGAGGACATGTATTCCTACGCCCTCGCGGCAGGTCCCTCCTTCACGACACTTCTCCGGACCATGGGATATCGAATTCTCGAACCCGGGTCGGAAGACTTCTGGAGCGAGGCATCGCTTATTCTCAATGCCGACAAGATCGACGTGCCCATCCTGGTGCAGAGTCCCGACAGCGAATATGAGGGTGGGCTGGACGTGATCGAAGCGCTTTCCCGAAGGGGAAAGGCGATCGAACTCTATGTTTTCCCGCAGGAGACCCACGTTAAATGGCAGCCGGCCCATCGCCTTGCCATATACGAACGCAATATCGAATGGTTCGCATTCTGGTTGAAGGGTGCAATCTATTGCAATCCGGTCAGGATTGATCAGTATGAGCGTTGGCTGGCGATGCCCGGAGCCCCTGTCCGATCCGATTTGCGATGCATGGGGCCTAAGTCAGTTGATCCATGAACGGCACCAGTTCTCGATCTCGAGGAGATCGAGCAACCGGTCGAAATGCGCTTCTTCGCTGGTTGTGTAATCGATCTTCAACGAAACCTCGATGCTCGTTAGATCGAGGAGACCTTGCTCTGACAGATGACCGCCCAGAAGACGGTCGCGGATTGCGTCCTTATGCAATGCAAACGCCTCCCGAACGAAGCTGTCGGGACCCGCCTTAGAAGTCCTGCTCCGAATGGATGCAGGTATTTCCTCGGCGAAAGCCGCTCTAGCCAATGAACGGTTGATGCCTCCTTCGACCCACAGCCAGGTCGGGATGCCAAGGCAGAATTCGACCAGGGGCTGGCTCGAAAGAGGCGAGAAACGCGGTGGGCCCTCGGTCAGGCCGTGGATCTGGTTGGCGGCACTAACCAGCAGCGCAAGATGGTCGTGCTTGCCTGTTCGCGAACCATTTGCTCCATCAAACCAGGAAGCGAGCAGTTCTCCGCGGTCCATTGCGATGCCGGCAGCCACGAAGCGCCTATCGTATCGTCGGGCACGACCGCGCGATGCTCCTATCGCCCTGCTTGCCGCGGCGCGCAGCATTGTGGGCACCGAGCAGCCGGTGACACGGCACATATCGAGGAGAGTTTCGACGATTTGGCGAGACGTCCCCTCGGCACGCCAACGATCGACAATCGGTGCAGCAGAATGCAGGAAACAGAAGAGATTGTCGCCGCCATTGCCATCGAAAACCAGGCGCGCCTCCAGCGCCTCCATTTCCTCGGAAAGGACGGCATCCAGGACGGTCAGGAAAGAGCGCCGTGTCGGACTGGCCATGCCGGCAGAGGCCGTTCTCGCAGGATCGAACGCTCCCGGCCTTAATATCCGCTCGGAAAGGGGCACGCCCGACCGTGCCGCGACCTCGCGCGCATAGCGGCGTTCGTCTCCGCTTGGGTCAGCCGTCGCCAGCGTAACACAGGCGAAATCCCGATCGGCGCGCGACAAGGCTGCGCAGACGAGCGAGGAATCCACACCGCCCGATGTTGCCACGCTGACCTTGCCGCACAGCCTGCTCCAGCTCGTCATGGCGGAGACGCACAGCCACCGTAGTTCTTCGGCAGCGTCCTCGAACCTGGGAGCCGGTCCTTTCGGATAGTGATTCCGAGGGTGCCAGATTGCAGGCCCCCTGTCGTGCGGATCATCCAGAGCCTGGAGCGCGCCGGGAGCCAGCTCCGTTAGGTCCTCAAGACAGGTTTGACGGGACCGCGTCTGAATATCGAGCAATCGCCTTGCGAGCGAGGGATAAGCGATGGTCGGCCTGTAGCCGGGGAGATGCAGCAGCATCGCGGCATCGCTGGCGATGACGAAATGATCGAAGAGCGTTAGCCGGTAGGCAGGACATAGGAATGAGGGATCGCGCAGCAAGTACCATGCTTCGCTCGCTTCCTCGTAAATGACAGCAAGATATCCACCCCAGACATTTCGGACGAGAAAGTTCGCGACGAGCGTCGCGCTCGCGTCGGCGGAAAGCCGGACGTCCTCCGGAGACAGCGGTTCATAGGTTTCGCGCGAGAATGCGACTCCGATGAGCATGCCGGCATCGTTCAGGCCCAGACAGGGCGTGGTCGGATCGGTCCAGATGGCGGGGGCGTCCCCAAGAACCTGCTGCGGTTCGGCAACGCGCAACAAGGCGCTCCCCGTTTCCCGTCCTTTCGGGAACGCCAACATGAAGCGCAAAGGCTTCATACGACCAGGATCGGCTGGAAACGCAGAACCTCCTCCAGGCTGTCGTTAAGGACGGTATCGCCCTTCTGCGTCCAGCAATGGGCCCCGAACGGCGCTGACCGAACACCGAGGACGACGCGAGAATGTTCGCCTTGCGATGCGAGACAAAAAGAGAGCGCGATCGAGCGCGCCAGGCATCGATCGGCCGTCGTGCGCAGCAATCGCGCTTGCTCGAACGCCCGAACTGTATCTTCTCCGACCGAGCCGAGTTCAGCGCTCGGTTCGGCCCGACGCTCGACCAGAGTCCTCAAGTCGAATAGCAGTTCAGCCAACACCCCGGATTTAAGGCGGGACTCGATACGCCGCTGGACCCACAGTGCCCTGGCAATCCGTGCCAGACTAAATCCGGCCTGATGCTCGAATTGAAAAGCCTGGCTCGGGGAGATCCAATCCGCGGGACGCGGCAGGAAAGAAGGTTGTCCCCCATCCGCGAAACCGGACTTTTCGACCTGGCGAATGAAAGCCCGGTTTCTTCCTTCCGGGAGAGCAAAATACCGGTCTTGCGCAACATCGAGGAAGATCACACGCTGATCGACCACACACCATGCCATATCGGCACGGTCGTATTCGCCCACCTTGCCCATGCTTGGAGCTTGCGGAGCGCTTGCCTCGAGAGGCGCGCGCTCCGCAAGCGTCTCAATCGTTTGCGATGCCGGTGGGATAGCGGAGCTTCGCCCCGCTAACATCGATCTGGAAGTCGGCGTCGCCCTTGGTCTCGGTCGATGCCTGGCCGAGTTCGACCACTTCCTCTTCCTTGATATCAAAGTCCTTCATCACGTTCTCCTCTTACAGGTTCTGCGACTCCAACGCCGCGTAATGAAGGTGAGCCAGCCAAGTGATGGATTCCATTTTATAATGAAATTATAAAATTCCGGTTCAGTCGATGGGAAACGACCGGGCGATGAAAGCGCTCGTTGGCAAGCACATCGACACCTTTAGCGAAAAGCCTGGACATTCATGTCGATACCCGGTCGCCGGGATTTCTCCCGCCTCTTGAATATTCGAAGAAAATTTTTTTAAAACAGATTTTCTTGCCGAAGCGCTCGAACGACTAATTCTCCGCTGCGCGAATATTCGCCCTTCGCCGTGCTCGCGCGAAGTCCCTGTCGGAAGCAATGAAACGGGCCAGCATCGGGCCGACGAGCTCTTCCGGCCGCGGCGCACCTTCCCGATTGCCGGAATTGAGCACGATCGCGTATTCGCGAAGATCATGCCGCAGGCTTGCCGGAATTTCGATTGTCATTTTCACGGGCTTCGTACTGGAGATTTCGGACAGTTTGAGCCTAGTCATGATTCACCCTCCAGGACGATATCGCGCGTAACGAGCACCCGGACCGGATAGCCGGGACGAATGGTCAGCGTCGGACGAACATTGAGTTGCCGCGACACGACCTGCTCGCCGGCTCGGCCGATACTGTCCTGGCTGCCGCGCCGCAGCGCACGCACCAGATCGCTGTCGCTCCCCGAGCCGAGCTCACTCCCTGCACCGAGCAGGGTCGAGACTAGCGCGGCCTTGAGCACACCGCCCCAGTGATAGTCGACGCCGTCCTCGAGGCCCGCATAGCCCGAAGGATCGGCGGCAGGTTCGCCTTCGAGCATAAGCGAGCGTCCATCGGGCAGGATCAGCCGGTTCCAGGCCAGCAGCACACGCCGCTGACCGAATCCGACATCGGAGTCATATTCGCCGATCAGTCGTGAACCCTGCGGGATCAGCAATCGGCGTCCGGTGAGACTGTCATAGACATTCTCGGTCACCTGGGCGGTAACGAGACCGGCCTGATCGGAACGGATCCCGGTTATGAGCGCAGCCGGAATAACCGAACCTGCCTGCAACATCTCCGATGGCGAGGCTGCAAAACTCTGCAAGGAAAGCGTACGGCGCTCTGCAGGTCGATCTTGAGACGCGGGACCTGTCTCAGCAACCGCAGCCTTTACCGGAATGGCGACGGCACCCGATGGAGGTGCCGGTTGCGCCTTGCCGAGCGAGGGACTTGCACCGCTCACGAACAGACGGCTGCCGCGGGCCGTTTCGCGCTCCTGTTCCAGGCGCTGGCGGGCCGCCTCCTCCGCGCTTATGCTTCGCGGCGATGGGGGCGGCGGCTCTGCGCCAACGGGAGGCAATTCCGCCACCGCGCCACGATCCTGCGCATCGAGTATCGGTTTGCCGAGATCGCCGGGTAACGGCGGGCCGAGCTGCGGCACTTGCGAGTAGTCGCTGGGAGCCGAAGCCAGTCCATCGGCTACCGCGACCCCATCGGTTTTGTACAGTTCCTCTTCGGGTGTGGGTGGTGGCGGTTGCAAGGCGTAGACCAGCGCTCCGGCAACCATTATCATACCTCCCGCACCGGCGATCGCGATGGCCTTTCGCGACAGGCGCACGACCCGCGGGCCTTCGCCGCGCAGGCTGGTGATGGATTCGGCATCGCTCCGAAGATCTGCAGCGCTATCGGCGGTCATGACTTGCTCGCGCGATTGTTGATCTTGACCCGGACCTGCCTGCGCCCCGCTCCGAGCCGCAATTCTGCTTTCCGGAACAGCCGGTCGACAATGAGGTAGCGACCTTTGACCCTGTAGTTGACCAGTTCGGCTTCGCCTTCCTCGCCAATGACGAAGAACGGCGGCATCTCGCCTTGGGCAATCTCTGGCGGGAATTCGATCAGTGTACGCCTTCCGTCATCGAAGACGCGCAGGGGACGCCATGCAGGCCTGTCGCCGGAAAGACGGTAGTCGAAATTGAGGTTCTCGAGGGCGATCCGGTCCGCAACCGGAGCGGCCCGCACCGCTTCGGTCTGGGCCCGGCGAAGCGCGATCAGCTCGTCCTGCGGATAGGACCAGCTGACCGAAGCCATGTAGACGCGCGAACTGGAGCGCAGTTCGACATGATAGGTGCGCCGGTCGGTGTTGATCACGAGATTGGTCATGATGTCGGGCCGGGTCGGCTTGACGAGAATATGCACCCGCTGTGTCGCCCCTGACCCGCTCAGCGTGTCGCCAATCATCCAGCGAACCGTATCTCCCGCTGCCACCGGACCGGGGCCGACCAGTACCTCGCCCTCCTGCAGGGCAATGTCGGTCACCTGGCCGGGCTTGGTATAGACCTGGAAGAGCGCACCCTCGCTATAAGCATAGCGCTGGATCGCGTTCTTGAAGCCTGCATTCTCGGGTTCAACGCGTGCAGATGCGTTCGCCGCTCCCACCTGCTCCTCAGGATCGGAAGCGGGGGAGCGGCGCGCAGCAGTGGGGGATAGCTGCCGCGTAACGGTGTCGAGAGGATCTGCCGCGGCGCCGTGAGAACGGATCAGCGCGGAAAACGCCGGCTGCATCGCCGAGACGGCTGGCACAGGGGTCGCGGACGCCGAAGGGGAAAGCGCCAGCGAGACGCAGCCGATAAGGCCGGACACGGGTGCGCGTGAGACATGGGGGAAGCGGGCCATCAGCCGAGCTCCTTTGACCAGTTTATGGAAGTGACGAAGATCCCGAGCGGGTTCTTGGTGAGCACGTCGGGATCGGTGGGCGGCTGGACCGCGACACCGAGGATCGCGGTCCAGCGGGTGGTTTCGGCGAGGCTGCCATCGCGGTACCGGCGTTCGGCCCAGGCGATCCGGAAGCTGCGCGGCGAAGCCCGGATCACGCTGGTGACATCGACCGCCACTTGTTCGCGCCCGATCATGGCGAAGGGATCGTTGGCACGCGCATAGTCATTGAGCGCCAGCGCGCCCTTGTCGCTCGCGAAATCGTAGGCCCTGAGCCAGTTGTCGCGCACGACGATCGGATCGTCCGGAATGGCACGAACGTGCTCGATGAAACGGGCAAGGTGAAACGCGATCTGCGGGTCGGTCGGCGCGAATTCGGCATTTGCTGGCGCAACGCTGCGCGCTTCGCCGAGCTTGTCGACCTCGACCACCCAGGGCACGATCGTGCCGCGCGCATTCTGCCAGATGAGCCCGCCAGTCAGCGCCGCCGACAAGCCGAGCGCGCCGAAGAAGGCGTAGCGCCAGCTTTGCGCCTGAACCCGGGCGGTACCGATACGCTCGTCCCAGACCTGCGCCGCGCGCTGGTAGGGCGTCTCGGGCTGCGGCGTCCTGCCGTAACGGATGGAAGAGCGTTTGAACATTACGGAGTCAGTCCTTCTCTCTGGTGTCGATGGAAGCACCGGCGCCATTGCCATCGCCTGCCCGCACCGTGTGCGCGGCAAGCGACGCCGATGACCCGAGGCTCTGGCGCTGCTTCATCGATCGGGCCCAGGCAGGCGGACCGCTTGCCGGCTCGTCGCCTGACGGAGAAGAGCCCGGCTCAGGCAGAATTTTTCCGCCCATGTGGCCGACCGAAGCACGCGCGCCTTCGCGAAAACCGCCCCTGGCGCTCTCTGCCGCCATGCGTAGCGGAGATAGTGCCGCGCCCCCGACGGCGCGTCCGACCCCCGCCAAACCGCCTGCAACTGCAGCGCCGCCGCTTCTCCCGGCGGATCCCGTCGCATAGGCCATGGCCGCGCCGCCGGCAGCGCGCGAGGTACCCTGCGCAACACTGGATGCTGCGCTGGCAACCGCTCCGCCTGCCAGCCTGGCCCCGGCGACGCCGCCAACAGCAGCGCCACCGGCGAGCAGCGCCGTGCCTGCGGCCGCACCGGCACCGAGCTGCGGGCCACCTGCTACAATGCCATTGGCGATGCCAGGGCCGAAAATGCCCAGCCCGAGCAGGGTCACGCTTGCGAGCACGATCGCAAGCGCATCCTCGATGGTCGGCTCGCCCGGAATGGCTTGGGTGAATTCGGCGAACAGCGTCGAACCGATGCCGATGATAACAGCAAGGACCAGCACCTTGATACCCGACGAGACCACATTGCCGAGCACGCGTTCGGCCATGAAAGCGGTTTTGCCGAACAGGCCGAAGGGGATGAGGACGAAGCCTGCCAGCGTGGTCAGCTTGAATTCGATCAGGGTAACGAAAAGCTGGATCGAAAGAATGAAGAAGGCGATGATCACCGCCGCCCAGGCGGCCAGCAGGATCACGATCTGGAGGAAGTTCTCGAAGAAGCCGACATAGCCCATGAGGTCCGCGATGGACTCGATCAGCGGCCAGGCCGCATCTATCCCGACCTGTGCGACCCGTCCGGGCTGCAACAACTCGGCAGCACCGAGACCCGAACCGCTCGCCTTGAGGCCGAGCCCCGCAAAGCTGTTGAACAGGATATTTGCGAGCGCGCTCCAGTTGCCGATGATGTAGGCGAAGATACCGACGAAGAGCGTCTTCTTGACGAGCCGGGCGATGATGTCGTCATTCTCGCCCCAGATCCAGAATAGCGCAGCGAGCGTCACGTCGATCACGATCAGACTAGTCGCGATGAAGGCGACTTCGCCCGAGAGCAGGCCAAAGCCGCTGTCTATGTACTGCGAAAAGATCGCCAGGAAGCGATCGACGACGCCGGTACCGCCCATTTCAGTGCCCCCCTCGCCGATCGCCGGCTGGATTTGCCATTTGGCGATCCGCCTCGGGTGGAGACCTCGATGCGTCCAGCCCGGCATAGGCATCGGGGTGATCGACGCCGAAGAACCGGCGACGCTTTTCAGCCCAGGCTGCACGGCAATCGGAAGAGGACAGTGCAAGCTCTCCCAGCTGTGCGCAGGCGCGCAGTTGCGCCGGCAGCGGATCTCCATCGGGCACCCGGACCTGCCCGACCGGTTCCGGGCGCCCGGCAGGCTCCCCGCGCATCTGCACGAGCGTCACCGCGCCGGCGAGGCCAACGAAAACGGCAGCGCCGATGCGCGCGAAGAGCTTGCCATCCATGGGCCGCTACTCGCTATCCGGAGAATAGGCGGGCCGGTTGGCAAGGAAACGCCGCAGCTGCTCGCGCGCCTGGGCCCTGGCTGCTGCACGCTCGGCCGCATCGAGCGCCTGCGCACGTCCCATCGCTGCCAGCGTGGCTGTAAGATCGGCGAGCTGCTGCGCTTGAACCGCGAGCAGCTGGTTGCCGGCCTGTGCGGCCTGAAGCGCGCCGCTGGCGGACTGGCTGGCGCTGACTAGTTCATTCACGGCGGTGCGCGATCCTTCGATATTGCCCACAGCTCCTGCCTGCACCTTGAGCGCATCCTCGAACCCCGCCACGCTGTTTTGCCAGCGCGCCTCGGCGCCCTTGACCATGGCTTGCTGAGAAGCGCTGACACCAATGTTCCTGTATTGCGCATCGAAGGTCGCTTCGACTTCGCGCACATCGTATGCGATGCGCTGCGCCTGCTGCAGCAATTGCTGGGTCTGCCGAACCTGGTCCTGAAGAGGCTGTAGAACGTTCAGCGGCAGGCTCTGAAGGTTCTTTGCCTCGTTGATGAGCGAGGTTGCCTGGTTCTGCAGCATGCGGATCTGGTTGTTGATCTGCTCGAGCGTGCGTGCAGCGGTGAGCACGTTCTGGGCATAGTTCGAGGGGTCGTAGACGATCCCTCCGAACTGCGCCTGTGCCGGCATCGCCACGATTGCGCTCGCGCTGGCAGCGGCGAGCGCCGTTCCGCCAGCAAGGCCGCGGAGCAGTTTACGCAAGGTCATGGGAGGTCTCCTCTGTAGGGGTTGAAGGATTGTATTGCCGGGCGCGGAGTCCAAGCAGTTCGGCGGCCCAGTCGAGACCGCGATGGCGCAGCCAGGCTGCGGCAAAGTCGCTTCGCCCATGGCTTTTCACGATGCGTGAAATGGCGAGTTGGTCGCTCTTCGACGATGCAGCGGTGAATGCGAGCGCGACGTCGCCCAGCCCCAGTTCGAACAGGCGGTTGCCGCGCGCCGATTGGCAATAATAGTCGCGCTTGGGCGTCGCCCGACTGAGGATTTCGATCTGGCGATCGTTCAGGCCGAAGGCGCGATAGATGGCGAGGATCTGCGGTTCGGCCGCACGCTCGTTGGGCAGGAAGATGCGCGTTGGACAGCTTTCGATAATCGCGGGCGCAACCGGTGACTTCTCGATATCGGCCAGGCTCTGGGTGGCGAAGACGACGCTGGCATTCTTCTTGCGCAGCGTCTTGAGCCATTCGCGCAGCTGCGCGGCGAAGGCCGGGCTGTCGAGCACCAGCCAGCCTTCATCGATGATGATCAGCGTCGGTGACCCGTCGAGCCGGCCTTCGATCCGGTGGAAGAGATAGGACAGGACCGCTGGGGCCGCGACCGATCCGGTCAGCCCTTCGGTCTCGAAAGCCTGAAAGCTCGCCTGACCGAGCCGTTCGCTCTCGGCATCGAGCAGCTGGCCGAAGGGACCGCCGATGCAATATGGCGCAAGCGCCTGCTTCAAGGCCTGCGATTGCAAAAGGACTGCCAGGCCGGTGAGCGTACGTTCGGCAATCGGCGCAGTCGCCAGCGAAGTCAGGGCCGACCAGAGATGCTCCTTGGTAACTGGATCCACTGCCGCGCCTTCGGCAGCCAGGACGGTCAGCAGCCATTCCGAGGCCCAAATACGCTCTGCCGGTTCGTCGATCCGCGCCAGCGGCTGCAACAGGACCGCGTCCTCGCTGTCATCGGCCAGGCTGGCACCCAGATCCTGCCAGTCACCGCCGCTCGCAAGCGCTGCCGCCCTGATCGAACCGCCAAAGTCGAAGGCGAAGATCTGCGATCTCTCATACCGGCGAAACTGCATGGCCATCATGGCCAGCAGGACGGATTTGCCGGCGCCGGTCGGTCCTACAATCAGGCAATGCCCGACATCGCCGACATGGAGCGAAAAGCGAAACGGGGTAGACCCCTCGGTCCTGGCGTAGAACAGCGGCGGCGCATCGAAATGAGCGTCGCACTCGGGGCCTGCCCATACCGCGGACAGCGGCATCATGTGAGCAAGATTCAGCGTCGAAATTGGCGGCTGCCTGACATTGGCATAGACATGACCGGGAAGCGAACCGAGCCAGGCCTCGATCGCATTCATGCCTTCGCTGATGCAGGTGAAGTCGCGTCCCTGAATCACCTTTTCGGCGAGACGGAGCTTTTCTGACGCGAGCGCCGGATCCTCGTCCCAGACAGTGACCGTGGCGGTAACCAGCGCCAGCCCGACATGGTCCGCACCCAGTTCCTGCAGCGCCATATCGGCATCGTCCGACTTGTTGGCGGCATCGCTGTCGACCAGCACCGAAGCCTCGTTGGTCATCACTTCCTTGAGGATGGCAGCGACTGACTTGCGCTTGGCAAACCACTGGCGCCGTATCTTCGCGAGCAGGCGGGTCGCATCGCTCTTGTCGAGCATGATTGCGCGGGTCGACCAACGATAAGCGAACCCTTGCGCATTCAGGTCATCGAGCAATCCCGGAAACGTCGCACTTGGAAATCCGACGACAGTCAGTGTGCGCAGATGCGCGGCGCCCAAGCGCGGTTCGAGACCTCCGGTGAGCGACTCGTCGGCAAGCAGCGCATCGAGATACATGGGAGTTTCCGGCACGCGCACGCTCTGTGTCCGCGTCGAAATGCAACTATGGAGATACGTCAGCGTCTCCCCGTCATCGAGCCAGGCTACCTCGGGGAAGAAGCTCTCGAAGAGACGCAGGAGGCGATCGGTACGGTCCGCGAACCCGTCGAGCATTTCGCGCGGATCGATGCCGCGCACCGCCTTGCCTTCATAGAGCCAGTTTTCTGCCCGCGCGGCATCTTCGGCAGGCGGCATCCATAGGAAAGTTAGGAAATACCGGCTCTCGAAATGCGCGCCGTCTTCGGCGAACTGGGCCGCGCGTTCGCGTTCGACCAATGCCGAGGCGGGATCGGGAAACTCGCTGACCGGATAATCGAGCGCTGGCCGCCGCACAGCCTCGACGAAAATTGCCCAGCCCGATCCAAGACGCCGCAGGGCGCTGTTGAGCCGCGCTGTCGTCGCGATCAATTCGGACGGGGTCGCGCTGTCGAGATCAGGGCCCCGAAAGCGCGCGCTACGCTGGAAGCTGCCATCCTTGTTTAGCACGACGCCCGGCGCGACCAGCGCTGCCCAGGGCAGGAAGTCCGCGAGCCGGTCGGCCTTGTTTCTATATTCACGTAAATCGAGCATGGCTTCAGACCTGCAGATGCGCCGGGAACCGCAGATGGCGCCGCGCCACGTCTACAAATTGCGGATCGTGCCGGGCTGCCCAGACACCGGCGATGTGGCCGAGCACGAAGAGGATGACGCCCGCGATCCATAATTGCAGGCCGAGACCGAGTGCACCCGCCAGGGTCGCATTGGCGATTGCCAGCCCGCGCGGTGCGCCGCCGAGCAGGATATGCTCGGTCAGGGCCCGGTGAACCGGGACGGCAAACCCGGGCGGCAGGCTGGATGCGGCAGACTCCATCAGACCAGCGCTCCGCCGCCGAAGGAGAAAAAGGAGAGGAAGAAGGACGATGCGGCAAAGGCGATCGACAGACCGAATACGATCTGGATCAGCCGCCGGAAACCACCCGATGTGTCGCCGAACGCCAGGGCGAGCCCGGTGGCGATGATGATGATCACCGCGACGATCTTGGCCACAGGCCCCTGAATGGATTCAAGGATCGCCTGCAGCGGTGCCTCCCAGGGCATCGAGGAGCCCGCCGCCTGAGCGGGGCTTGCCACAGCCAGAGCAACAAGTGTGGACAGTACGATGGCCGACATGCGCGCGCGCACCTGGCAAGGGTCTTGGGTCACGAGAGATCTCCTTGAGGGATACAAAGTGGCTGCAGGACATATTCACCGGTCGCATCGAGACCGCGGATCTCGGCGAGATCGGCAAGCCGGCGCCCGCTTCCTTCGCGAGTGAGGACGGCGATCACGTCGATCGTTTCGGCGATCAACGCCCGCGGCACGGTGACGACGCTTTCCTGGATCAGCTGCTCGAGCCGGCGAAGCGTGCCCAGCGCCGAGCCTGCATGAATGGTTCCGATGCCGCCGGGATGACCGGTGCCCCAGGCCTTGAGCAGGTCGAGCGCTTCTGCGCCGCGGACTTCACCGATGGGAATACGGTCAGGTCGCAGGCGCAGCGCGGAACGGACAAGATCGGAAAGCGTCGCGACGCGATCCTTGGTGCGCAGCGACACGAGATTGGGCGCGGCGCATTGCAATTCGCGCGTGTCCTCGATCAGGATCACACGATCGGTCGAGGAAGCGACTTCGGCCAGCAGCGCATTGGTAAGCGTAGTCTTGCCGGTCGAGGTGCCGCCGGCGACGAGAATGTTCTTTCGGGCATTGACCGCGGCAGAGAGGGCATCGGCCTGGTCGCCGGTCATGATGCCTGCCGAAACATAATCGCTAAGCGTAAAAACTGCGACCGCCGGTTTGCGGATAGCAAAGCTTGGCGCCGCAACTACGGGCGGCAGGAGGCCCTCGAACCGTTCGCCGCTTTCGGGCAATTCTGCCGAAACCCGCGGAGAACCGGCATGCACTTCGGTTCCGACATGATGCGCCACCAGCCTGATGATGCGCTCGCCATCGGCAGATCTCATCCGGCTTTCGGTTGGGGCAAGACCGTCTTTCAGCTGGTCGACCCAGAGGCGACCGTCGGGATTGAGCATGATTTCGATCACCGCCGGCTCGTCGAGCCAGCGCGCGATTTCCTCGCCCAATGCGCTGCGCAGCATGCGCGCGCCGCGCGAGGATGCCTCGGATCTGATCGGAATGACGCTCATGATGGACCTCGGGGGACAGCAACCGACGATCGGTCGCTTGTGCGAGGCAGATCAAAAGGACATCTTTTTACCGTGTGGCAACAGGGTTTTCCGGTCAGCGCAGCGAGGCGCACGATCGGAAAGATTCGGCGATCCGGGTCCGCTCCCTGGCAGTGTGACCCGAGGCGGAAGGCTCCCGAAGCGGCGTTGGAAGGCCCTGCTTACCGTGGAGGACTTACCAGCATTTCAAAAATGAAATTCTGGGAAAACTCATTTAAAAACCATTTTTCGCATGCTAAAATGGTTTTTCACACAAGCTGCTTCCCATACTGGATTTTCTACCGCAAAAATCAGAATTCCAGAGAGAGGGCTAAAAAATCGAATTTTCAGGGCCAGAAAAGGTTTTTCGAGAGCGCGTCCTGCCGCAGGAGGCTCGGCTTGCCGGCTATAGCGCGCTCGCCGATGCGCTCGAGCTCGACATCGCGCTGCCGCACAAATTGTTCGCCACGAGCGAGCACCACAGAATGATCGAAGACGAAGCCTGGCGTATCATGGGGGTGCGCTACACGCCCGAGCCGAGCATCGAGGGACATCTGGTTTTTGCTCTCAAATACGAAGGCATCGACCTGTATGTCCTCAAGAAAATTTTCGAAGCCACCGGTCCGGCGCCCATCAGGGAGATTGTCGAGGCCACGCCGACAGGAAGCTATGCGCGGCGAATCTGGTTTCTCTACGAATGGCTGACCGGCGATCGGATCGATCTACCCGAGCCGCCGGTGAGCAACTACGTGCCCGCAGTCGATCCGAAGCTCCAGTTCTGCATAGAAGGAGAGAAGCGGCCGCGATACCGCGTGGTCGACAACCTCCCTGGCACGCCGGATTTTTGCCCGATGGTCTTTCGCACCGCGAAAATCGCCGGGTTTCTCGAGCGGGATCTCGCGGCGGAGGCCAAGGCAAGCATCGCTGAAATTCCCAAGGACGTGCTTGCCCGCACTGCCGCATTCCTGCTCCTCAAGGATTCGAAGTCCAGCTACGTGATCGAAGGCGAGCGGCCTGCGCAAAGCCGCATCCAGCAATGGGGCAAGGCGATCGGCGAAGCGGGGAAGCAGCCGCTGAGTCATGAGGAGTTCCACAGGCTGCAAAAGATCGTGATGCGCGATGAGCGTTTCGTGAAGCTGGGATACCGCAAGGAAGGCGGCTTTGTCGGACAGCACGACAGGCAAAGCGGCGCTCCCCTCCCCGATCACATCAGCGCCAGGCATGAAGACATCGCCATGCTGATCGATGCCCAGGTCGATTTTGCCAATAATCGCGCGGCGGCTCTCGATCCGGTGGTTGCATCGGCGATGCTCGCTTTCGGCTTTGTCTATGTGCACCCGTTCGAAGATGGCAATGGCCGCCTGCACCGCTATCTGATCCATCACGTCCTGGCCCAGCGCGGGTTCAATCCGCCGGGAATCGTATTTCCGGTCTCTGCAGCGATCCTCGATCACATCGACAACTATCGCCATGTGCTCGAAAGCCACTCGGCGAAAGCACTTCCGTTCGTCGAGTGGCAAGCGACTGCAAAGAACAATGTCGAGGTTCTGAATGAGACGGCGGATCTGTACCGCTATTTCGATGCGACCCCCCATGCCGAGTTTCTCTACGATTGTGTCGCGCAAACAATCGAGACCGACCTGCCGAAGGAGGCGAAGTTCCTAGCGAATTACGACCAGTTCGACGCGGGAGTTCAGCGGATCGTCGATATGCCCGATCGCACGGTCAATTTGCTGTTCAAGTTCCTCGAACAGAATGACGGACGGTTTTCGGCTCGTGCTCGCAGCAGGGAGTTCGAAGCCCTCACAGATGAAGAGGCCGAAGCCATTGCAAGGCTCTACACAGACACCTTTGGCGAAACGTGACGCGCTTCGGAAACGGGAAGATCTGCCGCTAGACGCATGACAGCGACGCGTTTAGGGGCGACGATCCAGAAACAGGAGAGACCTTATGACGACTTCCGAACTCGCTGACCATCTGTCCGAAACTCACGGGATCAGCAAATCCGATGCCCGTACCTACATCAACGATATTCTTTCCGCCATCACTGATGCTGCGGCAAAAGGAGACGAGATCGCCCTCAACGGGTTCGGCAAGTTCAAGGTGAAGACAAGCGCTGCACGGCAAGGCCGCAACCCGTCAACCGGCGAGACCATCCAAATCGCCGAATCCAAGCGCCTGACGTTCTCCGCTGCGAAGGCGGTAAAGGACCGGCTCAACGCCTGACGGTTAGCGCTTCCCCTCCCCTCGCCGATAAGCCTGGGGAGAGGGGAGCTCAATTCACAACGGTCGCGGGCGGGAGGCTCCAGGCTGGACGGTCTCGAGGCGGAATTTCCAGTCGTCGGCCGGACGAGATTTGACACCTCCCGGTTTCGGCCTCGCTTAATCAGATCCGGCAGGAAGTGCGCATTCCGCGCGCCAAGACCATGCGAACAAGCGGCTGTGCGAAACTTCGCCAGCGAGGGCAAAAAGCGTTGACTAATTCTGTCAACGTCCGCACTTTGTTCTCACAGGTATACAATGAAATCGGCAGGATCACATATCAGGCAGCGGCGTGAGGCCGTCGGCCTATCGCAGGCAGCTCTGGCGGGACAGATCGGCGTCGACAAGAGCTTTCTGAGCCTTGTCGAAAGCGGAAGGCGAGCACCGAGCGAGGAGCAGGTCGAGAAGCTCTCGGCGATCTTGGGTGTTCCCTCGGAGTTGCTCGCTCTGGAAGCTGGTCGTTTCCCTGTCGATGTCCGCCATGCCATCGAACGCGATGCGACGGCAATTACGGCGGCCGTCAGGGAGCGCGCCGAACAGCGTGCGATTGTCTACCCCAGTCGTCCGGATTTCGAACCCCGTAAAAGGCGTGGCGCGACGTCGATCGGGCCCGACAGCATTCCGCCGGTTATCCAGGTGAGCAAGGCGAGCACGATCTACCGCGCCCACAGCTATCATACGAAGGTCCCGCCTGCTGCCATCAAGCCATTCATCGAGGCCTTTACCCGGCCCGGCGACATGGTGAGCGATCCGTTTTGCGGATCCGGAATGACCGGAGTCGCGGCCCTCGATCTTGGCCGCAATGCCCTGCTTTCCGATGTGTCGCCTGCTGCAGTACATATTGCACGCAATTACACGGCATTTTGCGATCCGGCACAGTTCCGCGCCGCCCTTGCGGAAGTCGAGCGGCGCGTGCGCCCGACCATGGACTGGCTCTACCGGCCGGTCGGTTACGGGGACCGGCAGATCGAATATACGGTCTGGAGCGATCTTTACGCATGCACTGCCTGCACGCGCGCAATCAGCTACTGGGATGCCTTGCATGCAGGCGATGGCAAGACGCCGGTTTGCCCTCACTGCGGAACGAGTGTCGACAAGAAGAGCCTGAACTGGCTTGGCGAAAAGCCAGTCCGGACGCATGTTTCCGAGCCCGGCAAAAAAATAGCTGCGCACCCCCCGACCCGGTCTGAGACCGATCTGATCGCCGAGGTGGATGCAACGGCGATACCCTACTGGACCCCTTCGCTCGCTTTCGGACGGGATCGCGAAATGTGGCGCTCCGCGCACGGCGCAATGGGCATCGATAACGCTGCGGCCTTTTATACCAGGCGCAATCTGCATGCGCTCTCTGCGCTCCGTCACGCGATCGTTACGGTCGCCGAGGGCCGTCTGCGCGAAGCCTTGCTGTTCGCCTTCACGGCCTGCGTGAACCGGGCCTCCAAGAGATACCAATGGAATGCCAAGCGCCCGACCAATGTCATGACGGGGACCATGTATGTCTCATCGCTGCGCTATGAATGGAATGTCATGAGCCTGTTCCGGCGCAAGGCGGCCGATGTGGTTCGCTTCTACGAAGGGCGCGGCGAGACGAACGGGTCAGCCCAGGTTTTCCAGTCCTCGGCAACGCAGCTGGACTCTATTCCCGACGGTTCGGTAGACATGGTTTTCATGGATCCGCCCTTCGGCTCCAATATCTTCTATGCCGACAGTTCGCTGCTCTGGGATGCCTGGCTGGGCACCCAGACCGACCAGACGAATGAGATCGTCGTCAATCGCAAGAGGTCTCGCGCGAATGGCGGCAAGGATCTCGACCTTTACGGTGATTTGATGACCGATGCGCTCGCCGAAGCGTCTCGTGTCCTGCGACGGGGCGGCCGCGGGGTAGTGGCCTTCTCGAATACGGACGATCGCGTCTGGACCGAATTACAGGACGCGATCTCGGACGCGGGGTTCGAAACCCGCAGCGTCCATATCCTCGACAAGGGGCAACCGTCGATCAAGGGCGTAAAGGGCCAGCTGGGCAAGGAGCGCGTCACCCGGCTCGATCTGACCCTCACGCTGGCGCATCGCTCGCGGCGTGCGGCTGCACGCAGCGCCGTCACCCAGGAGTTCCTCGACAAGGCAATCCGGCGCGCCCTCGAATCCGGCGTCGATGCGGCTGACCATGTCTATACCGCCGTACTGCGCGACGTGCTTCAGGAAGGTCTATCAGCGACCGGGATCACGATCGATGCTGTCGAAAAGCGCCGCCGGGAATTGCGCGAAACCGAGGAAGTGATTGCCAATGGATGACTTCACGCTCGGCTATCTCGCCGCTGGCGACCTGCCTGCCAGCGAGCGGGAACACGCTCCGGCTGTTCCTCCAGGCGAGCGGCTCGTCCCCGGCTCGCGCAATACGGCCTTCTACAACGCGCATAGCTATCATACCAAGGTGCCGCCCGAGGCCATCCGCCCCTTCATCGAGCACTTTACGCAGGAAGGGGATGTCATTCTCGATCCCTTCGCGGGTTCCGGCATGACCGGCGTTGCAGCGGCTCTCGCCGGCCGGCGAGCGATACTCAACGACCTTTCGCCTGCCGCTTCCCACCTGGCCTGGAACCACACGAGGCCGTGCGACGGCGAAGCCCTCGCGGCCGCTTTCGAGCGGGTCGCCGAGGCGGTCCGGCCCGAGTGCGACCGCTATTATTCGACCCGCGACGAGAAAGGGCGGCCGGCGACCATTCGCTGGACATTGTGGAGCACCCGCCATCAGTGTCCCTCGTGCAAGGGCAGGTTCTTGCTGTGGGACACCGTCGATCGCAAGACAGGTCGACTGTCCAGGGCGACCGAATGCACCACATGTGGTCATGAAGCAGACCGGCGCAGGTTTACCGTGATCGCAAATCAGCCTGCGCTGGTAGCATTTCAGCGCAGCGACGGATCGTTCGGAGAGCGGCCGGCCACGGCGCAGGACCGCAAGGATGCGGACATTCTTGCACAGGAGCTAAACGGAGCGCCCTTCCCCGATGTGGCACTCGGCGCAGACCGCGAGATGTACCAGCGCTGCGCTTTGCATCTTCAGGGCGTCACATCGGTCCGCGACATGTATACTGCGCGCAATCGGCTAGCCCTCTCCTGCCTGTGGGAAGCTATCGGAGACGAGCCCGACTTCAGGTTGCGCGCCGCACTGGCATTCGCCTTCACCAACACTGCCTGGCATGGCACAAGGATGCGGCGCTTCAATGCCCGCGGGGGTCACCGACCGCTTACGGGAACGCTCTACGTCCCGCAGCTCTCGGCCGAAGCCAATGTCATCCACGTCATGCGCCGCAAGATCGGCCAGTTGCGATCCTATTACCGGGCCTTCCAGCCCGGTCAGGAGCGCGCGCCCGACATATTGTGCGGGAGCGCGACGCAGCTTGACCGCGTTCCCGATGGGAGCATCGACTATGTGTTCACAGATCCTCCTTTCGGGTCGAACATCTTTTATGCCGATTGCAATCTGATCTGGGAGTCCTGGCTTGGCCGAGTGACCGACCAGGCCCAGGAGGCTGTCGTCAACCGCTCGCTTTCCCAATCGAAAGGCGGGAAGAGCCTGGCGGATTATAGTGATCTGATGGCCCAGTCGCTGCGCGAGATCGCGCGCGTTCTCAAGCCCGGAGGGTGGGCCACGATCGTTTTCCATAATACCGACAAGGATGTGTGGAAGGCTCTGAGTTCTGCAGCCTCGGCTGCGGGGTTCGAATTTCACGAGGCTTCCTCGCTCGATCGCAAGCAGCAGAGCCACAAAGGCTACAAGGGACGCGGCGGGAAAGAGAATGTCGCGCATTTCGACGTCGTGATGAACTTGCGCAAACCTGACTCGCGGGGAGTTCATGTCCGCCGTGTCGAGGAGGAATTCGATCTCGAGCGCATGATCGAGGATATCACCCAGGAAGACGGGATCGCGATACGCGGCGCCCAGGGCGTCCACGCGGAAATCATGCGCCGCCTCATGTCGGCAGGCAGAACGCAATTTCCCGATTTTCACGAGGTGCGCGAAGCACTCAATCGCCTGCCCGCTTGACTCCGCTACAGCTTTAGCTGATCTACAGCTTATCAAGCTGCGTAGTTCTCGGCAGCGATTCGTTTCGGAGTTCTGGCCTCGATGGATGACATTCTGACGATCCGGGAGGTGGCTAGCCGCCTGAAACTGGGGGAGCGCACCATCACCGCGATGCTCGCGGGCGCCGAATTGCCCGGGTTCAAGGTGCGTGGGCAATGGCGGCTTCGCCGACTCGATTTCGAGCGGTGGCTCAATCTCGTCGCCAACGGGGGCAAGCCGCAGGATGTGACAGCACAGATCCTGACAAGCGCGGTAGCCGATATACCTGCATCGACCGAACTGGCGGCAACACAGCAAACAACTTCAGTTAAGACCGGCTCTGCCAGTGAGGCGCGCGGAGAGCCGATAGAGCAGCTGACCAAAAAGGTGTCGCAGGCCGAGCTTCACCGGCGCTTTCTCGAAGCGCTCGGATCCGACCTCGTCCCACTCGGTCCTATTGATCGCAAGCCTCTCGAGGCCGACCTGCCCGCGCCGGTTTCGAAGCGCATCCGGCTCTACATTTTCAACGCCACCCGCCCGCCCGGCGGTCGTCCCGTGGGCGAACACAAGATCCAGCTCATCATCCCGGGGCAAAAGCGCGGCGACAGGGGAAATTTCGACCAGTCGGATGGACGCACGGTCCTGCTCGCCGGTTACGCCGCCGAAGAGGACGTCTTTATCTTGTGGGATGCAGGTCTCTATGCCGATTTCGCCTGGTCCCGGAATGTCCAGGTCAAGGCCGGCACCATCGTCAAAGCCTATGCGGGAAGGATCGCCGAGCAGGAACGCCGCTTGCGCCCGGCCGAGGGTTCGGCGGTCACCGAGACATTGCTGGCATGCCGTCCGGAGCATCTCGCCGATGCCATAATACGCCGTATCGAACTAACGCGCGAACGGATGATGCGAGGCTGACATGTGCGGTCTGCGGGATCTCGAACTGAAGCGGGCCTATCACAAGCCCGAAGACGATCTCGCTCACGATTTCTATCTGCCGGCCGTCCGCAGCGCGATCTCCTATGACCGGGCAGTCGGCTTCTTTTCCAGCACGATCTACCTTCTCGCCTGGCCGAGCCTCAAAGCCTTCGTCGCGGCAGGGGGGCGGATGCGCCTGATCTGTTCCCCCGTCCTGTCGTCCGCAGATCATGAGGCCATGCGCGAGGGATATAGCGAGAGGGCTGAAATAGAGGCCGGTCGCGCACTGGCAGAGGGTTTTCGTGCGCTGATGGAAAGCGACCACCTGGCCAAACCAGCCACCGTACTGGCTTCGCTGGTGGCGGCGGGCATTATCGACTGCCGGATCGCATGGGTCGGAAACCAGGCCGGAGGACGGCCCAAGAGGCTTTTTCACGACAAGGTCGGGATCCTTGCCGATCCGCAAGGCAACCGCCTTGCCTTCAAGGGATCGATGAACGAAACCTGGCCTGGCCTTGCACGGGACGGCAATCTTGAATCGGTCGATGTCTTCACCAGCTGGCGCGACGAGGGCGAGGCCGCGCGGGTCGAGGACGAAGCGCAATATTTCGAGAAGGTCTGGGACGATGCGTGGCCCGGCGTCACCGTCCGCCCGCTCCCGGACACGGCACGCGAGGCCATAGTATCGGCGTCCGATGCGGGGCGATGGCCGGAACTGGTCGACGAGATCTGCCTCGACCTCGAGCAGGCAGCACGGTGGTCGCCGGAAGCTGGCAAGGCGGGCGGCCGCACTCCGCGCCCCCATCAGGTTTCAGCGCTCGAAGCCTGGGAGGCGCGCGGCAGGCGCGGCATATTCGAGCACGCTACGGGGTCCGGAAAGACATTCACGGCGCTTTGTGCCATCGGCGACAGCCTCGCTCGGGGCGAAATTCCGCTGGTCCTCGTGCCGAGCGAACTGCTTCACAAACAATGGGAATCCGAGCTTCGCGAGACCTTCGGCAGCAATCTGGGGCTCATGCTGTGCGGGGCGGGTCATTCAGGCTGGCGCAGCGAAGCGCGTCTAAGAACGTGGAGCCGGCCTTCGCCAGGTCGTCCGCGCGCGATCCTTGCAACGATGCAAACGGCCGCGAGCGATGCATTTCGCGGCTTGATCGTCGGGGGCAGTCACCTCTTCCTCGTCGCAGACGAGGTTCATCGCCTGGGCGCGACCAGTGCAAGCAGGCTGCTCGAGCTCGATACCGGGGCGCGACTGGGTCTGAGCGCGACGCCCGTAAGGGCCGGCGATCCGGAAGGCACCGGCAAGATCATGCGCTATTTCGGCGGAGTCGTACCGCCCCCCTTCACACTGGAGGACGCGATCGAAGCGAAGGCGCTGACGCCTTATGCCTATAGCGTCCATACTGCCCGGCTCGCCGAAGACGAACGCGAGCAGTGGGCCGCGATTACGAATGAATTTCGTCGGCGTTATGCACGGGAGGCAGCCTCGGCCGGCGGCGGTGACGAGGCAATGACGGACAGTCTCAAACTGCTGCTGATCAGGCGCGCGCGAATTCTGAAAGGCGCGCGCGCGAAAATTCCGCTCGCGGGCCGGATCCTGCAGCAGGCCTATCGCAAGGGCCAGCGCTGGATCGTCTATTGCGACAACCAGCACCAGCTTCGCGCAGTGAAAGAGGCAATAAGCCATGCTGGCATCGAGGATGTCTACGAGTACCACAGTGCGATGCCGGGCGATGCCGCTCGAACACTCGAAGTTTTTTCTCAGCGCGGCGGCGTAATCGTATCGATCCGCTGTCTCGACGAGGGCGTCGACATCCCCTCTGTCACGCATGCGCTAATCCTTGCATCGTCCAAGAACCCGCGCGAGTTCATCCAGCGTCGCGGCCGGGTGCTGCGCCGGTCACCGGGCAAGACGCTGGCCTATGTCCACGACGTGATCATCGAGCCTGAAGCCGATGACGAGGAGGCAATGGGCGGCTCGATCCTCAAGGGCGAACTCGCCCGGGCGATCGAATTCGGAAGCCATGCCATCAACCCCGCCGCGGTGGCCGACCTGCGCAGGATAGCCGCAGCCGCCGATCTCGACTGGCAGGATCTGACCGGCAGCGGTTTCGAGATCGACGACGAAGATACAGAAAGCCTGGAGATGGCCGATGCCTGACAATGATGCCTATGCGAACCGCGATGCCTCGGTCGCAGACACGATCGAGCGCCTACGCGCCGAACGTTTCGAAGATGTGGACCGCGAACTCGTCCTGGAAATACTGAGGCTCCACGCGGACGGAGTGATCGCGGACAATGCCGAACGGGCCATCGACGAAGCGATTGCCATGCGCGCGCCGGGGAACAACTGATGTTGCGGATCAAGACCATCCACATGAAAGATTTCGGTGCCTTCAAGGGAGACCAGTCTTTCGACCTCCCTGACGAGGAGGGGGTCAGCATATTCTACGGCGAGAACATGCGGGGCAAGACGACGCTCCTCAACGCATTCCGTTTCGCGCTGATCGGGAAAATCATCGGGCGGGGCCGACGCCCCGTGTCCTTCCATGACATGGTCAATTGGGAAGCGCGCAGCGAGGGCGTGCGCAGCTTCGAGGTCCGTGTCGAACTCACCCATGCGGGCGCGGAATACAAACTCACCCGCACTTGCAAGCCCAAGGCCGGCACGTCGGATCCGGCGCGGCATGACGATTACGTCACGGACTATTACCTCGAGCGCAACGGTCATATCCTGCCGGCACAGCAGGCCGCGCTCGAACTCGAGCGGATCCTGCCGGAGCAGATATCGCGCTTCTTCCTGTTCGATGGTGAACTGCTGCAGGAATACGAGGATTTGCTGCACAGCGAAACCGATAGCGGACGCAAGATCAGCCAGGCCATCGAGCGCATTCTCGGCCTTCCCACGCTCACCAAGTCGCGCGACAGCCTGAAGGCAGCGCTCGACCGGGCAGAAGAGAAGGTGGCCCTCGCCGCGCAGGGCGATCAGAAAACGCGCGAATTCGGCAACCAGCTTCAGGAGCTTGTCGAAGAACGCGAGGTGCTGACCGGCGACCTCTTCCGTCAGGAAAAGGATCTCGAGGAACTCAGGGGGCGCAAGGCCGCGATCGAAGACGATATGCGTCGCCGCGAACGCATGGCTGCCCTGCTCGATAAGCGCGACCGTCTCGAAGGCGAAATCAAGACGGCAGACGGTGTCATCGCTGACAAGGAAAGGGCCATCGAACGAGCCATGGGTTCGGCCTGGTCGGCCGTCATCCGCGACCGGCTGGCCGTCGCGGCGAGCGAGCACAGGCAGCGCGCGACAAGGCTCCAGGAAGCGGTGACCAGATCACAGGTACTCAAGGCCCTGGCCAATGGCGAAGACCCGGCCTGCCCTACCTGTCTGCAATCCGTTTCCGCCGAGGCTCAAAGCAGGATCAGGGACATGCTTCCCGATGATCCTGCTCGCAGCGCCGCCGACGACGAGCGCGAACTGGCCGCCGTCCGCCGCCGCCTCGATGCGCTCGAGGACCAGATCGGAAGGTCGAACCCAGATGCACTTCGGCTGATGTGGTCGGATCTCGAAGACAAGAAGCGCGATGTCTACGCCAAGCGCGGTGAGATCGACGAAATCGGCAAACAGCTCACTGGCAATGCCGAAGACGAACTCAAGGGCCTGCGGCGCGACTACGAATCGGTTGTTCGCCAGATTGCAGCGCTCGAGGATGGCGTAAAGGAAACCGAGACGAAGCTGGTAGGGAACGCCACCTACCGCGACAACATCCAGAAGCGCCTCGACAAGCTGGGCGGCGGCGAGATGGAGGTCGTACGAAAGCGGCGGGATATCGCGCATCGACTCTACGATCTCTTCAAGGAGAGCGTCGATGCCTATCGCGACCAGCTCAGGCACCGCGTCGAAGCCGATGCGAGCAAGTATTTCTGCCAGCTCACGACCGAGCGGGATTATTCCGGTCTCAGGATCAACGACAGCTACGGGCTTACCATCGTCCACCGCGACGGAAGCGATATCCCGGTCCGCTCGGCCGGGGCCGAGCATGTCGTCGCCTTGTCCCTCGTCGCCGCCTTGCAGAACAATGCCCAGCTCCGAGGCCCGATCGTGATCGACTCGCCATTCGGCCGTCTCGACGGCGGACACCGTGCGCGTATCGTCAAGACGCTGCCCGACATGGCCGACCAGGTCATCGTGCTCGTTTATGAAGAGGAACTGCCTCCGGCAACCGCCCGCGAAGCGCTCAAGGGACAATTACGAGCCGAATGGTCGCTGGTCCGCCAATCCGCCAGGCACACTACGCTGGCAAGAAAGTAGGAGATCAGGAATGGTTTCGGAAAAACTGACCGACAAGAAAACCATCGGCATTACGGCCGCTAACGAGAAAGTCCTGACGGCTCTTGTTTCTGCCGGCCTGTTCGGCTCGGAGATCGAAGCTGCCAAGTTCGCCATGGCGCGTGCCATAGACGCCGGGATCGGGCGCGGAACGAGTGAAGGCGCCGGGACCAAATGGAACGTGGGCAGCATCGATCCCGATGGCGCCCTTAAATCCGTGGTGGAAGCGCTTTATCCCGAGGAGTCACTTCCCTACCGTCTGGTCGAGCACCTGATGAATGAAGGCCTGCAGATATTTGACACGGGCGATGGCCTGCCGCCCGATGTCGCGGGCGTGCTCTTCGCTGCCGAAGACAAAACCTGACTCATGAAACTCGGCGGATTTGCCGCTCGGCAGGAGCGCGCTTCGGCAAGGGTTTCAACTACCGGGAACATCAACCCGCCGGGGCCGCGGCCCCTTGGTGTCCGCTCGCTGTACCCCTGCAAGTCGCGTAACGGGCGCTATTTCTTGCTTGCTTTCCGGCGCTTCCCAACCGCAGCCGGTTCGGTGTCTTCCTTTTCTTGCGGACAGTTCGAAGCGCGCCAATTATCGAAATTTTCTTTCGCCCCCCTCGTCAGCATCGATGCGTAGATCGCGGGTTCTGCCGCATAGAGCGCGTGACGCATTTCGGTGAAGGCATTGAACTGCTCGCCTTTGCCGTTTTCGAGAAAATGATCGCGGTACTGCCTCACGAGACCGATCTGCGAGCGCATGTAGAAGTTGAATTTTGCGCGGCTTATGCCTGGCTCGCGGTTGACGATTTCGGACGTAAAGCCATCGATCTTGCGCGGTTCGAATTCGACATCCGGAAAGAAGTGCTGGGCAATCCGAAGGAATTTGAAGGCGTCGAGCAAATGGAGCTGGCCGCGATCGGTATCGGTGTCCGCAGCTTGCGATCCTTCGCTGGCGCAGGGCACTTCCTTGTCGAGCATTTCCGCACCGCCCTCGTCTTTCGCCTTTTCGATTTCGAGCAGTGTATCGTCGCGCACCTGGCGAAACTCGCGGTCTGCGAGTTCGAAGAGGGCGGCAAGCGTATTTATCCGCCGCTTGAGCGACGGCGGTATGGATTTCTTGTATTTGATCTTGTGGTCGAGGGTGCTCCACGAATCCTGGATGATCGTGCGGATCTGGAGCTCGAAACCGTATGCTGCATAGAGAGTATATTCCGGCATGGCCGCTCTTGTTTCGTCCAGTCGAAGATCGAAATGCAGACCTTTGTAACCGAAGGAATTATCGGTGCCCTCGATTTCAGCCGTCTTGTCGGTGACATCGAGCACTTCGAAATGCTCCCGCATCAGCTTTCCGATCGGCTCGATCTCGTCTTCATACAGGCAGACCATACGCAGGCCGATGAGGTCCGAGATATGGTCCTTGATCGCATAGGGCGTCTCGCTTTTCTCGAGATCTGACTGGTACTTGCGAGTGAATTTCTTGATCGATTCGTCGCGATCCTTGATCCGGCCGGACATGCCGGCGATCGCGAAATCCTTGTGCGCCAATAGCGAGTTCATCAGCGTCAGCATGGCATCCTTCGCCTGGCCGAACCGCGCAGCGTTCTCGTTGTAATAGGCTCTGAACTCTGCCTTCTCTTTTTCGAAATCGAGCGATGGCACCTGGATTGATCTCCCCCACGAAAGCAGCCGGTAGCTTTTTGGCTCAGCCCGCGTCCTTGATTATAGGATCCGTTTCACTGGACAAGCGATGACCTGCTCGCCGGCAAGTCGAAGTGACGCTATTCACAGCCATGCCTTTAAAGGTTCTTAGGCTGCGCGCCTTACTGTTTTTGCGGCGAAAGGAGCAACCGATGAAGACGATAGCGCTGGCACTTCTACTGGCGTTGTGCCTGATTCCCGCCGGGGCGATTGAAGCCCGCGAGACGCAGGCCTCCGCGACGCTTGCCCGCGACGTCGCTGGAATCGAACTCGGCATGACTTTCGACCAGATACGCACCCGAATGACGCTGGAGCACGTGGCCTTCGAGACCTATCGCGGCTCCGCCGGCGGGATCGCTTTCGACCTGGGCTTTACTCCTGCAGGACGGGTCTTCCGGATCGAGAGCCGCCAGTCCCTCGGCGAATTTCAGACCGACGCTCAATTCTCGAAGGAGCTCGAGGGGCGTCTTGCGGCCAAATACGGTCCGCCTTCGCAATCCGGTCTGCCAGATGGACCTGCTTACTGGCAGCTCGTTCAGCACGTTCGCGATGCGGGTGGCAATGTGGTTTCGCAAACCGTCATGTGGGCCAATGCCATGCTTTCAAGCGACGAAGATGGCAGGACCTTGGAGATCACCCTGCTCGATTTCCGGATCCTCTGGGCAGACCAGGCCCGGAAAAATCATCTTCCGTCGCAAGAAGCCGCCAAGGCCATCCGCTTTTAGTCGGTGTGTGCCTGGATTTCGGCAGATCACCTTCAGCCGATATAGCGATGAACCCGTCTGCCCTCACGCATGCCATCAGAGATGTTCTCGATCGCCGAACTGATACAGATCGACCGCGGAAGGGCGACATCCGTCACTATTCGGCGGTCATCGTTTAGCTATTGCCTATTGCGCTCAATTCCCCTGAATGCACGGCAACTTGTATGTCGCAAAACGCTTCCCTTGCAACCAGACTGAACGGCTATTTCCAGCTCGCGACCCCGCTTATCCAAAGCGCACAAGCAAACGAGATACGTCCCGATATAATTCCCGCCGCGCGGCTGGAGGCCATACTGGATCGAGCGCGAACTCCCCTTGAAAAGCTCCGCGATGCCAGGAGTGCAAACATATGGGTGACAGCGCGGCTCGGTTCAGATGAGGTCCGGGTTTGCTCGGTGCTCGCGAAACTGTGGGATTGGCATCATTACGGAAGCGAGGGCCGGGACTTTCTCGCGCGATGCCTGTCCATCCTGGGTTCCGATAGCGCACCTGGCATCGACGAGCTGAAAAAGGGTTACCGCGTCCAGACAGAGCATTGCCTGAACGGCGTTCTGGCGGACCGGGTGGACATCACCGTCGAGACCGTTCGATCGGTCATCGGCATCGAGGTCAAGATTCACGCCGGCGAGGGCGATCGGCAACTGCCGCGCTATGTCCAGTCGATTGCTCGGCGGGCCGCTCTCATGCGACGGGCTAATTCGCAGGTCCTGTTCCTGTCGCCGCGTCCACCTGCCGGCGATCACAAGTCCGTGAAATGGCAAACCTGGCACCAAGTCGCCGACGCCGCAGGAATGGCAGATGGCTCTACCTCCGCAGGGTTTCAGATCCGGCAGTTCGGTCAATTCTGCAAGAACCTAGGAACCTGAAGATGGAATCAGCTGAACGCGAACTCGACTTTGTCATCGTCAAGAACATCGGCGATCTCGAAACCTCTGTCCGACGTGCCGAGGAAGAGATTGATGTCCGCTTGAACGGCGAAGCATGGGCGACGCTTAAGCAATCTCTGGGCACCGATGCCTGGTATTTCGAAGACGCGGAGGAGCCGAGCGATGCCTGGTTTGCGCCCCGCGACTGGCTCGAGACGGATGAGAACGGCGATCTGGACGCTGATCCCTGGTTCCGTTTGAAGCCGCTCGACGTCAAGCGCGGATACCATACTTGGCTGGCGCACTACGCCGCGCCGAAGACCGACCGGGAGCAGATGGCAATCGTGTGGTGCTGGCACCGGTTTTACGTTGATCAGTACAAAGCCGCGGCAACGAAAGCGGACCGGGACCTTCAGACCATCCGCGACATAGGCTTTCATCAAGACGGCCGCGAGCTTTTCTATCCGATCACCTTCGATGTCGACGCTCTGGCGGAGGGCTTTCGCCACGGTGACCTCAAGGCCGCGCTCGAGCCCATCACTCGCGCGGCGGAGCTCCTGAAACAAGCGGTCGAACCATTTGCAAAGTTTCGCGCAAAGCTCCGCAAACAGCCGCGCTAGATAGGCGGCACAATCCCGCCCTACCCTTCGACGCCGCTGCCCAGGCCTGGGATGAATCTCCTGACCAGGTCGACCGCTTCTGCATGAGGCAGATCGAATATTTCGCGCGAGGTCCCCACATCCCTGCGTCGGCAGGATTGCAGATCCCTTCGCAATTGGCGTTCAACTGCTCTTGCATCCAGATGGTATTCGGAGCTCCATTTCTTGAGCTCGCCCAGTCCGAAGGCTCGCAGGCTGAACTCGAGGTGGTGCAGTCGCTTGAAGCCCCCTGGATATTGGAAGCACGGTTTCGTGGGATGCCATTTAGAATAGCCGATCTTGGTATAGCTCCCTTTCGCAAGCGGATGCGATGCGACGTACACCCATCCTGCCGGCGGTTCTCCGCCCAGTTCGATGAGCTCGGAGTCACCATGTAATTCGCCGTGAATTGTCATTCAGTTCTCCCAATTCCGTTGCCACGCTCCTCAGGAGAAGAATGGCCGGGCAATACTGCCATTGGACCAGCATAAGCGAAGCATTCGTTTCCATGGGGACTGGAAGATGTTCGACATTCATTCAAGCGATCCAGTCTGCCGTTCGTATTGAAGAACCAACATCCCGAGTTTGACAGCTGGTTGGCGGGAACATTGTGATCGAAACCGGTCGGTAGCGCTTGGCGCACGGTGTCGCTTCAGCCCAATCACAGCCCGTCCTGCGCACGCGAGTCTAAGCGCGCGACAGAACCCTGAGGGTCATAAACTGAAACCGACCAGCTCGCGGTGCCTATTGCCCGCTCTCTTCCACCGATCCCTTCTCAGACGCAATCCAGCGATTTACCCGTGCTTCCAGCAGCGACAGCGGGAGCTCGCCACCGCCAAGAACAGTGTCGTGAAATTTTCGGATGTCGAACCTCTCGCCCAGTTGCTGCTTGGCCTTCGCCCGCAACTCGAGGATTTTCAGCATGCCGATTTTGTATGCCGTCGCCTGCCCCGGAAGAACCGTGTAACGCCGCACCTCGGTCAGGATCGTCGCTTCCGGCGTCGGCGAGTTCTGCCGCGCAAAATCCACCGCCTGTTCTTCGGTCCAACCTTTTGAATGAATGCCCGTATCGATCACCAGGCGAATGGCGCGCCACATCTCCATCGAAAGCCGTCCGAAATCGGAATAGGGATCCTGGTAGGCACCCATCTCTTTCGCCAGCAATTCTGAATAAAGACCCCACCCCTCGCCATAAGCCGCGATATATTCGCCGCGTGAACGAAAGGCAGGAATGCCTTCTAGCTCCTGGGCGATAGATACCTGCATATGATGTCCGGGGTTGGACGTTGGCCGGGGCTTTATTCCTGGCGGCCAGCCATGCCGCATTCTGGATCTGGGTCGCGCCCGTGAACGCTACGATGATGCCGCTGACCGCAGACACTTTGCCTGCGAACTGGTCCGCGCTGCGCGACCAGTGGGAATACGCCCATGCCGCCAGAGCAATGCTTCAACTGCTGGGGTTCGGAGCGATCTTGGTCTCGGTAGTTATCGAGACACCGAGACCGCACCATTCCAAAGGCGGTATGGGTCCGGGAGCCGCCACCTGAACGGACCGGCGCCAAACTAGTGAAAAGGGGCCGCTATCTGCCCTTTTTGCTTTCGGCCAAATATATCGACCGGCATACATTCCGGCACTGATTTCATTGCAGTCATTTGTTGTCATAGATTACGCAGCATTGATGCAGGAGTTAGCCATCAACTTCCGTCGGATCATTCTTCGCGATTTTTCGGAAGCGGATCGGCCAGCTTTCATCAAATATCAGACTGACCCGCGATACCGACACCTCTACGACTTCGATGATAACCCAGAGCGTGCAGACAAGTTGTTCGATCTCTTTTTGCAATGGCAACAGGAACGACCCCGCATGAACACGCAACTTGCGATCTGCGAGATCGGGTCAGAGCGACTTCTTGGATCCGGCGGGCTTCGAAAGATCGAACATGGCGTTGCGGTTTTTGGAATCGAACTCGCACCCACCGAATGGGGACGTTTCCGAGTGGCGATCGATGCTTCCAGTGCGCTGCTTCGATACGGATTTGAGACGCTCAATCTGAAGGCGATAATCGGAGACACTGCCAGCGGTAATCGCCGGATCGAGAAACTTGCTCGCTGGTTTGGAGCCAAGATTGTCGCACGGCGACCTGGACCGGACTGGATGCAGGTTCGTGGCTGGCAGGAAGTGGACTGGGAAATAACGAGAGAGATGTGGGAGCAATCGCCCCCGGCATTTGCTTAGAACGGACCACAGGCGTGTTCGCATCTCATCTCTTGGTGCCGCTTTTGCCGAGATAGCGATTAGTGAGCCATCTGCTTTCAGGCGTTGCCCGCTCCTCTTGAGTACGCGCTCTATCCGAGAAGCCGTTTCGTTGCGCGGGGACAGGCTCGCGTCCATCGCCTACAGAGTTCACGTGTGATGGCGCATCAGAAAAAACTTGAACTAGCCCGACATGATTGACTTGCAATAACACAACACTATATACTTGTACACGCGCACCATGATTCACTTGAAGGTGCGCGACAGGAGTGGCTGTGCCGAACCCGAATGAGAAACTTGCTGATGCGCTTGATGCCCTGAAAAAACTTCAGGACAAAGACCAGCGTGTATTCCAATCGAAGGAATTCAGCCGCGCGCATCGCGAGAGGCTGCTCAAGAACGGCTTTCTGCAAGACGTGATGAAAGGCTGGCTCATCTCGGCAAATCCGGGCGAGCAGACCGGCGACACCACTCCTTGGTATGCATCCTTCTGGGAATTCTGCGCACGCTATTGCAGCGAGCGCTTCGGTGATGCCTGGTATCTCTCACCAGAGCAGTCTTTGCTCTTGCATGCCGGTCATACCGTTATCCCGTCACAGGTGATCATCTACAGCCCCAAAGGGGCAAACAACACGGTTGAGCTCCTGTACGGCACGTCGCTTTATGACCTCAAACAACAAGAAATGCCGCCAAGCGATGATCTGGAGAGCAGCGACCATCTTCGCCTCTATGCAATCCCGGCCGCACTCGTGAAAGTGCCTGAAGGCTTCTTCCAGCGTTATCCGATCGAAGCCCAGGTTCTGCTCTCCGGGGTCACCGATCCGAGCGATCTCTTGCGGCGGCTGCTGGCGGGCAGCCAGTCTACCGTCGCGGGGCGACTGGTTGGAGCGTTTCGCAGGATCGGAAAGGACGACATCGCCGACGAGATCGCCTCCACCATGAAGGCGGCAGACTATAAAATCCGCGAGACCGATCCGTTTGAGGCCGATCGCGCCTTTGCGAATATCCAGCCAGCACGCGCACCAATTGTCGGGCGACTGCAAGCCCTGTGGTCGAGCCATCGCCAGACCATTATAGACATTTTCCCGAAGCCACCCGGCCTGCCGGAAGATCGACAAGCCTATTTGAAGGCAGTCGATGAGGTCTATAAATCCGATGCGTATCATTCGCTTTCTATTGAAGGCTACCGCGTGTCTCCCGATCTGATCGAACAGGTCCGTAGCGGGACCTGGAATCCTGACGATGTAAAAGGCGACCGTGACGCACGTGATGCACTTGCGGCGCGCGGCTACTGGCAGGCTTTTCAAGCGGTGAAAGACGATGTCGAAAAGGTCATCGCAGGTGAGGACGCCGGAAAGCTTGCAAGCAGCGCACATCGCGCTTGGTATCGGGAGCTCTTTCAGCCTTGCGTGACTGCCGGCCTCATCAAGACCGCGGCACTTGCCGGATACCGCAATAACGCAGTCTATATCAAAAATTCGCTGCACGTCCCGCCGCGATACGAAGCGGTGCGCGATGCCATGCCGACGCTGTTCGAGCTTTTGAGCGCGGAGGAGCATCCCTCGGTCCGCGCAGTCCTTGGTCACTGGCTATTCGGATACATTCATCCCTATCCCGATGGCAACGGACGTGTTGCGCGTTTCCTGATGAACGTGATGCTTGCATCGGGGGGATATCCCTGGACGGTCATTAGGGTGGAGGATCGCAGCCGCTATATGGCAGCCCTCGAAAGCGCGAGCGTAAAGGATGATATCGAGCCTTTCGCGTCGTTTCTCAGCGAGCAGGTGCAGCGGCCAGCGTCGGAATAATGAACCCGTTTCTTCTGATCCGTGGCAATCTGGTTTGAGCACCTTTTTTAAAAAGGGGCGCTCAAGAAATGTCGATCATTCGCAGCCCCTGCAGGACGCAAGACCCGCGGTGTCCTGAATTTGTTACAGGCATCACGAAGACCAAATAAAAAAAGGACCGAAATGGCGAATTTAGGGGCCGGTAGCGGTCTGTCTGGTATTGGCGTGGGACCACGTGGAAGCGGACCCTCAGCGACGGTCGGAGGCGTACCTCTCCGATTCTTGCGGCCGTAAGCATAAGGCCTGAGACGACAAGGTCATTGGAATTTCCACAGATGGATCGGCACCGGTCCGCACAACCAATGGCACCCTCCCGATACGACGGTCACTTGTTCCGATTCACGTTGTCCTTTTTCGAGCTGTCCGGATTGTCTCGCACGTACTCG
>CEOS01064267.1_pt1 | contig 42757 bp, 38 predicted proteins | sample 530601 | NCBI WGS metagenome assembly CEOS01 (sample SAMEA2620666, study PRJEB7988) | marine metagenome | biome: marine biome (ENVO:00000447); feature: mesopelagic zone (ENVO:00000213); material: "saline water (ENVO:00002010), including plankton (ENVO:xxxxxxxx)" | depth 1000 m
CCTGCCAGAAGCGGTTTGGCCCCTGCCATGGGAAGTGCGGGTTGCCGATCACCAGGCCGCGCCCGTCCTCGGTCACCTCGCCGCCGAAGGCCCAGCCGTTGGAGCCGACGCCCATGTCCTCCCGCTCGGGCAGGTCCATCGCGGAGGCCTGCGCGGGCATTCCGGGAGGCGCGGCATTGGCGATCGCGGGGAGGAAGGGCATCCCGCTCGCCAGCAGCATCTGCTTCTCGGTCAGGCGCAGCATGTCGTCGTTGGTGATCGGCTTGACCCACGGCTTGCCCCGGCATTCGGCGGGGATGCCATCGGTGCCAGCGTCACGCAGGAAGCGGTTGTACCCGGCGACATAGCCCGCCGCGAGCAGGTTCGCCTCGCGCCCCTGGGCACCCGCGCCGGCGCGCAGGCGCGGCAGGTCGATCACGGAGCGCATGAAGATGTCGGAGCTGAGATTGTCGGTCTCGTTCGAACCGTGCAGCACCTTGCCCTCGGGTCCGAAATACATCGAGCGTTCGCCCCGTATGGTCACGAACTCCTCCGCCAGCAGGCAGAAGTTGTCCTGCGCATAGGCATAGGCGACGCCGTAGCCGATCCCCTCCCAGCTGTCCGCAGTCACATGCGGAATGCCATAGTCGGTGCGCACGATGGTCGCGTCGAGGTCGTCCTGCGCCTGCGCCGCAACCCCGGTAACAGTCGCTGCGGCCAATGCCGCCCAACCGATCATCCTCATAGTCCACCCTCTCCTGTGTCTTTTGCGGGAGGGCTATGGGGCGGGCCGCAACTTTGCAATCCCATTCCCGCGATCGGGCTGGAGGCTAAGCGCGCGGTGCCTGCCGCCGATAGCTGAGCGCCTCGGCCACATGGACCCGGCCGACCTGTTTGCTGTGCGAAAGGTCGGCGATGGTCCGCGCCACCCGCAGCATCCGCACATAGGATCGCGCAGACAGCCGCATCGCCTCCGCCGCCTGCATCAGCAGCATGCGGCCTGCCTCATCGGGCGTGGCGAAGCGTTCGAGCATGTCACCGTCGAGCTCGGCATTGGTGCGCACGCCCGCCTCTTCTCCGCGCCTGCCCTGCACCGCGCGAGCCGCCGCGACCCGCGCGGCGACCTCGGCGCTGCCTTCGGCGGGCGGGGGCAGCGCGAGGTCGGATGTGAATCCCAAAAGGTAGCGAGAATCCGAGGTGCTGAAGGTGCCGAATGCCACGGAAGGTGATGAGAATAAGCGCAAAGTAAGTGCGACCCGTTTGCCAGAGAGGAAAAGCTAATGCGACCAGTTAAAGGTAGTGAGAACCTGCCATACTCGTCTAGAAGAGCACTCGTGGCGCTGAAAGATGAATTCAAACAACGCAAGATTGGCAAGACAGGACAATCGTTTAGGCGGCTGATCCCCTTGCAATCGCCTGCTGGTGCCCAGTGGGTGGAATCCGACCTTGAGGCTAACGCCGTCATCCAGATCGCGTTCGTGCCGAGCTATTACGATCTCATCACCCAGCCGATCATCGAATACGATCTGCGCGGTAAGAAGCACGTCTACACTCCCGACATCGCGTGCATCTTCCACGCCTATGACGAGCCATTCCCTGGCCGCTTCGTCATCGAGACAAAGCCCAAGGAGGTTCTTGAGAAGCGCGGCCCCGAATTTGCCGACCGCTTCTATGCCGCTGAAGAGATGTGCAAGCAGATGGGGGCGGCTTTTCGCGTGCTCCACGAAGATCATCTCAATACGGCATATCTGCGGAACGCCCTGTTGCTCAGGCGCGACAACGAGCGTGATCCTAACTTTGATGCCAGTGATCTCTTGAAAGCAAAGTTCGGCGACCGGTCCTTTTCCCGGAAAGACGGCGAAGATGCGCTTGGCGAATTGCTTCCAGAGCAATGGGAAAGGCTCGAAGCAATGAATGTGCTAGTCGCGTGGCGTGAACTGGGATGCGACCTCGCCGAAGACATTGATGACGATACCGAAGTTTGGTTTCCTTCGGACATCAGAGGCAAGAATTGGGATCCGTTTCTGAAGATGCTTCAGACTATGGATTCGGGGGTGAACATTTAGAGAACAAGTGCTATAGGCCTTTGATTGTATTCGAATCGGGGCATTCAGATGGCGAGGATTCTGGGCCGCAAAGGCGAGAAGGTCCAATACGGCGGCGAAGAAATGACGGTCCGTTCAGCTCTGGACCTCAGCACCCTGATTCTGATCGATTCCAATGGCGATCATCATCACGCTTCGCTTTCCGAACTCGAAAAGGAAGCACGAGGCATCCCGCGCGATGCTATCAACCATGACGACATTCGCGCATCGAAGGTGGAACCTTGGGTCAAAGCTTGTGCACATCTTCTTGATGATGAGCGCCATACCAAGGCCGAGGTCGCGCTGGCAGCAAAAGAACTAGGGGTCAGTGTCGCGACTGTTTATCGCGCATTGGAACGTTGGCGTTTGTCTGGCGAAACGAAGGATTTGCCACCGCCAACACGCCCAGGAGGACGCGGCAAATCCCGACTGCTTCCTGCAATTGAAGCGATCATTCAGGAACAGCTCGACAGGGTGCTGAGGAAAGGCGGGATTTCCAAACGCAAATTCCTAAAAGACTGTCGACGAGCGATCGACAAGGCTGGCTTCGAAGTTAGTCCCGGCACCTTGCGCGATCGCCTTGCCTCGGTGCCCGCCTATAAGTTCATGAAAACTCGTAAGGGCAGGGACGCCGTTGCTCGCGAGATGGATCCTATCAAGGGTCCTTATCCCAACCTTTCACGGCCTCTTCAGGCGGTTCAGATCGACCATTGGAAGATCGACATGGAGGTGGTGTCCGATGATCGCACCCGCTCTGTCGGCCGGGCATGGGCAACAATCGGAATCTGCATCTGGAGCCGGATGGTGTTCGGACTCAATGTCGGCTTCGATGATCCAGGAAACGTGCCTTTCGGGATGATGATGATCAACGGTCTGCTGTCAAAGGACCGAGTCGCCGAAGATTTCGACATCGATTGGGACAACCCCATACGAGGCAGGCCCGAAACCATCGAGATGGATAACGCCAAGGAATTTACCGGCAAGATGGCTCAGATGGCATGCGCGAACCTCAACATACATCTGAAAATCCGACCGGTGCGCAAGCCGCACTATGGACAGTATATCGAGCGATTTAACGGCACGCTGGCAGGTCGATTCAAGGATATTCCTGGTGCAACCGGATCGAATGTTGTCGAACGAGCGGATAAGAATCCCGAAACGTCAGCTGCACTCACGCTATCTGAGCTTACCAGGCTCATCTGGCTGATGATCGATGAGTATCACAATGAGGTGCATACCGGCATCGGCATGCCGCCCTTGGAAAAATATAACGGTTATTATTTCGGACCTCATGGACAGAAGCATCGTCCGCCAGAGACATTCATCGATAACCTCGATTTGCGGCTTAATTGGTATCCGATGGTGTATCGCACCGTGCAGAGATACGGAATTCGTATCGACCACCTCGATTATTACAGCGAGGCACTCGAATGGCTGGTGCGAAACCGAAAAGACTACGGCAAACTCGAAATACGCCGGAACCCGTTCGATGTGCGGGTCATCTACGTCAAGCATCCAGACCCGCAAACGGAAGCTGGAGGGGAGAGCGCGCTCAAGAGCGCGGATAGCAGAGCCCCTGATTGGATACCTGTGACCGTCCGGCAAATTGGCTTCCCGGAGGCCAGTTTGTTCGAATTGCGCGATGCGGCAAGGGAGGCTTTGGCACGCAAGCGCGAGCCGACACCTGAATTGCTCGGTCGGATTATCGAGGAGCAACAGAGGGTCATCGATAATGCAGTGAAGCTTACAAAAGAGGCTCAGCGTAAAGCTGCTCGCCAAGAGCATCACCGGCGCGAAAATCTCAAGGCCAAGCAGGCTGAGAAGCAGACCGCATCTGCTCACCAGACTGAACCTTCGCCGAGGCCGACACCCGCGCCTGCAATCCCGACGAGCGATGCGAACGATCTGTCGTCGATCCTTGCCGGCATTAGCGATACTGATCTGGAGGAACTGGTCGAATGAGCGGACCATACAATAACCCAAAGCTGCGGCCCACGATGCAGGAGTTTCTCGAGATTGACGGGCGGCAGCGTCTTTATGCGTGCTGGGATCGCGTCTTCGTCCATACCGACGATACGAAGGCGGCATTTGTTGCCCTTCAGGATTGCATGAACGCGGCCCCGAACACGAAGCCCAGAGGCGTCGTGATTGTCGGCGATTCCGACACTGGCAAGAGCCGCACCATGATCGCATTTCGTGATGCTCACCGACCGCAGCCAGATCCAGAAAGCGAATACGCCGAGCATCCGGTGCTTTATGTGAAAGCACCAGATGATCCCAATCCGGTGGTCTTTCTCAAGAAGTTGCTGGATGAGCTGAACTACCCGCTCAATTACAACGCTCAGCCAGCTGATGTTCGCTCACACACAGTGCGCATGCTCCGAAATTGCGGCGTCGGCACGGTGATGATTGATGAGTTTCGCGACATAGGGAATGAGCGAATGAGCGCGAAGCTCATCGACTTTTTCGTTTTTCTGAAGAACCTCATCAACGAAGTGGAGCGGCCCTTTGTCGTTGGAGGAACGCGCAGCGTCGTCGACATGATCGCCAGTGATCCGCAATTGGCTGGGCGTCTCGACCAGAAAATAGAGCTGCGTCCGTTCAAGATCGCACAGTTCGTAAAGGTGCTGCTGGCTTTCGAGTTGATGCTTCCCTTGCGAAACGCCAGTAACTTCCGAGAGGACGAAAGGCTCATCCAGGAGATCTTCACACTCTCTAGTGGCTACATCGGCAGGCTCAATGTCCTGCTTCATGATGCCTGTCAGGTCGCTATCGAGTCCCAAGAAGAACGCATCACATTGTCGACAATCGACCGCGTGCGTGGGCGTAGCATCACCCCGCTCGGCCGGGTGGCGTGAACGACGCGTTTCTTCTTCCGCGCCGCGTCGAGCGGGCTGACGCAAAACCCTGGCCATTCAGGCCGAAGCCGCTCGATGATGAGTTGCTGTCTTCCTTCATCGCCAGGCTCGCTGCCGGGCTGGGAATGAAGCCAATCACTTTCCTCAATTCCATCATGGGCTCGAGGAAAAACCTGCTGGCACAAGATCTCGACAATTTCGCTCCAGCGAATCTTGTGAAAAGCCTCGCTACTGGCTGCGCCGTCAATGAAGATGCCCTGACACGTTGCACGCTCGCTTCATTCGAAGGTGCGATCAATCACAACCACAACAAGCGCGGACGCAATCCTTGGATCCTGCCGACGACCATCGACAATAATGCTCGACTTCGTCCCGGCTTGCAGTTTTGCCCACTCTGCCTCGCGGACGATAAGCCGCACTTCAGGAAGACCTCACGTCTCGCTTTCGTCACAGCATGCACGCGACATGGCGTTCGTCTGCGCGATCGTTGCCCGCATTGCAGTGAGCCGATCCGCCCCCTTGAAGCGGCCTCGCCTTGGCTATGCTCGCGCTGCGATGGGGACGTCAGGGTCGCAACCGAGGCGGTGGCGCATCGGACACTCGTCTGGCAGCAGAAAGCAGAGGCGGCTGCTAATACGGGTTGTGTCCAGCTTGGGTGGGACTTCGTGCCGTCCGCAACATGGTTCGCAATCGCGCGGCAAATCGCCGCTCTCATGGTGAACGGGCCAAGATGTGCGAACTTTCGATCCGCCACCGCAAAGCTCTATGGCGGAGACGACAGCCCCTATCCGAAGCCTACAAAGCGGCAACCATTCGAATATCTGGAGGTTGCAGATCGCCTGCGTTTATTCGACCAGGTCGCCAAGCTCATGGAAGGTTGGCCGCACCGGTTTGTGCAGGCGGCGTGGGATGCTGGGATAAGGCGATCCCACGCGATCAAGGATATGGCGTTTGTCCCCTTCATCTATGAATTTGAACTGCGAGCTTACCTTGACGCAACTCCTTACTACGCGAGCGACGGCGAAGTCGCCGCAGCTGCGGCTTGGCTCAGGCGCACCAAGGGCGCCGCTTACTATCGTGATTTGAAGGAGCTGTGCGGAGAAAGCCGCAAGGCAATTTATCGCCACATGGATTATCAGCGCAAACAGTCGAAGCCTTCCATCTGGCTCGAGCGTTCACGAGACTGATACCTCTAGCCACTCCTCTAGCTTTTCAGCGTAGTAATCGCTGTCTTCCCAGCATTTGCGGGATCGCGAATGACCGGTAGCTCTGGTAAACCGTGTCTGAAGCTGCGGCCGCGGTCGCGATGAGGATTTTCTTCTGATCCATTTCCAATCATTGGCTCTTGCAAGATCGAATACATCCCTTGCCAATCGCTCGGGCGACGGGCGTTGGCACCGTTCCAAGATCCCGATGCTTACTGGAGAGCCAGAAGCGGACCCGAAATCAGCCACAGCCTTCAAAACGGATGGTCCTTGCACCGTCGCCACCAGCGGCGCTTCCCTCTCATCAGCTTCAGGCCGATATGAAACGGCGACGACTCCGCTATTATCCTCACGCCAGTAGACCACTCGCCAACCTCTTTGTGCAGCCAGTTTCTCGAGCGCCTGCCACGTCGTCTGTCGAGCAAGGCTGGCTGCTCGCTCAAACACATCGTCATTACCTTCGCCACGTTGTCCGGCAATCTTCGCCTGTCCCGTTGCAGCATCGCCGCCATATCGCGCATCATCAGTAGAGAGATAGCGTTCACCATCGACGGGATCGCCACGTCGGCCAATGTCTTTGCGCCCAAGCCGGACATCGCCAGCGGTGAACTTGGGCTTCACTGCCTCGGTAAAAGTGAACATTGCGCTTTGGGATTGTATTGTTTCCGTCATCCGACCACGGTCGGGGACACGATCACTTCGCACGGGTCGGGGTCTGCCCTTCGGAGCTATTTTCCGGCCAATAGGTTGAGGAGCAGCTTTGTCGGTTTTCGTCTCTTCAGGGTAAAAGACTTCGATAAAGGTGGGAGGAGAAGGGAAAACGATTTTCTCGATGCGAGTGACCACGAAGCGCGGTGACGGCATACCGGAGCCCTTATCTCGGCCAAGCCAACGTCCCGAAAAGGCCATCTCGACCCCATCCGGCCACGGCCATTTCGCCTGCAAGAAAGCCCCGTGCGATCGATAGGCTGGATCGGTTACAAGGCTTTGGTGGATCGAGTCATGGAAGCGAAGGAGCCGTTTGCTCCTATCAGCGAAGATGGCGGCGAGAATGTGCGCGTCTTCCACACTGATCTTTCTGCTGACTGAGATGGTCACCTCCCTCGCGTCGTTCACAAAACATCGGTCGCGATGGAGGGCGTATCGCGAAGGATGGACCGCCGGATCGCGTCGGCCATCGATAACCTGCTTTAGCAGGTCGCTACTGCTACCAAAGAGTGCACGGACCAACTCTGTCTTTGGGAGAAAGACCACTTTTGGAAGGATGATCTTCTCATCGTTTGGGTCGATACTGCGGCCCTCGTGGCGAAGGAGCCAGCCAGGCACTCCAGCCAGTTCGGTGGTCAGCTCTTTGGCTGCGGTTCCCGTAAACCGTCCCGAGCCGAACGTTTCACGATCTTTTCCCTCCATGATTGAGAGCTTGCCCTCGAAACGGAATACAGAAGCATTTCCAGCCGGACTGCCGTTCTTGAATCGCCGCCCAGACCATAGCAGGTTCATTTGCCCGACACCCAGCCATTTCCGAACCGGAGAAGACGCGCTTTTGTTGAAGATGTCCGGCTGAATGAGGCACTCAATATGAGCCTCCAACCCGCCGTGCGGGCTCTCGCGGACCCGGCCAAGGCCTAGAATCTCGCTCACGCCAGGCAGGTGCACCAGAGGCTGGAGAATCGGCTTTGCGCTCATCCGATAATCGTTGCGGCGACAAAGCTTTAGGTCGAGTCAATTCGGTGCAGATAGATTTCAGCTCCACGACCTTTTTGGTTGGCCATTAGTGAAACGCGTCCTAAAACTAGGAACATGGAGGGGCGTGATCTCATCAGGCAGGTAGGCGAAGCCATGTATGGCGCTCATTGGCAGCGTCCATTGGCCCGCGACCTCGATGTATCTGATAGGCTGGTGCGCTTCTGGGCTGCGGGCGATCGCAAGCTCCCCGAAACTTTACCTCCGCTTCTCCTCGGTCTTCTTCAGGAACGAGGCAACGATCTCATTTCCACCACCGCGCTTGTCGAGCGCTACATCAACAGGGACGCATAATGCTTCAAACTGTTTTGGACACTTGTCGCTTCAAGCAAGATGCGATCGACTTCGCGCTCACGAAGCAGATCGAAGATCTGTATGACCTCGTTGGTCATTCGCCTGAGGATGCGAACGACTTCTTCGACAAGACTTACGTCACCGACGGTATGGCAACGCTCATTCGTCAAGGGCTGCAGCGTCTTGCAGGTCGAAACGATCAGGCGGTCTTCGAGCTTCGGCAAGCGATGGGTGGCGGTAAAACCCACTCCATGCTGGCATTAGGATATCTGGCAGCAAACCCGGAGGCTACTGCCTCCATCGATCCCAGCATTACGGAAGGATTTACGCCCACCCAATCGAAGGTAGTCGTGGTGTCGGGACGGAACATCCCCCACGATAAATTCCTATGGGGTTCGGTCGCGGAGCAGCTCGGAAAGGCCGATGAGTTTGCGCGCTTCTTTGCCAATGGCGCGAAATTTCCCAACGAGAGCGACTGGATTGATCTGATCGGCGATGAGCCGGTTTTGATCCTGTTCGACGAGCTTCCGCCATATCTCGAGGCGGCCGTTACAATGCCCGTCGGAGGCGGCACTCTCGGTGACGTGACCTCGCAGGCGCTGTCGAACCTGTTCTCCGCAGCGACCAAGAGCTCGCAGCTTTGTATCGTTCTTTCAACGCTGAAGGGACAATACAAGGCGAGCACCGACCTCGCGAAGATCATTGATCAGATCACCAATGAGGCGCGACGTCAGGCAAAGCCGATTACCCCTGTCGAGCTGGGATCGGATGAGATCTACGCAATCCTGCGCAAGCGCCTTCTCGAAGCTGAACCTGATGCCAGCGTCGTCGATTCCGTTGCTGACGAATATGCCAAGATCCTCTCGGATGCTGTTACTTCGAAAACTCTCGAGCGTTCGGCCGAAAAGATCGCCAGCGAAGTGCAGGCAACCTATCCCTTCCACCCAAGCCTGAAGACGGTCGTCGCAACCTTTAAGGACAACGAGAATTTTCGACAGACTCGTGGCTTGATGACCATCGCTGCGCTGATGATCAAATCGGCACAGGCGCGGAAGCATAACGATGCTTACCTTCTGGGTCCTCAGCATATGAACCTTGCGGACCGGGAAACGCGCGATTTCGTCAACAATATCTACAATCTCGATGCCGCGATCACGCAGGACATCGTCGATACTGGCGCGACCGATGCGCACGCTGAGAAGATCGACGATGAAGCTGGGAACGACGCAGCTAGCCAAGCTGCACGCCTGATCCTTATGGCATCGCTCGCCGAAGCGTCTGATGCTGTCAAAGGTTTACAGGAAAACGAGGTTCTCGCGTTCCTTCTCGCGCCGAACCGCACCGAGGCAGAATTCATAGCTGGGTTCGATGCACTGCGCACGAGCTCTTGGTATCTTCACAAGCGTGACAATGGCGCTTGGTTCTTCTCCAAGAACGAAAACCTCACGAAGAAAATTGAGAACACCGCCAGGAACGCGCCGGTCCATAAGATCGATCAAGATCTCGGACGGCGGCTGGATGAGGTATTTTCTCCCAAGAACAAGTCAGCCTATTCCAAGGTTCAGCCTCTTCCGAAGGTCGAAGAAATCGATACCCGAGGAGACCGTGTTCTGATCGTCCTTTCTCCCGATGCAAAGCTCCCTCCGGAAACGGCGATCAAGCTCTTCACCGACACTGCCGAAAAGAACAACTTCGCCATCGTGAGCGGTGAAGGGCACTCGCTTTCGTCGGTCGAAGAGAAGGTCCGAACAGCCTACGCTATTGAAAAGGTCTTGAAGGAAGAGGGGCTCAACAGCCCCAATCGGCCTGAACTGGAAGAGCGCCAGGCTGAAGCCGAACTCGATGTCTATTCAACGATCGCATCGACCCTCAACAAGATCTGGTATCCTGCGAAGGATGTGAGCGGAGAGGGTCTCGTTGGCGCACCTTTGAAGCTCGATGCGCATCGTAGGTCGGAAGGTTCCGGTTTCGATGGTGAGGGGGCGGTTATCGCCGCGCTATCGGCGACCGGCACAAACAAGCTAGTCACCGATATCGAAACAAATTTCGAGCGCCTTCGCGTTCGAGCGGAAGACATGCTGTGGCCTCAGACTGACAAGAGCACGCGGCTTGCAGATATCCAAGACCGCGCAAAGGCCAATGTCCGCTGGCTCTGGCTCCCGCGCGGTGGCTTGGACGAACTCATCCGGATTGCGAAGTCTCGGGGCGTCTGGCGCGACACCGGGAACGGGTGGATTGAAAAGGGCCCGTTCGCGAAGGAGAAGACAAGTGTCGATGTAGTTGAATCCGCTTACGAGGAGAGCACTGGCACGGCCACCATTCTGGTCACGGCGAAAAATGCCGGTCGGCGGCCTGTCATTCATTGGTCCAAGAAGCCTGACGTGTCAGCAAATTCGCCGGTGCTCGATGACACCACCGTGCGCACCACAGACATGAAGCGCTATTTCCTCGCAGTCGATTCTGACGGTGAGCACGAGAGCGGCGAAGCGTTCGAGTGGACCAACAAGCTTCACCTCACGCATCAGCCCCAACCCGTAGGTTCGGGATACGAAGTCGCTCTCAGCGTGAAGCCGTCTGGCTCAATTCGCTGGAACACCGATGGGACAAACCCTTCCGAAGGCGCCGAGTATGACGGACCCATCAAGCTCGATGGGACAGACGATGTCACGATCTATGCCTATGCTGAGGCCGAAGGCGTCACGACTAAACAGCAGTTTCGCATCAACCGCCGAGAAGGTGCGGGGCAGAAAATCGACGAAAACCGGCCGGCTATCATTCGGCGAACGATGCAAGCGGCAACGAAGGACAAGGTGTTCGCCGCAACAACCCAGGCGAAACAGTCCAAGATTACCTTCCAGTCGGTCGCAGTGATCGTCGGAACGGGGAGCCGGAACGTGACTACCTCGTTCGCGGCCGACGTCGAAGTCGATGCGAACGCCATCGAAGAGGCGGCGAAATTCGCTCGGGAGCAGGTCAAGGATGAGCAAGCCGAGGTGAAAGTGAGCTGGAAGACACTTTCATTTGAGCGGGCCGCCGACATCGATGCCTTCATGTCCGCCATCGGGGAGAGCGTGGATAGGACAGAAATAGAACAGCAGTGACACTTACACCGGACAAGGTGGAGTGAAAGGAAAAGACTATGGCTACACGTGCGAAGTCGAGCGTTGGGTTCGGCGTTCCGACCGACGAGATCGACCCGCAGCGCTTCATCGTGCGGATCGCCCCGTCGTCTCGTGAGCCGGTCACCATCATTGAAGATTTCGGGATTTCAGGCCCGCAGTTCGATCCTCAGACGAACCTGCAGGCAGACCAGGTCGTGCGCTGCAAACTTGACCCGAAACGTTGGCGTGCCATCGCTCAGTCAACCAAGCAGGTCTTCAATGAGCGCCTGAAAGGTCGCAAGATTCCCGTAGGGAAATGGGAAGCGCACGATAACCCTGTGCACCGTTTGCTGGGTCGAGAACTCTGCGTGCTTGCCTGGGCGATCGAGAGTTGTGACTCCGCCCTCATTCCAGCTGCAATCGATGCATGGGTTGGATTGAGGCCCGAGGAAAGGTGGTGGCTTTACGCCATGGCCGTGCATTCAACCGGCCATGCAGACGATGCCGACAAAGGCTGGCGCAAGGCAATCCGCATTGGACTTACCGAAGGTGCCGGCGCGGTTGCCCCTGGCAACAAGCGTCAGATCAGTTTCGAGGACCTATAATCATATGACTGCAGAAATCACTCCGCATTCGCTCAAGGATGCGCCCTCACTGATCGAACGCCTTTGGCCGGCTCAGAAAATCTCGAAAGAATCCGAAGCTGAACGCAAATCCGTATCAAGCCAGACCCTGACGGGGCTTGGTAGCTACTGGAAGGGTCGCAAACCCCTCATCCTCAATCGCGCCTGCATCCTTGGTGCGCTTTTGCCGGCTACCGATGATCCGGAAACAGACCTCGAAGTCTTCGAAAGCCTGATGCTAATCGATGATCGCGGCTTCGTGGAACGTTTCGGTATGCGCGCCGCAGACTATGCCGCGATAGGTGCTGAACACTCAGCACTGACTGAGCGGGAGGTGACCGACCTGTTCGTCGTCAACGGAACGGACGACGCCGAAGATCATGCTCTTCTGCCGTTCAGCGAGGAAGCAGTCTCGGCGGTAAAATCTCGGATCCGGTGGTCGCCGGCTTACTCCGACGGTGCAAAGGTTGCCAGAGCCGCCGGTCGCATTCTCTCGCGCATCCCTTACAATGACAAGGTCGATGCGAGCGACAGACCAGAATACCTCGAAGCCGTAGATTATGAGCAAGAAGACGCTTCCGCCGGGCATTACGCACACGTCTGGGCGAAGGTTAACGCGCATCTCGGCACCCACGCACGGTCAATGCCGGAGCTCGTCGAGCAGCTTGGCATCATGCGTTTTGGACATCGGCCGCGCGTAGGAGATTCCTTCTCGGGGTCGGGACAAATTCCGTTTGAAGCGCTGCGTATGGGATGTGACTCCTACGCTTCCGATCCGAACCCAATCGCTGCTCTCCTTACGTGGAGTTCGTTCGAACTTGCTGGGTCATCGCCCGACGATCTCGAAGCGCTCTTGGAGGATCTCGCCGCGGTCGAGCGGGGCGTCGAAGATGACATGGCGTCGTTCGAAACCGACGAGGATGGAAACCGGGCGAAAGCTTTTCTCTATTGCCTTGAGGCAACGTGCCCCGACACCGGCTATGCGGTGCCGCTTGTGCCAAGTCTGCTTATTAGTCCCAAGACCGGGACAATCGGAAAACTCGTCCCGAACCACGAAACAAAGCGGATCGAGATCGAGATCGAAACCGGCGCTGGTAAAAAAGCGCAGTCCGAAGCCCAGGCAGGAACGGTATCCGGCGACTATGTCAGCTACGAGCTCGACGGCGTCTCTTATCGGTTTTCGATTTCCAGCGTTCGAGGTGATTACCGGTCAAGCGAAGGCCGCGGCAACAAGCTCCGCCTCTGGGACAGCGACGATCTCGTTGCACACCCCAAGGACGTCTTTCGTGAGCGGCTGTATTGCATCCAATGGGCAACGGCGGACAGCTTGGAGGCTGGCAGACAAGAAACCTATTTTGCTGGTCCGACCGAAGATGATCTTAAACGGGATCAACAGGTTCTCGACTTCGCGAAATCGCACCTCGGCGAATGGCGTGATGCCGGACTCGTGCCCGATATGAGTATCGAAACCGGACAGGAGACTGCCCGTCTACAGCGAGAACGTGGATGGTCCAATTGGATCCACCTCTTTCACCCGCGGCAAATCCTGGCGATGGCATGCTTGCACAAGCGTATTCGTAACCATGAGAACGCCGCCAAGATGTATTTCTTTATGCCTCGCGCGCTCGACAATAACTCGCGGTTGAATCGCTGGGCGACAGGCCAAGGTGGAGGTCTTGGGGGGCCTAAGGGAACTTTCGATAATCAGGCACTGAATACCCTCATCAACTTCTGCGTGCGCGGCGCAATCGGCATGCGGACCTTGGTGGGCGGACCATCGCGCTCGTGGGAGCTCACCGCAAATCGCAAGATCGATACTTTGCCAGGCATGCATGCCGCAGAAGAGAGGGATATTTGGGTCACCGATCCGCCCTACGCCGACGCTGTGGTCTATCATGAGCTCACCGAGTTTTTCATCTCGTGGCTGCGCAAGAATCCCCCGGCACCCTTCGATAAGTGGACGTGGGATTCCCGTCGCCCACTCGCCATCCAAGGTGAGGGGGAAGAGTTTCGACGCAAAATGGTTTCGACCTACGCAAATCTTGCCGAGAAAATGCCCGATAACGGCATACAGATCGTCATGTTCACGCACCAGTCGGGGTCTGTCTGGGCGGATCTGGCTCAAATCTTCTGGGGTGCTGGCCTTAAGGTCAGCGCGGCTTGGTATATCGCGACAGAAACCGGCAGCAACGCACCCGGCAAACGAGGAGCGGGTCTTGTTCAGGGCACGGTGATCCTCGTCCTTCGCAAGCGTGCCGGCGACGAAAGCGGATACGAAGATGAGATCGCTCACGAAGTCCGGGCCGAAGTTGCGCGTCAAATCGATACGCTTGTGGGCCTCAACCAGTCACTCAAGGGTGAGGGACGGATGGAGAATCTATTTGAAGACTCCGATCTCCAGATGGCAGGCTATGCTGCCGCGCTGCGCGTCCTAACTGGCTATACGAAGATCGATGGCAGGGACATGACGGCAGAAGCCACTCGCCCCCGTCAGCGCGGCGAGAAAGGCTTTGTCGAGCGCATTATCGATTTTGCGGTCCAGGTCGCAAACGAGCATATGGTGCCGGAGGGTCTGTCGGCGCGCCTGTGGCAGCAGCTCACCGGCACGGAGCGCTTTTACCTCAAGATGCTCGGGCTGGAATCTGCCGGCCTGAAAAAGCTCGATAACTACCAGAATTTCGCCCGCGCTTTTCGTGTCCCAGATTATTCTGTCCTCATGGCAGACAATCGCGCCAATTCCGCGAGGCTCAAAAGGGCCGACGATCTGAAGCATCGAACCGGGTTCGACATTACCGACTTCGGAAGCGGTGTGATCCGCGCCGTGTTGTATGGCGCTTATCAATTGTCGAAGGAAGTCGACCCCGATGTCGTCATCGAGCAGCTTCACGAGATGGTCGAGAACTATTTCAGGCGCCGCGACGAGCTGATCGAGGTTGCAGAGTATCTCGCTGCACAGCGCGGAAGGAATGACGACAAGGAAGGTCGACATGCGGCGACCTTGGCGCAGTTGATCCGCAATGAGCGTATCGCGTAAGCCGATATGCCGGATCTTACTATCCCAACCGCATTCAAGTCAGGCGGTCATCTGGCCCGCTTTTCCTCCCGACAAGGAAAGCTCGCCAGTGTCTACCTATCTGACCGCCTAAAATCGGCCAGGAAGTATGATCGTATCGCAGGCTACTTCAGATCCTCTATTTTCGAGATCGTTGGCGAAGAGCTTGCCAACATTGAAGATGTTCGCATCGTCGCCAATTCGGATCTCGATTTTGCCGACATACAAGCTGCAAAGGCGGTTCGCGATGCAGCGCTTTTTAGGCGCTTCGTCGAAGGAGACAGCGTGCTCGATGCAGCGTTGCATCGAGATCGTTACCGCCAGCTCCACGAATTGCTGACCTCCCAGAGAATTCGGATCAAGGTTGTGCCCCGGTCTGTGGCCCCCTTCCTTCACGGCAAGGCCGGGATTATCACTGCCAATGACGGGGCTCAACTCTCTTTCATGGGCTCGATCAACGAAACGCGAGCCGCGTGGGCGCACAATTACGAACTCGTTTGGGAGGACAGCTCCGCGGAAGGTGTTGAATGGGTTCAAGCCGAGTTCGACGCCCTCTGGGACGTAGGTGTGGACCTTCCCGATGTCGTCATCAAAGAGGTCGGACGATTGGCAAAGCGCCATGAAACGACCGTCGAGGGGCTGGCGCTCGAGGAAATACCGGGAGCAGCGCTAGTAGAGTCGCCACTTTACCGTGACGGAGCATCCTTGCAGCGCTGGCAGCGTGCCTTTGTTGGCGTGTTTTTGCAGCACCGACAGGACTATGGAAAAGTCAGACTACTCTTGGCAGACGAGGTAGGTGTCGGGAAAACTCTTTCCCTAGCAGCCTCGGCACTGCTGTCGGTCCTTCTTTCCGATGGACCTTGCCTCATCCTCGTGCCTTCGACGCTTACCGAACAATGGCAGATCGAACTCAAAGATCGCCTCGGTATGCCGACTGCAAGATGGGACTCCCTGCGAAAGTGCTGGATTGACCCCGACGGGCGCATCATCAAAGGGCAAGGCGTCGCGGATGTAGCGCGCTGTCCCTATGCCATTGGCATCGTTAGCACGGGTCTCATCGTCCACGGCATGGCAGACCACGGACGTGCGAAAGAGGGCACCGAAGCGGAGTGCCTACTTTCAGGCCGATATGGCACAGTAATTCTCGATGAAGCACACAAGGCGAGGGGCTCACAGCCCCCTGGTGCTTCGGAGCGATCTCCGAACAACCTGCTAAGCTTCATGATCAGGATAGCAGAAAGAACTCAGCACCTTCTTCTGTCGACAGCCACTCCGATACAAACCAGCGTCGATGACCTTTGGGATCTTCTGACTATCCTCAACCGCGGGGCCGATTTCGTCCTAGGGAATGCCTATTCTCCGTGGGCGAAATCGGAAAGCTCAGTTCCGATTCTGACTGGGGCGCAAAAGGTCACCCACGTGCGGGAAGGTTGGGATTTTCTTGTTAACCCCATGCCGCCGTCCGGCAACGATGATCTCATAGCGGACTTGCGAGAAGAGTTCGGGATGAGCGATACGGATTGGGCGCTCACCAAGCTGCCGGCGGATATCATGAATCCTGCCACGGGGATGAAGCTCGAGCTTGCTTTGACAATGCTTGAGGGAGGCCTCGGCTATTTTCAGCGTGGTGCGCATAACCCCCTCCTGCGCCATGTCGTATTGAGGAAGCGCCGGGATCTCGAAGAAATGGGGCTGATACCAAAGCTTCCGGTTGATATTCATCCCAATGCTGACCTGCCGCTTCCCAGCCATATTTTTGACGGTCTCAGCATCGCGACATCGCCGAATTTTGAGGACGCATATCAGGCTGCAGAGCGATTCACTTTGGCATACCGCCGCAGAACGCGCGCAGCGGGCTTTATGAAGACGCTCCTGCTTCAGCGTATCTGTTCCAGTCACGCGGCCGGGATCGCGACCGCAGAAGCGCTGCTTGGCAAGAGAGAGCTAGACGATGAGGCTCTTGAGGAATTGGAGGGCGACGCATTTGCAGCAGTCGAAGATGAGCGAGCTGCCCTTCAGGACTTGATCGATGCCCTCACGGATGCAGACGATCCAAAGCTCCGCGCCGTGCGATACTTCCTCGATGATCACCAATCCGGAAGCCGGACCTGGCGGGAAATGGGTGCCATTATTTTCAGCCAGTATTACGACACGGCTGCTTGGATTGGAGAGCAACTCGCCAAAGAATACCCAGAACAGCCTATCGCCATTTATGCTGGTGCCGGTAAATCGCGCATCCTCAAGGGCGGCGAGAGCACAAGTGCCGAGCGCGCTGCGATCAAGAAATTGGTGGCCGAACGGGAAATTTCGCTGGTCGTTGCCACCGACGCAGCATGCGAAGGGCTCAACCTCCAGACGTTGGGCACTCTGATCAATGTCGATTTGCCATGGAATCCGTCGAAACTTGAACAGCGTATTGGTCGCATCAAGCGCTTTGGGCAGACCCGAGAGCGAGTTGACATGGCCAACTTAACGTATGTCGGGACGGTCGACGAGAAGGTCTATCGCGTGCTGTCCGAGCGCTTGAAGACGACCCACGATCTATTGGGAACTATGCCCGAGACCATCGATGCCGACTGGATCGAGGATATCGAGAACCTGGAAGAGCGACTTCGGACCTATACCAATCCGCGCGAACGCAGCGACCCGTTCAAAGCGCGGTATGCCAATGCGCTGGTTGAAGACGAAACGCATTGGGACGAAGCTTCCGCGGTGCTCGCAAGGCATGACGTTGAAGACATGTTGTCACGTGGCTGGGCTTCGAAATGAGCGTTGCGGACGATATTAAACAGAATGCTTCCGATACCTTCGGCTCCCAGTGGACCGTGCGCGATGGCCAGGTAGTTCCGAATGCTAGTGATCTGAAACTGTCCAACGACGCGGTCCGGTTCGAGAAGGCCACTATTCTTTACGCGGATCTCGACCAGTCCACTGATCTCGTCGCGACGAAGAAATGGCAATTCGCCGGCGAGGTCTACAAGACGTTCCTCTACACGGCATCGCGGCTGATCCGGCAGCACGGTGGAAAGATCGTCTCATACGACGGCGACCGGGTGATGGGGATCTTCATATCCAGCAGCCAGCGCAACCAGGCGGTCAGTTGCGCTTTGGAGATCAACTACGCGGTTAAGAACTATCTCAAGATCGAGATGGAGAAGCACTGGAACCACGATTCCGATATTCGCCATGTCGTTGGGATTGATACATCGGAAATACGCGCTGCACGCACCGGTGTCCGCGGCGATAATGACCTCGTTTGGATCGGCATCGCCGCCAATCTCGCAGCCAAGTTGACATCACTGAGTGCGGACAAGGCGACCTGGATAACGAAGCGGGTCTATGACGGGCTCAAAGACCCTCAGAAGCTTGGCAGCCAAGGCGAGGACATCTGGCACAAATGGAAATGGTCCCAACATAACGATGAGGAAATCTATTCCTCGACCTACTGGAGGGCTTTCACGTGAGCAGATTGACCGAACGCTTTCAGGGCGACGCAGGCCGCGGCAATCTGATTGACGTGATGCTGCAGCAACAGATCGTCAGCGGTAATCGGGAACTCGCGGAGGAACTTGCCGACAGAGCAGAGATCATCGAGGTCGCCGAGGGCGAAGCGATCATAAGGCAAGGTGGAGACGACAATGATCTCTATCTGATCATCGGGGGCAACTTCGGCATCGTCATAAACGGTCGTGAAGTCGCCTCACGCGGCAGGGGGGACCACGTCGGCGAAATGGTCGTAGTCGAGCCCTCACAGCGCCGATCGGCAGACGTCGTGGCGAAAGAGGCCGCTCTGGTGGCGAAGCTTAGCTACGCTGACATATGCGACATCGCGTCGAGGCATTCCGACATCTACCGGGTTATAGCCAAGACCTTGGCCCGTCGCCTGCTTGAACGAAACAAGCAGGTTGGACAGCACCGCGAGAAGGTTCGGGTCTTCATCATCTGCTCAGTAGAAGCCCTTGCGGTGGCGCGCATAATCGAAAACGCCTTTGCGCATGACGATTTCGTGGTCCGCCTCTGGACGAACGATGTCTTCAAGGTAGCTAGCTACGCGTTGGATTCTCTTGAGACCGAGGTCGACGATTCCGATTTCGCGATCGCGATTGCACACACGGATGATGTCACCCTGGTTCGTGACCAAGAATGGCCCGCACCGCGTGATAACGTCATCTTCGAGTTGGGGCTCTTCATGGGGCGCCTTGGCCGCAAGCGGGCGATCCTAATGGAGCCGCGCGAGGAGAAGGTGAAGCTGCCGAGCGATCTGACCGGCATAACTACCATTCCCTACAGCTACGAGCCAGGGAAGGATGCCGCTGCAATTATGGCGCCCGCTTGCAATATGCTGCGCGACCACATCGCAGATCTGGGACCGTTCAACGGCTGAAAGCACGATCGGTTGTCGGAGATTTGCTGACCCCACATCGCGCATCGCGTAAGACTGGATAAATGCCCGATGTTCTGCTAACGTTCCTCCGGTCAATAGGTCGCAGCCAATCGGTGATTCGCGATCAACAGGGAGGCTGCAGAAGATGGCGTGGAACGAAGATCGTGCCCGGAACAGAATTCGGGATTTCATGGACAGCGTGCCGGAAGGCGACATCAAGGTCGAAGACTTTCGCACGTTCCTCACCGAAGCTCGGGTGCAGAAGGGCATGTCCGCAGACGCATCGGTCCGTGCCGCACTGGTCGACATCCCGCGCAATAGGGCAATCACCACGGATGCCGTTCACGTCTACGCCAATCTTATCGACTTTAACGATGTCTTGACCGAGGCAGGACGCGAGACCGAGGCAAGCCATAAGCGAGCGCTGGAATTTCTCCATGCGCATTACCAAGGCTGTGACGAACTCCTCGACGAATTCGAGATGCAGCGCGTGGATTTCCACGGCTCGAGGCTGCATGCCGTGGTGCTGGCCCCCGAGGGTGCCGAGAACGAAGGCGAACGTGTTCGGGTCGCCGTGGCTTTCTCCGCCGCGTTTCATGAGATGGTCGAGAGGCTCGGCGACAAGCATCCGAATTTCAAGACGGGTGTCTGCATCGGCATCGACAGCGGGCCAGCTGTCGCCATTGATTCCGGTCGGCGCGGTGAACGTGAACCGCTCTTCATCGGTAGCCCGGCGAATCATGCCGCCAAGCTCGCGGACGGAACAGATGAAGGCCTGAATCTGAGCCCACGAGCGGCCTCCGCGATCGGACAAGCGACCGAACCGTTCGCCAAGAGCGTCTTCCTCAACGAAGAGGTTCAACGCCGTTATCTTGGGGACGAAATCACTACGGCAGGCGTTCGGCAGACCGCCAACGAACGGCTCGAAAAGGCATACGCCGCAGTGCTCGAAAGTCTTGACGCGCGGATTAAGTCAGACAGTGGCGAAGCGGTCTTCCGGTTTCACCATAAGGAGCCACCGCTGAAGGACCTAGTCTACGCGGACCATCCTCCGAGCAATGCGATCCGGATGGAATTGGCATCGATCTTCGCCGACGTGGACAACTTCACGGCCTACATCGACAATGCCATCGCGATCGGCGGAATTGCCGAGGCCGTGGCCAATCTGCATGTCATCCGCGCAGAAATGGGTGCCGTATTGCGGGACGATTTCGGCGGTCGAAAGGTTCGCTACATCGGGGACTGCGTCCATGGTCTGCTCGCGGAAGGAAGCAAGACCGAAACCAATGCGATGGACACGATGAAGAAGTCAGTGGATGCTGCGGCAGGGGTTCGCTCCTCTTTCGAACTGTGTCGCGAACTGCTGCCTGGGATTCAAAATCTGGGCCTTGCCATCGGCATCGATTACGGCACCACGCCGATCTGTCGGCTCGGTCTACGCGGCGATGCTAGTGTTCGCGCAGCTGCCAGCCGGGCCACCTGCATATCCGAAGCGGAACAAAGGCGCTGCAACGGGATGGAGACAGCGCTCGGCGAGAATGCGTATCGTAATTCGCCCGCAAGCGTTCGCGAGGCCTTTGGCAGCGAGCGTATCATTCAGAATCTCAATGCGCACACTGCAGAAATCATGCTTGGAGTCATGTCTTCGCCCTACATCAACAGCGGTGTCGATGCTGAACCGATGATGGCACATGAAGCCGATTCCGCTCCGCCGATGCGGGCGCACGCGAAAAGGTGAAGCCAGCCGTCCTGCACCTGGCTGACAGTCATCCAGCCTGGTTCTCCATAGAAAAAGCCAACAGGCAGCTTATCGTCGGTCGTGCTCGCGTCCCTAGAACGCCGTGGGCACAGGACGGACTACATCTGCGCATAGCCGGTCCTCGCGATCCACGGGTGCGTGAGGAGAATGCCGGAACAGACCTTCCTGCTAGATGCGCAGAACGACACATCCAGGGCGATATGACGTTTTGCGTGGGCCTCCATACCCTCGAGGTGCACTCGCCGGCTGTCGCTCGACAGTGGTGGACCCGGCTCGAACAGTTCCTTGTATGCCAAGGCGTAGCAGAGCTCACGCGAATTTGGCCCGTAAAACAGGCCTTAGATCACGGCAGCGCAGGGAAGCATCATGAGCGCGCGCTGTCCCTCGCCCGCGAAGCCGGCATACTCGAGGAGTATGAGCTGGCGCGGCTGGGCGAGCCGAGCTGGATCACCGACCGCAAGCTGCATGTCTTCGGCAAGAAGGGGCGGCTCATCAATGGCCGCGCTCTGTGTCCGCGAGGATGCAAAAGACGTGCGCGAGGACGCATGGTCAGGACGCTTCGCGCCGATTGCGACAAACGGCAGATACTGGTCGATCTGGCCTACGCCGAACATCTCCGGCAAAAAGCACTGAAGCAATATTGGCAGGCCGTCATCGCTAGCGGCGAAAAATGCTGCAGAACGATGCGGGGGTGTCCGTTGGCGGCGCATGAAGATCAGACCGCAATTGACGGGGAGGAAAAATAATGAAGGATATCGATATCATTCAGCGTCAGCTAGATCGGGTCCTTGGGTTCTTTCCGCGTGTGGACGCGAGGATCAACGCTTTGTTCGGCGTGAACACGCTCATTCTCATCATCGCAGCCTTAAACGTCGCGGCGGGCGACTTGCGCCTCTGGTATGTCACCATTCCTGGAGCGCTACTGCTCATCGGCTTGCTTGTGTCCTACTACCATCTTTTCCGTGCCAACTTTCCAGACGATAACGGAGGAGAGAAAAGCCTAATCTTCTTCAAAGAAATCCAGAAGCGGACCGAAGCGAACTATATCGCGGAATTTCTCGACTGTAGCGAGGCAACGCTCCGGAACGACCTGCTAGGACAGGTCTGGCGCAACTCGTGTATCGTGTGTCAGAAATATCAGCGCGTGAAGCTCGCGATCATTGCCACTGCAGTCAGCATCGCCCCTTTCGTCATGTTCTTGGTGATCACCGGCACCATCCATGACCGCATCCCATTGTTGAAGGGTTGATTTCACAGAAAGCTACTGCAGCAGAATCATGCCACTTTCAGGCATTAGAAATTGCAGAGCATTAGTCCGCCAACCGGCAGCCCCTGAAGCTTCAAGCACCGCGATTTGTAATATCTTGCAGTATTTCCCGAGGATCTCCTCTGGGCTTAGGGTTTACCCGTTCAGCTGGCTATCAAGGCAATCTATCAAAGAAGCGGCCGACGCCCTTAAGATCTTTGCTGCCTTCTGCAGCTTGTTCGCATGGATCGCATCTTCACGGTTAGCGAGCAACATCACTGCTTCGGTCACCGCATCGGAATGCCTCATGAGAACGACGAGCGCCGTGCCGCTGGGCCCATTGCGAGCCAGCAGCCAGTTGTGGACCGTCCGCTCATTGGTTCCGGTCAGGCGCGCCAGATGCTTAACGTGGGACGGTATGGCACCGAAGTCAGCCTTCAGCGCCTCTGCCACCACCTCCGCCAGCAAAGCTCCCGTTTCCGCAGCGGGATCGAACGGAAACCGATTTCCGTTTCCACCGCGAAGTTTTCGGTCATCCGTCGAAAAAGACATTCCACCATACTCCCCTTATGCCGAGCGGGTTCATCGGGAGAGATGCCCGACTCGCTAGACCCGGTGCCAGACATGATGGAAGCGGAAGGAAAAAAGACGAAGACACGGGCCGCGCAATACGTGCGCATGTCTACCGATCATCAGCGCTATTCGACCGAAAATCAGGCCGAGATCATCGCAGCCTATGCCGCGCGGCGAAATTTCGAGATCGTCAGGACCTATGCCGATGAAGGACGCAGCGGCCTTAACATTGCTGGACGGGACTCACTCAAGCGCCTGATCGACGATGTCCAGCAAGGCCATGCCGATTACGAGGCGATCCTCGTTTACGACATCAGCCGGTGGGGACGTTTCCAAGACGCCGACGAGAGCGCCTATTACGAGTTTATCTGCCGCGAGCGCGGAATCAACATTCACTACTGTGCAGAGCAATTCGACAACGACGGGAGCCTACCTTCCACCGTCATGAAGAACATCAAGCGGGCGATGGCAGGCGAATACAGCCGCGAACTCTCCGCCAAGGTGTTCACAGGGCAGTGCCGCCTGATCCGGCTAGGTTATCGTCAGGGCGGTCCGGCCGGTGACGGCTTGCGTCGTCACCTCGTGAACGAACGGGACGAACCAAAAGCACCTCTGGCACGCGGCGAGCACAAGAGCTTGCAGACGGACCGGGTCATCCTCGTGCCGGGACCTGAAGACGAGATCAGGATCGTCGAACGTATCTACCGCCTGTTCGTTCTACAACGCCGCTCCGAACGCGAGATCGCTGAGATACTCAACCGTGAAGGCGTCACCACCGACCTCGAGCGTGCATGGACCAGGGCAACGGTCCGGCAGATCCTCACCAACGAGAAATACATTGGCAACAATGTCTACAACCGCATCTCCAACAAACTGAAGCAAAAGCGGGTCGTCAACGAACCGGAGATGTGGGTGCGAGGGGACGGTGCATTCACGGCAATCATCGATCGCGAGCTGTTCAAGGCAGCACAAGCGATCCTCGCTGCGCGGGCGCGGCGCCTCAGCGACGACGAACTGCTCGCCATGCTGTCCAGCCTCTTGGCATCGAGGGGTGCGCTATCGGGACTGCTGATCGACGAAAACGATGAAATGCCGTCGACTGCCGCGTATCGGCACCGGTTCGGCAGCCTCGTGCGCGCATACCAGCTGATCGGCTATACGCCCGATCGCGACTACCGCTATCTCGAAACCAACCGCGTGCTCCGGATTCTACAGCGCGATGCTTTCGAACAGACGGTCGAGCGCATTCGCGAAATGGCGATCACCACAGAGATCGATCCGCAGACCGATATCATTGTTGTGAACGGTGAAGTGTCGATTTCGCTCGTCATGATTCGGTGCAGCGAAACCGCTGCTGGCTCGCTTCGCTGGAAGCTGCGCTTCGATAGTAAGCACCGACCCGACATCACCCTGGCCGTCAGGATGAATCCGGACAACCAAACTGTCCGTGACTATTACCTTCTTCCGTGGCTCGACCTCGGGCGACTGGCAACGATGCGGATGGGTGAAGAAAACGGCATCGCACTGGACGCGTATCGCACCGACAATCTCGATCCTCTGTATCACATGCTCAGGCGCCATCCGATCGGGCGGGCGGCGTGAGCGGCGAGATCGTTAGCATTCCGATCGATGCAATCGAAGTCCTCAATCCGAGGGCGCGCAACAAGCGTATCTTCGAAGAACTCGTCGAGAGCATAGCGAAGGTCGGACTGAAACGCCCGATCACGGTCCGGCGAGCGGAAGCTGGCAACGGCTACGAACTCGTCTGTGGGCAAGGGCGGAAGGAAGCTTTCCAGAAGCTCGGCCAATCCATGATCCCCGCAATGGTCGTCGATGCGACCCGCGAAGAATGCTTCGTCATGAGCCTTGTCGAGAACCTCGCCCGGCGTAATCTCTCACCGCTCGAACTCATCAGGGAAGTCGGGCGTCTGCGCGAACAGGGCTACACGCATTCTGCGATCGGAGAGAAGATCGGCTTCAGTCCGGAATATGTGCACTCGATCGCCGGCCTGCTCGAGAGAGGCGAAGAGCGTCTGCTCGATGCTGTGGAGCGCGGCATCATCCCGCACACCATCGCCGCCGAAATTTCCAAGGCCGACGATGAGGAAGTGCAACGGGCACTGACAGAAGCCTACGAGAACGGAAGCCTGCCGGGCGATCAGATTCTAGCCATCCGCCGGATCGTCGATGACCGCAACCTAATTGGGAAGGGTATCAAGAGCATCCGGACCGGCAAGCCGCGAACCGCCGCCCCCACCTCGGCTGCGCTGGTGCGAGCCTATCAGAAAGAGGTCGATAGGCAGCGCCAGCTGCTCAAGAAGGCAGGTCTGGCGCAAGGCCGCTTAGCGTTCATTACTTCGGCAATGGGACGGCTATTGACTGAGGACCATTTCGTCGCGCTCCTGCGGGCCGAGGGAATGACCACGCTGCCACAGCCAATTGCCGAACGGCTCGGTCTTTCGGAGGCATGAGATGAGCGTCGCAATACGGATATCGTTCGAACAAAAGGTGCTCGACCTTCCCGTGGACAGGCTGCTGCCGTTGCGGCCCATGACGGCGCGCATCACCGGCTCGAGAAAATATGCGAGGATCGCGACCTCCATAAAGGAGATCGGCGTGATTGAGCCACTCGCGGTAACAAAAGCGGATTTCTCTGGTCGACATATGCTGCTGGACGGTCACCTCCGGCTCCATGCCGTTAGAGAAGAGGGAAAGACGAACGCACCCTGCATCATTGCTGATGACGACGAAGCCTTCACCTACAACAAACGGGTCAATCGGCTTGCAACTGTCCAAGAACATTACATGATCCAGCGGGCTCTTGATCGCGGCGTTCCTCCCGCAATGATTGCCGCCGCGCTCGGGATCGATACCAAGCTGGTCCAGCGCCGGAGCAAGTTACTGGACGGCATTGCCCCAGAAGCGGTCGACATCCTCAAAGATCGCCCTGTCAATCCGCAGGTCTTCGATACGTTGCGCAGGATGAAGCCGGAGCGGCAGTTCGCCACCGCAGAGCTGATGGCATCGATGAACAATTTTACCGCTACCTATGCGAAAGCCATCCTCGCAGCAACCAGACAGGAAGACCTCGCCAGGCCTGAACGGCCCAAGAAGGTAAAGGGCGTGACGCCCGAACAGATGGCCCGGATGGAACGAGAGCTGGAATCACTCAACAAAGACTTCCGCGCAGTCGAAGCCACATTCGGCGACGACGTCCTTCACCTTGTTCTCGCTTCTCGCTACATCGAACGCCTCATCGCGAACGAAGCCATCGTCGCCTACCTCCAAGAGAAGCAGTCCGAAATACTCGCCGAGTTTCGTAACATTGTCGCTGCAGGCACACTGGACGCAGTCGCTTGAGCGGGCGATCAGCTCCCGATATTGCCGAGCGACCAGAGGAGAACGGTTATGGACTTGCGGGCCGAACACTGCCGTCTGGCGGAGGAGCTTTTCGCATTCCTTTATGGAATACATTAGCTGAAAGATGGCGAGGATGCTTTAGGGATGGATACCAGATAGCGAGTCACCAATTGGTCGCAATCGAACTTGTGCCATCCTTCACATATAATAGCGAAAGTCGGTTTGATCTCGTTCGGCATAGCTGACGTGCTTCAATACCCGCCCGACTTCTCGCGCTGCTCGAATTGGGATGGGAAGCGCATGATCGAACTGGGTCGAGTTCCAGTTCATCTTGGTCAGAGCAAGGATCTCGCTAGCTATCTCTTCGAGCGAGGTTTCGCATTCGTAGGGACGAAGTTGTAGTGCGTTGGGCATTCGTGCGCCAGGATAGGTCCCATAGTATGGGACGCTACCCCGCGTGTAGAGAATGCCATCGTTGCCAATGCGCACGAAACTTCCCCTGAGCGCGGGGTAGTCGCCCTCTCGAAAGAGGGCCACATGACCACCTTCCGATATCCAGACCATATCGGTCATGGCGACGCGCATCTCTTCGATAGCTTCCGCGAAACCCTGGGCTTCGCCGTTTTCGAAGCGTGAAGTCTTCAGAATGACGATACGTGCCGGCATCGTGCGGTGATGCTCAAAGTAGGTTTCGAGTGAGCGCTTGACGAGATCGTAGGCATCTTCACGGGCCAAATAGGGATGCTTTCCCGGGCGATCGGTTCGAGCTCTCGCACCGCGAAGGATCAGACCTTTCCCCCGTTCGTCGAACATTTGTGCGGTGCTTGTCCAAAGCCGGTGGCCGTCCAGATCCCGATAGAATCCGATGCCAAGATAGCTTGTGTCGTATCCGTCAGACTTGGGTAGACGCCATGGCACGCGGCCGGCTTTATAGAAAATCGCGTTCAGCAGGTTCCAAGCACGCGTAGCTGGGCCTTGCACCTTGCGCTCAGTAGTTTTCATTTTTCTCGAAAGCTTGAAGGCGTCATCCCAAACCGAAGGCCAGGCAATCTGCGTCGGAACGCTCAGGCTCAACGCCTTTGCCTTGAACAGATCACGGAAATTGAGCTCGGTAGGGCCTGTTTCCTCATCATCATCGTTATCATCTTCTTCGGAAACGACGCTACGTGCGTTAACCACTTTTTCTATCAGAACCTTCGGTAGGGCGATGACGATCACTTCAGGGCGGGAAGTGCCCTCGAGCAAAATACGCGCCTGTGCGATCAGGAGATCGACAGCAGTGCGAACCGCCTCCTCATGGTTCTTGATCGCGACAACTTTTTTTATCTCGGATTGGAGAACTGTCTGGCAGGCTTCTCGAGGCACTTCGAAGCGGCAGCGGAATGGATTCTGGTTTCCAAGTCCGGGGAAGTCTGGATGCAAATTCCCCAGTTTCTCGTTGTCGCTCGGGATGCCTTGCATCGCCCGGTCGACGTATTTGGCAAACCCATCTACCGTATCCGATGTGCCGACCACTCCAATTCGGATTAGGTCGCCAGGCTTTGGCTGCAGCGGACCATGACGCATCAATCCCGCCCGAGGATCGAGGAAAAGGCCGCCATCGCCAAATTCGAGATCTGGCTCGGGAATACAGCGCGTTTCAAATGTAAATGTCACACGCCACCTCCCAGCACACCCTGCTTAAGCTCATCATCCTGGGCCTTCATCCGCTTGGCGTTGGGGTCGGTTTCGGACCAGGCGTTCTCAGGGACAGCCGCTTCCATGGTCACGGGTTCAACGACGTTGAAAGTTAGAACGGGGCTGGTTTCCTTTGCTCCTTGAAAAAGATCGAACTTCGCGTGGGGCTGAAGATCAATTCCTGAAAGCAGAAAGCGGAACATCATCATCTGCCCGCGGATCGATCCGTTGCGATCGAGCCTCTTCTTCCCAGCAAGGAGATCAGAGGCGAACCTATGAGGGCGGAAACCATCTTCGGTGAAAACAAAGGTAGGGGAAATTGAAAGAAACCAATTGCTGCCTATCTGTTGGAAGCGAGGTGAGAAGGCGTGGTGGCGAAGGTAGTTTACCTGTCCTTTGCGCTTGCCCTTCTTGTAGTCATAGACCTGCACAACCATCGCAGATGTTGTGTCGCGAAGAGATCGATAGAAATATCGCCTTGGTTGATATCTCTCTTCGGCCTTGAAATAGAAAAGCCGAGCTTTTCGGTCGAAGGCGAGGATATCCGAGAACTGCTCAGCCATCGTCCGGCGCAGCAGTTCAATCATCATCACCGTATCATCATGATCATCGGTGATTGAAACGTCTTCGGTATCGACTTCCTCGATCGTATCGATATCGACAATCGCTTCGAGGGGTGTGCTTTCGGGATTGCGAAAGGACAGAAACCGACGGCCGCGAATAACCCAATCGAAGTGATGGCCTTCAGCGCGCAACAGCTCTGGAACCGCGTCACGGCCCGATGCGAAAGGACTCTCGCCAACGAAGATCGATGAAGGCAGTCCGACGTGCATCAGATTTAGATGCGCTTGCTCGCCCACTCGAAGCGATGGGAGGAATGTGCCATCCTTGCCACGGCGGACCGCCATGGCAGCGAGGCGCTCGATCGAGCTGGAATCGAGGCGATCTCGGTCCTTGCGAAATTTAAGGCGCCGCTCATCGCCTTCCTCTCCAGCCTCAACATCGCGCCAGTAGAGTGAGCCATCCTCCTGTCGGTAGAGGATCAGTGCAACAGGGAGGCTGCAGCGCTTCCAATAATCGATATCCTGCTGGCGAACGCTGTATTCAAACTCATCGTCATTTTCGCCGACATATTTGGCGAATCTTGTTGTCTTTACTTGAACAGCGACGGTGAGACCGGTCATGGAGCGCGTAGCGGGATCCCGAAATTCGACCGTCCCATCGATACCCGTTTCCAAGCGCCCGCGCCCTTCGAAGACGTGGCCGAGCTCAAGAATCTTGCTTTTGACTACGGTCTCGCCCAACTCGCCCGTCAGCTGGTTGTCCGTGAGAGTCTTCATCGGGGGTGCGGCCATGAGAACATATCAGGAATATATGGTGTGGAGGCCCGCGTCGCAAGTTATTGAAAATGCGTTTCCACTGCCGACGCAAGAGTGGTGCTAAGGCATCTATCTGTGCTGTGACGCGAAAGTGAGATGAGATAGGAAAAAGGGAACGAGGGCAAAATTACACAGTTCATTGACTGGTAACCTTCCTCGGAATATATCCACTGACGGAGAAAACCATGCAACAGGCTTGTTATTACAGCCCGGCGGAACGCCAGCAGGAGAAGGAGCGTCAACGCGCTTCCGATGCTAACGACCTGCGTTCTGGTCGTATTTCGCGCGACGATCTACGTGCCCGTAATGGCTTTTTCTCCTCGCTGGACATCGTCGAATCGTCGATCATCTGCGAAGAGGCATTCGCCTGAATCAAGCAGTTTTACCTGCCAAGATCGTCTATGATCTGGCAAGCATCCTGAAATTGAGCGACGATGCCTTTATCGTCGGAGGCCAAGCACTCAACCTGTGGGCAGAGCGCTACAGCCATGTAGCCGAGCTTGATGCCTACGGGCCCTATACCTCCAAAGATCTTGATTACTTTGGTCGGCGCGAAGCCGCAGAGAAGCTCGCAAACGCTCTTGGTGGTTCCGTTGCCATCCCCGACGCCGACAACCACACACCGCAAACAGCCATAGTGCACGCTGAGATCGAAGGGCAATCCATTGAAATCGATTTTCTCTGGCATGTGATGGGCGTCGATGATGTTAAGCTCAAAAAACAGGCCATCCAGATAAGGATGAATGTCAGGATGGCCGAAGGGACGGCCGAGCTGCATGTCCCGATTATGCACCCCTTTCATTGTCTACAAAGCCGCCTAGCCAACGTCATCCAGCTCGAGCGAGAAACCGACCTGGCCTATAATCAGCTCAATGCCTCACCGATTGTTCTTCGCGAATTTCTCTTCGAGCAACTCGATAGCGGCCAGAGCAGGCACGTTACTGGCGTTCTTCAAGCTCTCTATGATTACCTGTCGAGTGATATCGTAGGCCGTAAGGCGCACAAACACATGCGCAACGATCCTTCAGCGGTTCTCGATACCTTCCAGAATGACGAGCGCCTCGACGAACGCTGGCGTGAAAAATCTCTGCGTTCCATGCGAGCATCGTTGAAAAGCAAGCGCACGGCATGGGGCATGATGGCTGAGCGGATCAAAGACGCTTTCAGCCGCAAAGCCGATTAACGATCAGAGGGGGTAGGCCTCCTCAAACTGCGTGATCCTAACTCAAGATCCAGACAAGTCCGGACCAAGCGGCTGCCAAGATCCCGCAAGCGACCATCGCGAAAAGGATCGCTGCCTCCACCCATAGGAGGAGAGAATGCTGGTTCTTTTCCTCTTCAGTTTCCCAGTCTCGCATGAATTTCAAGGTCGCTCAGTAGGCGTCGATACACAAGGGGTTTCAACCCTATTTTGGTTCGGAGCCCGAGGCATTGTCTTCCTTTAGGTCGACGACCATTTCCGGCGCGTTCTCGAATTCAATCCTTGGCGAGCCATCGTCATCAAAGCCGATCGCGCCCAGACCAGCGATCGTAATTCGCGCACCATTTTCATGCGTTCCGGTAATCACCAGCTGCATATCCGTCCCGCTCCAATAGTCCGGCACTGAAGCGCCAACCACATCAGCATGGCAGCTATATCGGAGGTTGGAGGGAGCGGGCCTTCCGCGATCATCATCGGCCAAATGCTCAAACCGACCTTCTGTAACCCTCAAGTGCAGGTCGTGTCTCACCAAGACATTGCCGCCTTGTTCGACGCCAGTAATCTGAGCGCCTTTGATCTCGAAGCTTGAGATATGAGCTGCCCAAGGGTCTTCGGTCATATAACTTTCAACATACATGTCCTTGCCAATAGCGGTCCCAGCGCAAAGCTAATCCCGTTCTGACCATTACGCAGTTTATGTCTCCAGACTTGGGCGACGAACACCAAGCGCCGGTCCGATTAAGTCCTGCGGACCCGGTCGATACGCAGCGCATAGTAGGGCCATCGACCAAGATATGCCCATGCGCACCAACACCCATGGGTTCGCCGATCAATCTGACGAGTCCATCGCGCGAGGCTAAGGAATCGGCGGCAGGACAGGGATGCCCCGACGAACAAGATCCGTCCATCTCACGCGCCGCAATGCCTGCAAGACGAATTCGCGGACCTTCCGCACACCAAATCGGCCCATCGCCGTCCCAAACGGCGGTGGGCGTGCATTCGAAAACTGTTCCGGACGGAACAGATACTGCGGACACTAAGGCGAAAAGGAGTAGCGACATTATGGAAGAGATATCGACAGGTAGAACCGGCAGCAACGAGGTTCGCCAAGATGATCTGAGCGGGCCTTGCGATACACCAGATTTCAAGATGGAGTGGATCGCAAATCACGCAGCTGCACCGACTCTCGAATGCGCCTTGGTAAATAGCCGCGATCAAATGATCGACCTGCTTGATCACCATAATGCGACCCTATTCGCGATTTCACTAATGGACGGCGATAGGGTTGCGGCGAGCGTTCTCACAAGTGCGGCGGATATCGTGAAATGGGAACCTGACACATCGGCGTTGCCACGACCTATCGTCTGCTTGCCTTCGTCATCGGTGATCAGAATGCCGCTCATAACTGTCACGAAGGTAGGCGATGCTTGCTGCGACTGAATCACAGAATTCGGTCACACGCCGAGCAAGCATCGCCCCAAGCTAGAACGAGATCTCTTCGTCGCAAAAGCGCAGATTCAGGAAATGCGACGACAAGCTTGCCGCCCCATGGCGCCGAGCAATTTCACCCCAGCTTTCCCACATGTCGATCCGCTCATGACACCAGATGTAGAAGCGATCGCGGGCATACTCGTCGGGAAAAACCATCGACCAGATAGTGCTGCGGTAAGGAATGTTGGGCCGGATATCGGGACCAACAAGCTTTACCGCAGGCTCTCCTGCCAGCTCACATCTCGAGAAGCTGTATTCGAGCGATCGCGCGTGGGTTTCCTGTCGCAATACCAGGTTCTGGACCGCCTCCTTGTCGAACCCGTGATCGAGGCCTTCGCGAGCTTTGATCCAGCGCAGGCCCAACGGCAACGGCGCATCCTTTGCCGAGCGGGTGGAGGCCAAAGCAACCAGTATCGCACGGCCTTCCGGGCTGAGAGGTCCCTCAAGAGAGACGGAATTATTACTCACCTGATCGATCAGTCCCTGCGAAGAAAGCCAGAGCGCGTAAAAGCGACTGCCACCCCAATCATTCGCAAAGACATCATACGCCCTTTCTTCGATGCCGATGATCCTACGATCGAGAATCGCGAGGACCGAGGAGAGGAATTCAAGCGATTCGTTCATGGCCGCAACATGGACGGGCGGCATACCCAGCCGGCCAACCCAGAGCGCCTCACGAACTGAAGACCAGACCCTCCCGTCCTCGTCCAGAAACTCCCTTCCATCATATTCCTCGGTGGAGATGAGCCAATATCCCCACGGCAGACGCGGATTTCTGACATTCTCATAGGGAGGCTCAGCACTCATTGCCTTCACTCCCTTCATTGGAGTGCGTGAGGCGCTTGACCGGCAAAACGATCTTCAGATCGCCGGGCGTTTCACCCACGTCTTCGATGGCAGAGAGCTGCGAAGCGAGCTTCACTACCTCGGCGTAGACGTAAGCCAGGTCCCGATAGACTTCGATCCCATCGGAGCGGTTCGCTGCAGACGCGCTAGGAATCAGGTCACCCGGATGATCGGTCGAAAAACCAAACCACCAGAGGTCAACGTGCTCGAACATGTCGCTCGTGCCGCCACGCCCGCGGGTTGCGTTGGACCGGCGCCGGTCATCAGCGGAGAGAACATGGCAGACGGAAATCATCTCCGGGACGTTGGCTTCGCAATGCCTTCCGTAATTCAGGCCCCCGTGAACGCTAATGCCCATAGCGCTCGGGACTGCATCTGCAGAAAATCCAAACAGAGCATGGTCGGGAGTTACGCCAGCATACCCGGACAGGGTGCCATCCGGTTCGCGCAGGATGATGCAGTGCCTGCCAGTCTGCTGGTCAACCCATCCAATTTTGTCAGGCTCCCCCTTCCAGGGACCTTCTCCCCTGGGATGGCGATCTCGCATCCGAAAATACTGGAGCGGTTCGATACAATCGCTGGCGACCATCAGGCGGTCAGGAGCAGCCTGCGTGAGTGCGGTCGAAGCCTTTGCGTGGCGTTTGGTCATGTTTTGTTCCTTACGTGATTGGTGTTTAGAGAAAGCGGTCTTCGTGCCCGATCTGGGAAATGAGCGGCCCCATCGCTTTCGGTCGGTTCTCTGAGGAGTAGATATTCTGGGCGAGCCAGGTCTCTTCAGCGATGCACCGGTCCTCAAAGATCTCGCGCTGCCAAACACGCTTAACCTGGTTCCACCGATAGCCCCTCGCCTTGAGGATGCCCTTTGCTTCGAATTCCGCGCCCACGGCTTCTACGAGGAGGCGAGGACGCCGAACATTCTCGACGAGTTCCGTGAGGATAGTCCGATTATCCAGAGCGGGGTGCCGCAGCAGAGTGATCGCGGCATCGACGTCCGCCAGCGCGCGATGGCCATCAAAGAACCAACCGGCCTGAGCACACAGCCAGCCCAATGCCCGACCATCGAAGCCGTTGTGGGCCCAGTCGATATCGACGCAGCTGCATCCCCAGACCATGTCAGCGATCGGCGTAATCCGCTTGGCGAGGAACGGCTTATCGAATGCCGCGAAGTGAGCGATCAGCAAATCGCTGCCGCCCAAGAGGCTCAGGACCTCATCCTCATCGATACGCTGGTCTTTGACATGGTCGTCGGTCAGACCAGTCAGCCGAGTGACTTCCGCAGGGATCGGGCAGCCAGGATCTTCCCGCCAAACATGAGCCGGCTCGATATTCGTCACAATGCCGTCACCATCAAAGTGAATGCGCCTCAGGGCGAACTCGATGATGGAATCGGATTCGAGCGAGAGCCCGGTAGTCTCGACATCCACGACGGCCGCGACGGTCTGCGGAATTTCGAGAACGCCTTCGCCGGTCGGACCTTCATCAAGCGCGACGCGGCGCAAGATTCTCCGGTCGAAGATCGAGCCTGTGGCACTACCGCACAGGCCATTGAGCTGGGTGCTCATAATGCTTCTCCTTCACAAGCCGCTGGAAGTTGGCGGCAAACGAAGGATGGAAGGCTCGGGAGGAAAATTTGACAGAAAGTTCAGGCAGATAAAGTGCTAAATTTGGTCGCACTAGCTTTCGCCGAATTTCTATCCGTGTGAACAAGAGATTGTAAAGCCTAGATAATTACGAGACGCAGGGGCTAACAAATCTTCCGAGTATTCGCATTTGCTTCTGATATTCGCACTAACTTGCGAGTTTCACATCGGCGGCGCTGACCGGCTCCACTTCGACATGGAGGTCGATCCGGTCGAGCATCGGGCCGCTGACCTTGCTCTGGTAATCGGCGGCGCACCTGGGCGCGCGGCTGCAGGCGAGCGAGGGATCGCCAAGGTGGCCGCAGCGGCACGGGTTCATCGCCGCAATCAGCTGGACTCTCGCGGGGAAGCTGACATGCGCATTGGCCCGCGCCACGTCGACCTTGCCTGTCTCCAGCGGCTGGCGGAGTGAATCGAGCACCGGGCGCTGGAACTCTGGCAGTTCGTCGAGGAACAGCACGCCTAGATGCGCGAGGGAGACCTCTCCGGGTCGCACCTTCAGCCCGCCGCCGGTCAGCGCCGCCATGCTCGCCGAATGGTGCGGGGCGCGGAAGGGCCGCGTGCGGCTGATCCGCCCACCCTCCAGCAGCCCGGCGACCGACTGCACCATGCTTACCTCCAGCGCCTCGGCTGGCGTGAGTGGGGGTAGGATACCGGGCAGGCACGCGGCCAGCAGGCTCTTGCCCGCACCCGGCGGCCCGCTCATCAGCAGGTTAGATATACCTACACTCGCTTAGAAATCAGCTGTGGAAGACTGCCGGAATGGCCGGGAATGGGCCGCTTGCTGACAGGCCGCTTACGGCAAACTACGTGTGCAAAACCGCTGATTGGCGGGATTTGATCGGCAGTGTTAAAATGGCTGGTGCTTGAGGCACGCTTTCCCAAGCGGTAGGCGGGCCGCGTGCGACGACCTTCGCAAACCTTGAAGCGCTGCATGGTGCTGCTGCTGTCAGCGATTGTGCTGATACTGACCAATGTCGTCCCCACTGGCTGGATGCCAGCAAAGGGCGCCCACGGCGAATTTGTCGTCCGCATCTGTTCGCAAGGATTGACCGAAGCACAGCGCATAAGGTTCGAAGCGCTCGCTCAAGCTCGAGTCGACCATGCAATGCATGGTGCCGATCAGCATTCCGGTGACGACCACCAAGCGGCCAGCGATCCGTGCCCTTACGGCGTGGTGGCGAACGCCCTCGCGGTCCCGCCCGTTTCTCCGCCGATGGCAGAACCAGTCGAAAGCATTGAAGCGGACCTGCCTCTCCTCGCTTCGAACGTCGGCATCGGAATGGGTCTGGCGGCACCGCCACCTCCATCAACAGGGCCACCAATTATTTCCTGAACGCGCTCTGCGATCAGCGGAGTTGATCACACACTTCCGTATTCAGGATATGACCAATGAAATTTCCCTTTCGCCGGGCGCTTTTCAGCGCTTCGGCTCTTTCACTTATCGCGGCACCAGATGCCGTGGTAGCTCAGCAATCCAATGCGCCGGAGGACGATCGTTCCACCGCCAACGATCTGCTTACTGATACGATTATCGTAACGGCATCGAAGACCGACCTGGTCCAGGCTGATAACCAATCCCCTCCAGAGCAGATTGCAATTCCAGCCGATGCAGCGGGGATTGCCGCGCGCACGCCCGGGGGTGCACTGGTTCAGAACGGCGCTCTTTCGGGGCAGCTTTCCTATCGCGGCCTATTCGGAGAACGCGTTCTCGGCCGTATCAATGGCCAGAGGTTTGCATCTGGCGGGCCGAACGCCATGGATCCGCCGCTGCATTACGCGCCTTCCATCCTTATCGACCGGATCGAGATCACACGGGGCACGGCGCCCGTATCACAAGGGCCGAGCCTGTCCGCCGCGGTCAATGCGAAGCTTGTCGGGACGCGCTTTTCCGACACCGGTGAGCTCGCCGCCAACGCCTACGCAGCTGGGCAATATCGAAGTGTCGACAACAGCTACGCGATTGGTGGGCAGATCGGCATTGCGACGCCTCGGTGGCGACTAGGCGTCATCGGTAGCCGCGAGGAAGGTGAGGATTACGATTACGCTGGTGGCACGGCAGTCGGCACATCCTTCGAGCGACAGCTTTACGGTATCGAAGGGGGCTTTCGTGCTGGTGAAGGCGAATTTTTCGTCGAATACCGGCGCAGCGAAACCGACCCGACCGGCAACCCGCCTTTCGCGCTGGACATCGTGTATTTCGATACCGACTTCCTCCAGGCCGGTTTCCGCGGGCAGCTTACCGATGACCTTCATCTCGATCTGCGGATGGGCCATGTTGCGGTTCGTCACCTTATGGATAATCAGACGACCAGGCAGCCGGCAGCTCCGGCGATGCGAGCACGTGCGACGTTTGCGGACGCCGACACCAATACCGCCGAAGTTGCACTGCGCTTCGGCTCGGATAGGCGCAACGTAACCGTGGGCGGCGATGTCGAGATGGTCGACAAGGACGTGACGATCACCAACCCGACCAATGCCGCCTTTTTTCTGGAAGCCCAACCGAACTTGTCTTCGGAACGCTTCGGTGGCTTCGTTCAGTGGCGTGGCGGTATCGGAGCTGCCGAGCTCGAACTTGGCGCGCGTCTCGATCGCACCAGCCAGACCGCTGGCGTCCCCCAGCTCGGAACAGCCGTTCCGATGGGACCGAGTATGCTCGCGGCAGCATTTGCTGCATCCGGACGCGAGCAAAGCGATACGACGGTGGATGTGGTCGCACGGGCATGGGTCCCGATGGGCGAAATCGTCCCGCGTGTGACATTATCGCGCAGGACTCGTGTTCCAAGCCTTTTGGAACGTTTCGCATGGCTGCCGACGGAAGCGAGTCACGGCCTTGCGGACGGGAATATTTATGTGGGGAATCAGGCACTCGAGCCAGAGGTAGCCTATACCTTGGAGGCCGGCGCCGATTTTAACGGTGAAGTCTTCACGTTCCGCCCGACCGCCTACTATCGCCGGGTCAACGATTTCATCCAGGGCAAACCCTTCGATGCAACCGTTGGCGTGCTGGATACGCCGGTTGAAATGGTTGCGAATATGAACGGTGATCCGACGCCGTTGACGTTCCGCAATGTCGACGCCGAATTTTACGGCGTGGATCTGGATTTTACCGTCCGACCGACAGCGCGCATCCTGATCGATGGCACGATGAATTACGTGCGAGGCATGAGGAGAGATATCGACGATGATCTTTACCGCGTTCCTCCTCTGAATGGGCGTATCTCGATTGCCTATGAGGGCGATCGAATCGCCATTGGCGGCGAGCTGACAGGTGCGGCCGATCAGAATGCCGTATCGGTCAGCAACGACGAGGATACCAGCGAGGGCTATGTAATTGCGGGATTGTTTGCGCAGTTCAGACTGAGCGATGAAGTGAAGCTCGAAGCTGGTGTCGAGAACATTTTCGACACTTTCTACCAGCCGCATCTTGCAGGCAGGAATCGTGTGCAGGCATCTGACGTGCCGCTGGGCGAACGACTGCCAGGCTACGGTCGGGGTGTCTGGATCCGCGCGAGCGCAAACTTCTGATTGTGATGCCAGCCGGGGCCGGAGCTCCGGCTGGCATTCTTCAACCGCGCTTGCGGGCTATCAGGTCGATCAACGCCGACTTGCCCGAATGGCCGATACCCTCCTCGATCTCGGCATCGTAGGCATCGAGCAGTTCTATCTCCCACGTCGAGAAGGCGCGGCGCAAACCGTCCTCCGTATAGAGATTTTCGATATTGGGCGGACCGCCTGTCCCGTAGGCCAGCTGTTCTTCGCGATAGCCTTCGAGCAGTAGCAGACCACCCGGCTTCAGCGAGCGATGGATACCATCGAAGATGTCCTCACGCAGTTCGGGACCAGCAAACTGGATGAAGATGCCGACTACCGCATCGAAAGCTTCCGCCGGCCATTGCCATTCGGCCAGATTTGCCTGCCGATATTCGACTTCGACCGCTCGCCGCTCTGCGAGAGCTCGCGCCTTATCGAGCGCCCTTTCCGAAATGTCGGTAGCGACGACGCGATGGCCATGCTGGGCCAGGAATACGCTGTTTCGCCCTTCGCCATCGGCGACCGCGAGGACTTTCGATCCCGGGGGCAGGCGATGCACCTCGCGCGCGAGGAATGCGTTCGGTGCAGTCCCGAACAGATATTCGTCCGTCGCATAGCGCTCATCCCAGAACGCTGCCTGATCCGGTTCAGCCATGTGCCGCTTTCCATGCACCTATGGAGCCGAGATAGACGTCCAGCTTTTCGAAGCCGCGGCTCGCAAGCCAGCCCGCAGCGACCGTGGCACGCATTCCGCTGGCGCACATCAGCGTGTAGTGCTGTGCCGGATCAAGGTCGCGATATTGCTCGTTGAGTTCGCCCACGTAAATATGCTGCGAGCCTTCGATAGCGCCTTGTGCGTGTTCGTCCGCATCCCTCACATCGAGCAGCGTCCAGCCACCTTCGTCGCTTCCTAGTCGCTGTTCGACTTCGCCGGTCCCGACCATCGGGATAGTTCGCATTGACGCGCCCTGGGCAGCTGCGGGAACGACGCCGACATAGCCGCCCTGGATATTGTCGAGCGCGATCCGCACGAGATGCGTCATGGCAGCTTCGAGCTGGTCTTCATCGGAAGCGAGGAGAGCGACACTCTCGCCTTCACGGATGAACCAACCGGCGAATGCCGAGATCATGCCAACCGGCAGGTTCATGGAATCGGGAAGATGCCCTGACGCAAATGCAAGCGGCTCGCGCACATCCACAAGGTGATCGACGTCGATGTCGCTCAATTCGGACAGCGACAGGGGCTTGGGTCGCAAGACACGAGGCGCAGCATCGCCGCCTTCGAGATTGAGGCGCTCCATCAGCCGGAAATAGGGCGGTTGGTAGTGGTTCTCGTCTACCTTGAAGTCGATGAAGGCATCGCGGCTTTCGAACTGCAGCCGCGGATTGTTCGCGCGTTCGTGGCCAAGGGTCGAGAACTCGCGTTCCGCCATTCCCGACCCGCACACAGACCCCGCTCCATGCGCAGGATAGAGGATGACCTGATCGCCAAGATCGAGAATCTTGTCGAGGGAATCGTAGAGGAGACCTGCGACCTCGCGCTTGCGATCCGGATAGAAGTCCGTGCGACCGACGTCGCCAACGAACAGAGCGTCTCCCGTAAACACGCCGACTGGCCCATCGGGATAAGCAGTGTCGTGAAGAACGAAAGCAAGATGATCGTCCGTGTGCCCCGGCGTTTCCAGCACCTGAATTTTGAGCTGCCCGATCTCGAACTCATCATCTTCTCGCGCGGTCTCAGCATATTCGACTGTGCCGGCAGGATTGGGACCATGCAGGACGCGCGCGCCGGTCAATTCTCTCAGGATGGGCGCCCCCGAAACCAGATCCTCGTTGCGATGGGTTTCAAAGATATGGGTAATCTCCAGCCCCTCGGCGCGCGCCATTTCGACATAGCATTCGCAGTCGCGGCGCGGATCGATGACGGCCGCCTTTCCGCCCGAACCGATCAGGTAGGACAGGTGGGACAGACCGGGTGTCTTGATTTTCCTGAGCAGCATGGTGCCTCCTTCATATGGAAAAAGCGGGACCGGCGCGAACCGATCCCGCTTTCAAAAGATTCGATGGCGCGTCACGCTCAATCAATTTTTACCGTGCGCAGGTAGGGACGAAGCGTGGTGAAACCCTGCGGGAAACGTGCTTTCGCATCCTCGTCGGAAACCGACGGAGGAATGATCGCATCCTTGCCTTCGCGCCAATCGGCGGGAGTGGCCACGCCATGCTTGTCACTGAACTGGAGAGCATCGATTGCGCGCAGGATCTCGTCGAAGTTCCGTCCCACGCTCATGGGATAGGTCATGGTAAGCCGGATCTTCTTGTCCGGATCGATGATGAATACGGACCGCACGGCCGCCGTCTCGCTCTGATCCGGATGGATCATGTCATAGAGCTTGGCGATCTTGAGATCGGCATCAGCGACGATAGGGAACACGAGGTTGGTGTTCTGTGTGTCGTTGACGTCTTCGATCCACTTGGCGTGTTCTTCGGCAGTGTCGGTGGAGAGGCCGAGTGGCTTCACATTGCGCTTGTCGAACTCGCTGGCGAGCTGCGCGGTGCGGCCCATTTCCGTAGTGCAGACGGGGGTGAAATCGGCCGGGTGGCTGAAGAAGAACACCCAGCTGTCGCCAGCCCAGTCGTGCAGGCTGATCTCGCCATTCTGGGTGTCGACGGTGAAGTCGGGGGCAATGTCACCGATGTGCAGGCTCATTTCAATTTTTCCTTATTCCGTGTCGATGCATCCTTTGTAGAGAAACCCAGGCCCACTGCCCAATTCAAATTATCGATTGCACTAAGTGGTAAATTATTACAGGCGGAGAAAGGCTAAAAAACACGCATTTTCCGCAAGACTGAGGTGCCATCACTTAACTGCTATACTAAATTGTAGTGATCATCGATGACGTCAGTTACGCTCTCAGCCAGAACCTGATGATCGAGGCTACGAGACCCAGCACGGTTATGCTCGCAAGCCAAATCACGGCCATCCAGCCCAGCCGCTGCCACAATGGGCGTTCATCTGGCTCGGCCATCAATGATATCCCTCGTCCGCCACCTTGCCGCGGAACACCCAGTAGGCCCAGGCGGTGTAGCTAATGATGAGCGGCATTGTGATTGCCACGCCCACCAACATGAAGACCTGGCTGCGTTCGGGTGCGGCGGCGTCCCAGATCGTGAGACCCGGCGGCACGACGTAAGGCCACATTGTGAACCCTAGGCCAGCCATGCCGAAGAAGAACAGCGCAAGGCTAAGCCAGAACGGTTTGCTTTGTCTCTCGACGGAAAGAGCTCTCAGCAGTGCAATGGCGATGACGGCGGTGAGAACCGGGACCGGCGCAGCGAGGTAAATCTCTGGCGCGGTCAGCCAGCGCTCCGCATATTCGGCGTTGAGGAAGACATTATAGAGGCTGACGCCACCCATCAGCACCAATGTCGCCCAAGCCGCTCGCTTGCCCAGCTTGCGCGCATGATGCTGACTTTCCCCGTCAAGCTTCCAGACGAGCCAGGTCGCGCCAAGCAGTGCGTAGCCAGCAACGGTGCCCAAGCCTGTCAGCAGGGTGTAGGGTGTGAGCCAGTTGAACCAGCTGCCCGCGTAGGATCGATCCACGACCTCGATCCCCTGGAGAAGCGCGCCCAATGTCATGCCTTGCGCCATTGCCGCAACCAGCGAGCCGCCAGTGAAGGCCGCGTCCCAGTATCGGCGGTGCCCGGGATCGCGCCAGCGATACTCGAACGCGACACCGCGGAACACCAGTCCCAACAGCATGGCGATGATGAGCGGGTAAGTGGCGGGCAGGATCACCGCGTAAGCCAATGGGAAAGCTGCGAACAATCCGCCGCCGCCCAAGACCAGCCAAGTCTCGTTGCCATCCCAGACCGGCGCTATCGAATTCATCGCACGATCGCGCTCCGGCCCGACCTCGAAGGTCGGGAAAAGAATGCCGATGCCGAGGTCGAACCCGTCCATCACCACATAGGCGAAGACGGCGAAGGCGATGATGAATGCCCAGATCGTCGTCAGGTCCACATTAACGTCCATCGGTCGCCTCCTCGTGATCGCGCGGAAGTGTATCGGGATCGCCCGGATTCTGGGATGGGCCTGGCATGATTCCAGCGGTCCGGATCGGCCCGGTATCACCGCGCTTGACGCCATATTCGCCTGCATGCGGTGGCTTGTGCATCAGGTGCAGGATATACCAGACGCCCGCGCCAAAGACTGCGAAATAGACCACCACAAATGCAAGCAATGACGCGGCGACTGCGGGAGCATCCAGCGGACTCGCAGCATCTGCCGTGCGCAGGAGATTGTAGATCACATACGGTTGCCGGCCGACCTCCGTCGTGATCCAACCAGCGATGACCGCAACGAAACCGCTAGGAGCCATGACCAAAGCTGCGCGATGAAGCATGGGCCATTCGTAGAGCTTCTTGCGGAAGCGAGCGAACAGGCTCCATGCTCCGATACCAAGCATGGCAAAGCCGATCCCGACCATTATCCGGAATGACCAGAAGACGATGCCGACCGGCGGTTCCTCGTCGTCCGGAATCGTGTCCAGACCGGCGAGCGGCGCGTCGAGATCATGCTTCAGGATCAGCGACGAAGCCTTGGGAATCTCGATCGCGTAGTCGACACGCTTCTCCTCGCTGTTCGGAATGCCGAACAGGATCAGCGGCGCGCCATCCGGATGACTCTCGAAGTGGCCTTCCATCGCCATGACCTTCTGCGGCTGATGT